>Ga0265292_1000479_pt1 | contig 56552 bp, 57 predicted proteins | sample Munlanlewell296A_FD_189080 | JGI IMG/M metagenome (GOLD analysis project Ga0265292, IMG submission 189080) | Leachate microbial communities from a municipal landfill in Southern Ontario, Canada - Leachate well 296A | ecosystem: Engineered > Solid waste > Landfill > Unclassified | place: Canada... | reverse complement strand
GAGAACGCTGCCAAATAAACAATCGATTAATAAGTATCGATGAGTTCTGTCAACGTCTAAGTGAACTTATTCCATTTATCAATAAAGTAAAACAAACTTCTTACGGTTCACCAACTTATTTTGAAATTCTAGTTGTTCTTGCTTTTTACATTTTCTTCGAAAACAAGGTCGATTATGCCGTGATTGAAACCGGACTCGGAGGACTATACGACGCCACCAATACGGTCACCGGAAATAAACTGGTTATTTTAACTAAGATCGGCTTTGACCACACTCAAATTCTAGGCAAAACTTTAAGTAAAATTGCATACCAAAAAGCAATGATTATAAAAATGAATAATTTAGCTATCTCTGTCTGGCAAAAACCATCAGCACAAAAAATTATTGAAAAAATATCCAACAATAATCAAGCTAAACTATTGTTTGTAAAAAAAGGTATTCACTTCAAAAAAGTCAAAATAGATAAAGATCATGTAATTTTTGATTTTCAAACTAATGGTTACCGACTGAAATCTATCTATCTAAATATCTTGGGCTTATACCAAGCAGAAAATGCCAGTCTTGCTTTAACCGCCTTATTTCTTTTAAGTAAAAGAGATGGATTTGTAATCGATGAAGAAAAAATAAGACAATCATTGTTAAACGTCACTATCCCGGCTCGAATGGAAATTCGAAACTTTAAAAGAAAAAAAATAATTATTGACGGCGCCCATAATCCGCAAAAAATGACTGCTTTTTTAACCAATCTAAAAAAAATATTTCCCAATAAGAAATTCACCTTCTTAATCGCTTTTAAACAATCTAAGGACTTTAAGACTATGCTTAAACTTATTTCTCCTTTAGCTGAATTTATTATTATTACTTCATTCTTTATCACTAACTTAGACTTGATTCATCTTTCGGTTGAACCTATAAAAATTGCAAACCAGCTAAAAAAAATAGGTTTTTATGACTGGATTATTGTTAATGATCCAAAACAAGCTCTTTCTAAAATCTTAGATCAAAAATCTAGTCATTTAGTTATTACCGGCTCTTTTTATCTTATTGGTAAACTATATCTTATACTTAACAAGATTTAAGGAATAGAAAATTTTAAGGCTAAGTTTTTTACTTCTTGTCTAATTTTTTTGATTTCTTCTATCTCTGCTAAATCTTTTTCGTATCGAAAAATATAAGCAATCCTTTTTTCCTTTTCTTGAGGCAGGCGGTATTCTTTAATTATCTCAAGAACTCTGATTATCGCCTCACCAATAAATATCATTTCTTTCTCTTTCATTCCCCGGGTGGTGGCTGCCGCCGTCCCCAGTCTTATACCTGATGGATAAAAAGGCGATGATGGTTCGTTGGGAACGGTATTTTTATTAAGGGTTAACCCGGCTATATCTAAAGCTTTTTGGGCAAAAATCCCTGCCCCTTGTCCATGAGTCGGTGTTAAATCAACTAAAATTAAATGATTTTCCGAACCGCCACCAACCAAAGTTAATCCTCTTGCAATTAAAATTTTAGCCAAGACTTGTGAATTTTCGACGATTTGTTTCGCGTATTTTCTAAAAGATGGCTGTCCTGCTTCAAATAAAGCTACGGCAATCGCCGCCGTTTGATTATCATGCGGCCCGCCTTGAAGACCCGGAAACACGGCTTTGTTTATTTTTTTAGCCAGATCAGGATTCTTTTTTAAACCTTTTTCCGTCACCATGATTATTGCACCCCTTGGTCCTCTTAAGGTCTTATGAGTAGTTGTCGTAACTACATGAACATGGGGAACGGGGGATGGATGAACTCCTCCAACAATTAATCCGGCAACGTGGGCAATATCAGCCGCCAAATACGCGCCAACTTCGTCGGCAATACGACTAAATTTTTCATAATGAAAAATTAATGGATAAGCTGTTGCTCCAACCCATATTAATTTGGGTTTATGCTCCAATGCCAATCGTCTGATCTCTTCATAATCAAACAAATCATTTTGATTTTGGAGTTTAGATTTCAAACCATATTGAACTGTTTTATAATAAATCCCCGTTGCCGATACATTATGCCCATGAGTTAAATGTCCTCCGGCAATTAACGCCTGCCCCATCACAACGTCGCCTGGATTGCATGTAGCCAGATAGACCGCTAAATTAGCCGGTGATCCGGAATAAGGCTGGACATTTGCGTAAGGCACGCCAAACAATTCTTTAGCTCGATCCTGGGCAATTATTTCCATATCATCAACATTCTCATTGCCTCCATAATATCTTTTTTTTGGATATCCCTCTGAATACTTATTGACAAAATAAGACGATAAAACTTTTCTAACCTGTAAAGAAGCATAGTTTTCCGAAGGAATAAGTTCGATCCCTTCTTTCTGCCTTTTTTCTTCCTTTTTAACTAACTTATATATTGCTGTATCTTTCATGGTATTTTTTTAGTCATCCCGAACTTGTTTCGGGATCTAACTTATAAATTAAAAATAAATAAAGATGCTGACCTGCCTACCGGCAGGCAGGAACAAGTTCAGCATGACAAAAATAGCATTTCAGTATGTCATTTTATGTTTAAGAATTTGAAAACATGATAATTTAATTAAAACTATTTTTCAACAGCTTAATTACGCTTACGGCATACTTGATGCATTTTCAAAGACAATCGGTATATAATATGCTTATGATTTATGCTTTAATTGCCGGTAATTTATTAATGGTTTCTGTGTTTGTTATTTTCTTCAATCGTCTGCCTCCGCAAATTCCCATTTTTCCTTCAAAAATATGGGGAGAAGACCAGCTCGGTGAACTTTGGATGATTTTCATCATTCCCTTATTAATGAACGGGTTTTATGTTTTAAATAATTTAATTATAAGAAAAATGTTCCCATTAAATTCTTATGTTAAAAAAATAATTTTATATGTTAATTGGGGAATAATTGTTTCATTAACCTTTATTTTTTTAAAAATCATTTTTACTGTTATTTAAAATGAACGCCTTTTTAGTTTTTGTGTTTGCCACAATCTGTTCTTTTATACTAACTAAACCAACTATTTTTTTTGCAAAAAAACTTAAGCTTGTCACTGATAAAACCAAACGCGACCATCCAGCTCATACCCATACTGGCATCATTCCCCGAGCTGGCGGCCTACCAATATATTTTTCTCTTTTAATCACAGTTTTCGTTTTTATTCCTATCAATAAAATTGTTGCCGGTATTTTAATTTCCAGTTTTTTCTTAATGATTATCGGCCTAATTGATGATTATTCTAACAGTTCTCCTTATTTAAGATTTATCGCTAATCTATTAATTTCTGCTCTGGTTGTCTCGTTTGGTCTAGGTATCCCTTATATTTCCAACCCTTTTGGCGGCGTTATCAGGCTTGATAGCTGGAAATTAAGTTTTGAATTCTTAGGCCAACATTCTGTTCTAATTTTGGCTGATTTTTTAGCAATCCTTTGGCTTGCTTGGACAACTAATATAATTAACTGGAGCAAGGGTGTTGACGGTCAGCTTCCGGGCTTTGTCGCTATCACCGCTTTCTTTTTAGGTTTAGTTTCCCAGCGGTTTACCTCCCATGATATTTCGGCCCAGACCGTGATGATTTTATGCTTTATTGTCTCCGGTGCATATTTAGGTTTTCTTCCTTTTAATTTTTATCCTCAAAAAATCATGCCTGGTTATGGTGGTGGAGCGCTAGCTGGATTTCTACTTGGAATTCTTTCGATTTTGTCATTCGGAAAACTTGGCACGGCTTTTTTAATTTTAGCTGTCCCGATAATTGACTCTGTCTATACGATAATAAGACGAGTAAAGAACGGCCAATCGCCCTTTCGGGCCGACTGGGGACATTTCCATCATAGATTACTGGAAATAGGTTGGGGTAAAAGAAGGATTGCTATTTTTTACTGGCTGATTTCTCTCGTTTTGGGCATTGCCAGTTTGTTTTTCAAAGGCATAGAAAAGCTCATCGTCTTCGTAACAGTCGGAATTATTCTTCTGGTGTTTATATATATAATTGGAAGAGTCAAAAAACAAACAATAGACGGTAGAGGATAGATTATGAAATATTTCATTAAAACTTTTGGTTGTCAACAGAATCATGCCGACTCAGAAAGATTGCAAAATTGGCTTGAAGAACAAGGAGGAAAAAAAACCGAAAATATAAATATGGCTGACTGTGTCGTTATTAATTCTTGTATGATCCGCCAATCGGCAGAAAATAGAGTTTTCGGCTTAATTAATAACCTTGGTAAATTAAAAACTTGTCCTGAGCGAAGTCGAAGGATTATCCTTACAGGCTGTATGGTCGGACTTGCTTTTAAAGATAAAACAGGTAAATATTTGAAAAGATTAAAAGAAAAACTTCCGGCAGTTGATAATTTTTTACCGATTGAGGAAATCGGATTTAGTTATAAACCAGTTAGAAAAGATAAAATTAATGCTTTTATCCCTATTTCTAACGGCTGCAATAATTTTTGTACCTACTGTGTTGTCCCATATACCCGCGGACGGGAAATCAGCCGACCATACCAAGATATTATTAAAGAAGCAAAAGAATTAAAATTAAAAGGATATAAAACAATAACCCTCCTAGGACAAAATGTCAATTCATATGGAGCAGATTGCGGAGATATTCCGTCTTTAAAACCGATTTACGTTAAACATCTTGGTAGGTATCGCATTCCCACCCTATTTCCTTACCTTCTTGAAGATATGGCTAAGTTGGGATTTGACAAAATCGATTTTATCTCTTCAAACCCCTGGGATTTTTCTGATGAACTCATCGACGTCATCACCAGAAATAAAAATATTACCAGAACTATTCATCTGCCGGTTCAATCAGGCGACGATCATGTTCTTAAACGAATGAACAGATGGTATACGGCAAAAGAATATCTTTTGCTGATATCAAAAATAAAAAATAAAATATCAAGAATAAAATTTACCACAGACATTATTGTCGGATTTTGCGGTGAGACTGAAAAAGAATTTAACAACACCGTAAAATTATGTAAGAAGGCCGGGTTTAGTTGGGCTTACATTTCCATCTATTCTTCCCGACCATTTACCGCCGCCACTAAAGTAATGAAAGATGATGTTCCTTATTTTATTAAGAAAAAACGCTGGCAGATTTTGGAAGATTTAATTAATAAACCTCACTTAAAAAAATGGTAAAATTAACTATATGAAACTATTAGTTACCGGTGGCGCAGGATTTATCGGATCAAACTTTATTCTTTACTGGATGAAAAAATATCCTCAAGACAAGATCGTCAATCTTGATAAACTCACCTATGCCGGTAACCTTGAAAATTTAAAAACTGTTGAAAAAAATCCTAATTATATTTTCGTTCACGAGGATATTTGTAATCTGCAATCCGTTAACTCGTTAATAGAAAAATATGAAATTGAAGTTATAGTTCATTTCGCCGCCGAATCTCATGTTGACAGATCAATTTCCGATCCGGCCCCTTTTGTCCAAACCAATATTGTCGGCACTTATACGTTACTTGAGGCTGCTTTAAAAAACAAAGTAAAAAGATTCCATCATATTTCTACCGATGAAGTTTTTGGCCATCTTGAATTAAATTCAAAAGATAAATTCAATGATAAAACACCCTATGACCCACGTAGTCCCTATTCTGCTTCAAAAGCCGCCTCAGATCATTTAGTTCGAGCTTATTACATAACTTATAATCTACCAATAACCATTTCAAATTGTTCAAACAACTTTGGACCTTATCAATTTCCTGAAAAACTAATTGCTTTAGCCATCACTAATATTTTGGAAGGAAAAAAGGTTCCAGTTTACGGAGACGGACTCTATGTTCGCGACTGGCTTTACGTAGAAGATCACTGTCGAGCGGTTGATCTGATTTTACACAAAGGAAAAATCGGTGAAACCTATCTTGTTGGTGGGTTAACCGAGGAAATCCTAAATATTGAAGTGGTCAAAAAGGTGTTAAATTTTATGGGTAAAGATAAAGATGTCATCGAGTATGTTAGAGATCGTCCCGGTCATGATCGAAGGTATGCAATTGATTGGACAAAGATAAACCAAGAACTTGGCTGGAAACCGAGTCACGATTTTAACACCTCACTAAAACAAACGGTTGACTGGTATATTAACAATCAAGAATGGTGGAAAGAAGTTAAATCAGGAGAATATCGAAAATATTAGAACTCATTTGAGATTATTTTATGCTTAAAGTTGCCTTAACAGGTGCATCGGGTCTGGTAGGTTCAAGAATTGTTGAACTGTTAGACAATGATCTTAAGTTTATTTCTCTTTCTCAAAAACAATTCGATATTACTGATAAAGAACAAGTTACAAATGTATTGAAGGATTTAGATTTTGATATTTTTCTTCATCTAGCGGCTTATACAAATGTTCCTGGGGCTGAAACCGCAAAGGATCTCGCCTTAAAAATCAATCGTGATGGGACAAAAAATGTTTTTGACGCAGTCAGCGCCAAAGGAAAAAAATTCGTCTATATCTCCACCGATTTTGTCTTTGACGGTATCAATCCTCCTTATTTTGAGGACTCAAAGCCAAACCCCTCAGGAGCCTACGCCGATTCAAAATATGAAGGTGAAAAAGTTATCGGGGAAGAAGCGATGATTGTCCGCATTTCCTATCCTTATCGAGCTGTCTTTGAGGCAAAAAGGGATTTTTTCCGCACCTTCAAAACTTATCTTGAACAAAATAAGCCGTTGACGATGATTACCGATTCGCAGATGACACCAACTTTTATAGACGATATCGCTTACGGGTTAAAATATTTATTCAATAATTATTCTCAGGAGGTTTTTCATTTGGTAGGTAGCAAAGCCCTTTCACCTTATGATGCGGCAATTCAAGTTGCGGAAAAATTCAACTTGGACAAATCACTTATCGGCAAAACAACTTACAAAGAATATATCAAAAACAAACCCGGTCTGCCAAAACTGGTCGATATAAGATCCAAAAAAAATAATTTTTGGAAAATGAGAAGTTTTGAAGAAGGACTCCTTGAGATAAAATCACAAATAACAAATATCAAATGAATTTTAAATGACAAATGTTTAAATATTTAAACATTTAATATTTGTTATTCATTTGTTATTTGAATTTTGACATTTTAATATATAATTTATCTCTATGACAATTACTTTTATAGGCCATGGTTATGTTGGTTTAGTCACTGCCTGCGTTTTTGCCGATTTTGGCAATCAAGTCTGGGTAGTTGGCCATACCAAAGAAAAAATCGATAAATTAATCAAAGGCGATCCGATGATCTATGAACCGGGATTAAAAGAAATTCTTGAAAAAAACCTCAAGACGAAAAGAATTCATTTTACTCTTTCTTTTGAAGCAGCCGTTCCCCAATCAGATATTATTTTTATCGCCGTAGGTACTCCCCCAAAACAAAATGGAGAGGCTGATCTCTCAATTGTATTTTCAGTTGCCGAAAAAATTGGTAAAAATCTCAAAAAGGGTTTTACCGTAGTATCATGTAAAAGCACTGTACCTGTTGGCACAAATTTCAAAGTTAAAGAAATTATTGATAGAGTTAAACCAAAACAGGCTGAGGTTCAAGTTGCTTCTTGTCCTGAATTCCTCCGTGAAAGCACTGGAGTAACCGATAGTCTTAAACCCGACCGAGTGGTTATTGGTTCTGAGTCTAAAAAAGCCATTAACTTACTTTTAAATCTTCACCAACCGCTACCAGGAAAAAAGATCGTTACTAATTTAGCATCGGCCGAGCTTATTAAATATACCGCTAATGCTATGTTGGCGACAAAAATTTCTTTTGCTAATTTAATTTCTTTTTATTGCGAAAAAACCGGCGCTGATGTGGAAACGGTCCTTGACGCTGTTGGACTTGATCATCGTATCGGCAGAGTTTTTTTGAGTCCTGGAGTTGGTTACGGCGGATCATGTTTGCCTAAGGATGTTAAGGCAATTATTAATATCGGTCAAAACCTAGGAATTGATACCTCGATGTTTGAGTCTGTTGAAAAAATTAACCAACAGGCAAGAATAAGTTTTTTGAATAAAATTTCCCATTTTCCAAAAACAAAAAATGTAGCCATCTGGGGATTAGCGTTTAAGCCAGACACCGATGACATACGCGAAGCGCCCTCCATATTTATTATTAAAAATCTTTTGCAGAAAAAAATGCAGATTCGTGTTTACGATCAGAAAGCCGCTAAAAATGTAGAGAAAGTTTTTGAAAAACAAATCTTTTTTTCTAAAAATCCCTATGAAGCTGTAAAAAATGCCGATATTCTTCTGATTGTAACAGAATGGAATGAATTTAAGCAGATTGATTTACAAAAAGTCAAATCGCTTATGAATAAGCCAGTAATTATTGACGGAAGAAATCTTTATAAGCCTGAAGAAATAAAAAAATTAGGATTTACTTATATACCAATTGGGAGAAAATCCTAAACAGATTTATTTATAATTTAATTATGAATGTCTTAATTGCTGGAGGCGCCGGTTTTATAGGGTCAAATCTTACTAAATTTCATCTCAAATGTAAAGACAATGTCTTTATTATTGATAATCTAATAACCGGATCAATCAAAAACATCAAGCCATTTTTTAAATATAACTCTCTTCATTTTATTCAAGAAGATATTATCAGTTATGATTTTGCAAAACTACCAAGTTTTAATGTTATTTATCATCTTGCCTCTCCTGCCTCTCCATGTCAATATAAGAAAAATCCAATTGAGACCTTACGCGTTAATTCTCAAGGAACTTATAACCTTTTGGAATTTGCTAGAAAAAGCCAAAATAGTGTATTTGTTTTAGCCTCGACTTCAGAGGTTTATGGTGATCCTCTTGTCCACCCGCAGCCAGAAAGCTACTGGGGAAATGTCAATCCTAATGGGATAAGATCTTGTTACGATGAAAGCAAACGGTTCGCCGAGGCTTTAGCAATGACATATTTTCGAAAATTTAATCTTAATATCCGAATCGCCAGAATCTTTAATACTTATGGTCCGAATATGGAAAAAAACGATGGCCGAGTCATCTCCAATTTCATCGTACAAGGATTGACGAATAAACCAATTACCATTTGTGGTGACGGTAAACAAACTCGGTCTTTTTGTTATGTTTCTGACATGGTCAAAGGTCTATATCTTCTTGCCAATACTGATAAAATTCCCGGCCAGGTTTTTAATCTTGGCAATCCAGTCGAAAAAACAATTTTGGAAGTGGCCGCTGTTATTAAAGAAATGACTAAAACTAAATCGAAGATTATTTTTCAGCCTATTGATAGCGATGACCCAAAGAAAAGAAAACCTGATATCACCAGAGCAAAACAATTATTAAAATGGAAACCAGAAGTGTCTCTGCAAGAAGGTTTGCAAAAAACAATCAATTACTTCATAAATGAATTGGTATGAAAAAAGCAGTCGTGATCTTACCTACTTACAATGAAGAAGGAAATGTAGCGACTTTAATCGACGCTATCTTTAAAGTATCAAGTAAAATCACCAACTGGCAGATAGAGGTTTTAGTCGTAGACAGTAATTCAAAAGATCAAACCGCCAAAATTATCAAGAAAAAAATAGAACAATATCCGGACAAACTTCATATTATCGAAACAGAAAAAGAAGGTTTGGGGAAAGCTTATGTAAAGGGCTTTAGATACGCGCTGGAAAATCTTAGACCTTATGTAATTTTTGAAATGGATGCTGATTGGTCTCATAATCCTGAAGAAATACCCTTTTTATTAAAAAAAATTGAATTAGGAGCTGATCTAGTCATTGGCTCAAGATATATGAAAGGCGGAAGTATTCCTAAGAATTGGGGATTTCATAGAAAATTATTTTCCGTTTTTGGCAATCTAATTGTTCGTGTCGGCTTTATGAGATTTAAAATTAACGAATGGACCAATGGTTATCGGGCTATCAAATCATGGGTTGTCAAACAACTATTAACCGAAGTTGCTCAATACTCAGGTTATGTCTTTCAAGTGGCTTTTATTGACAAAGCCATCAACCATGGTGCCAATATTCAACACATACCATGCAAGTTTAGTGATCGAAAAAAGGGTTTGTCAAAGATTAATTCGTTTCAATATATTTTCCAAACCCTTTCTTATGTTTTTACTCATTCGTCGTTCATCAAATTTGTCATTGTTGGCCTTACCGGCTTTTTTATTGACTTTGGATTTGCCTATATTTTTATCAATTCGGTTCGTTTTCCAAAAGCGCCAGCCAATATGTTAAGCGCGGAAATGGCCATTATCTGTAATTTTCTTCTAAATAATTTCTGGAGCTTTAAGCATAAAAAAATTAGTGGAGGATTTTCTTATCTTATTAAATTTTTAAGTTTCAATTTTGTTTCACTCGGCGCAATTATTATTCAGGGCGTCGGCATCGCCGCCAGTTTATGGATTTTTGGCGACTCAAAAATCAATCTCTTTGGAATTTTATCAATTCAATCATGGATGATCTATAAAGTATTCCTCATTGCTTTCTTAGTCGTCCCTTACTCTTATATTCTTTACAATAAAGTTGTCTGGAAAGAAAAGTAATTATTATTGTTTCTCAGAATATATCGAAGATATCCATCCTTCCTGTGTTGCAATCTTAATTTTATACCACCCTTCTTTTTCATCAAGTAGCGGGTATTTTTCCCCTGGATTGACTTTTCCAGATTCTGAAGCGTTTAAAGTCGGCTCAGTCCTAACCCGAAGCCATCCTGTTGGAGTGTCTTTAATTACGATAGTCGTTTTTTTCACCGAAGCTCCGGCTGTCGCTTCTTTTTCTCCTGTCGGCTTGGTTGGCGACGCTTGACTTTGATCAATCGCCAGTTTAAAAGAAGCGTTTAGTCTGTGTTTAGCCTCAACGTTTAATTTTTCCCTCCTTTGAAAAAAACCCGGGTAAAAAACGGAGATTTCATGTTCGCCTTTTAGCACATCGGTCAGAACCAAAGGAGCGGTTCCTTTTTCTTCATTATCCAGATTAACAATTGCCCCTGAAGGATCGGTTTCAACATAAATTTCTCCCTTGTCTGACGCCTTTGGCTGATCCATATTATTTATAGTAAATATCTCTCCGGCTGATGAGACGTCGGAACTGCCTAGCTCCCGACTAACATAAGTCATGGCATTTTTATATATTTTTATTTTTCCCTGCCAGGAAGCGGTATCTGTTGCTGTTCCTTCAGGAATAAGTTTTAGAATATAGTCACCTACCTTATACTTATCTTCATACGGAGTTCGGCCGATCGCCACATTGTCTATAAAAATGCTGGCCGTAGGAGATGAAAGAATTTTTAGCTTTCCATAAACATTTTGTCTAGTAAGAAAAAAGAATCTAAAGGTAACAAAACCGATAAACAATAATACTAAAACTGTTAACAAAATAAGCTTCCCCTTCATGTTTTTATTTTATGAAAATTAAGAAAATAATGCAATCTCAAAAATTATCCAATTTTAATCAAAATTACTCCAAGAAGCATGATTAAGCTCCCTAACCAGACTCCCCTCTTAGGCTTATCACCGAAGAGAAACCAACCTAACAATAAAACAAAAAATACTTCTAATTTTTTAATTCCGGAAACAAGAGCCACTGCTCCAGTAGTAATCCCGTATAAAAAAAATAGTGCCAAACCCGTATAGACTATCCCGTTTAAGCAAAGACTCCAAAAATTATTTTTCAAATCGCCTAACCATTTTTTGTCTTTTTTTGTCATATAAAATCCTATTAATACCGTTGTCATCGCATTTTCCAATAACAATAAGAATGACTGGTTGACCGGCTGGATGTTATTTAGAGCAAACTTGTCAAAAATTGAGGTCAGTGGCATCATCACCATAGCAAATAAATAAGTACGGGGGCCTTTGTTGATGAACAACAATTTAAATGGTCTGAAAAAATCTTCCTTAGCTTCTTCGACTTTTAGAAGATAGCCGCCGACTATAATAAGGAACAGACCGATTAACGGAAAAATTTTTAAACTTTCTGATAAAAATATCAGTCCAAATATGTAAGAAGACAAAACGCTGAAAAAAGCTAAGGGGACAACTTCTGACATTAAGCTTCCTTTAAGAGATTGCAACGCCAAAGTTTTTAAATAAGCAAAACTGACAACTGAAACTGTTGTTGTTATCCAGAAAATATAATTTAACTTCGGCAGACCGTCTTTGAATGCCGGGTATATCAAAAAGGGGATGGAAAAAGAAAACAGCGCCCATGAAACTAGGGAAGCGTTGATATTTTTTAGAGCTTTTTTATTAAGGATGATCGACAAGGCCGAAACCAACGCCGACCCCAACCCATACCAAAACCACATATAATTTTTAATTTTATCATTGACTTGTAAAAAAGTGTGGTATAATGAGAGATTATGAAAATACTGCTTTCAGCCAATTTGGTCTCAAGGAGACTCTTTGGGGAGGGTAGTATTTTTATGGCCTAAGCCAAAGAGAATAATATTATCAACCCCGCCGTATTAGGCGGGATTTTTAATGGCCACAAATACAACATCCCCGCTACTTTAGGCGGGGATTTTTTTATAAATTATTTTCAAAAATATGAAACAACAAAACAACAAAAAAATCATTCTCGCTTTTTCAGGAGGTCTAGATACCTCGTTTTGTGTTCCTTATCTTATTGATAAAGGATATAAAGTAATTACTGTGACCGTTGATTCGGGCGGTTTTTCTAATAATGAAATTAAAGAAATTGCTGATAAATCAAAGAAACTCGGAGCAGTAAAACATTATCTAATTGACAGCAAACAATATTATTTTGATTCAATTCTCAAATGGATAATAAAGACTAATGGATTATATGAGGGTTCTTATCCAAATCTTGTTTCCGCTCAACGTTACCATATTGTTGAAAAATGCGTTGAAGTAGCAAAACAAGAAAATGCCAAATATATTGCTCATGGCAACAGTGGTATGGGCAATGATCAAATTCGTTTTAATGTTACGGCAAAAATTTTAGCTCAAGAAATTGAATTAATTGAACCTATCAAAGATACCGGAGGAGATCGAGAAAAAGAAAAAAAATATCTAGCTAATAAAGGTTTTCCCGTAACCAGTAGTCATAAAAAATACTCTATCAATATTAGTTTGGCCGGTATTACCTACTCTGGTTCAGAAATAGATAAAAATTTAGAACCAGAAATAAATATTTTTCAATGGGTAACAGGAAAAAAAGTTAAACAAAAAAAATATTTTGAGATTGGGTTTGAAGAAGGATTACCAATCACGCTTAATGGAAAAAATATAGAAAGCTGGAAGATTTTAGATTATCTAAATAAAGAGATTGGTAAATACGGCTTCGGTAAAGGTTACTATACCGGCGACTGTATGATCGGTATCAAGGGTCATATTGTTTTCGAAGCACCCGGTCTTTTGTTTTTGATAAAAGCACATCAAGCTTTAGAGCAATATGTTTTAACTAAACCACAAATCTATTTTGGAGAATCAGTCGCTAAAGAAATGACCGAGTATATTTTTAATGGTAAATTTTTCGACCCGTTTGTTAACAATCTAAAAGCATTTATCGACTCACAACAAAAAAATGTCACCGGAAAAGTATTAATGAAATTGGAAAACGGCAATGCACTACCTGTTTCCGTTAAAACACCATATTCCTTAATTGACTCCAAAATTGCCTTATATGCCCAAAGCAAATCTTGGACCAAAGAAGAGGTTAATGGTTTTATCAAGCTTTATGGTTTACAGTCTGTGATCGCTTCAAAAATAAACAAGAAAGGAGGTAAAAATATATGAAACTAAATGGAGAAATCGCTATCACAGGAAAAAACGTTGCTAAATTACCAATAGCTGTTAAACAAATAATTGCCGGTAAAGTAACAGCCTTATTAAAACAATATAAAGATACTATGTTGCAATTTAAACCTAACGAGCTCATAACTAAGTTTTTTGATCAGGGAGACGCGGTTGTATTACTCGAAAAAAAGACAAACCAATTAATAGGATTCGGTAAAAATAAACTTTGGATTGGGAAAAATGAATATGGCCGGAAAGTATATGAATTCGGCAGCTGGATAGTTAATAAAAAGTTTCAACATAAAGGTTATGGTCATTATCTGGCCAGATTAACAACCCAAACTTTAAAGAAGAAAGATCCAAATGCTCAATTAATCGCTGTTTGCGATCTTAATAGTAAAAAAGCAATTGAAATCTTAAAACAACTTGGGGCAATTGAAATTCCAAAACCGAAAAATGTCAATATTCTACTCGGTGAAGGAAAAACAAAATGCGTCATTATCGATATGTCAAATATAAATTGGAATAACAATCTATGAAAAAGAAAAACCAAAAAATCTATGGAGGAATCTATACCAAGGGTCCCTCAAAAAAAACTGATCAGTTCATTATGGATCCAACAATGACGGTGCTTGAAAATAAACTAGCGCCTTATTATCTATGGGAAACGACTGCCCATAATCTTATGCTAGCTGAACAAGGAATTGTGACCAAAAAAATAGCTATAAAAATTTTAAAAGGACTATTGGAGTTGCTAAAAAAGGCTCAGCGAGAACAAATTGTTGACCCGGTAAATGGCGACGTTCATGAGAATGTGGAAAAAAAATTGACTAAAATGATAGGAGAAGACGCTGGTTGGTTTCATATTGCAAGAAGCAGAAATGATCAAGCTATAACAGACCAAAAATTGTTTACAAAAAAATATTTATTAGATTTTTTTGAAGAATTGAATAAACTCGAAGTTATTCTTTTGAAAAAATCAGAACAATATAAAGATATTATAATGCCAGGGTTTACCCATCTAAGAAGCGCTATGCCAACATCATTTGGATTTTGGTGGCAAGCCTATTTGGATCAAATACTGGATTTACACGAATTGCTTATAAAGATTTATGAGGTTTATGATAAATGTCCGTTAGGAGCTGGCGCCTCTTATGGTGTTAATTGGAAAATAGATCCGGATTTTACTTCTAAAAAACTTGGTTTTTCTAAACCCTTAACTAATGCCTTAAGTACTATTAATTCTCGCGGTATTGAAGACGCAGTTATTATAAGTAACTTGGCAATTTTTTCAATAATACTTTCAAGAATGATGGAAGATTTGATTATCTGGAGCTTACCGGAGCTGAATTATATTACAATTTCTGAAGAATTTACTACTGGATCATCTATAATGCCGCAAAAAATAAATCCCGATATTGCTGAAAAGATTAAAAGTAAGAGCGCAAAATTGATTGCCAATTTAATCCATGTTCTGGTTGCGATGAAAGGAACCCCGTCAGGTTACAATCGCGACTCTGCTGAAAGCAAAATTGCCATTATGGCTTCTCTGGAAGAGACTTTAAGTACTATTTCAATTACTAATGATATGCTCGCAAAAGTTATACCTAATCCTGATGAAATGAGAAAAGGTGTGATTTCAAGCTTGCCTACTAAATTGGCTGACGAATTGGTAAAAAAATTTCAAATTCCTTTTCGAACCGCTCATAAAATTATTGGAAAAACTATCAGTATGGCTAACGGAAATGTTTTAAAAATTAACGATAAAGCAGTTAAGAAAGCTATTAAGGAAGTATTCGGTAAAGAATTAATTATTAATCAACAATTAGTTAAAGATGTATTTAATGTCAATAATGCCTTAAAACAATATCAATATGAGGGCTCACCTTGTCCAGAATATGTCTTGAAAGTTAACAAAAAACTTAAGGAAAAAATTAAGTCATTGTCAATATGGTCAAAAAAGACTAAAGATAAAATTAACCAATCTCAAAAACAGCTATTTAAAGAAGTTTACCAGTTTATTAATAGCTGAATCTATGAATAAAGTTATTGATCTGTTTATTCAACTAGTAAAAATTGACAGCCCTTCTGGTCAGGAACAGGGTATGATTTCTTTTGTTCAAAATTGGTTAAAACAACATAAATTAAAGTATAAAACCGATGCTTCTGGAAACATTCTAGCCAAAAACGATGGTATGGGTAAACCAATCCTTTTTTGCGTCCATATGGATACAGTTGAACCAGGACGTGGAATAAAACCAAATATCAAAAACGGTGTAATAAAAAGTTCAGGTGATACCATTTTAGGCGCTGATAATAAAGCGGCTATCGCTTGTCTATTATCTGCTGTTGAACAATACTTAAAAACAGATAAGAAACAAAAAGCTTTTGAACTGCTTTTTACTGTTAATGAAGAAACAACCGGAGGATTAGCTTCTTTTCCTTTTAAATGGATTAAGTCGGAAATTTGTTTGGTTTTTGACAGCGCTAAACCTTTAGGAGGAATTATTTTAAGATCCCCGTATATTATTAATTTTCATGCCGAGTTTACTGGTAAAGCCGTTCATTCTTCAATGCCGGAAAAAGGCGTCAATGCTTTATTACCGGTTATAAACGGTTTAACTAAAATTCCTATCGGAACCACAGACAAGAGTCAAACAACAATTAATATCGGCTTGATTAAAGGAGGCAGTGGCATAAATACAATTCCTGAAAAAGTAATTATTTCAGGTGAAATTAGAAGTTATCAAAAACAATTGTTCAACAAAAATTTAAAAAAAATTGAATTGACTTTACAAGAAACAGCGAAAAAAAATCATGTTCAATTTAAATTTTCTAAAGATGGCTATTGTCCTGGATATAGTCATTCTATTCACGATGAATTTATACAACAAATAAAGAATTTACTATACAAAATAAGATTAAAGTCACAATTTTATTATTATTCTGGGGTAAGTGACGCCAATCTATTAAACTCAAAAGGAATAGAAACAATCAATTTAGGAGACGCTGTAGAAAACGCTCATACTTCTAATGAACAGATAAAAATTAAAGATTTACAAATGCTACATAAGATAATTTTAAATTTATTAAGGAGAAAAAACTGGGGTACATAATCTTTAAGTAAATATTTTTTACTAAACACCCCGCCCTAAAAAAGGTGGGGTTTTATTATAAATTCATAATTTTAAATATGACAAAACAAAATAACAATAAAAAAGATTTTCTCTCAATTACAGATTTATCAGCTCAAGGAATTTGGGAGGTATTATATCTGGCAAAAAAATTAAAAAACCAAATAAAAAAATTGGGTAAAAATAAACCTTTTCTTAAAGGAAAAACTCTGGCGATGATCTTTGAAAAACCATCTTTAAGGACTCATGTTTCTTTTCAAATTGCTATCAATCAATTAGGTGGACATGCTCTTTATCTAGGACCAGATCATATTGCCATGGGTACCCGAGAGAGTGTAAGTGACGTTGCAAGAGTAATATCGAGTATGGCCGATATAATTATGGCTCGTACTTTTAAACATAAAATAATTAAAGAGTTGGCTGATAACTCTAAAGTTCCAGTGATAAACGGGCTTTCCGATTTGGAACATCCATGTCAAATATTAGCTGATCTAATGACTATTTGGGAAGTGAAGGATAGATTAGATAACTTAACTATTGGCTATGTAGGAGATGGAGAAAACAATATACCCCATTCTCTCTGTTTAGCTTCAGCTATGTTAGGAGTAAATTTTCAATGCGCTGCCCCGATTGGTTATTGGATGAAAAAAGAAGTAGTTAATCAGGCAAAAAAAGATTCTAAATTAACTGGGTCAAAAATATTGGAGACCAAAGCGCCTAATGAAGCTATCACTAATGTTGATATTGTTTATACAGACACTTGGATCAGTATGGGAGACGAAAAAGAGAAAGATAAACGATTAAAGATTTTTTTTCCGTATCAAATAAATAAAAAATTGATGAATCTTGCTAACAAAGAAGCAATTTTCATGCACGACTTACCGGCTTATCGAGGAAATGAAGTAACAGACGACGTTATTGAAGGAAAACAGTCAGTTGTTTTTCAACAAGCAGAAAATCGTCTCCATGTCTCAAAAGCTTTAATATGTTATCTATTGTCGGTAAAAAATATATGAAAACTCAATTTTTCGGGAAGGATTTTCTCAACTGTTTGGTTTTAACCCAAATTTCATAAAATAAAAATAATTATTTTTGTTATCATATTAATGTCACTAGGTCCAGCTTAGCTGAACTTCACAGCATAAATCAATGATTAAGGAAAAAATTCAAGAAAATCTAAAACAGGCGCTTGGGAAAATGGGAGTTAAGGAAGAACCGACTATTGAAGCGCCGGCTAATTCTGATTTTGGCGATTATTCGACCAGTATTGCCTTAAAACTAACTAAAGTACTCAAAAAAAATCCTCTTCAAATTGCCGAAGAAATCGTCAAAAATTTACCCAAAGATGAATTGATTGAAAAAGTTGAAATTCTCAAGCCGGGCTTTATTAATTTTTGGGTAGCAAAAGATTACTTAATTAAAAATCTTGAAAAAGTCAACGAGAGCTATGGAAAGTCAGATTTATTTAAAAATAAAAAAGTAATGGTCGAATATACCGACCCCAACCCTTTTAAAGAGTTCCATATCGGCCATCTTTATAGCAACACCGTCGGTGAATCAATCGCCAGAGCCTATGGAGCAATCGGAGCGGAAGTTAAGCGTGCTGATTATTATGGGGATGTTGGTATGCATGTGGCTAAATCAGTTTGGGGATTAATAACAAAAATGAAAAAAGAAAAATTAACAATTAAAGATCTTAAAAAAAAATCATTGTCACTAAGAATTAAATATCTCGGTCAAGCTTATGCCTTAGGAGTAATAAATTATGAAAAAGATAAAAATATCCAAGAGGAAATTAAAAATGTTAATTACTTAGTTTATCTCTGCGGTCAAGAATACTTAAAAGATAATTATCATTGGGTACCTCAAGTTGATTACAAACAGTATTTAAGACCTAGTTTCATAGATCAATATAAAACAATCAAAGAGGCTTATTATGCCGGCAAAAGCTGGAGCTTAGAATATTTCGAAAATATTTATAAAAAATTAGGAACCAAATTTGATTATTACTATCCTGAAAGCATTGTTGGTGAATTTGGTATACAAATAGTCAAGGAAAATTTAAAAAAAGGACATTTTGAAAAAAGCAAAGGAGCAATTATTTTTCCTGGAGAAAAATATGGTCTTCATACAAGGGTATTTATTAATTCATTAGGACTGCCAACTTATGAAGCAAAAGAACTCGGACTAGCTGTAAAAAAATATCAGGATTTCCCTTATGACAAATCAATTATTGTCGTAGGCAATGAAATTAAAGAATACTTTAAAGTCTTACATAAGGCTTTATCTGTCACTTATCCCGAATTAGGAAAAAAAACAACTAATATTTGTACTGGTATGGTGCGACTACCCGAGGGAAAAATGTCCAGCCGAACCGGAAATATTGTTACAGTTGAATGGATCCTTGAAGAAATAAAAAACAATATAAAAGTAATCATGAAAAATAATAAAGAAATTGATAACGATGAATTAAATAAAATAATAGAAATCGTTTCTGTTGCCGCAGTTAAATATTCATTATTAAAAAATAACATTGGTCAAAATATTACTTTTGATTTTAAAGAATCTTTATCTCTAGAGGGAAATTCCGGCCCTTACTTGCTATATACTTATGTTCGCTGTCAATCGGTCCTGAAACAAGGTAGCAAAGTAACAACGAAGCAATGTAACAATGAAACAATAAGTATTGAAGAACTCTCCCTCCTTCGAGCATTAGCCAAATATCCGGAAACTGTCTTAAGTTCTGCAAAACAATTATCACCGCATTATGTCTGTGGCTACTTATTTGACCTGGCGCAGAAATTTAATCTTTTTTATCAAAAATGTCCGATATTAAAATCAGATGATGAAACTAAAAATTTCAGATTATTAATAACCAAAGCAACAGCTCAAATTTTAAAGAATGGACTATATCTTTTAGGGATTAAGACTGTTGAAAAAATGTAATTGAACAACTATTCATTAACGAATTAACGTATTAACGGATTGAAATTCGTTAATTCGTTAACCCGTTAATTAAAAATCAATAATTTATGAGTTTATTTATATGTAAAAGCTGTGGTTATGGCTCTGCCTCTTGGATGGGCAGATGTCCAAACTGTAACGAATGGAATAGTTTTTCTGAACAATCCAGTTTATTAAACGAACAAACCAGTACTCAGCCAACCAGTAAACTAACCCTTACCTCTCTATCCAAAGTCAAACCCCTTAATAAGGAAAGGAAAAAAACCGGTTTTTTTGAATTTGACAGAGTTTTGGGAAATGGTTTTATCCCGGGAGAAGTTATATTATTGACAGGTGAACCTGGTGTTGGCAAATCGACTCTGCTTCTTCAATCTCTTCAAAATATAAAAACAATTTACATATCCGGTGAAGAAGCAGCCGAGCAGGTCAAGGAAAGAGCCCAAAGATTAAAAATTAATCTAGATAATTTTCTTTTTTCCGACGATCTTCAAGTCGAAGGCATAACTTCCGGAGTGGAAAAACTTGAAGTTAAACCGGAGATTATGGTGATTGACTCAATACAGACAGTTTATTCAAAAAACAACGACTCGCCGTCTTCAAGCGTCAACCAGCTTAAGGAAACTTCAAAACAGTTAATTATCTTTGCAAAAAAAAACAAAATTCCCATAATCCTGGTCGGTCATGTCACTAAAGAAGGCGAGATTGCCGGACCGAAGACTTTGGAACATATGGTTGACTGCGTTCTATCTTTTGAAGGAGAAAAAGTATCAAATTTTAGAATTTTAAGAGCGACAAAAAACCGTTTTGGCACAACCGATGAAATCGGTATTTTTGAAATGGTAGAGAAAGGATTAAAAGAAATCAGTAATCCTTTAGTTTTTCTCGATCAAGAAAAAGAAGCGGTTGCCGGAAAAGCCATTGTCGGTATTGCCGAAGGTAAACGTTCTCTTTTTTATGAAATACAGACATTGGCTGTTCCAACTGTGCTTGCCGTTCCACGCCGCGTTGTTAAAGGTGTTGATTACAATAAAGTTCTTTTACTCCTTGCCGTCATCAGAAAACATCTGAATATTCCTCTTGATACTTATGACATTTATGTCAATGTTGTGGGCGGAATTAATATTAAATCAACGGCAGCTGATTTAGGAATTGTTGCTTCTTTGGTTTCTTCAATCAAAAACTATCCAATCCCTAAAAAAACCGTTTTTGTCGGTGAAGTTGGACTGCTTGGTGAAGTAAGAAAGGTTTTTTTTGATGAAAAAATAGTCCGGGAAGCTAAAAGACTTCAGTTTAAAAATATTTTTTCTTATAATGTAATCAGTAATATAAAACAGTTGAAAAGTGTTTTCGTATAAAATTATTCTTTTCTTAAATATTCTTTTTTGATAATTATTTTTTTTCCATTGGCGCCAACTAACTCGACTACAAACTCATTTTTTCCCAATCTAAGAGGAAAATCATAGTAAAATACCCCTTCTCTGTTTTGATATACTCTTTCACCAAAAATAGTAATCGCGGCTTCTTTATCTGTTTTGCCAATAATTTTGATTTTGTCAACTCTTTTAAATGCTTCTGTTTTTGGTTCAATAATGGTTAATTTTGGCGGGGAAAGATAAATTTTAACCTGGTAGCCAAAATAAATTACAAAAAAAAGGCAAATTATTACCAAACCGACTACTGCCATTTTTTTTGTTTCCGGAGTTAAATACTTGCTTGAGACCTTTCTTTTAAATTTAATTTCCTCGTTAACCTCATATTCCCGTCTGAAAAAAGCAGTTATTTTATTTGAGTCTAAATCAAGAATATTGGAGTAATTTTTTATTATACCCTCAATGTAAATTTTTGAGTTAATAAAACTCCAGTTATTCTCTTCAATCGCCTTAAGGAATTTTTCCCTTATTCGGAGTTCCTTTTCAATTTGGTTGATAGTCAAACCTTTTTTTTCCCGAGCTTTTTTTAAAATCCCACCAACTGAAAGCATATAAATTTCTAACTTTTTACTCTTTCTCCATATTCTCCTGTCTCTGGATTAACCGTAATAAGATCACCGACCTTGACAAATAAAGGAACCATCACCGTTACTCCAGTTTCTACTTTGGCTTGTTTTTTGGCACTTGATACTGTATCTCCTTTTATAGAATCTTCGGTTTCAATCACCTTCAATTTAACACTTAATGATGGCCTCATCGTCAATGGTTTGTCATCAAAAAGATAAATATAATATTTATTTCCTTCTTTCATGAAATTAACCGCCTTACCAACCACATCGATTGGAAGAGTGTATTGATTATAACTTCGCTCGTCCATAAAATAAATATTCTCTGTATCTTTATATAAATACTGCATTTCAACACTGGTTACATCAAGAACGTCTACAGCTTCATTAGATTTAAAAGCATAGTCAATATTTTTTGCAGAAATTATGTTTTTGATTCTGGTTTTCATCAAGGCCGATCCTTTGCCGGGAGAATAAAAATCGGCTTTTTGCACCTGCCAAATATCACCTTGATAGCTGATAAATTCCCCTTTTTTTAAATTACCCGCATTAGTTTTCATACGATATTAATTAATTTTAATTCTTTAATTGATTTAGCTTTACTAAATATTAAAGCCAGTCGTTCAAAACCTATAGCAATACCAGCACAATCTGGCAATCCATATTTTAACGCATCAATAAACCCGCTGTCAATCTTATGTATGATTTTCTTGTTTTTCCGCCTTTCCTTTTGGGCTTCATTAAACCTCTCTTCTTGCTCCTGCCAATTGGTTAATTCAGTATAACAATCACCAAGTTCAATACCGTTGATATAAAATTCAAATCTTTGGGCGGTTTTTTTGTCAGAATTTAATTTGGCTAAAGCAGCAAATTCTTTTGGATAATCATAAATTAAAGTCGGACAACCGTTCTCACCTAAATGTTTCTCAATCTCCTGAACATAAATCTGCGACCATAAATCTTCATAAGAAAAACCAGTGGTTCGATAACCTTTTTCTTCAGCTTTTTTTACAAATAATTTATGATTGAATAATTCCTGTTCCTTTATTCCGGCAAACTTTTTAAACGCTTCTGCAACAGATATTTTTTCCCATTTCTCAAAAGATACTTTATGGTTTTGAATTTTGAGTTTTTGAGAAATAAACTTCAACATTTCTAGCACTTCATCGGCAATATTCATATAATTGGCACCGACTTTATAAAACTCTAGCATGGTAAATTCAGGTGAATGTAGGGAAGCGGATGGATCACTATTACGAAATGATTTTCCCAAAAAATAGCAGTCGCCAATTCCATGAACAATTAATCTTTTTAAAAATAACTCTGGCGAAGGCGTAAGATATAATTTCTCTTTTTTATCTAAAAACCTAAATTCTGTCTCAAAAACTTCTAAATATGATTCGGGAATCAACGAAGGTGATAGTACTGGCAGATCAACTTTTAGATATCCTTTTTTTTGCAAATATTCGTTAACCGCTGATTCGACTTTGAGATAAATTTGATAATTCTTTAAATTGCCAACATTCGTTTTTATTTCCATTTTTTTATTCTTTATCCAATTCTTCAAGTAGTTTTTTGGCTTTTGAAGAAACTCGTTCCGGAACCTTGATTCTAAAAATCACATACTGGTCGCCTCGGCGGTTGCTATTAGGATAGGGGACTCCTTGACCACGAAGACGGATAGTTGTCCCGGACTGCGTCCCAGCCCTTACTTTTAATCTTATGGAATCGTTAATTACCGGTACTTCAACTGCTCCACCTAAGACAGCCATCGAATAAGAAATTTCCTTTTCCAAATAAATATCCTGTCCGTCGCGTTTAAAATATAGATGGGGTTTGACTGATACTTGAAGATCAAAGTCAGAAAAGCGGATTCTGTTACCATTGTCTACCCCAGCCGGGATTTTAATCGTTTTTCTCTCACCCCTAATAACAGTTTCTTTTTCCACTCCATTAACTGCTTCGTCAAATGTTAGATTGATTTCATAAACATCCCTTTTTTTTGTCCTTCTTCTGGGGGTTTGAAAACCAAAAAACTGCTCGAAAATTTCAAAAGGATCGGAAAATCCACCGAAATCAAATCCCTCAAAAGGCGACCCCTGTCCGCCAAAATCAGTTGAATAAGTATAGGAAAATGGTCCTTGACCGGCACCACTTCGTTCAAAAGCCTCAGCTCCATATTGATCATATAATTCTTTTTTTTTCGGATCAGATAAAACTTCAAAAGCCTTGTTTATTTCTTTAAACTTTTCTGTTGCTTCGGAAGATTTATTTCTGTCCGGATGCCATTTGAGAGCTTGTTTGCGATAAGCGGTTTTTAGTTCTTGAGCACTGGCGTTTTTTGAAACACCAAGAACGTCATAATAATCAGCCATAAAAAATTCCTAATTTCTAATTATTCTAATTAACCTAAACAATACCCAATTATGCAATAACCAATTAGGTCAATTTAATTTACCACTTCTCCTTCTTCCACCTTTTTACCCTTCTTGTCAGTCTTTTCCTCCTCAGTTTTGACATTTGAGTTTTGCTTGTCCGCCGAAGCTTCGGCGGAGGTGGAAGTTTTGGCATTTTTATCGTACATATACTGCCCAATTTTCTGCAAAGAATCGGATAAATCTTTAGTTTTGTCCTCAATTGCTTTCGCGTCTCCTTTGTCTTTAATATCTCTCAACTCTTTAATCTTTTTTTCAACTTCTTCTTTTAAATCTTTCGGGCATTTATCTCCGGCGTCTTTTAGAGATTTTTCGCTAACATAAATTAGATTCTCTGCCTTATTCTTTACCTCAATTTTTTCTTTTTCTTGTTTATCTTCGTCGGCGTGTTTTTCCGCTTCAGCTTTCATTTTTTCAATTTCATCTTTGTTTAATCCTGTTGAACCGGTAATCTTTATTCCTTGTTCCTTACCGGTAGCCTTATCCTTAGCATTGACGGTCAAAATTCCATTAGCATCGATATCAAACTTAACCTCAACTTGAGGTATGCCTCTCGGCGCCGGCGGAATCCCTTCAAGGATAAATCTTCCAAGAGACTTGTTATCCCGGGCTAATGGTCTTTCTCCCTGAACAATATGAATCTCAACTTGAGTTTGATTATCGGCGGCAGTCGAGAAAATCTCAGATCTTGTAGTCGGAATTGTTGTATTCCTTTGAATTAAGGACGTTGCTACTCCACCAAGCGTCTCCACCCCAAGAGTTAACGGAGTAACGTCAAGTAATACCACATCTTTTGTTTCACCGGTTAAAACACCGGCCTGGACAGCCGCACCAACCGCTACCACTTCGTCCGGATTGACCGACCGGTTTGGCTCTTTGCCAAAAAATTCTTTCACCTTCTCGATAACTTTTGGCATTCTTGTCATTCCGCCAACCAAAACTATTTCATCAATTTTTCTCAAATCAACCTTAGCATCTTTTAAACATTTTTTAACCGGATCAAAAGTCTTGTCTATTAAATAACCGATTAATGATTCGAGTTTGGCTCTTGTTAATTTGGTAACAAAATGTAAAGGCTGGCCGTCTTTAACGGTAACAAACGGCAGATTTATTTCTGCTTCAAGTGAAGATGATAGTTCGATTTTAGCTTTTTCTGCGCCATCACGCAGTCTTTGAAGCGCTTGAGCATCTTTTCTAAGATCAATTCCCTGCTCCTTTTTAAACTCATCAGCCAACCAGTCAAGAATTACTTTGTCAAAATCGTCACCTCCCAAATGAGTGTCGCCGTTAGTCGCTTTTACCTGAAATACTCCTTCTCCAAGCTCCAAAACAGTAATATCAAAAGTTCCACCGCCTAGGTCGTAAACGGCAATAGTATGGGCATGTTTTTTATCAAGTCCATAGGCGAGTGCTGCTGCTGTCGGTTCATTAATTATTCGAACTACTTCTAGCCCGGCAATCTCTCCGGCCTGTTTGGTGGCTTGCCTCTGTGAGTCGTCAAAATATGCCGGTACAGTAATAACTGCTTTTTCAACTTTCTCACCCAAATAAGCTTCAGAGTCGCTTTTTATTTTTTGTAAAATCATTGCCGAAATTTCTTGTGGCGTATGACTTTTTCCTTCAATTTCAACAACAGCCATACCATCTCTCCCTTCTTTAATTTTATAAGGAAGCCATTTTATATCGTATTTTACCGATTCGTCAGAATATCTTCTCCCCATCAATCTTTTAATGGAGAAAACCGTATTTTTTGGATTAATAACTATCTGACGTTTAGCAACATCGCCAACAATTCTTTTAATTGGATCAACGACAGATGGGATGACATTCCTTCCTTCTTGGGAATAAATAACTTTTGGTTTTCCTCCCTCCATAACTGCTACACAAGAATTGGTTGTTCCTAGATCAATACCGATTATTTTAGACATAATATTTAATAAAAAAACTTATAAATCCAAATGTCAAAATCCAAATTTCAAATAATTATTAGTTTTTTGGATTTTGGATTTTATTTGACATTTGAGATTTAGATTTTGAAACTTTTACCTGGGCTACTCTTATTACCTTTCCGTTTAACAGATATCCTTTTCTTAATACCTCAACTACAATATTTTCCTTCTCCCCTTCTACAAGATCAATTACTTCAGCGGTATACGGATCAAAGTCTTTATTCAGAACTTCTATTTCCTCTAAACCTTCGTCTTTTAAGAGTTTTTTAAAATTATCTTTAACTAATTTTAAATTGGCATCTTTAATAAAAATTTCCGCCTTGTCTAATCCGTCTAAGAAACTTAAAAGCCGAATAATTAATAATTTATTGGCATTATTTCTTATTTCTTCTTTTTCTTGTCCGACTCTTTTTTCAAAATTCTGATAATCAGCCAAAGCTCTTAAATATTTATTTTTATATTCTTCAGCCTGTCTTTTAAGATTGTTTATCTCATTCTGACACTGACATTTTTTTGCACCCTCCGTAGCCTTGGCGAAGGAGGGCTTCTTCAAATCCTGTTTTATATTCATTCTAATAATCAAATATTAACCATTGTTACTTCTTCTGATCAGTAATTAAATCTTCAATCAAGGCGGCAAAATACTTCACCTGAGGAGCTACCGATTCATAAGACATTCTTTTCGATCCGACCACGCCAATTATTCCTTTAATTTTACCCGTTTCAAACTCGCCAAAAACACTGGCGTACGGCTCGAAAATCGGATCGCTGAAATCGTCTTCGCCTAAAAAATAACAAATATCTTGTTGCATTTTTTCAATCTGTAAAAGTATTCTTTCCCAAAAAACAATCTCATCAAGTCGGGCTAATAATATTTTTGATAATTTCCAGTTCATAAGCTCCTGATTATTCAGTAAATTCCCGACTCCGGCATAATACAAATCGCCGTAGTTAGTAGTTACTAAAGATAATAGGCCTGTTCGATGAGCCAAAACTTTTGTCGCTTGTGATAGCAGTCGGTGTGTCTCATTTCTTTCATCCCAAACACTGTTTTTATAGGCGACTTCTTCGGCCGTTGACATGGACTTTTCCTTCATTAAATACTTGATAAAGAAACGAAAACCCTTCGCTGAGGGAATACGACCTGATGAAAAATGAGATTTTTTAAGATAACCTTTTTGTGCAAGATTCACCATCTCGTTTCTTATCGTGGCCGGGGAAACACCCAATTTGTATTTTTTCTCAATAATTTGAGATCCGACCGCTTCTCCCGTCTCAGAATATTCTTTAATAATTGTTTTTAAAATATCAATCTGTCTTTGGGTTAAATCTTCCATATTTATGCCTAACGTAGTCTCGCTTAAATCGAGACGAAGTGGCATATTAGCAATAATATACCATCTCTGCTAATTTTGTCAAGTGGAAAATTGACACATATTTTCCACGCAGATCCGCCTTGAATCGCAGCATGAGCCGCGCTACGAATAGTAGGTAAGGCGAATGCTAAGATTTGGCGGATCAAGGATGGTTTAAGGTAAGTTTCGGCGGGAAGAAGTAAAAATGCTATAATTTCCTTATGTATCAACGTTATTCCATCGTCTTAGCGGTCGGTGCTTTTATTTTGGACAATAAAAAAAAACTGCTTATTGTGAAAAAATCGTCCTATGAAAAGGTTGATCCCGGACTTTGGACAATTCCTGGAGGAAAAGTTAATATTAAAGAACATATTATTGACGCTTTGAAAAGAGAAGTGCTTGAAGAAGTCGGAATTAAAATTAATAATTTCCAGTGGATTGGTGAAAATGTTTTTGAAAACAATCACTTTTACTTTCACGCCCAACATTTTCTTTGTAAAACTAAATCAATACGAGTAAAGCTGGAAAAATCTCTTTTAGAATATAAATGGATTAATAAAAGTGAAATTAATAACTACGAATTTCACCCAAATATAAAAAAAAGAATAAAAATAATCTATGACTTATAAACTAGGCGCCCATCAATCAATTGCCGGCGGTTACTCAAAAGCCTTATACCGGATAAAAAATATTGGCGGAAACTGCCTGCAGATATTTTCCTCATCGCCTCGTGGTTGGTCGTTTGCCAAAACAACAGATGATCAAATAAAAGAGTTTGTTACTTTAATGAGTAAGTTGAAAATCGATCCTATTTACTTTCACGCTTCATATTTGATTAATTTGGCAGATGATTCCCGCATTGGCCATCTTTCAAAAACTTCATTGATTAACGAGCTTAATGTCGCCTCACAGCTGGGGATTAAAGGCAGTATTATCCATCTTGGTTCATTTAAAAATGAAAAATCCACCTATGATGTTTCTACTGATAAAAAATATAGCGTCCTCATTAATAATATTCTTGAAATATTAACTAAAACTTCAAAAGACAGTTTTTTTATTATTGAAAATGCTGGTAATCGAAAGATTGGTCAGCGACTCGAAGAAATTGCCAAAATTATTCAGGATGTGAATGACGAGAGAGTTAGACTTTGTCTTGATACTTGTCATTTATTTTCCAACGGTTATAAGTTTAATAACGAACAAGAACTAAATGCTTTTTTAACAAAATTCGATAAGCTTATTGGTCTTTTAAAACTTGAACTCTGGCATATAAACGACTCAAGAGATGAATTTAATTCCGGTCATGATCGCCATGATAACATTGGAGAGGGGACAATAAGCATAGAAGAATTTAAAACGCTTATTAATCACCCAAAAACCAGAAATTATCCCTTCATCATCGAAACACCGGGCTTTGACAACAACGGCCCCGACAAAAAAAACTTAGACATTCTAAAAAATCTTATTATCCTATAGAAAAAATTCAATTATTTAAATAATTGAATTTTCTAAACTAACTTTTCTAGTTCGGTTTTATACTGTTTAAGAAGTTTACCCGGATCGTGCCAAAGTGGTTGAGGAAGTTTATCTAAAGGAAACCAGATCCAATCTTCACATTTATTAGATTCGACATTTACCAATTCTTGATTTTTGTTTTTAATAATCGCTTCATAATATAAAATAACATGATGAAATAGATTGTATAATTATAACATGATAAAACTTCCTCAGTTTATCCAGGAGTTTATGGATAAATTCACACAAAAAGGATTTCAAATATATGTTGTCGGTGGCGCTGTCCGTGATCTTTTACTGGAAAAAACAACTGAAAATTGGGATTTTACAACAAGCGCAACTCCAGAACAAATTTTAAAATTATTCCCTGACGCTTATTACAACAATACTTATGGAACGGTGACTGTTTCAATGTCAAAATCTGTGTTAATTGAAATTACAACATTCAGAAAAGAATCTGACTATAAAGATTCTCGCCACCCGGCAAAAGTGGAGTGGGCAAAAACATTGGAGGAAGATCTGGGCCGACGGGACTTTACTGTCAATGCCATAGCCTTTGATGGCAAGAAAATAATTGACTTGTTTGAAGGCCAAAAACATCTTCAAGAAAAATTAATTGTTGCTGTCGGCGATCCAGACAATAGATTTAAAGAAGATGCTCTAAGGTTGATTCGGGCGATCCGCTTTGCCTCTGAACTTGGCTTTTTAATCGAAGAAAAAACCCGCGCCTCCATCGAAAAAAATTCGGAATTGATTACAAAAATTTCCTGGGAGAGAATTAGGGATGAATTGATGAAGATTATCGCTTCTGATCATCCGGCTGAAGGAATTTTGTTTTTAAAAAACTCCGGTCTTTTAAAATATATTCTGCCTGAACTTGATATTTGTTTTATGATTCCCCAAAAAAGCCCCAAGCGGCATCATATTTACGACGTCGGCACTCACATGGTTATGGCCCTAAAGAATTGTCCTTCAATTGATCCAATCACCCGCCTGGCTACACTTCTTCATGATGTAGGTAAAGCTAAAACATTCAGAAAAGACGAAAAATCTCAATTAATCACATTTTACAATCATGAAGTCGTCGGAACAAAGTTAGTCAAACAAATCGCCGATCGACTGAAACTGTCTAAAAAAGAAGGGGGGAAGCTTATTAAACTTGTCCAATACCACCAGTTTACGGTTTCAGAAAATATTACAGACAAAGCTGTTCATCGTTTTATACGGGAGCTTGGCAAAGAATATCTTAAAGATATGCTTGATTTGCGGACTGGTGACCGGATAGGGTCAGGAGCGACACCAACTTCTTGGAGACTTGACCTTTTCAAAAAACGGCTTATTGAAGTCCAAAAACAACCCTTTAAAATCAGTGATTTAAAAATTAATGGGAATGATGTCATGGAAATTTTAAAAATAAAACAGGGACCAAAAGTCGGCCAAATTCTTCAAAAGATATTTAACGACGTTGAAGAAGGGAGATTAAAAAATGAAAGAAACGTCTTATTAGAAAAAATTAATGTTTTAGTCAACTAGTTGACTAAAACAAATGTGGTGAATTTTTTTCCTTAAGTATTGATGTTTCTTCTCCATGGCCGGGATAAACTGTTGTTTCTTCTGGCAATTTTAATATTTTTTTAATGGAATTAAAAAGATCTTTTTTACTGCTGTAGGAAAAATCGTAGCGGCCAATACCATCTTTAAATAAAGTGTCACCGGTGAAAACCGCTTGTTCATCCTTAAAATATAAACAACAACTACCAGGTGTATGACCTGGCGCAGCCAAAATTTGAAATTTGAAATTTGAAATTTGAAATTTTCCTTCACTTATTGGAAATATTTTCTTTATTGGCAATATTGCTGGTTTATGACTTAAAAAACGTTCAGCTGTTTCTTTTAATCTTTTAAGAAGAAAAAAATCTTCCTTGAAGATGTATAAAGGTATGTCAAAACTGGCTTGGATCTCCCCTACTGCCATCACATGATCAAAATGACCATGAGTTGCCAGTATCCCAACCGGATTCAGATTTTTTCTTTGAACTTCCTCCAAAATAAAATCCGCTTCATCTCCCGGATCAATAATCAAACATTTATTATCATTAGCAACAAAATAACAGTTAGCTTGAAGTTCACCAAGGGAATACCGAATTATTTTCATTGCATTATGATTTTAACCACTCCACATAGTCACACCCGACTGCCATCTTTTTTTCCCTATCCCATTGATTAGTAGAACATTTCTTTAATTTTTTACCGCCGGCTGTGGTAAATAAAACAAGCTTGGCTCCACACTTTGGACAATCTTCCTCAAGCGCCTCAGTCGTTCCTTTAATCCACTCAATATAATCACAACCTCCGGCCGTTTTGGTTTTTGGATCCCATGTACCCGTTGAACATTTCTTCATTTTCTTTCCAAAACGAGTCACAGTCAAAAGCAATGGCGACCCACACTTAGGACATTTCTCATCAAGCGCCTTGGGCTCGACTTTAAGCCACTTTACGTAGTCACAACCATCAATTGATTTTGTTTCCGGATTCCAGCTGCCCGTTGAACAACGTTGCAGTTTTTTACCGGATTTTGTTTCAACAACTTCTCCCAACGCCGACCCGCACTTTGGACAGGTTTCAACACTAGCAGTCTCTTCTTTATTTTTTTTCATATTTATTTGAAATAATTTTTAATTGTTTAATTCTTTCAATAATTTGTCATTATGTCAACGGATTATAGTCTACATACTTATTTTCTTTTTCCTTTTTTCCAACCAAACAAAAATTGGAGTGGCAATAAAGGGCGAGGAATAAGTACCAGTAATAGTCCCGATTAATAAAGTTACAGCAAAGAATTTAATAGTTGAACCTCCCAGAAAAACAAGCGCCAATAACATAAAAATAATTGTCATTGAATTATTAAGCGATCTCACCATGGTTTCAGTCAGAGCTTTATTAGCAAAGTATTCGACTGTTCCGCCTTCTTCATTTTTATACTCACGGATTTTGTCAAAAACAACAATCGTGTCGTGAACGGAAAACGACATTGATGTTAATACGGCGGTCACAAAAAGGACATCCATCTGGGCGCCAAAAAAATGTGAAATTAACGAATAACTACCGAAAACTACTAAAATATCATGAATAGCCGCCAAAACCGCCGATAACGCCGAACTAAATCCTTTAAAGGCATAACTCATATAAAGAAGAATGCCAACTATCCCTAATATTGAGGCAATTATTGTCTTAGTAACGGTTTCTTGTCCTAAGGTCGGCCCAACTGTCTCTGATTTTAAAATAGTTACTTTCCCGAATTCTTTTTCCAATCCTTGCATTAATCTATTTTCAGTTGTCTCATTAATTGTTTTCATCCTAACCAATAACTCTTTACCACTTGCAACTAAATCAATCACTTCCACTTTATTGACTAAAAAGATATTTCTAATTTCTCTTTCATTAATATTCTTCTCAAAACGATAATCTATATTTGTTCCTCCGACAAAATCAATCGAAAAAATATAGCCCCATTTGAATATGGAAAACAATCCAACACCAATCACTGTTCCCGAAATCAAAATATAAAGCCAAGTATATTTCAAAAAATTAATCATAAATTAAATTTAAAATTCAAATAAATTAGGATTTAGGATTTTTATAAAAAATATTAATTAGTCTTCTTGTAATTACAAGACCGGTAAATAAACTCGTCGCTACACCGATAATTAAGGTCACGGCAAATCCCCTGACCATCCCAAACTGTGGCAAAAATTCCCAGTTTAGCGGGTTAAATAAAATGAAACCAACCAAAATTGTCGTGATATTGGCGTCTTTTATAGCATCAATCGCCCGTCCAAAACCCAGTTTTATGGCAATTGTGAACTCTTTTCCCTTCCGTAATTCTTCCTTAATCCTTTCAAAAATCAGAATATTCGAGTCAACTGCCATACCTATTGATAAAATAAAACCGGTAATACCCGGCAGAGTCAAAGTAATCGGGATTGCCCGAAAAATTGCCAATGAAATTAATCCATATATTGTCAACGCCACCGAAGCGATAAGTCCCAGTTTTCCATAATAAAGAATCATAAAAAGAAAAACCATAGTCAATCCTATAGCTCCGGCATAAACACTTTTTTGCACCTCGCTTGCCCCTAAAGTCGGACCGATATTTTTTTTCTCAACCAACTTAATCTGAAGAGGTAAAGCGCCGGAATTAATGGCGATCGCTAACTTTTTTGCTTCATCTACGGTAAAGTTTCCAGTGATGACCGCACTGCCATCAGTAATTACCGTCTGAACCACTGGAGCGGAAATCGGCATATAATCAAGGAAAATCCCCACCTGTTTGCCTATATTTCTTGAGGTAACTTCGCCAAAAATTTTTGCTCCTTGTCCGGTAAAATCCAGGGCTACCTGCGGCTTACCATCTTGAGAGCTGAAACTAACAGTTGCTTTTTTTACATCTTTGCCTGTCAATCCTGTATCTTTTGTCAGGCGGAGAATTGTTGGTGTATTAGTGGCAATTTTTGCTTCGCCACTCGCCTCTTCTTTAAAAGATAATTGGGCGGTCTGGCCGATTAAATTGACTGCATCGTCAACATTGGAAATTCCCGGCAGGTCTACGGTTATTCTATAAATATCTCCAGATTTAACTGTTTGAACAACTGGCTCTGACACGCCAAAAAGATTAACTCTTCTTTCGATGATGTCGCGGGCTGATACCAATGCGTCTTGCAAGTCTTCTTTTTTTATCTTTTTTGTGTCTGCCTCAAATACAAAATGGCTTCCTCCTTTAAGATCAAGGCCTAACCGGGTTTTAAACTCTCTTTTTATCTTATATTGACCAATAATAATATCGATCTTCAAAGGATTAATAGTTTGTTTGTAGGTTGTTTTACCGATTTTAAATTTTATTTCATAGTTTTCAGGAAGATCAATCCAGATAATGAAAAGCGTAAGCAATACAAGGATTGTTATTTTTATTAATTTCATGAGCTTAATCCTATATTATGTCAGATAATTTAAAATTTTCAATCAATTTGAAAATTGGAGATAAATCGTTCATTTTAACAACTCTTCTTCAACTCCGATCAACATCACTTTTGGCTGTTTTAAGAAACGCCAGATAAAGGGATCACCGTTTTTTTTCCGAAAGGCAAACTCCTCTTCTGTCATCACCGTATAGTTGATTTCTTGAATAAAGCTTTTTTCTGATTCTTTAATTATGGCTGAGATTTCCGGAACCACGACAATGCCGACCAATAACAAATATATCTCATCGTTTTTAACAGCTATCTTTCTAGTAAATTTAGTCGACAGAGCGGCAAATTTAATTTTACCTATTTTTGAACTATTTTTAATTATTTGATCTGCTAAGAAAGTCGTTTTAGAAAACATTCTAACAAACTCATCATAAAAAAGGAAACTTTTATTTAGCCGGTAAAAAACTTTGTTCAATCGTCTTTCTTTTTCCAGAACCTTAGTTTTATTAAGAATATCCAACTCTCTTTTTACCGCGTTCACTTCCTCGACAATATCGCGGACGATTTTCCTCAAATAATGAGGTTCGTTTGGATTATGAAAAAACAGCTCAAGAATTTTCCTTCTTGTTTTAGAGGGAATTATATGTTCAAGCATATTAATAAGTCACATTATTTCCTGTTGGTAAGATTTCAACAAACACTTTTCCCCTGACAATTTCAATCTCTTTACTATTCTCATCATAAAATCTCATTCGAGTTTCTTCATCTGCCTTTTTCCAAGTTGCCTTTATGGCATTGCCATTTTGGAAAACCAAGCCATCTCCGCTTCCAATTAGGTCATAAAGAATATGACCACCAGGATAATCATCATTAGCCGAAGACTCATCAGCAAAAACAACCACAACGTCTTTGGCCGTTAGTTGTTTATTATTATTTTTATCTAAATGAGGTTTGCCTCCGTTAACCCGACTATAAGTATTGGTGTTTTTGTCATAGTTCCAATCAACGGCAAAATCACTTTTCAAATTGCTCCAAAAACTAAAACTTATTTTTACTACCGATCCTCTTTTATCTACAGTGGCATCATCTTGAAACTTCCATTTGGAAAAAGTCTTGTCCCAAGAAACGCCTTCTTCATCAACGTTCGATAGTTTTCTTTTTTCTTTGGCATAAGTCCAGAGTTTAGCGGTCGATGTGTAAACTGTATGTTCAGTTACCACATTAGGAAGTCTTTCATAATCTCGCCAAAAGTTAGGAAAAGGAACAGAAAATTGGTTAAGATCGTTATAAGAACTCCAACCTAATTTTGAGATTGTCCCTAGGGCATCTGCTTTGGCTCCATTTGCGCAACCCGAACCGCTTTCCTTATCACAGTTGGCGCCGCCGACGTGAGCATATAGTGGATAATTACTGTATTCTTGTATCGTTTTTACGAAATATATCCTTGCTGATCTGACTGGACCGACTGTTGCCGCATCACGGCAATAAAACACTGTCATGAATCGTGTTATTCCTCCTTCAGCTACAGCCTCATAAACGATATCAGCCGATGATAAACCGGATTGCGGCCTAGCTTCAACGTGGTTTTCAATCATCACTCCAAGAGGCCGCCTTTTTTCCCATTTATCTCTATATGATTTTGGCAGCATCTCTCCGTTAAGCGGGCATTCTTCTGTTCTTGGTTCAGTAATCTCATCAACATCAACGGATTTGTTTTTCGTATCATCTGGTTTTTTGGATGTTATTGCTGTGAGCGGAGAAAGAATACCGCTAACATCAGTTCCGGAAAAATAAGAATAGGAACTATAAGCTGATAACAAAAAAAACACTACTAAAATTACCAAAGAAACTTTTTTATTAATCATAATCTTGACAATAAAATCTAATTTTTAATATTTTGAGTTTTTTACCGCTTGTTTTTCTTCTTCTGAAAGCTGATGTTCCTCACCCTTGCCGCTTTTCACCTTTTTTGCGTAAATTCTTATCCCCTCATGAGTATAAATAAAATTTAACACAATTCCGCTGTCGTTTCCATCAAGAAGTGATAAAATAAAGCTCTGCTCTCCTTCTGTTTTTCCAAAGGGATTGTATCTTACAAGTCCAATCCTCTTGTAAAAAACAGTTGAATCGCTAATAATCTTGTTTACCTCTTTTTTTACCAATAAAATGTCTTGTTTGCTTTGTTCACTTCCAGCGATAAAACTATCAAGAATGTCGTCAATTTTTCGTTTTTTTGTCCTTTCTGTGAGATTAAAATAATGCCTCCGCGTCTTAAACACATAATATGACAAAATTATCAACCAGCCAAAAAAAACCGATAAAATTATATAAAAAGCCATAAACTATTTTAACCTCTTTACAAAAATGTGTCAATATGTTGTAATATTTCATGCCTAAAAAAACCAAGGAACAAAAAATTATTGCCAATTACCGAAAAAAACTTAAACTGCTTCAACAACAAACCTATATTCCTCCCTTGGAGACTACCAAACCTAAGATTGTTATCCAACAGATCAATAAACCAATAGTACAGGAAAACGAATCAATAAAAAAAGACGAGTTATTAAAAAAATTCTTTTTCCAAGACTTAACCAAAAGCATTCTGTTAATAGCTCTTATTGTTACGCTTGAAATTGTTCTTTATTTTGTTAGGATTAAATAGATACAAAGATTTCGAATTTAGAATTTCTAGATTCAAAGTGAGGAGGTGAAAATATATGGTAGCAATGTATTGCGTCAAATGCCGAGCAAAAAAGGAAGTAGCCAGTCCACAAAAAGTCACTATGAAAAACGGAAAGCCAGCTATGAAGGGAAAATGCCCAGATTGTGGAACAGGTATGTATAGAATTGGAACAGCATAATTTTTTTTCAATAAGGTGTCACTTTATTAAAAAACCACTCTATCTTTAGAGTGGTTTTTTTTAAAGAAGCGGAAAAGAAGATATTTTTTTATAGATTGGTTCCTTACCAGTCGAAATACTTTCATATAAACACATTTTTTTTACAGGAAATTCTATATCAAGACTCTGTTTAGACAATATTTTTTTTAAAACGAAGTACTGCTGTTTTGACGGAATCCGGCAGCGAGCCAGAGTCAAATGAGGAATATATTTTTTTTCATTATAAAAACCTAGGGTTTCTCTTACTACCTTGACTAACTCTTCTATCTTTTTTTCTCTCCTAAAACCTAGGTAAACAGTTATTTTACTTTTCATAAAAAGATCCATCTTATAAGAATAAAGATAAAAATGGAATTTGTCATAAATCGCCGCCTTAACCTTATCTTTGATTTTTTTTACATTAGTCATCTCGCCTAAAAATAAAAGGGTAATATGATAATTATTTTCATCAACCCAAAAAAAATCAGGGTATTTCTTTTTTAAATCAAATAATTGCCCACTCAAGCTTTTTTTGACTTTATCTGGTAAATCAATCGCTAAAAATAATCGCATAATGATAATTATTAATCCCATTTAACAAGACAGAATTTTTATAATTCTGCTTGTTGAAAAATCTGTTATTAATCGACTAACTTCAATTAGGTGTCCGCCTGATAGTTTTACTTGCTTTTCTTTTTTATCTTTTTGTGGATCACCTTTGGTGATGGCAACAATTCTCGGTTTAATTTTTTTTGTCATTTCAAAATATTCTTCATCAGACCTTAAAAATGGAAGCATTAATATAGCGTCAACTAACGAAAAACTGGCTAAGATTTCCGCTCTTTGGCCCTGGTTATGAATCGGTCCTCTTATTTTTTTTTCTTTAATAAATTCATCAGATTCTAAAGCAATAATAAGAAAATCGCCAACCTTTTTAGCTTTTTTTAGAAATGTCAGATGGCCAAAATGGAAGATGTCAAAACAACCGCCAACCAGAACAGTTTTTCTATCTTTGGCTATTCCTGCTAACCGATCAATATCTTTATAAAAAAATATCTTTTCCACCACCGACACATTATACTATAACTATGGAACTAAAAGTTGAATTGGAAGCTTCATCTCAAAAAATTCTCATTATTGATAAAAAAAATTCCCAACTCTCCCGTTCTTTGAAAAATCACCTGAAAAAATATGAAAGTGGTATTTTTCTTTCCCCCCACCCGCTAAAAAACCTAGATAGTTTCAATATGGTTTTTTTGATCGATGAAAAATTAAATTATCAAAAAATCATCAATTATTCCAATATTAAGACTGTTTTAATTTTTCTTAATCAGAAAAAAGAGGCCGAAAAAATATATCAATTTACAATTAAACAGTCGTTAAAAAAAATTAAAATTATCAATATAGAAGGTGAAACTAATCTGTCTTTGGAAAATATTAATAATCTCTTATGGTTTGTTTTTTCCCGTTCAGACGAACAACTTTTGAATATTTTTCAATTAAGAAAAACTCCTTATTATCAAAAACCACCTAAAAATGAACGCCTCTTGCTTGAAAACCTACCAGTAATTTTATCAAAAATAAAAGTCAGTAAGCTTCTATTATTACTATTGATTTTTTTTATTATTTACCATATGCTTTTTCTTCCTTTTTTAATCGCCAGCTCTTATTACAATTACCAAGCAGTGAAGTTTTTGCGTTCCAACCAAAAAAATCAATTTCAATCTTATTACAATCGTGGATCAAGATTTCTGACCATAAGCCGAAATTTTTACCAACAGCCCCAATATATACTCCGCCTTTTTGCTTTAGCCTCACCTTTCGACAATCTTTTTTCCATTAATGAAAAAACTGCTTCTTTTTTAAATCATTCTGATATTGTCTATAAAGATATCGCTCAAATTGTCAGTCTTTTCTTAAAAAAGAATAAAACGGCCGAAGAAAAAAACATTTTCCTAAAAACTCTGACAGGTTTAAACGAAGGTTTGAACAACTTATCCGAAGATATTAGTTTTCTCAACCAGAAAATTCCTGCTTTTCTCTCAAATCAGCAAAAGTTTAAACAAGATATAAATCAAGCGGCGGAACTCATTCAAAAAACTAAAAAACTTATTCCCCAAATGGAGGAACTGCTGGGAAAAAACTCGACTAAAAAATATCTGCTTTTATTCGCCAACAATATGGAAATCCGGCCGGGTGGGGGATTTATCGGGTCATTTGGAATTTTAATAGTAAGAGACTTAACTTTTGAAGAATTAAAAATTTACGACGTTTACGATGCCGACGGTCAGCTTATTGGTCATGTCGACCCTCCGGAGGCGATAAGAAAATATCTTAATCAGCCTCATTGGTTTTTAAGGGATTCTGCGTTTTCAGGAGATTTTACCGAAAACTACAAAACGGCATTATTTTTTTTGAAAAAAGAGATGAATTTAACCGATTTTAACGGCGCAATCCTTCTTACCACCTCGGCTATTCAAAATATTCTTAGAGGCTATGACAAGTTTTACCTTCCAGATTATAACGAGATGATCACCGCTGATAATTTTTACTTAAAAGCTCAGGTTTACTCGGAAAAAAATTTCTTTCCTGGCTCGACCCAGAAAAAAAGCTTTTTAGGAGCAATCGCCCGCTATCTGCTTTTTAATTTAGAAAATGCTTCGCCTCTGCAAATTGGTAAAGGAATTAAAAAATCTCTGGATGAGAAACAGATCGTGGCTTATTTTGACAACAATAGTCTTCAAGAACAGATTGATTCATTTTACTGGTCGGGAAAAATTATCCAGCCGCAGTGCCCGCCCAACTTAATGAACTGTTTTGCCGATTATATCTTTCCCCTGGATGCCAACCTCGGCGTCAATAAGGCTAATTTTTATATTAATAGGATAATTGAAGTTAATATTTCTTTTGACAAAGACGGCTATCTTCACAGTAAGGTAATCTTTCGCTTCAAAAACGAGTCGCCTAAAATCGCTTTTCCCGGCGGCCCTTATAAGAATTATTTCCAAATCCTCTTACCTGTCGATACTATTGTCAAACAAGTGACAAAAAATGACACATTGGTTGAAGATATTGATCAATCAGTCGATCAGTTAAAAAAAGTCGGTTTTTTCTTTAATCTTGAACCACAAACAACCGCCGATATAAAAATTGAATATCAATCAACCACTAAGCTAAACAAAGGACGGGCTTATTATCAACTTCTTATTCAAAAACAAATCGGTTATGGCAATAATGATTTGGTCATGCAAATAAATCTTCCAAAGAATCTTCATTTAATTAATCAAAACTTTTCTCCACTTGTTAAAGATAGTCAAATACTTTATAATAGTCAACTGTCGACTGATAAAATTTTCTTTTTAGAACTTTTAAAAGAATAAGATTAGTAATTTAAAACAAAGTTGTATAAAAAAATATGGCCAAAAAAAAACTTGCTGGTAAAATAACTCTTACTGCTACAGTCCGAAAAGTTTTTGGAAAAAAACTCCGCAAATTAAGATACGAGGGAATAATTCCCGCTAATATTTATGGCACTGGGTTCAAATCAACATCAATTACTCTTCCTTATAAAGATTTTTTAAAAACTTACCGTCTTGCCCACAGTACTTCTGTAGTTTATCTTAATATCGATAAGGAAGAAATTCCCGTTCTTATAAAAAACATTCAAAAACATCCTGTTACCGACGTCCTTCTTCATGTTGACCTAAGAAAAATTGATTTGACCCAAAAGGTGGTTACCGAAGTACCTATCACTGTTATCGGCCAATCTGACGCAGTTACCCAAAAAGGCGGCGTTCTTCTAACTCAGATGCCTAAGCTTTCTGTCGAGGCTTTACCTCAACATATTCCTCAAACCATTGAAGTTGATATTTCTGTAATCAAAGAAATCGGTCAAGAAATTAAAGTAACTGATATAGCTAAATCAACTGTTTATACTATTAAAGACGAACCGACTAAAGTTGTTATTTCTGTGATTGCTCATAAAGAAGAAAGCATCACACCAGAGACAACTGCCATCACGCCTGAAGTTATTACGGAAAAAGCTCCTGGTGAAGGCGAAGAAGTTGCTGCCCCAGTTGAAGCCGGTAAAAAAACAGAAACGGGAAAAACACCAGCTGTCAAACCCGGGACTACACCAGCTGTCAAACCAGTTGAAAAAAAAGAAGTGAAAAAATAAATACACATAAACACTATGACAATTGTTAAATCGGAATTTTCTCTAGCCTTAAATCAAGTTGCAACAGAAAGGGGAATATCCCTTAACGAAGTGGTCTCTTCTATTGAGGCGGCCGTGGTAGCAGCCTACAAAAAAGAATATCCAAATCAGATTGATGAAATAATTTCTTCCAAAATCAACAATGATACTGGTGAAACAAAAATTTTCAAAAACGACAAAGATATCACTCCTCCTGGATTTGGCCGAATCGCTGCTCAAACTGCCAAACAGGTAATTCTTCAGAAAATTAGAGAAGCGGAGAAAAAAACTATTGCTATTCACTTTCAGTCGCAAATCGGCACTATTATTCGTGGCCGAGTTATCAGATTTGATGGCTACAATGCTTATTTTGACATTGGCAAAGCCGAAGCGATCTTACCCAAAGAAGAACAAATAAAATCAGAAAATTACGCCGCAAATGATAGTCTAATTGTCTACATCAAAGAAATTAATAACGACAAGTTTGGCAATCCTCGTATTATTGTTTCACGAAACCATCCAAATTTAATTACCGAGCTTTTCAAACGTGAAGTCCCGGAAATTGCCAATAAAACAGTTGAAATTAAAAAAATCGCCCGTGAGCCAGGTGAAAGAGCCAAAATTGCTGTTCATAGTACTCATGGCGGCGTTGATCCAGTCGGCGCCTGTGTCGGCCAAAAAGGAGTGCGCGTCCAAACTGTCACCGACGAATTTGGCGGTAAAGAAAAAATTGATATTATTCAATGGAATGAAAATATCAAGCTTTTTTTATCATCGGCTTTATCACCTGCCAAAGTTACCGAGATTGAAGTTAATGAAAAAAATAAAACTGCTAAAGTAACTGTTGATGAATCACAAGCACCATTAGCTATTGGCACTCATGGCGTTAATGTCAATCTTGCCTCTCGCCTAACCGACTATCGAATCGACATTGTCCAAGTAAAAAAAGAAACTAAAACTACTGTCACATCTCCGAAAGAAAAAAAGGAAGAAAAAATTGATAATAAAGATAAATAATTCCTCATTAGAAATTAGTATAATTTAATAATGAACTTACCCCGTCCTCCAGTCGTCACCATCTTGGGTCATGTCGATCATGGGAAAACTACTCTCCTTGATTACATCAGGAAATCAACTATTGCCACTAAAGAACATGGCGGGATTACTCAAAAAATTGGAGGCTATGAAGTAAAAACCGGAATTAAAGGCTATCTAACTGACAAAATAACCTTTATTGATACTCCGGGACACGAAGCTTTTTCTTTTCTTCGCGCCCGCGGCGCCAATGTAGCTGATATTGCCATTCTCATCATTGACGGCAAAGACGGAATTATGCCTCAAACAGCCGAATCAATCTCCCATATAAAAAACGCTAAAATTCCTTTTATCGTCGCTATTAACAAAGTTGATCTGGTTGAAACCAATATTGATAAAGTCAAAAATGGTTTATTGAAATATGAAATCATGGTCGAAGGCAAGGGCGGAAAGGTATTAGCTATGCCGATTTCTGCCAAAACCGGCAAAGGAGTAAATGAACTTCTTGAGGCAATCCTTCTTTTATCATCAGATCTTAACCTCGAATATGATCCTCAAGCGCCAATTTCCGGTTATATTATTGAAACTAAAAAAGACCGTCGGGGAATTGTCACCAGCATAATTCTTAGAAACGGCGGTTTAAAAATAAGCCAGGACATATTCACCAACGATATGAAAATTCGAGTAAAAGCGATAATTGACGATTATGGCCGGCCACTCAAGCAAGTTTTTCCTTCAACTCCTGTTGAAATTTTGGGCTTTAACGAACTTCCTCAAACCGGGAGTCTAATCTCAGCAGTCAGCACATCAAAGGAACAAGAGATTAAACAGGAAACATCCAAACCTCACCTTGATATGGCTTCTTTCCTGGCGACTAACCAACCAAAAGAAAAAAAACTGTCTCTTGTTATTAAAACTGATTCTCAAGGAAGTCTTGAAGCGATTACAAACTCCCTTGCTAAAAACACCAACATTAATATTATTTTATCAGCAGTCGGAAGTATCCATAAATCAGACATTTTTTTAGCTAAAGTCAGCAAAGCCATCGTTATCGGTTTTAACAGTGCCATTGATCCTGACATTAAGGAACTAGCAAAACAGGAAAAGGTAATTATTAAAACCTATAATATTATCTATGATCTTTTTGATGAGTTGAATGAAGTTTCTGATTTAATGAAAGAAAAAGAAGAAAAGGAAAAAAACCTTAAAGGTCAAGCTAAAATCCTTGCCAATTTTATCATCGAAGGGGAAAAAGTCGTTGGTATTAAGGTAACCAAGGGAAAAATCAATTTGGGGGATGAGCTAAAAGTCTTTCGAGGAAACAGCCTTCTCGGCGAGACAAAACTTGTTTCTCTCCAGATAAGAGCAAAAAAAGCTAACGAGGTAAAAAAAGATCAAGAAGCCGGTATGGTTCTCTCTCCTCCACTTGACATTCGGGTAGGGGATGTGGTAAAATCTATCCTATAGCCTTATGAATCCCAACCAACAAACCATATCACGAATAAGCGAAGTTATATCTAAATTAAACTCCGGAGTCATTGTTATTCCGACCAATCCTAGTATCGACACTATCGCTTCTTCAACTAGCCTATATCTAGCATTAACCAAACTAGGAAAAACTGTTTCTTTGGTCTGTTCTTCTTCAGTTCAAAGTGAATTAACCGCTGCTGATAAATTTCAAAATAATCCGACAACCACTGGTGATAATTTAATCGTTTCTTTTCCTTACACTGATGGGGCTGTCGATAAGGTTGACTATAATATTCAGGGAAACAAATTTAACTTAATTATTGCTCCCCGTCAAGGTTATCCAAAGCTAAATCCTAACCAGGTTAAATTTAGCTATATCGGTGGAACTGTCGATTTTATTATCGTAATCGACGCTCCTAACTTTAATGCCTTAGGTCAAATCTACACTGATAACCAAACCATGTTCCAAGGACGGGAAATTATTAATATTGACCGTCATCTAACCAATGGTTTTTTTGGTAGCATCAACTTTGTCAATAAATCTGCCTCATCAATTTCTGAAATAATTTTGAAGATAATCAAAGCCTTTAATATTGAAATCGACAGAGACATTGCCAGCAATCTTTACGCCGGTTTAATAGCTGCCACAAACAACTTTACCTCATACTCAGTTAATGCCGATACTTTTGAAACAGCCTCTGTTTTATTAAAGTTAGGAGCAATTAAGAAACCTATGTCAAGATCGATGAATGCCACTGGACAGATGGTAACAACGATTAGACCTCCTTCGTTTTCTCAAAAGCCAATCGGCGCGATTGAACAGGAACCAGGAGCCAAACCGGATGACAATCAAAATCAGGACTGGCTAAAACCAAAAATCTTCAAAGGTTCAGGTTTAGTATAATAATTGGTATAATAAATTTATTATTTAATTTTTAATAAAAAATTATGGCAGATAATCAAAATATTCAAGTAAAAAATGAGGGATTGTCTTATGACACAAAAACTTTAATTGTTGTGTTGACTCTTATCTTTGCATATCCTGTAGGTTTAATTTTAATGTTTATGTGGATGAAATGGAAAACATGGTTAAAACTATTAATAGCTTTTCCCGTTGGTCTTATTATCTTAGCATTTATGGGAGTATTTGCCGTTGGCCTATTGGCTGTTGTTAATCCAAGTGCCCAAATACAAAAAGGAAAATGTGTGGCAGAATGTAGAACTTTTAACGAAACCTCAGCCACAAAGATAGACTGTGTAAAAAAATGCTCGGTTCAATAAAATTAAGTTTTTTCTTCAAGAAGCAGATTGTCTGAATTTGACTCCTCTAATTTTATGCGTTCAACAGATCTGTTTAACTGATTTGTCCTGGTTGAATCAACCAAGTGATATTGTTTAGATAATGACTCAATCCTCTCACCGATTTTCATAAACTCTTCATTATATTTTTTAAACTCAACCTCAAAAGTTTTTATGTAGCCAATAATTTTCTGGACATTTTTTTGGTATTTGAAATTATCATAAGCCTGACGGACTAAACGCAAGGTGGCGGTAAAGCTAAAGGGCCCAGCCATGACTACTTTTTGTTTCATTGCCTCAAGCCAAAGATCATTCATCTTTTCATAAATATAGGAGAATATCATCTCATTTGGAATAAACATGATGACAAAATCAACCGTATTATCTTCTGGATTAATATAATCGCGCGTTGTTACCTGTTTGATTTTTTCTCTAATATCTCTTTCGAAAAGTTTCTCCAGTTCGTTTTTAGTTGCCTTATCATTTGTCTCAGCCATTTTTTGCAGACTTTGATATGGAAACTTGGCATCGACATTAATCTTGGCTTTGTTGGGAAGATAAACTGTAAAATCAGGTCTTGTCCCGGTAGTTTTATGCTCTTTATTAAAATCATAATCAACCCCGCGGACAAATCCGCTCATCTTAAGAAGATTTTCCGCTACCTGCTCGCCAAACTGTCCTCTCATTTGATTGTTCGAAAGCACTCTCTTTAAACTCTCAGTTGTTGACGACAGTTGTTCGGTTACTCTTGCTTGATTTTCCACTGCCTCCCGAAGCTTACTAAAAGAACCGATTCTGTCTCTTTCGGCAGTTTCCAGTTTTTCTTTGCTTTTTTCAAGTTCTTCTTTAATTCTTTTGGCAATGTCTTCAATAACTGCTTTTTTATTGGCTAAATCTGAAGAAATCTCCTGTTTTTCCGCACCCAACTTTTCATTCGCCATTGAAATCAATTGTTCATTGGCGTTTGTAAGAAGTTTCGGGATTAAAAAAGTAGTAACAACATAAGCGACAATAACTCCAACAATTATTCCTATTATTATTGAACCAATCATAACGATATTTTACATCATTCATCTGTTAAAATCTTAGTATTATTTATGAAAATTTCCTTTAAAAACGAAGTTAAACAAGATGATAAAATCACCTCCGAAGAAATAGTTAATTTAATACTCAAGCAGAGAAAAATTAAAGATATTGATAATTTTTTAAATCCCGAGTCTCCACTGGAGACAAATATCGGTGGCTTTGGTTTTAAAAGCGATATCAAAAAAACTCTCTTCCTGCTTGAAAAAATAAAAAAAGAAAATAAGACCATAGTCGTCTACACAGACTATGATGCTGATGGAATAACGGGTGGTGCAATTCTTTGGGAAACTTTGTATCTTCTTGGGTTTAAAGTCATGCCTTATGTCCCTCATCGGCGTCATGAAGGATATGGATTTTCTATTAAAGGAATAGATAACGTCAAAAAACAGTTTGATCCGACTTTAATTATAAGTGTCGATCATGGTATTACTAAAGTCAAAGAAGTGGCCTATGCAAAAAAACTGGGAATGTCGGTCATAATCACCGATCATCATATAAAACAAGAAAAAATCCCAAAAGCCTATGCAATTTTCCATATTCCGGTTCTTTCAGGCTCCGGCGTCTCCTACTTTTTCTCCAAAATGATTTTTGATCATTTCGTAACCTCGGAGGTTACGAAGATTGTCAATAACTTCCAATCTGACTATCTTGCCTTCGCCGCTATCGGTACGATTGCGGACCTTGTTCCTTTAACCGGACCATCGAGAAGTATTGTTAAATATGGTTTGGAATCTTTTTCCAAAGTCAAACGGCCTGGTTTAAAACATATCTTGCGAGAAGCCGGAATTTCCGACAAAAAAATCACTCCTTATGAAGTCGGTTTTATGATTGCGCCCCGTATCAACGCTGTCGGTCGTCTCGAACATGCCATCGATGCCCTCCGGCTTTTATGCACTATAGATGAAAACCGTGCCCGTAGGCTTGCTTTATATTTAGGGGTAACTAACCGTACTCGCCAAGACGAACTGGAAAAATCGCTCGATGAAGCAAAAAAAATATTGATAATAAAGTTGAGCGCGAAACGTGCGGATTTGAAAACGCCCACTTGCGTCGAGGAGATCGTGTCTGGTAAAGATTCTTTCGCATTGGGAGGTTTTTCAAAGACGCATGTAAGCGATCAATTACTTCCCAAAATAATCATTCTCACTTCTGACCACTGGAACGAAGGCATCATCGGCCTAATCGCCTCAAAAATCGCCGATCAATTCTACCGACCGACATTAGTCTTGACAAAAAGCGACCTGCCTACCGGCAGGCAGGCGGCTTTTTATAAAGGTTCTGCCCGCTCCATCCAAGGTTTAGACATTACCAACTTTCTACGATCGCTAAAAGATGGTTATCTTGTCGATGTTGGCGGCCATACGGCTGCTGCCGGATTTACTGTCGAAAAAGAAAAATTGGAAAGGTTTATCAAGGCTTCTGAAAAAAAAGCCGAAAAAGAAATCAGTGACAAAATGTTGGAAAGAAAAATCGAAGTCGACCTGAAAATCCCTATTTCAAAAGTCAATCTTAAACTCGTTTACGAAATCGAAAAACTCCAGCCTTTTGGCATCGGCAATCCACAACCAACATTTTTAAGCAGCGGCGAACTGACTGGCGCCCAAATCTTCGGCAAGAAAAACGAACATCTAAAATTATTTTTAGGAGGAATAGAATTCATCTCCTTTAACTCTGCTGATCAATTCTCTACTCTCTCCCGCGGGCAAAAAATCGAGATAATCTACCGGCTGACTATTGACAGGTGGGGCGGAAGAGAAAGATTAAGAGGAATATTATCTTTTGTGTAAACAATCAAAATAAGAAACAGTTCCATTACCGCAACATACATTAAGTGAGGATGCATTAAGATGAGTTAATATTGATTGGGTTAATGCTTTATTCTCATTTAAATAATTTTCAGGAACAAGCAAACCAGACTCCCAAAATTGTATTCTTGCTTCTCCTTTATTTAATGGTCTTTTAAAAATGCTAACTATGTGATCTGCTTTTTCATTATTTCCTTTTTTTAACGAAAATATTCCCCCATGCATAATTAATCTAAGATCTTTTCCTAATTCGCCCGATAAGACAGAATGACAAAGCTCGTGAGCGCCATAAGAAAAACCGACTCCATCTGGAAAAGCAATAACTATCCTATCACTACTATAACTCAAACCAAGAACAAAGGCTCTCTGCTTTGGTCCTTCTCTCATTATTTTTGCTCTTAAATCAGGATATACCTTTAAAAAGGTAGCTGGATAAGGAGTAAATGTTTCATTGGTTCCTTTTTCTTGAAAAAATTCTAACATATGAAAAACCCCGCTTTCGGCGAGGTGAATTTTTAAGATTTATAATCTTATCTCTTATTATCCACCCTATCAACAACTAGGAGATGTTGAAGGGCAATAATAATTTGATATAAAGGTGTTTTCATATATTTCTAGTATTTTATAAAAAATACTTTAGAATTTCAATTCATTTTTTTATGATAAAATTAAAATCATGAAAAAATATTTCATTGAAGAAGTTGTAAACAAAGTCGGTGAAGAAGTGGAACTTTACGGTTGGGTCAATACTAAACGCGATCATAGAAAAATTATTTTTATTGATCTCCGCGACCGCTCCGGTATCGTCCAGGTCGTAGGAGGCGAAGATTTTAAAAATCTTTCCACTGAAGACGTTGTTTGTATCAAAGGAATTGTCAAAAAACGACCGGAAAAACTCATCAATCCCAAGATCAAAACCGGCAGTGTTGAAATTGAAACCAAACAACTAAAAATAATTTCCAAGGCGTCTCCTATGCCTATTCCTATTGATACTGACGGTTATGAAATAGAAGAAGAAGTTCGTCTTAAATACCGATACCTGGATATAAGAAGACCGAGAATGCTTAATAATCTAATTTTAAGATCAAAGATAACCACTTTCATTAGGAACTATTTAACCGAAAGAGATTTTTTGGAAATTGAAACCCCGATTCTGACAAAAACTACGCCTGAAGGAGCTAGGGATTTTCTTGTTCCTTCAAGATTGCAAAAAGGTAAGTTCTACGCCCTCCCCCAATCACCCCAACAGTATAAACAGCTTTTGATGGTCGCCGGAATTGAAAAATATTTCCAGATTGCCAGATGTTTCCGTGACGAAGATCCAAGAAAAGATCGAGCCTACGGCGAGTTTACCCAACTTGATATGGAAATGTCATTTATTACTCAAGAAGAAATAATTAGCCTGACTGAAAATATGTTTGCCGAAATCATCAGGAAATTTTTCCCGGAAAAGCATATTGCTCAAACTCCCTGGCCAAGACTTTCACATAAGTTTGTTAAAGAAAAATATGGTACTGACAAACCAGATTTAAGGAAAAATAAAAAGGATAAAAACGAACTGGCTTTTTCTTGGACGATTGATTTTCCTCTTTTTACCGAGCAGTCAGAAGAAGATTATTTTTATGGATCAGGAAAAGCTAAGTTTGCCCCTTCCCATCATATGTTTACCGCTCCTCATCCTGATGATATTCCTTTACTGGACAGTAATCCTTTAAAAGTCAGAGGTCTACAACACGATTTGGTCTTAAACGGATTTGAAGTCGGCGGCGGCTCAATTAGAATCCATCAATCTAAAATCCAACAAAAAGTTTTTGACCTGATCGGTTTTACTGAAAAACAAAAACAAGAGTTTAACCATATGTTAACTGCTTTTACTTACGGTGTCCCGCCACACGGCGGCATCGCTCCGGGAATCGATAGATTTTTAATGGCTGTTCTTGGTGAACCATCAGTCCGTGAAGTAATCGCTTTCCCGGCTTCATCAGGAGGAAAGATCTCCATCATGGATGCCCCGTCCGAAGCAACAGAAGAACAGCTAAAAGAACTTAATATTAAATTAACCTAATTCCTAATTACTCTAATTAAGAATGACAAATTACAAATAACAAATGTCAAACCTGCCTGCCGGCAGGCAGGTGAATAACAAATAATAAATGTTTTAATATTTAAACATTTGATATTTAAAATTCATTTGTCATTTATCATTTGTTATTTGACATTTTATTATTTTAATGAAGCTTAGATTTTATTTTTTATTTTCATTCTTCACTTTCCTATTTCTTTTTTATCCCGGTGATTCTTATCTTTTTCATATATTTGCTTTTAACCGCCGGCTGTTTGCCCAAAAAAACGATCAGGCAAAAATTGATATTAAACCTGTGCCTGTCTTAAAATCTATTTATTATCCTGAAGTTTTTGCCGAAGGAGTTTATATTGTCGATCTCCCTTCATTCACCCCAATTGCTCAAAAAAATTCCCATGTCAGATTTTTTCCTGCCTCAACTGTAAAAATTGTCACTGCATTAGTCGCCTATGACATCTATAAACCGGATGACATAATAACCGTAAAAAAAACAATTGAAGACGGCCAAGTAATGGGATTAGTCATCGGAGAAAAGATCACTGTCGAAAATCTCCTATATGGTCTTCTTGTTTACTCGGGTAATGATGCCGCCTATGTCCTGGCTGATAACTATGGTTATGATAAGTTTGTAAATTTAATGAATGAAAAAACGAAAAGTTTGATGATGAAGGACAGCTTTTTTAAAAATCCCAATGGTCTTGATAACCAAGAGCAGTATACTTCAGCGTTTGATCTGGCCCTGTCTGCCCGGGAACTTTTAAAAAATAAATATCTGGCAAAGATCGTTTCAACAAAAGAAATTACCATCTCTGACGTCGATTTCAAATATTTTCACAAATTAGATAATGTCAACAAACTCCTCGGAGAAATTCAAGGACTTGGAGGATTAAAAACAGGTTATACGGAAAATGCTGGGGAAAACTTGGTTAGTTTTTACAAAAAAAATGGCCATGAGTTTGTTATTGTTAACTTAAAAAGCACTGACAGATTCGCAGACACCATAAGCATTATTAAGTGGATTAACGATAACGTAGACTATCTTAATTATTAATTTTTCAATCAGAAAGGTACTTATTATCTACCGCAGGAACATACCCGACAAAATTATTATCTCCCAAAAATACATAGACAGGCTGTAAATATTCCTGATAAACATCTGGGTCAAAATAACCCAAAAACATTTTTTTTATATTAACAGTAGATATACCTGTAGTGTCACTAACAATTATTCCCTTATTAACCTTTAATTCCTCCCAGGCAGCATCTCCTGATTTAAGTGGATAAATTCCATACTGGTCCGATGATTTTTCGAAAAATTTTACCTGGGCCTTAATCACTTGGAAAGAATCTTTACCAAAGGCAATCATTACATAGTTTTGACTGTTAAAGTATGAAGGCGACACTATCGGATAATCAGATGGAGAGCCGGTGATATCAGGGCGATAAAAATCCACCTCCACCATATTGGTCGTTTGATTTTCCGGAGCCGGCATCAGCTGGTTGTTGTCTGCCCGATAGGTCATATAGACTAAATTCCTTTTTCCTTGGGCTAGTTCTTCAGGATAGCGTCCGACGGCGATCAAAAAATTAATTGCTTTGTCTTCTATGTCTCTTTGACTGGGCAGAGTATTAGAAATGGAAAACTCTTCGGAATCAAGGTTTTTTATATTAAATTCGTAGACAAAATTATAATTGGTGATATCAATTGTCATTTTTTGTTTTCCATCATCAAAGGTCGCGTCGGTCCCAACCAAAGTATGCTTAACTGTCTCTGTGTCAAAACCAACTGCCTTGGCCATTAAATAAATCTGTTGTAAAAACTTCATTCGGGAATAACTTGGCGGTAATGAAAATACTTTGGCTGTTTCTGTGGCCGTCACCGGCTGGCCTTCAATCGTATCCAAAACATATTGAAAACTGGCGCTAGTTGATCCCTCCTTGATGACCGGCCTTTTTATTGATCCAAAGACCGGATGGGTCTCTATAACCTTTTGTTGAGGTTGAGTTTGAAGATAGAGGAAAAAAAGTTTGATGATGTAGAAAAAAACTATGACAAATAAACAAAAGATTATAAAAAAAGGAAGGTATTTTCGGCTATAGTAGGAGATTTCTGTCAAAGTCATCATGTATAATAAAATCATAACAGAAAAAAACAATTATGAACAATAAGATAAGAGTTGGCTGGTTTACTTTCACCTGCTCTGAAGATTCAACCATTATTTTTACCGAGCTATTAAATAAACATTACCAAGAATGGTTTGAAAAAATCGAGTTTGTCCATGCCCGATTTCTCCGTAAAGACACAACCAGTGAAATCGAACCGTTGGATGTGGCTTTTGTTGAGGGGGCCATTAGTTCTGAAAGCCAAGAAACTAAACTTAAAAAAATTAGGGAAAAAGCCAAAACTTTAGTGGCAATTGGCTCCTGTGCCGTCAACGGATCACCGTCAAATCAAAGAAATTTTTTTAATCAAGAAAATTTTCAAGGAATAAAACCAATTTTGGACAAATTTAAATATAAAGATAAAGTTTTAAAGGTTTCTGACGTCGTTAAAGTAGATGAATCTGTTCCCGGCTGCCCGATGAACGAACAAATTTTTTTAACTCTAATTAATAAATTCTTGAGTTAACGAATTAACGTATTAACGAATTTCAACTCGTTAACCCGTTAACTCGTTAATAAATAATAAAAAAATATGCATGATCCTGGCAACAATTTTGATATCAATCTCGAAGAAATCTCAAAAATAGAAGGAGCTGCTTCTTTAGATATTAAAGTAAGAAATAACAAAATCGAAGATTTAAGGTTCAGTATTTCCGAATGGAAAAGATTTTATACCCAGGCAATAAAAAATAAACCAGCTGTGGCTATCCCCCAATTGGTAGCTCGAATCTGCGGCACCTGCTCCAACGCCCATCTTTTAACCAGCATTGAAGCGGTAGAAAAAGCCTTTAATATCATTCCATCAGAACAAACAATGATTTTAAAAAAACTGCTGTATTATGGACTAATTATTAGGGATCATGCCCTTCATCTTTATGTTTTTTCTCTTCCGGATTTATTTAATAAAAACTCCATTCTTGATTTTGATGAAAATAACAAGCAAGAACATGAGCTACTTGATGATACATTTACGGTAAAAGAAGTCGGTAATCAACTTTCAATTATTGTTGGGGGCCGGTCAGTCCACGCCCCATATCCAACAGTCGGCGGATTTACCAAACTACCACGTGTTGAAGAACTGAAAAATTTAAAACTAAAACTATTATCAATCAGGCCAAAAATTGAAAAATTAATTGAGTTATTCGCCAATACGCCTAATGAGCTGAAATTAAAATCTCACCTTTCTTTTGTTGCGTTATCATCCAAAGACTTTTCTTTTCTTGAAGGAAAAATAAAGACCTGCGATCTAGACGATAGCGGGACCACCGTCTCTTGCCAGGAAATTGAAGAAAACCAATTAGGACATTATCTTGATAAGGTAGTTATCCCATACTCTCAAGCCCGAGGATTTAAATTCAACGGAAATCTTATGATGGTTGGTGCTCTTCCCCGAATAAACATAAGTAAAGACAATCTAAATACGAAAACAAAAGAAACCGTTGAAAGATATCTTAAATTATTTCCATCAAATAATCTCTTTCATAATAATCTGGCTCAGGCAATTGAGATACTCCATGCCATTGACGCATCAGTTGAGATTATTGATTCGCTACAATCGATTATTCCTGAGGCACTGCCGAAAATTATTCCCTGCCAAGCAACAGGAGTTGGTGTCATTGAGGCGCCTCGTGGCACACTTTACTATAAACTGGAGATCAATTCCGATGGCACGATAAAACAGGGAGATATTATTGTCCCAACCGGTCAAAATCAAATCGTTATGGAAGAAGCTATTCATCAGCTTGTAGAAAAACTTTTGCTCGTACAAACTCCCAAAGAAAAAATTATTGATGAAGTGGAAAATCTTATTCGCGCTTTTGACCCTTGTATGTCCTGCGCCGCCCATTTTTTAAAAGTGAAATGGCATTAATCCGTTAATACGTTTACCCTGAGTTTATCGAATGGGTTAATTCGTTAACTGACTAATTAGTAATTTTATTTGATGAATAATATTTCTTGATTTATTAAGCGGAATTCCTAATATCTTAACTCCATTTATTTTTTTTAATTTCTTCAACAGCAAAAGATGGAATAGAAGATCATAATCATGAGGAGAAATCGGAGTTTTACCTTTTGATCCAAAATCATCAAGATTTAATATAGCCGGCTTTTTTATACCAATGACCGTGTCTAAAATCGTCAAATCTTTTTCTCCTGGTGGTGGAAAATTTTCATTCGGGTCACAGACAATAAATTCAATATAAGGAAACTGTTGTTTTAAATCTGGTAGCAACTTAATAGGTATTGAATCTTCTTTTACCAATGGATTTCCGAATACATAAATTTTTAGTCTGTTACAATTATTCAAATAATTGTAATTGGTTCGATTGATCAAGATGAATTATAGAAACTAATTGATCTCTCGGTATAAAATTCAAGATTTTTTACTTGTTGATTAGTTAAGACATCACACACAAACCCCCAGTGAAAACTCACCCAATCACCTACTTTTAGATTATGCAAAAATGTCTTTCCTTTATAATCAATCCTCAGTTCTTTTAAAATCGCTTTTCCAAAAGAAAGTTTGTTTTGAAAAAAAATCAGCGGTTTTGTTTCGACTATAACAGTTTTGAAATTTAAATTTTGAGCTTTGAGTTTGCCGAATGAAATTCGGCACGCATCCATTGTTTCTAATGTGTGAAAACTCGGATCATGTCCTGTCCTTTTGAAAATATTAAATACATGAAACGAATGATGGGGATAAAAATTATTTGAAAGAATTTTTCTTTTAATGCTATGGAATTTTTTCATTCCTGTTTTATGTTCCAATGATATTTTTTCTTTTAATAATGCAATATAGTCAAAATTCGATGCCTTGTTTAATAAGGAATTCCCTACCCAATATGCTTCTACTACATTTTTATTAAACGGGTCAGGTATTTTGTTTTCGGTGGCAATAAAAATAAGATATTGATAGAGCGTTTCAAATTCGGAGAGTATCGAAGAAACTTCTCTATCGCCAACTTGTTCTTTTAAATGATCGATAAGATTAAGGTTTTTATCAGGCCCGCAGTAGCCAAAAAAATTGGGGGCAACAGAATACCGGGCACAAAGTAAGAGTCCCTGTTTATCCATTCTTTTTAATTAAATCTGAAACAAATCGTGGCAAAATTTTAAGATACACAATCAATGATCCTACGCCAATAAAAAGAGTTAAGAGAAGATCTTTCTGTGTCAGTTTTACTCCAGCAAATCCTCCATTTAAGAAATTTCCAACAACAACCGAAAAAGTAAGAAGTAATGTGACGAGTCCGGCTGGAGCATATTTCAATGCACGATACCAGAAGAAAACATAAAAACAAAGAATCGTTGCGCCTATTACAATTGCTGTTAGTTGAGTTTGATTTAACGATAACAGAAGATTCTGTTTGCCGTTCAATACCGTTAATCCAAGTAAAATCATCGATCCTATTCCCATCCGAAATAGTCCTACAAGATTCGATGAAATATTCTTTAATACTTTTTTTGCAATAATATTTTCTACTGCCCATAGAAGCGTCGCTGATAAAACAAACATTTCTCCCCTTCCAAAAATAAACTTAAATGGAGCAAAGAAAAATGTTCCCACAAAAACGAGTATATAGCTTATTAAATAAATAGGATTTAATTTTTCCTTTAGAAATATCATTCCTAGTAATGTTACCCAAATAAACAGGGTTTTATGAATAAGGTTTCCCGTCTGCGCCCCAATTAACTGAAGACCGCTGAAGAATAAATAAAACGGAATTCCTCCTCCGATAAGGCCGATAAGAATAAGCTGAAAAAGATTCTTTCTATTTATCTTCTGTAATTCACTGATTTTATTTGTAAAAATAATTAAAAGAAGAAACGCAACTCCTACATAAAGATTGCGTGATGTTGTAAGTACCAATGGATCGATTTTCGTGATTGAAAATTTGGAATAAAAAATCGCAATACCTGAGACAACTGAAGTTATAAGTGCAAAGAAAACTCCTTTTGCGAGATTATTTTGTTTGTTCATACTGTTTTTTTGAAATTTTTTCTAATATTAAATTTCCGTACACCAATACACGATCATTAGGTTTCAGTATACCAACTTTTTTATCATACAGCGCTTTTATTCCATCTTTAAGGTAAACAACTTTATCTTCTATTTTTTCTACAATATGTTGTTTTAATTGGCACATTTTATTCTTTGCAACAATCAATCATTTTTCCAACTATACTGCCTAGTTTTCCAAAAAAACTTTTCTCTTCATGTTTGATCGGCTCTCCCTCGCCCGCTTCGCCTGCCGTAGCCTTGGCGAAGGCAGGCCTATCAAAGTCTTTCAACTCATTCTTTTTAATCATCCCCAAATTTATGCCCCAAAATAAAGTATAAAGTTCATAGGCTTTTTTAAAGAGCGTGTGGGCTTTTTCGTTTTCTCCTTTTTTCTGGGCTTTGGTTCCCACTTCCATTATTCTCATTGAAGCTGCCAGTAAATGTTTGCTGATACACCATTCTTCTCCGCCATAATCTTTGATTATTTCTTTGAG
>Ga0265292_1000478_pt1 | contig 56552 bp, 56 predicted proteins | sample Munlanlewell296A_FD_189080 | JGI IMG/M metagenome (GOLD analysis project Ga0265292, IMG submission 189080) | Leachate microbial communities from a municipal landfill in Southern Ontario, Canada - Leachate well 296A | ecosystem: Engineered > Solid waste > Landfill > Unclassified | place: Canada... | reverse complement strand
GGCTATACAACAGGGATGTTCTTTGGAAAACAGCCTGACGCTGATTATAATTTTGACGGAGAAAGTTACAGGATGAGCCATGAGCTTGTTGGAGTTGTTATTGAAGTAAACGGAGATATGGCAAAGGTTGGATTAAGGAACAGGCTGAATGCCGGAGACAAAGTTGAATATCTCACACCTGGACTCGAAGAGAAACTATTTGATATAGATTCAATCAAAGATATCGAGGGCGCAGTAATCAGTTCAGCCCGTAATGAGGACATTGTTTTTATCCCTGTGCCAAAAGGCATAAGGCAGAATGACCTTATAAGAAGGGACAAAAATTTCAGAAACAGCGCTTAAGCTACTTACTTGCGCTTATAAATTATTCTCTTGGTATTGCCGTCGCAGCTTCCAACTACATTGGCATCTTTAACATTTTCAGGAGCAACAATTTCAAGCGAGTAGCCTTTAACCCCTTTTGCATCCAGCTTCGCAGCTATCTCAGCCTTCAGCTCATCACAGGGTTTTTTTGCAGCAAATGCAGGCAGAGAAACTAAAGACAAAGCAACAGCGAGCACAACAATAAACTTTTTCATAAAACCCTCCCTCACTTATTGTATATCTTTAAAATTATGATAGCACAGAGGCATTGTATTTGAAATGGGTATAGGGATTATTTCTTATGACATCTGTTGCAGACGATATCCGTCTCCCTATATTTTTTTCTTTCTTCAAGAGATTTCCCTGCCTTTGGGCCGTGGCAGTTGAAACAGTCCTTGTATTCAAGCTCTTTGTGCATCTTTAACATCTTTGGATTTTTGCTGTGGCATACATTGCATCCAAAGGCATAGGAGAACTGACCAGAAAACATCACTATCGCTGCCATGAATATGACGAATATTTTCAGATTCATAAAAATAGTCTAAAATATTATTTCTTTTCATAACATGATTTCTGTCATAGATTTGCCAATCATTCATTTTAAAAAAATCTAGCCGTGAACTCAAAATTATGAGCAAGGCTAAATTATAAACATTAAGTTAATAACTTGTTAATAGGTTCGGTTAAAAGCTTTTGCAAGCCCTTGAAAGACGTTGTTTATTCCATACTGCTCATTTTTTAAGCAGGTCAAAATTCTATTAAACTCAATACGTTGCAGACAGATCATAGGCTTTTGTAAGGGCGAGTCTCATCAAGGCAGCGCAGAGCCTTGCTGGATAACGGTTTCCTTTAATGCTTTGGATTTGTTATCATAAAACCCGTGGGAGAACAGCATCTATATCAGCCACTAACAAAGGACGACAAGGTTACAGTTGTGCTTTACAGGATTGGAATCGTTCTTTCAGCAATAATAATTTCAATCGCTGCCTATATGCTGTTCAGCTCATCGCAGTATCAGGACAACGCAGGTATCAGCGCTAAAATAAACATGTTGCTCAGCTCTCTTTATATATCTGTTGGCATGAGTGTATTTTTTATACATCTTTATGTGAGCAAATTTAAAAAGGGATTAATAAAGCTATATTTTGTCTCGATAGCCTGTCTTATAATACTTTTTGCTGTTGGACGCGGGAATGTTTTGGGGGTTTTGATTAATAAACCCTACGGCCCTATGCTTCTTATTCCTTTGTCGCTCTGTCTTGGTTTCATCACTGCAAAAGAGGCTTTCTGTTTCAAGCTGATGGAGGGTTATCTCCTTGCGATGATAATGCCATTTTACCTTTTATTATTATCTGTCGGCGGCATGCCAATTAAAGGCGCTTCCTATGGTCTTATATTAATAGCAGCGATGCTTCTTTTTTTCACCCTCAGGAAGGTTTCAATGCCCCTGCATTACGATATAGGCGACAAGTCAGCGTATACGTAATTGTGTTGTGTAAGAGACTTTCTATATATCTATATTCCTTGCCTCTAATGCATGCTTTGTGATGAAGTCTTTTCTCGGCTCGACCTGATCGCCCATAAGAATGGTGAATATCTCATCAGCCTGGACTGAGTCCTCTACTGTGACCTGAAGGAGTGTTCTTTTCTCAGAATCCATCGTTGTCTCCCATAGCTGTGAGGGATTCATCTCTCCAAGCCCCTTGTAACGCTGTATTGTCAGTCCCTTCTTGGCTACAGCAAACACGTGCTCAAGTAACTCTGTGCTTGAATTCAGTTCTTTCAGCCCTTCTTTGGTCTCTGCCTTATAAGGCGGCTCTCCGAGGTCTTTTATAATGCCGTAAAGATTTTCAAGCTCCTTGAATTCAGGAGATGACAGGAAGTTTGTATCTACAAGGATTTTGCTGTTATGCCTTTTAATCTCAACGCTGTATGCCTGATGTTCCTCGTCAGAATTCACTTCGCCTGCAATGATATTAGGCACTTCTTTCTGTATAACAGCTGATAATCTTTCGACCGCTTTTTGATTCTTCAATATCTCTTTATTCACCCCTGCCTTTAGAATAAGCTTTAAGACATCAGGGTCTTTTCTCCTTCTGTTAAACCATTCCATTAATTTCTCAAACTTTGAGAGCCTTTTTAAATGCGGAATTAACGCCTTGCCCTTTACAGCCTGCCCTCTTACAGGCATCTCGAGGTCATCTGCTGCAAGCTCAAATAGCATGTTCTGCATCTCTGTCTCGTTCTGGATATATTTTTCTGTCCTGCCTTTTTTCACTTTAAATAAAGGCGGCTGGGCAATATAAAGATAGCCGTTTTCTATAACCTGGGGCATCTGCCTGTAAAAGAATGTAAGAAGGAGTGTCCTTATGTGCGCGCCGTCAACATCTGCGTCTGTCATGAGTATAACCTTGTGATAACGGATCTTATTTATATCAAAATCTTCCGTGCCGATGCTGGTTCCAAGCGCTGTTATAAGTATCCTTATCTCTTCTGAGGCAAGCATCTTGTCAAACCTTGCCTTTTCAACATTGAGTATCTTTCCCCTGAGAGGCAGTATGGCCTGCGTGCGCCTGTCACGTCCCTGTTTTGCAGAGCCTCCTGCAGAGTCCCCCTCAACAATAAAAATCTCCGAAAGCGCAGCGTCTTTCTCAGAACAGTCGGCAAGTTTTCCGGGAAGTCCTGTATCCTCAAGCGCCCCTTTTCTCCTGGTAAGCTCCCTCGCCTTTCTCGCTGCCTCTCTGGCCCTTGCAGCCTGAACAGCCTTCTCTATTACCTTTCTTGCAACAGAAGGGTTTTCCTCAAAATAGGCCCCGAGAGTCTCATTTACAATTGACTCTACTATCCCTTTCACCTCGCTGTTGCCGAGTTTCATCTTGGTCTGTCCTTCAAACTGAGGATTGGGGAGCTTTACGCTGATTACTGCTGTAAGCCCTTCCCTTATATCCTCTCCTGAAAGGGCTGCATCCTTGCCGTTTTTCAGAACTCCCGAAGAAGTCGCATAGTTGTTTGCTGTCCTTGTAAGGGCAGATTTAAATCCAATAAGGTGTGTTCCGCCTTCTTTTGTGTTTATATTGTTTGCAAAGGTAAATATATTTTCTGTGTAAGCATCATTATACTGAAGCGCTATCTCAGCCGTAACCCCGTCTTTTTCTCCTGATATATATACAGGCTTTGGATGCAATGACGTCTTATTTTTATTCAGATGTTCGACAAAAGAAACTATGCCGCCTTTGTAATGGAACTCCTGTGTTTTATCTGTGCGTTCATCATGTATGGAGACCTTAAGCCCGCTGTTAAGAAATGCCATCTCTCTTAACCTCTGGGAAAGAACATCATAGCTGAATTCAGTTGTCTCCTCAAATATCTCAGCGTCAGGCTTAAACGTAATCTTCGTCCCTCTGCTTTTTGTCTTCCCGACAACAGTAAGCGGGCCTGAAGGTTTGCCCCTGTCAAAATGCTGCTGAAATACCTTCCCGTTTTGTTTTATCTCCACCTCGAGCCATTCAGATAACGCATTGACAACCGATACCCCAACTCCATGAAGTCCTCCTGATATCTTGTAAGCCTTTGACTCGAACTTCCCGCCTGCATGGAGCTCTGTCAAGGCTATCTCTGCTGCTGTGCGGCCTTCCGGGTCTCCGGGATGCTGGTCTGTAGGTATTCCCCTGCCATCGTCTATGACTGTACAGCTTCCGTCATGATGAAGCATCACCTCGATGTTCTTGCAGAACCCGGCGAGGGATTCATCAACGCTGTTATCCACAACCTCATACACAAGGTGGTAAAGCCCTTCAGGGCCTGTTGAGCCTATATACATTGCAGGCCTTTTTCTTACAGCGCTAAGGCCTTTTAGTATCTTTATGTCCTCTGCGCCGTAGGACTCTTTTTCCTGTTGCTCGTCGTTTCCTTCCTGGTTAATCTGCTCTTTTTCTTCCATTACTTCCTCTCTCACTTAAGATAGGGTTCCAGGATTCAAGGGTTCTAGTTTTACTTGACCCCTTGCGCCCTTGGCCCCTTGAATCCTTTTTTTACACTCTCATCGGCATTATCACACATTTATAGTTATCATTGCCTTCTTCTTTTAAAAGCGTAGGGCTCAATGGGTCCTGAAGTTCAAAGACAATCCTGTCTCCGGACATGGCATTCAAGGCATCCAGCAGATACTTTGCATTAAAACCCAAAGAAAGCGGCTCGCCTTTATATTCTATTTTGACTTCATCCCTTGCCTCCCCGAGGTCCGGGTTTGAAGCTGAAACTGCCAGAGACCCATCAGCAAAATCTGCTTTTATGGCATTGCTTTTCTCCCTGCTCATTACAGAGACCCTTCGAAGCGCTTTTACAAAATCTTCCTTATTGATTGCGATCTTCTTTTCATTGCCTGAGGGAATTACCTGTTCATAGTTTGGATATGTGCCTTCTATAAGTCTTGTCAAAAACTGCACGTCTTCTATCTTGAACATCACATGGCTTTTCCCTATAACTACTGTCAGTTTTTCAATGTCCCTGTCAAGAAATTTCCTGACCTCTGCCGCTGCCTTTCTGGGAACTATAACCTTTTTCTCTTCTTTTAAAGGGGTGTCTATCTTCCTGCTTATACAGGCCAGCCTGTGACCGTCTGTGCCAACAACATTTATTTCTTCGCTGCCCTGCCTTGCATGAAACAAAAGGCCGTTCAGGGTATACCTTGTATCGCTTTCTCCTGCCGCATAAAGGCTTTTCTCTATCATCTCTACGAGATTTTTTGTATCCATCTGCATCTCTTCTGCGTTTTCCATCCCCGGCCATGCAGGAAACTCGTCTGCTGAAAGACAGGCAAGTTTGAATTTACTCATTCCTGCGCTAACCTTGAGCCAGTGCCCATCCTCAGACTCCATTGTTATGTCTCCGTCCACCTCTTTCACTATCTCAAACATCTTCCTTGCGGGGATGCAGAGTTTCCCTTCTTTTTCAACTTTTATCTCAAGAGGTTCTTTTATTGCTGTCTCAAGGTCTGTAGCAATTATATATGACTTCTTTTTGCCTGCATCTAAAAGAAAGTGGCTCAATACCGGCATCGTATTCCTTTTTTCGACGATGTTCTGGATATTCGAAAGTTTTTCCTGCAGTTCTTCCTTGGATACGCTCAGCTTCATGTCCCCTCCTAAATTAAGGTTTTATTTTATGCAACAGGGTCTCTATCATCCTGTTAAAATTCTCGTCTTTTGATTTTTTATATTCTACCTGCTTACAGGCATAGATAACGGTTGCGTGGTCTTTGCCACCCATGTTTTTCCCTATGTCGCTCAGAGAACCTCCTGTAAGCTGCTTGCTCAAATACATTGCGATCTGCCGCGGCAGCGCCACTTCTTTTGTCCTCTTTCTGGCCTTTATGTCCTGCATTTTCAGGCCAAAGTATTCACAGACTGTTTTCAGTATATGTTCCACTGTTATTGGCTTTTCATCATCCTGAATAAAATCCTTTAGTATATTTTTTGCCATCTCTACGTCTATAGGGCTGCCTGTCAGCGCTGCCTGTGCCCCGAGTCTGATCAGGCCCCCTTCAAGCTCCCTGATATTTGTTTTTATTTTAGCTGCAATAAAATTGACAACATCTTCTTTCAGGTTTATCCTTTCCATTGCCGCTTTCTTGTGGATAATTGCAACACGGGTCTCGAATTCCGGAGCCTGTATGTCAGCAATAAGCCCCATACTGAAACGCGACCGCAACCTGTCTGTAACAGACTTTATCTCTTTGGGCGGCCTGTCGCTGGAAATAACTATCTGCCGCTGTTTCTCGTAAAGTGTATTAATTGTATAGAACAGTTCTTCCTGTGTCTGCACCTTGTTTTCCACAAACTGAATATCGTCTATGAGCAGTAGGTCAACGTTTCTGTATCTTTTCTTCAGCTCCTCGGTCTTTCCATGTCTTATTGCAGATACAACCTCATTTGTAAATTGCTCTGAGGACACGTAAAGCACATTGTAATCGTGCTTGCTGTCTATAACATTGTTGCCTATCGCGCTTATTAAATGTGTCTTCCCTAAGCCAACGCCTCCATAAATAAACAAGGGGTTATAAACCTTGCCGGGGCTGTCTGAGACAGCCTTTGCCGCTGCCTGAGCAAACTGGTTGCTGGGCCCGCTTACAAAGTTCTCAAATGTATATTTGGGATTAAGGTATATTCCTCTGCTTGCAAGCCTGGTCTTTCTGTTTTCAAGTTTAGCCTCCATCCTTTTTATATCAGGAGCTTCTTTTTCTGATATCTTATATTTTAAAGTTACGGGATGGCCCAAAATCTTCTCTATCACCTCGTTTACGAGAATGGGATAGTAGTCTTCTATCCACTCTTTGAAGAACCTATTTGGAACCTCTAAGGTTACTTGCTGTTCTTTTATATGAAGCGGTTTTATAGGCCTAAACCATAATTCAAATATATTGCTTCCTACCTTTTCTTCTATTATGGAAAGACTCTTCTCCCAAATCTCTTCTATTGTCATTTGTTTGCCTTTTAGTTATTAACAACTTACCAATAGATGTTGGTAAGTCCCCCTTTGTGGTCAGATATTATATCTTATATTCGCAAACACAAGCAAGAAACCTGTTGGTATAACTGTTAATATTTTGTTCTTTTTTTCATCAGTATATTTTGTTTAAAAAATCACCTTAAAATTACTTACTTTATCAACACTAAAATCTGTTTTAAATCTACACTCAGACAAAGATTTACACTTATTAACACTGCCTATTACTACTACTATAAATATAAATATCTTATAGAAGAAGCAGAGGCTACACCTTTCCTTTTCTGTTTTTCAAAGATTCCTTTATAAATTTATCAATATTACCGTCAAGCACGGAATCCACATTGCCAATTTCCAACCCTGTTTTGTGATCCTTGACAAGACGATACGGCTGAAGTACATAAGACCTTATCTGACTGCCCCACGCTATATCCTTTTTATCACCAATTATTCCCTTAAGCTTGTCTTTCTGCTCCTTCAGTGACAGAGCAAAAAGACGTGCCTTCAGGATCTTCAGGGCTGTTGCCTTATTTTTATGCTGTGAACGTTCATTTTGGCATGTTATGACAATTCCTGTAGGCATATGAGTCAATCTGACAGCAGATGAAGTTTTATTTACATGCTGGCCACCTGCTCCAGAGGCCCTAAAGGTATCAATTTTTATCTCATCCGTTTTTATTTCAATGTTTATGTCTTCTTCTATTTCCGGATAAACAAGCACAGCAGCAAAAGAAGTATGACGCCTTTTATTTGCATCATAAGGAGAAATCCTTACAAGCCTGTGCACGCCGGCCTCTGTCTTCACAAAGCCATATGCATAAGGTCCATTCACTGTTATGGTTACGCTCTTAATTCCCGCTTCTTCACCTGGTTGAAGATCAACAATCTGAGCGTTAAATTTGTGCTGCTCTGCCCAACGGAGATACATTCTCATTAACATCTGTGCCCAATCCTGGCTCTCTGTTCCGCCTGCGCCGGGATGGATAGAGATAATAGCATTGTTTTTATCCAGCTCTTCCGACAGGAGGTGTTTGAGTTCCAGATTTTCGAGTTCTTCGCGAAGGGTTTTGGTATCTTGCCGGATCTCCTGCAAAAAGACATCCCCCCCTTCTTCGTCAAGTATCTTTATGGATTCTTCAAGGTAATCCAGTTTATAAGAGGCAGCCTCAAAGGGTAAAAGAATATCTTCAAGGTAGGCCTTTCTTTTTTGCAGGGTGTGCATCTTTTGAGGCAAGTCCCAGACAGATGCTGAAGAAAGTTTTTGGTTTATATCCTCTATTTCTTTCTGAAGAACTGCAACATCAAAGATAACCTCTAAGGGACTCAGCCATTGCCCTTAAAAATGAGAGTTCTTCTTTAAGTTCAGCCTGAAGCAGCATATTACCTCCATTTGGTCGTAGACCGGGAAAAATTTACTAACAACAAAACTGTTGTCACAATACACAGATATGAAAAAAGGTCGCCATATCTGGAATATATACTACGCGTCTTATCCGTCATCAGATCTGCGGTTATGACAGTTTTCCGGAATAACGGCGTTGTTTCCAGTATCATGCCTCTGCTGTCAATGAAACCTGATATCCCGGTATTGGCAGCCCTTATCAAAGGCTTTCTGTTTTCAACAGCACGGAATACCGCAACGCTGAAATGCTGATAAGGGCCTGCTGTTTTTCCAAACCAGGCATCATTTGTTATTGTTACCATAAAGTCTCCGCCCCTGGAATAAAACTTTCTCACAAGACCGGGGAAGACTATCTCATAACATATGAATACACCAAAGCTCCCATGAGGTGTTTCAGCCCTGATGTAATGTTCACCTGGAATATAATCACCTATTCCTGCAACAAGCTTGTCCACGAAAAACAGGAGTTTTCTCAGTGGGACATATTCACCAAACGGGACCAGATGTATTTTATCATAAATAAAAGTTGGTTTTCCATCAGGAGCGAGAAGAACGGCGCTGTTTGTCAGGATATTTCTGTTATCTGTTGCGGAAGGCTCTTTTACAAGGACACTTCCGAATAAAAGATATGTTTGTAATGTCTGCTGGGCGTCAATTAATTCCTGGGTAAAATCCCTGTCATAGTTGAAATAAAAGGGGACCGCGGTTTCCGGCCATACGATTAAAGAAGGCAATAAGTTATTAGCGGCTTGCGATAAATCCTTGTATGTGTCAAAGACCTCGCGCTGGTAAGCGATATCCCATTTTCTATCCTGCTCAATGTTGCCCTGAATAATACTTACGCGGATTGATTTCCCGGGGCGGTTTTCGGTAAGGCGCAAATGGCCGTAGACAAAGACAGCGCTTATGAAAACAGAAAGCAGCAGAACGCCGGTTATTGAATGCGAAAGTGAAAACAACGGCATAGTGCGAAGCCGTCTTTTAATTATGAAAAAATCAGCGAGGACGCCGTTTACAGAAAGGACCAGAAAAGACACGCCATAAATTCCTGTAATGTCGGCAAATTGAATTGCATGCAAAAAATTGTATTGGGAATATCCAATGCTCGACCACGGGAACCCGGTGAGTGCATATGAGCGGATAAACTCAAGGGTTACCCACAAGACAGGCGCAAGGAAAAGGGCCGGAAGCCGCGTTGTTGCTATCTTCCAGGAAAAAAGCACTGCAAATATTCCGGTGTAAAGGCTCAAATACATGCAGAGAAGAAAGACGATTGCAAGGCTGGGTATGAGCGGAATACCGCCATAATGGTTTATTGAATGGTATATCCAGTACAGGGTGCCAAAAAAATATGGGATGCCCATGAAAAAACCTGCACGAAATGCCTCGGAAGGCTTTTTATTAAGGAGGGAAAGCAAAAAAGGCGTAAGGGCGACCCATGCCAAAGGGAAGAAGTCGAATTTTGGAAAACAGAAGATGAGCAGAACCCCTGAAAGGACAGAGGGCCCGTAAAGAAAGAATTTATCCGCTATAAATTTTCTCATGCCTTGACAATAAAAAAGTTAAAAGTGTAAAGTTAAAAGTTAAAAGTGAACTGAGCAAGGTTGCATTTAAGATTTAACTTATAACTTTTAACTCTAAACTTAATCATACGGGCAGTTAGCTCAGTCGGTAGAGCAGAGGCCTGAAAAGCCTCGTGTCCGCAGTTCGATTCTGCGACTGCCCACCATGATTTTATTCTTATATTCATCTATGAGTCAAGGGAATTGCATTCAGCAATTCATGTGAATCCAGGTTATCAAGCAGTTTATAAGTAGAACCATGTAATTAGTAACCGAGAAACAAATAGTCGCGATTTACCCTGTTAGAGAGGTGAAGGTCTTCTACCGGGGTTTACTCAGGCAACACAGATCGGGTCTCAATGGCAGGGAGATACATTAAGAACTCTGTACCCTTTTCAGTCTCACTATAAAAATTTATCCATCCGCCATGGTTTTTGACCACAGAGTAAGTCACTGAAAGCCCAAGACCTGTCCCCTTGCCAACAGCCTTTGTTGTAAAGAATGGCTCAAAGATTCTATCCTTTATCTCTTCCGGGATGCCATGCCCTGAATCAGCGACAGAGATAACAGCATAGCGGCCGCGTTTCGCATAGGGAAATCTTTGGCAATATTCCTCATCCGCCTCAAACACGTCTGTTTTTATTTTAATGGAGCCTCCTTTTTCTAATAATGCATCTCTTGCATTAACGGTCAAATTCATAAGGGCCTGACTTATTTGAGCAGGGTCAGCCTTTACATAAGGGAGGTCTTTCGATATGGAAAGCTTTATCTCTATGTTATCCTCGATGATGCGCTGAAAGGTTGTTAAAGAATCTTCCAGGAAACTATTGAGATTTATAACTGTGAATGCAGGAGGGAGCTTTCTTCCCATTAAAAGAATTTGTTTGATAAGATCCGCGGCCTTCTGGCTTAAATTAAATATTTGTTTCAGGGCTTTTTTGACATAGGGCTCGGAGGTCTTCATCTCTGCGAGCTGGACATAGCTTAATATCCCTGTAAGTATATTATTAAAGTCATGCGCAACCCCTCCTGCCAGGGTGCCGAGGGCCTCCATTTTCTGTGACTGAATTAACTTGTTTTCGAGTGCTGTCTTTTCCTCGGCGGCTTTTTTTATGTCTGTCAGATCAGTGCTTAGCGTACTTGATTTGAGAAAATTGCCATGTTTATCATATAGTGCGTTGCCCCTTACGGAAACAGGAATTTTTCTGCCATCTTTAGCAATGAATACATATTCTGCCTCAGCATAGCCTACTTTTTTAAGTATATTAAATCGCTCATCAAACACACTCCGGCTCTCGGGGCCCAGTATCATGGTCAGGTGCTGTCCGATGATCTCATCTTTTCTATAGCCGAGAGCATTAAGTTCAGTATCATTGCACTCTATAATTATGCCATCGGCATTGAGAGAGTGGAGCATCTCGGGAGCGCCATTGTAAAGCTCTCTGTATTTTTCTTCAGACTGCCTGAGTTTTTTTTCGAGATTACTTTTTGCCATATTTAGGATATATCCCGGACATGCTGGCAATAAGCCACACGGCCTTAAGACTGATATAGTTAAATTATCGGTGTTTTTTAATAAAACTTTAAATATGTGTGAATATTTTTTCATATTCCTTTATAATTTGAGACTTTTGAAAAAGTCCTTTTGGGATGTCATTGCGAGGAGCAGAAGCGACGTGGCAATCTATAAGTCATTGTTTTATATAAAGGCGAGATTGCTTCGCTTTGCTCGCAATGACAATTGGTGCGGCTTTTTCAGCAGTCTCAATTTGTACTTATTTTGGATAGAAGGGAAGGAAAAACATGGTTGATGTTATAGGAAAGAAAGTTTTATGGCAGGGGAAATTTTTAAGATGTATGGGTATAACCTACAGGGATTCTTCAGGGTCGGTAAGAAGCTGGGAGGCATTTGAGAGGGTGAGTTGCGATGGAATCGTTGCAATTGTGCCTGTTACAGCAGAAGGAGAGGTGCTTATCATCCGGCAGTTCAGGCCTGCTGTTAACGGCTATGTGATAGAGTTTCCTGCAGGGCTTAATGATAAAGGTGAAACCCTTGAGGCGGCCGCAAGAAGAGAACTGCTCGAGGAAACCGGATATTCTGCAGAGGAATTGATTTTTCTTGCAGAAGGCCCGATATCATCAGGCTCTTCAAGCGAGATACTTACTGTATATCTTGCAAAGGGCCTGGAGTTTAAGGGTATTGACCAGAAGGATGAGACAGAGGACATCGAGGTTTTAAAGGTTCCGATAACTGAACTTTATGACAGGCTGACTCTTTTAAAAGCACAGGGAAATACCGTTGATCTGAAAATATTCGGATTAATGGAGCTTGCAAAAAAATATCTTTAAGGAGGTTTCTGGGGTTCCTCTTCAGACGAGAACTGGAAAGATTCGTATTTTGTTACGCGGTTTCTTCCGGAAGTTTTTGATTCATAGAGGGCTTTGTCTGCATTTTTCACAATAGAATCAATAGATTTTCCATCAAGGGGAAAAGTTGCCACCCCTCCGCTTATCGACACATATCCGAGAGGTTGTTTTTCCCTGTGCGGGAAAGGACATGATTCAATAGCCTTTCTTATCTTTTCAGCATAAAGTACGGCGTTATTTTTTTCTGTATTAGGCAGGAGTACGATAAATTCTTCGCCGCCGTATCTGGCGATGGTATCTGTAGAACGGGTGTTTTCTTTCAGGAGTTTGCTTAGTCCTTTAAGGAGGACATCTCCTTCCACATGGCCATTTTGGTCATTATATTTTTTGAAATGGTCGATATCAAACATAAATACTGATAAAGGGAAATTATAGCTTAACGCCTTTTGTGCATCTTCGAGCGCCCGCTCAAAAAAGTGTTTTTTATTGTAAAGTCCTGTTAGGGCGTCTGTTATTGCCTCTTCCTTTGCAGAAGTCAGGTACTCACAGTTTTGCAAGGCAACGGCTGCAAGATCTGCAACCATTGCAAGGAACCTTTTTTCATTTCCCGTGTAAGCCTTTATCTTTCCTACACCGAGAACACCAATCAGATTGGTTTTAAAAAGTATTGGCACGCCGAGCTCTATATTCTCATCATTATGACCGGGCAGGCGCCTTTCAATTTGTTCTTTTGAGACCATGGCCCTGGCTGATGCACTCTCTCCTATAACTCCATCACCCAGATTGATTTCAATGCTCTTTTTCTTGTTAGAGCCGTAAGCAGCAATCAGGTCCAGGCGCTGTGTTTTTTTGTTAAAAATGTATAGCTCAATGGCATCTGTGTCAGCAAGGTCTTTTATAAGTCTGAGGATAGCTGAGATTATCTCATCAAATGAGAGGTTGGAATTAAGGTATTTAACGGTTTCGGGAAGCCTTACAAGGAAATACAGGTATTTTTCGTTGTTCTGTTTTAAGTCGTTAATTTCTCTCTGGAGTTCTTTTTTTCGTGATTCTGAGATCAGCAGTTCTCTCTGAAATTTTTTCTCTTCGGCAAGGCGGGTCTCCTTTTCCCATGCCCCGCCGGTTTTTTTCCCAAGAAAGAAGGCAATAAGGGAAACAGCAAGCGCTGTTACAAGCAAGGTTATCAGGTCAATGCTTATATTCTCCATAGTTTAGGCTCCTATTTGAATTATATCGCGGAATTTATGTTTTTTTGAATTTTTATTGTAAGAGAGGATAAAAATATGGTATATTTTACAAATGCGGAAACATATATTAATAATTATTCTGGCAGTTTCTATAGCCTGTCTTATGATTATCCCGCAGGTGTACGGTGATGAGAAGACCGAGCATAATTGCACCAAGTGCCACCAGATAACCAATAGCGAGGCACAGAATATACTCAGGGAAGGCATTCCAGATGCAAAGGTTCTCGAAGCAGGGCCAGGGCCGGTTAAGGGACTATGGGAAGTTGCCTTTGACTCAAAAGGACAGAAGGGAATAGTTTATATCAGTTTTTCAAAAGAACTTGTTGTGTCAGGCGCAGTATTCAACCTCAAGACAAAGACAAATCTCACAGGGGATAGACTTTATAGTCTCAATAGGGTTGACATATCCCAGATTCCTTTGGGGGATGCCCTTGTGATGGGTGATAAAAATGCTAAATACAAGGTCGTTGTTTTCGACGACCCTGACTGACCATACTGCGGTAAACTTCATCAGGAGATGAAGAAGGTCTTGGAGAAAAGGAAAGATATTGTTTTTTATATAAAGTTATATCCGCTGCCTATGCATAAGGGAGCATATGACAAGGCAAAGGCAATTATTTGTGAAAATTCTCTAGCCCTGTTAGAAGATGTCTTTGAAGGAAAGCAGCTGCCAAAACCAAAATGCGAAACAACCGCGGTTGACGAGAATATAAAACTCGCAGGGAAGCTCGGCATTACAGGCACTCCTGCCATCATACTTCCTGACGGAGGAATTGTCCCTGGCTACAAAGATGCGGATTCTCTCATCCAGATGATTGACAAAAAACCTTAGTAAAAAAGTGGTGCCGGTGGGGAGAATCGAACTCCCACCTGGTTGCCCAGACCGGATTTTGAGTCCGGCGCGTCTGCCAGTTCCACCACACCGGCTACTGTTGATTCTAAATGTTTTTTGCACATAAGGTCAAACACTCACACTTCCGACTGTAGTAAAATTGTAGCAATTATCCAGAATCTCTATGCTTGTCCTCAAACTTTCAGGGCAATGATGCGCATACCTCATAGTCATTGTGATAGTTTTATGTCCAAGCAATTCTTTCACTTTGTACAAATCAGCGCCATTCTGAACAAGCTTTGTAGCAAAGGTATGCCTGAGGTCATGGAACTTGAAATTCTCTATCCTTGCCTTATCGAGAGCCTTTGAGAAGGCACATCTGAGGCTCCTCACAGCAATCGGGAAAATACTTCCAGAAATATTTCGTACCTTTTGACTCACAAAAACATTATAGAGTGTCTTGGACATAGGGATAGACCTTTTCTCTCCATTCTTTGACTTTTGCACAGTAACCAGCTTCCGGTTAAAGTCAATATCCTGCCATACGAGCCTTAATATCTCACCCCTTCTCATGCCTGTATGAAGTGCCAGAACAAGCAATGGCCTTAACCATGAGGGATTTGTAGCACTATCCAGAAGACTCTTTTCTTCTGCAAAAGTCAGCCAACGGTCACGAGCATTTTTGTTGCCTACAGAGAAAGATAAGTCAGCCACTGCATTAGACGAAATCCATTTCCATTCTCTACGCGCAACGTTAAACATTCTTCTCATAAGGGCTAACTCCTGATAGACAGTAGCAGGCTTCACAGTCTTAAGCCGTTCATCTCTATAATCGGATACCAACTCAGTTGTTATCTCTGAAAGACTTTTTTCTCCAAAGTACGGCAGTAGACGATTCAATGAAGTGGCATCCCTCTGTTTTTGATATTTCCCTAAATATTTTTGAGTCATTTCCTTGAAAGTGATATTTTGAGCTTTAATGTTCTCAAAATACCTTCCCTCGACTATCTCAGTCAGAACCTTTGCATAAATCTTGTCAGCTGATTTTTTGCTATCAGTCTTAGTTGATACCTGAGTCCTCTTTCCATTTTGCATTATTGTAAACCAGTAAAATTTACCTCGACGGTAAAGCCCCATTTATTTTGCCTCCTTTCCGGGGCCTCTGGTCTGGATAAGAGGATTATACCCTGAATCAACTTCCTTTTTACAGGACTTGATCCATTTGAGAATATCATCAAGGTCAAACCGGAGAGCGCCATTAAGCTTTATACAGGGTATTTAGCCCACTGATAGAGTGTAGAGGGCTTTATGTTAAGCATGGAGGCTATTTCTTTGACATCAACGAGTTTCATCTAACCCACCAAAATAGATAAAACCTTTTTTATCCTTATGCCATTCAATCCAGTACCCGGATTCCTGTTTTTCATCATAGAGCCAGTCCACAGAATCAAGTTTATGAATTGTGTAATCAGTCCACCATTTTATCCTCTCAGGTTTCATAAGAAACCTTCTTGATTGACTCCATCTCTTAAACCAGCTAACATCTTTACCCACAGTTTTTAATAGATACTTTGTTACATAATTTGCGACATGATTTACGCTTTGAAATTGGTCTGTCTTATTATTTATGTTCACAAATTTACCGATTTCGTATTTCATCCATTTATTCTGTATCCATTCAAAAGGGATATATTTTTTAATCCAAAGGATTGCATGAAAGTGAGGATAATCATCTTTTTTATGAGGTTCTACCACTTTGAAAAATTCAACCTTCCCAAATTTTCTTTTCATTGCAGCCAAGAGTTTATTCCAGCCGGCAGCCATGACCTTATATGCTTTCTCAGGAGATTCAATCTTGTGGTATGAAGTAAGGGAAAGGAACTTCATATATTTCCACGCGTCAGTTATTCCTTTTTCTTGAAGATCCTTAAACCTGGTTAATAAGCCCCACTTCAATTGCTTTCTGATTCTCTTTAATTTTTGAATGCCACAAACAGGACAATCCCACTTACCGCATTTCCTTGCCCTTACAATTCCATGAGGAGCCATTAACATGTTATCCCAGACCTCGACAGACCCTTCAATATTAGGACATTTATCATCAGGTGATGTTTGAGATATTCCTAAAAAAACATCTTCAAGTAAAGTAACGGCCTTTTCTTTTAATGTATCAATTTCACAACTAAGAGCCATTGCATCAGTAAGCATACAATCAACATAGATACAGCTTGAACATTTAGCAGGACGTTTATTCATGGCATATTAACTCCTGCGGAGGCTTGCGATCCTGCTTTCGCAGGAAACGGCAAGCCTCCGCTTCATATCCAATGTTTGTTTTTTCATTCATCATTTCCTTTACCAAAAATAAAAAAGCCGAGAATCTATGGATTAACACCATAGAAACCCGGCTCTATTGTCTCTAAAGACCTATTAGCCCTAGTTACTAGTTATTAGAAAAATTCAACGCAATATACTGCCCACAGAAAGGGCATTGCGTTACAAAATTTTTGTATCTTGCATGTACTATCAAGTTCTCAATTTTGAAAAAAAGCCAATCGCTATCAAATCTATCGGTTTTCATAATTTTTTGCTTACAATTACTACACTTGCCATCAGGGAGAAGAACATGATGAGTTGAATACAGTTTGCACATAATATTACCCATCGCTTCTATCTATCTTTGATATTTCCACGTCTATAGATTTTTTCTGCCATCTCCCTTTATGTTTCTCCTTAAATTCAGCGAGAAGATCGGTGACATAACTGGCAACCTCTTTATCCATTTCTTTTCTGAAATCGCCATGCTTATCTACCTTCTCAATGGCCCCCCAGTCGTATTTATGGAAGAACGCTTGTTCTTCAATATATCTTGAGACCACAAAAGAAGCAGGTAAATTGATCTTCTTTTTCTCCATATAATTAAAAATTTCCCTTAACCCTTGATAAAGATATTTCAGATAACCATCCAAAAGCGATGAAACCCCAATGCCTATATCTGCCTCTTTCAGCTTTTCAACAAGCCAAATATAAACTTGCTCGTCAACCGTGAATGATTTTACTGCTTTATTTCTCATGTCATACTGAGTATATACTGGGTAATTTTTATTGTCAAGGGCCATAGAATATTTTTTTGACCGGGAAGGCATATCAAAATTCCTGCCAGTCGCAGAACTAAAACATAAATGATTTCATTATCGCGTAAGCCCTCTAAAAGACTTGCCGGCTTAAATTTGTTTTAATCCAAATCCTACAGGTAAATTTAACAGTCAAGACATTTAGAGGGCAGATTAGTGGAATTTATGATTTAGTTCTTTGCGTCCTGTCATGAATTTTGAAGATAACGCGATGGGTAACGTGCGCGGGTGTAAAAGTTGTTAGGTATTGCCCATTTTAGATTTCTGTCTCTCTGTTATCCATGCAATGATCTCTTCATGCCCCATTTGTTCGAGAGGATCGACCAGAAAGTTTGTTGGATTGAAAGCACGGGAAATAAAACCCATCAAAAACCAGTTTATAACACCAATACCGATTCCCCACCAAAAACCCTTAAACACGCCGATAATTGCTATCGCAGCACCAGCGAACATTAGCGTGGTGGCAGAAGCACTAAAGTCCCTTCCGGCAAAAGGCATGGCATAATAATGACCAAATTTTTGCAGCATTTGATTAGCCATTTCAGAAAGTTCAGGAATGTATTGCCATTTCTTTTGTTTCACTCCTAAAAGCGTAAGTAACAAAAAGGCAGAAGGTACTGCTAAAATCACCCACCCCCACAGGACTGAGAAAAATTCTGTTATGACAGCAGCCAAGCAAATTAGGCTTACAACTATCTGAGTCATGATATCGTCTCCTTATACCTAACTATGCTACTTACACATTTTAATGGATTATATAAATGGGATAGGTCCCTGTCAAGCAAATTTTAATTTAAAATGCGCTATGAAAAGGCTACAAGTCAGCTAAGACATTACAGGATTGTTCAGCAGAAATTATGATTTAGTTCTTTTGCATCTTGTCATGAATTTTGAAGATGTTGAAACGTCTCAATGATGACCAGACGAAGTTATGGTCAATCCAGTGGTTCGGCTTGTTTTGTTTGTAACAGCCGTATACCTTTACAATAATATCCAGAATCCGGGCATTTCAACTTTGACGCAATCCGAAATCGACCAGTTATAACCAATGCCTCTACAACAGAATTTTCCGCTTGTTTTGTATCAGGATTATCCGCGAATTGCCGAAGCCAGTAATCTAATGATTTTAGCTTTGTGTGATTGTCACGACTTGAGGCTTGTTGACCTTGAATAATATAATCTCTACCAGAGGACTGGATATATTTTAGAAGTTCATTTTCGTCAAATTGTCCGCCATATGGGAGTTTTATCATAATAGCACCTCCGCTATCAGCCTTGCATTATTTATTAAGACGATATATTCCTCTGTCTGTTCTGACAAAATCAGGGTAAGTTACAGCATGATTATCTGGCGCATTGGAACAAAGACGTGAGGTAACGTGAGTTCTTATTCCTGACTCCTTGTATTTAGTGCCCTTGCTTCGCATACAATCAATAACTTCTTGAATTGTAAATTCGTTATTAGATTTTTGATTAAGAATTTCTTTAACACATTTAAGAATTTCATTTCGACAAGTCATAGTGACTCCATCATTAAGTCTATTATTGTCATTATATCATCGCTCCCATATAGTTGAAAGTATTAATTATGAATGGCAGAAAAAATAGCAAGCCACAATATAAGACCTAACACGATTCCAATGATGTTTGGGAGTGTGAATCTATAATTCCTAGAGATACTTGGTGATAGCAAATAATTAATTTTATTGATCACGTTTTGTACTGGTAGTAACAACAATACAGAAAAAATAGACAGAAATGCAGCATTAATTGGCAAAACGCCAATTATAAACATTACTATGTAACCTATGAAGAGCCAGCCTGAAGAATAAGCAGTTCCAAAGCCTTCATTAGATGCATAAGTCTTGATGCTTTTAAACAGACTATACATATAAAATATTGGGCAAAGAGAGCGCCAGGCGGGTTTAATTTTGGGACGTGCTTGATTTCTAATAAAATCCCAATTCTCGTAAGACCAATAAATTTGGTATAGGCCGAAAGTGAAAATAGACATTACAACGAGCTTGAGATTGGAAACCGGAAAGAAATGAGCATGTGTGTCTTTATGTAAGGGCGGTGGGCAAATAACCTTCTCAAAATTATTTGTTAGTTCGGTATTGAAGGCGGGAGTCCATGAAGGCATTCCTTCTTTCCATAGCATCGTTTCTTTTTTGATTGTTCCGGTTGAAATGAGTTTTATTATCTCATCCTCTGAAATAGGGCCAATTTGTTTGCCTGTGACAGCGTAATACCATCTTTTTCGAGGGACAGATTCATCCATTTTTGCCTCCCTATTTGCCGAATATTATTTTTTATCCCGCTACCGCATTTTTACAAAAATCATAAGCCGATAGGAGCATAAAAGTCAATTTTTTAATAAGCGATTGAGATTATCGAAGGCAATCAGGTAAACTTTAGGCAGGAGGTGATTAGAATGAAGGCAGTTAAAAAACTATTGGAAGTTGAAGACAACAAAAGTATAACTATTAAATCATTGCCTTTCAGGCCGGGAAGCAAGGTTGAAGTTATTGTTTTCCCATCAGAGAAGAAAGCGGATATCTTTGACTTTATGGACAAGGCAGTAAAAAAGAGAGGCATGAAGTCCCTGAGCTTGAAGGAAATTGAAAAGGTGGTGCATGGAGTCAGAGGAGTCCGGTGAAGCAAAATATTGTACTCGATACAAATATTCTTATATCAGGATATTTGTGGGGCGGTAAACCTCGTCAGGCAATAAGGCTTGTTAAATCAGGTGATTTTGTTCTCTTGCATTGCCGGGGTTCAGTAGATGAAATGGTCAGGGTTTTATCATCAAAGTTTGGATTGAGTGCTACCGAGATATATAGGCTTGTTCTGGATATCAGAAGCATGGGGAAACAAATTAATATCTCTTCAGGGGATCATCCCATAAGTGAAGACCCCTCAGATAATCTGTTCATAAATCTTGCAATTGATGGCAATGCCAAGACTATTGTAAGCGGAGATTCGCATTTGTTAAGACTTAAAGAATATAAAGGCATTGAGATTATTTCTGTTTCAGAATTTTTAGAATACTACGCTTAAAACTACTGTAGTAAAAATGTAGCAAATTTGTAGCAGAAAGCATCCGATTTTACATAATCTACGGAAAATATTGGAAAGGATAGAAGGTCAATTTATCTTTTCAATCCAGCAAGTTAACTAATTATCCAGACCAGAAGCCCACTTAGCAAAAATGTGTTTTTTAAAATTTTGAGTCCGGCGCGTCTGCCAGTTCCACCACACCGGCTAATACATTGCTGTCATTCCCGCTTGTCGGGAATCTTTTTTAATAAGAAGGATTGCGGACAAGCCGCAATGACAAAGTGTAAAGAACGTTCGTAATTTTGAGACCCTGCTGTCCATGCCTCAAGACAGAGTTTATTTTTATCCATTGTCTCCGAAACTGCCAATCTTCCGGAGCCGTTTATATCTTTCTTCTGTTAGTTTTCCGGCAGTCTTAGCGCTTAGTTCTTCGGTCGCTTTCAGTATTATCTCTAAAATATTTTTTGCTACTGCCTCGGGGTCTCTGTGAGCGCCGCCCAGGGGTTCTGGTATTATGGCATCAATTATCTTGAACCCGATAAGGTCCTGAGCAGTCAGCCTGAGTGCATCTGCGGCCTTTGAAAACTCTTTTGAATCTATATCCCCATTTTTTTTCCATAGTATTGCTGCACAGCCCTCAGGCGATATAACTGAATAAACAGAATGTTCCAGCATATAAATTCTGTCGGCAACTCCCAGTGCAAGCGCACCGCCGCTCCCGCCTTCGCCGATAACAACGGAGGTTATGGGAGTTTTTATTCGCGACATCTCCATCAGATTTGTTGCAATTGCTTCTGACTGTCCGCGCTCCTCTGCGCCTATGCCGGGATAGGCCCCGGGTGTATCAATAAATGTAACTATAGGTTTTTTGAACCTTTCGGCAAGCTTCATGAGCCGAAGGGCTTTTCTGTAACCTTCAGGCTGAGGTTGTCCGAAATTTCTGTATATCCTTTCTTTCGTACCCCTGCCTTTCTGATGGCCTATAAGCATGATTGAGGCCCCGTTTATTGTTGCAAAACCGCCCACTATGGCAGGGTCATCGGCAAATCTTCTATCACCGTGAAGCTCTATAAAATCCTTAGATAGAAGGTTTATGTAGTCAAGGGTATAGGGCCTGTCAGGATGCCTTGCAAGAAGCGTTTTCTGCCATGGGGTCAGGTTGGAAAATATCTCTGAACGCAGCTCTTTCGCCTTTTTCTCGAGCTTTTTTACTGCCGAGGTAATATCCATATCTTTCCTGTCGGAAAGAAGTTTAAGTTCCTCTATTTTAAGCTCAAGCTCTTCTATCGGCTTCTCAAATTCAAGATAGTATCTCATAAAAGTTAAAAGTTAAAAATTAAAAGTTAAAAGTTAAAGTCAAGAAAATTAAATTCCTTAACTTTTCACTGTACACTCTGAACTTTCAACTTGTTATTCTTACTGCTCCTTTCCCTAACAATCCTTCAAGTTTATCTATCAGCGGGCTGCTAGGCTCTATCTGAAGCCCTGTGGCTAAAAATACCTGAGAGTCCTGCAGTTCTATCCTAAGATATAAAGGGCAGCTCCCTGAGTTGCCTGAGAGCATTTGCCTCAGATCTTGAAGATTCAGGCTGTTTGCAACAGGATATTTTATACTAATTTCGCATTTTAAGCCATTTTTAGAAAGAAGGCTTTCTATCTTTGCTATCTCGTTTGAAATGAGTTTTGTGCCTTTTTCTGTCCGGTCTACTATTCCTTTTACAATTATAGGCATGTCCTTTTTGAGCAGCTCCAAACTGTTTCTGTAAAGTTCCGGGAATACGATGGCCTCAATATTTCCTAACTCGTCCTCAAGCGTAAAATATGCCATTGTTTCTGAAGTGCCCCGCTTCTGGAATTTTTTTATGGTGCTTATGACCCCGGCAACCCTGACCTCTTCTCTGTCACCGAGGGCCTCAATCTCAGAGGTTCGTCTTATATGCAGGGCTGAGAGCTTCTCCCTGTATTTCATGAGCGGATGCCCTGTAATATAAAAACCGAGGGACTCTTTTTCATAAGTGAGGGTTTCCATTTCATCCCATTCTTTAATTGTTCCAGTTTCCTCCTGAGAGCCGAAAATGCTCTGCTGGCCCGCATTGCGGGAACGCGTTCCGTTAAGAGAGTCATGGATAAAGGACATGGCGCTTGCCCGTGTCATCCCAAGGGAATCGAAGGCCCCGGCTTTTATAAGATTCTCCAGTACCTTTTTATTCACCTTTCTCGTGTCTACTCTCTTGAGGAAATCTTCCATGGATAGAAAAGGGCCATTCTTATCTTTAGATTCGAGTATTGATTCTATGGCAGCGGAACCAACACCCTTAACAGCCTCAAGCCCGAACCTTATGGAGTTGCCTATTACCTTAAATTCCCTTCCGCTCAGGTTTATGTCAGGAGGAAGGATTTGTATGGACATATTTCTGCATTCCGCAATAAAATGGACGATCTTATCGGTATTGTCCATCTCAGTGCTGAGAGTGGCAGTCATAAACTCAACAGGATAGTGCGCCTTAAGATATGCTGTCTGATAGGCAATATAGGCATAAGCAGCTGAATGTGATTTGTTAAATCCATACATCGCGAAGGGCTCCATTTTTTCAAATAGCTCTTTTGCCTTTTTCTCCGGGATCTTATTTGCAACAGCCCCTTTTATGAACGCCTCTTTAAGCCTCTCCATTTCTTCAGGCTGTTTTTTGCCCATGGCTTTTCTGAGTATGTCTGCCTGCCCCATGGAAAAATTAGCTATCTTATTGGCAATCAACATGACCTGTTCCTGATAGATAATTATTCCATAGGTTTCATCAAGGATTTCTTTCAATTGGGGCATTGCATAGGGGACCTTTGCCTCTTTGTTTTTCCGCTTTATAAAATCATCTATCCATGCCATAGGGCCCGGCCTGTAAAGGGCCACGAGCGCTATGAGGTCTTCAAATCTTGCTGGCCGCATCCTGAGAAGTATGTCGCGCATTCCGGAACTTTCAAGCTGGAAGACCCCTGTTGTCTGCCCCGAACACAGTAGCTCATAGGTTTTTGAATCATCCAGAGGGATATTTTTCAGGGACAGCTCAGAACCGCTGTTCTTTATATAGAGCAATGCCTTTTCCAGGAGAGTGAGAGTTTTAAGGCCGAGGAAGTCAAACTTCAGGAGGCCGATACTCTCAACAGCGCCCATGTCAAATTGTGTTGTTATGCTTCCGTCGGAAGTGTTTTTATACAGCGGCGTGTAATCTGTCAGGGGCCTTGGAGATATAACAACCCCTGCAGCATGCGTTGAGGCATGCCTGCAAAGCCCCTCGAGTCTCTTTGCAATGTCAAGAAGCTCTTTTACCTTTTGGTTATTGTCGTACAAACCCTTGAGCTGAGGTTCTGCATGCAAGGCATCATCAATTGTAATATTGAGTGTGTTAGGAACGAGCTTTGCAATTTTGTCAACATCGGCATAGGGCAGGTCCAGCGCCCGTCCAACATCCCGTATTGCGGCCTTTGCAGCCATAGTGCCAAAGGTTATTATCTGGGCGACATGGTCTGTGCCGTATTTTTCTGAAACATATGAAATTACTTCTGCCCTTCTGTCTTTGCAGAAATCAACGTCAATATCAGGCATGCTTATTCTTTCAGGATTGAGAAATCTTTCGAAAAGGAGGCCATATTTGAGTGGGTCCAGCTCTGTAATATCAAGGCAATAAGAAACAAGGCTTCCTGCAGCGGAACCCCTGCCCGGCCCAACAGGAATCCCTTTTTTTCTTGCATGGGATATAAAATCCCAGACTATAAGGAAATACGAAGAATAGCCCATTTTTTTTATTATGCTGATCTCTCTTTTCAGTCTTTCCATATAAATTTCAGAAGGCTGCGAGCCAAATTTTTCAAGCATTCCCGCCCGGGCTTTTTGTTCAAGCAAGGCGTCGGGAGAAATATCGGATTCTGTTGTATATGACGGCAAGAGTGTTGTGCCGAGCTTAAAATCCACATTACATTTTTCTGCAATGACCCTTGTATTCAAAATAGCGTCGGGAAGTTCTTTGAAATATGACTTCATCTCATCAGGAGATTTGAAGTAGAAACCGTCAGAGCTGAACTTCAGCCTGCTCTCATCCGCAACGGTTTTGCCTGTCTGTATGCACAGCAATATGTCATGGGCCCGCGCATCCTCTTTTTTCAGGTAGTGGCAGTCATTGGTGGCAACCAGGCCTATGTGCAGCTCTTTTGCAAGCTCTACGAGCTTTACGTTCACCTTCTCCTGCTCTGCAAGCCCGTTATTCTGTATCTCTATATAGAAATTTTCAGGACCTAATATATGTTTATACTCAAGCGCGATTTCCCTTGCCTTGTCTATTGAACCTCTCTGAAGATAATAAGGCACCTCTCCTTTAAGGCAGGAGGTGAGGCCGATAAGCCCGCCGCTGTATTGTTCGAGCAATGTCCTGTCTATCCTGGGTTTATAGTAAAAGCCTTCTGTATACGCCTTTGTCACGAGCGTAACAAGATTTTTGTATCCATTGTTGTCCTTTGCCAGGAGGATAAGATGAAAAGATGTCTCTGACGCATCGGTTTTTTCTTTATCAAAGCGGCTTTTGGAGGCAACATAGACCTCACAGCCGATAATCGGTTTTATCCCTGCCTTTGAGACCTTCTTATAAAACTCAACAGCGCCAAAAAGATTCCCGTGGTCAGTAATGGCAACTGCCGGCATTCTGTAATGGGATGCCAGCTCAATCAACTCGCTTATCTTTAGGGCCCCGTCTAATAGACTGTACTCGGTATGCAGGTGAAGGGGGACATAATCCGAATGTTGGTGCATAGAAAATATTAACCCTATGAAAGCAGGCAAGTCAACCTGATTACTATTACACCCTGTGGTCTCTGCCGCAGGGTCTTCACAGTGCCTAAATTTCTAACGGGGTAGACAATAAGCCGGGATGAGGATTATAATTAAAAACAGCAATGAAAAAGAAGCTAACAATTGGAATTATTATATTATTGTCCGGATTTCTTCTTGGAGGGATTTCATTTTATATCCTCGGCAGGGTTACCGGCCCTTCGCGCCCGTCTTTTTCAGCCTTACCGAGGGTCCCGGGCCAGATAGTAGAGACTTCAAAGGCATTTTCTGAGATAGCAAATGCCATATCTCCTGCGGTTGTGAACATCTCTACCACAAAGGTTATAAAACGGGATGCTGCGCCCTCATTTTTTGAAGACCCCTTTTTTAATTTTTTTGACCCGTTTCATGAATTTAGTTCTCCTAAAAAATGGAAAGAGCAAAGTCTTGGTTCAGGGGTAATTGTTTCCAACGACGGCTATATAATTACCAATAATCATGTGGTCGAACAGGCAGAAGAGATAAAGGTCATCCTTTATGACAAGCGGAGTTTTAAGGGGAAGGTAGTGGGCGCTGATTCCAAGACAGACATTGCAGTGGTAAAGATTAATACAAAAGACCTTCCAACAGCTCTGTGGGCTGATTCTGATAAATTGCAGGTTGGAGAATTTGTCCTTGCTATCGGCAATCCCTTTGGTTTAAGCCATACTGTAACAATGGGGATTATAAGCGCAGTTGGAAGGGTGAGCGTCGGGATTACAGACTATGAGGACTTTATACAGACGGATGCGGCAATAAACCCCGGAAATTCAGGCGGCCCGCTGGTGAACATTAAGGGCGAGGTAATAGGCATCAACACTGCAATATTTTCGAAGACAGGCGGTTACCAGGGCATAGGCTTTGCAGTGCCAAGCAACCTTGCACGCTCTGTTATGGACCAGCTTGTAAAATACGGTAAGGTCACCAGGGGATGGATAGGAGTTTCGATACAGAGACTCACGCCTGAACTTTCTCAGAAATTCGGACTTAAAGACTCTAACGGGGCATTGGTTGGCGACACTGTAAAGGGAAGCCCTGCTGAAAAGGCAGGGATAATGCGGGGCGATATAATCCTTGAATACAACGGCAAAAAGGTGGCAGATGCTGACAGCCTAAGAAATACAGTTGCGCAGAGCAAGGCAGGGGCGCAAGTGGCTGTCAGGATACTCAGGGGAGGGAAAGAGTATAATTTAACTGCAACCATAGCTGAATATCCGAAAGAGATTGGCGAGGCAGCGCCTGAATTATTACATGAGGATAAACAGAAAGAAGCGCTTGCCGGCCTTGAGGTTATAGAGCTTACCAGGGAAATTGCTCAACAGCTGGGGCTAAACAGAGATGAAAAAGGAGTGGTTGTTGTGAGGGTTGAACCTGGCAGCGCAGCTGAAGAGGCAAAGCTTAAAAAAGGAGACATTATTCAGGAAATAGACAACAAAAAAATAAGCACCATCAATGACTTCAATAAAATCGCCTCTAATATAAAGCCCGGAGGGACAGTTTTACTTTTTATTAACAGAGGCGGTCAAAGGTTTTATGCTGTGATTAGGGCCTCATAAACAGTGAATAGTGACAGTAGAGAAATACAGACACTGACGACTGACACACTTTTGAAAGGAGGTGAGAAACTTGGCTTTTATTATTTTGAGGATAGGATTATTTGCAATATTTTTATCGGCAGGCTATCTGCTCGGAGATAAATACGATTCCCAGATTATTGGCGCTGCATGGGGTGCGGCAATAGGCGCTTTTGCCCTTTTGACAGAGGCTGTATCTAAGAAGATTTCCCTTGGTATTGTTATTGGCGGCGTATTCGGCATGTCAATGGGCCTTGTGCTTGCAAACCTTCTGCTTTTTCCTTTAAAGGCTGTTATTTCCCGGGATTTTGTGACAATAGCATTTGTTGTAAATGCATTATTCGTCTATACAGGTCTGCTTGTGGGATTGAAGCGGGGCAAGGGGCTTACAATATCGGGAATACTCAGACTGTTCAAGGGACAGGGGTTTGAGGAGAATCTTAAACTGCTGGATACAAGCGTTATAATAGACGGCCGTATTGCCGACGTGTGCGAAGCCGGGTTTATTGAAGGGATATTTATCCTTCCGCAGTTTATTCTTCAGGAACTGCAATATATAGCGGATTCCCCGGATTCACTTAAAAGGGCAAGGGGCAGGAGAGGCCTGGATGTTCTGCATAAGCTGCAGAAGATGTCCAATGTAACTGTAAGAATAGTTGACGAAGATTTTCCCAAGATAAGAGAGGTTGATGCAAAGCTTGTTGCCCTTGCCAGAGTGATTGATGCGAAGGTAATAACAAATGATTTTAACCTTAACAAGGTTGCTGAACTTCAGGGGGTGGCTGTATTAAACATCCATGAACTGGCAAATGCGCTGAAGCCTGTTGTCCTTCCTGGCGAGACCATAAAGGTTTTTGTTATTAAGGAGGGCAAGGAGCATAATCAGGGAGTTGCATATCTTGATGACGGTACAATGGTTGTGGTGGAGAATGCAAGAAAACTTATTGGTAAAAACGTTGATGTGACAGTGACAAGTGTTCTTCAGACAACAGCAGGCAGGATGATATTCTCGAAGACAAAAGAGGAATACGATAGAGAAAATTGAGGGCAGTAAAATAGAGCAGGCTCGTCAGGTTGTCATTCCGACTTGTTCGGAATCATTCCGAAGAAGGATGCTGGACAAGCCAGCATGACAGATGAGGGGAATATCGCGATGGGCAAAGTAATAGCCATTGTTCCGGCAGCCGGGTTAGGGAAGAGGTTTGGGCAGGATAACAATAAAACATTTCAGGCCCTGCTGGATAAGCCGATTGTTATTTGGGCGCTTGAAGCCCTTGAATGTGTGGATGATATCGAAGAGATAATCCCTGTTTTTAAAAAGGATGATATGGAACAGGGGCTTGCTTTAATAGAGAGATTTAGAATTTCAAAAGTCAAAAGAGTTGCTTCGGGCGGGAAAGAGCGTCAGGATTCGGTTTTCAACGGGCTTAATCTGGCAGGCAAAAAGGCAAGTGTGGTTTTAATACACGATGGCGTCAGGCCGCTGATAGAAAAGTCTGTCATTGAGGAATCAATAAAGCAGCTCAAGGATTGTGATGGTGTTATTGTCGGTGTTCTTCCGAAAGATACAATAAAGGAAGCCAGGGGCCAGGGAAAAGATATTGTAGTGAAAAAGACATTGAATCGAAATGTTCTCCGGGCAATCCAGACACCGCAGGTTTTTAAGTATTCTGCGCTCATGCAGGCATATAAAAAGGCCATGGCTGAAAAGTTTTACTCTACGGATGATTCTGCAATAGTTGAAAGATACGGCGGGAAGGTAAAAGTAATAATGGGTTCTTATACAAATATAAAGGTAACAACGCCGGAGGATCTGGATATGGCGGAAATGTTCTTAAGGAAAAGAACAATATAATGAAGATAAGCAAGGGATATGGCCTTCTCGCTCATTCTTATTTCTGTCATTCTGGCTTGTCCAGAATCTTTCTGATTTGTTCAGAGTTGCAAGAGGGATTCCCGACAAGCGGGAATGACAACAAAAATAGAAATTCAACTTTTTATATGCCTAGCTGGTTATTTATTGGAGAATAATAAATGAGAATCGGTTTTGGATATGATTCACACAGGCTTGTTAAGGGGCGTAAGCTGATTATTGGCGGTGTGGAAATACCCTTTGAAAAAGGGTTGAAAGGGCATTCTGATGCTGATGTCCTTTGTCATGCAATGATAGATGCAATAATAGGCGCGCTCGGCCTTGGCGATATTGGCAGGCATTTTCCTGACACAGATCCAAAATGGAAGGATGCCGCGAGCATAGACCTCCTGAAAAATGTTGTTAAGCTTGCCAGGAATAATGGCCTTGATATTTCATGGATAGATTCAACCGTAATTACAGAAAAACCAAAACTGGCGCCTTATATTGAGACAATGAAAGAGGCCATATCCAAGGCAGGAATTACCTCAGGGCTTATCAATATAAAGGCAAAGACAAATGAAGGTATGGGGTTTGTTGGGAAGGGCGAGGGGATTGCTGCATATGCGGTGTGTTTGCTGCATAAGATTTGAAATTTTTTTATTATATTTAAGTTCAGAGTTAACCCCAAATTTAGAGAAAGTTCTTATTGACAAAAGCTTTGCCAAAGCGTAATCTTATGTTAAGATGTTGAAGGCGCCGACAAAAGGATTTACTTCAATAATCATACCGATTTCTTTTTATTTCATACTTGACTTCTTTCAATTTGCCCTGATAAAGTATCAAAATTTTAAAAATTCAGAGGAAGGGGGATTTCTTTATGCCTAAAAAATCAGCAAAGACATCCTTAAAGATTAAAGGTGGATTGTCCTCTCTATCTCGTCAAGAATTGAAAGGGGAAAAAACAAAAGAGGAGATCGAACTTATCTCATTGTTGACAACATGGCACAATAACGCCAAAAAGGACAAATATCTCGAAGTCGTTTTAAGATAGATAGTTAGATGCAATTCTCTCCATTACGCCAATGGATTCCATTGGATTCAGCCTCTCTTTTTCAAATAATCTCTCAGTGCACAATCCCTTCTAATTCTTTAAATAAAAGACCTTTTCACAGATTATGTTCCCTTATGAGGAAAATGGGGGCTCAATCTTTATGGATTGAAAAGGTAACTCATGGATATGACCCGGAAATAGAATATGAGCTGAATTATTTGAGAGAGTATTATAAAACATCAATCAAAACAGAGGCGTATAAACTTTATTTTATACGTGAAAAAATATCTAATAATGGCAAAGTTGATTTACGAAAAATAACGTTTCTTTCATGCTCAGCTATTGTTAATTATTCATCAAAAAATAATAGCGATTCCTATCTGCTTTATTCTGTAACTGCTTTACCTAAGAAACACCAATTCATTAAAGATAAATCAATACCTTTAATGAATTATTATTTTCACTCGGTTAAAGATTATCCATTTCAATTCTTAGGCCCTGATAATGAGAAGGTGAAATTTACAATTCGGGGAGCCCCGTTTTTTCAAAGGAATGATAAAACATCCTTTTGTATGCAAGCCGCGCTGGCAACTATGCTGAATAATATACGCCCTGAACAAGAATTATTATTGCCTAATCGGATTAATGAAATCTATGGTATTAATTTTGGTGAAGAATTCTCAATGGATCCAAAGAATACTGTGGAAGTAATAAAAAAACTTGGATTGTACACGAAACGTTTTGTTTTCAATCAGAGACATACAAAAAAAATTTTTAAGGAATTGCTTGAACGATACGATTGGCCGCCATCTTCTCTTCTTTATCCGTGGATGGAGAGCGGATTCCCTGGTTTTATTATATTCTATCCGCCACTTACTAAGGGAACTGATAAGGAGGCTTTTCATGTAGTGCCAATCATCGGACATACTCTGAATACGGATTCTTGGCAACCCGAAGCTGATATTCTGTATAAGAAGCAAGTTGATTTGCACTTTCGGTCTGTATCAGCCTGGGTTGATAATTTTATAATTCATGATGATAATTTCGGCATGTATCTTTGTTACCCAACCTCAAAATTGGCTGATAAGGAAAAGGGTATCGGATATTTGGTTGATTTTGTACTTTTTATCACAGAAGAAGAAATTAAATTTTCTCCAGATGTATTAGAAATTGATTTAATCAGTTTGGTCCGTGATCTTATTGACAATAATAGAAACGTTGCACCGACTAATAACATTTGGCTTTATAGACTTATAAATGAAAAGACACCTTTAGTATCACGTACTTTATTAGCAACAAAGGAAAATTATATTGAAAGCTTAGGGGCAGATGATTCAGAGGGAAATATCATTCCTGAAAAAACAAGGAAGAAAATAACCCAGCAATTACCTAATAAATTTTGGTTAACCGAAATAACATTGCCTGATCTCTATATAGCGAATAAAACTGCCTTAATCAGTATTGCAAGTGAATTGTCAACCGGTGAACCTTGCTTTATGCGAATTCCAAAAGAATGTCGTTATATTAATGAAAATGGAAAAGTTGAAAGTGTTGTGTTGCCTACAAAAAGCCATTATAGAATCTTTGCCAGAAGAAATGAAAATGAAACATTTGACTGGTAAATTATTTTTGATAACATTATGTAGAGCAGAAGCATGCCAACCTTAACATGGCTGACAAGAGAAGCTGATCTTAAGCGTGCGCAGAATGCGCCTTATCGCCTGCTTGAGTCTGTGCCAGATTTATCTTACGGCGAACAGAATACTGAAAACATGCTTATTCAGGGCGACAACCTTGATGCGCTCAAAGCCCTGCTACCTTTTTATGCCGGAAGAATTAAATGCATCTATATCGATCCGCCTTTTAATACGGAACAGGCGTTTGAGCATTACGATGATAATCTTGAGCATTCCATATGGCTTGCTATTCTATATCCCCGCTTGGAGTTGCTTAGAAATCTTTTATTAGAGGAAGGCACTATTTTTGTTCACATTGATGATAATGAATTGCCTTATCTTATCGTGTTGCTGGATGAGATATTTGGGCGAAGAAATAGAATTTCATTGATTACCTTCAAACAGGGAGCACCAACAGGTCATAAGGCAATTAACCCTGGACTTGTTACAACGACTAACTATATAGCGATTTATGCGAAATCAAAGAAAAACTGGAAACCTAATAGAGTTTTTACATCACGTCAACGGGACAAACGTTATGGCCAGTTCATTCACAATTATGAAATGAATTACGTGCAATGGAAATTAATTACTCTAAATAAAGCATTTGCTGAAAGCCTGAATATGTCTGCTAAGGATGTGAAAAAAAGGATAGGCGATGAATATAATGAACAACTAAACAGTTTTGTTATCACGCATGCAGAAAGAGTAATTCGTGAAGCACGACCAGATTACGAAAATGTTGGGGAATCAGCAAAAAAAATGATTGATCTATCGAAGCAAAACCCAACGGAAGTTTTTTTGCTTGAAAGAGCTGATTATCCTAACATGTATTTTAAAGACGGTGAACGCTGGTTATTCTACAAGGACAAATTGAAAGAGATTGACGGCGAACTCGTAGCCGGAGAGCCGCTCACAAATTTATGGGATGACGTCCTCTCAAATAATCTTCATAATGAAGGTGGCGTAACTTTCCCAAAAGGGAAAAAGCCAGAAGGTTTGATTAAAAGAATCATGGATTTAGTGACGACTACAGGCGATCTTATACTCGACTCATTTCTCGGTTCCGGTACAACCTGTGCTGTTGCTCACAAAATGGGGCGGAGATATATTGGCATTGAAATGGGTGAGCATGCTGTGACTCATTGCGTACCGCGATTAAAGAAAGTAATTGAGGGTGAACAGGGCGGAATTTCAAAAGCAGTCAATTGGCAGGGCGGTGGAGGGTTCAGATTTTATAGGCTTGGCGATGCTGTGTTTGATGAGGCAGGAAAGATTAATGCTAAAATCCGGTTCGATACGCTTGCAGCCCATGTCTGGTTCTGTGAGACAAAGACCCCTTTAACAAAGACCTCGAATTCTCCGCTGCTTGGTGTTCATAATGATACAGCTTATTATTTGCTCTATAACGGAATTCTTGGTGATAAAAGACCTGCTGGAGGGAATGTTTTAACAGGCAAGTTACTGAAGAGCTTGCCACAGTTTGAAGGCCCAAAAATTATTTATGGAGAAACATCCAGATTAGGGGCTGAGAGGCTTCGCTCTGAAGGAATCGTCTTCAAACAAATACCGTATGACATTAAGGCAAGGTAAAAATGTTATTTGAACTAAAGACCTATCAGAAAAGAACTCTTGAGGTTCTGGAAAAGTTTCTTGGGAAGGCAAGAATCTTTGGCTTAGAACAGGCATTTGCAGAATGCAAGCCTGATGACCTGTCCGATCAACGCTGGCCCTCTTACAAAAAGATAGAGGGGCTTGAAGATATCCCTTATGTCTGCCTGCGCCTTCCAACCGGAGGTGGGAAGACCGTACTTGCATCATACAGCATAGCTGCGGCAGGAAAAAGCTATCTTGAACAGGATTACCCGGTCGTCCTCTGGCTTGTGCCATCAAATACAATTAGAGAACAGACACTGGAAGTCCTGAGAAATCATTCGCACCCATGCAGGGAGGTAATTGATGATGCATTTGAAGGGCGGGTTTCTGTCTTTGATATATCTGAAATAGAGCAGATCCGGCCTCATGATCTGACTAAAAGGGTCTGTGTAATTGTCGGTACAATTGCCACTTTACGCGTTACCAATACTGAGGGCAGAAAGATTTATGCTCATAATGAAAATTTTGAGCCGCACTTTTCAAGAATTTCTCAATCAACTCCTGATCTCGAACTCATTGAAGATGGGTCTGACAAGGGGAAGGTAAAATTCTCATTTGCAAATCTTCTCCATATCCACAGGCCACTCGTCATAATGGATGAGGCGCATAATGCACGAACACCTTTGACATTTGAGGTATTGCAGCGAGTTTCCCCAGCATGTATTATCGAATATACTGCAACGCCGGATGAAAGCAAAATCTCTGGTAGCAATCTTCTTTACAGGGTTTCTGCATCTGAACTAAAGACTGAAGATATGATTAAACTGCCGATTATGCTCACCGAACATAACAACTGGCAGGAAACTATTCGTGATACTGTGTTAACCCGTGTAAAGCTTTCTGAAAAGGCAAAAGAAGAAAAAGATTTTATACGGCCTATTGTCCTGATTCAGGCTGAAAGCAAAGACAGGGAAGTTACAGTTGAGGTAGTAAAACAGCATTTAATCGAGAACGAAAAAATTGAAGAGAGTCGGATTGCGGTAGCTACAGGCAAGCAGCGCGAACTGGATGGTATTAATCTGTTCGATCCGAATTGCAAGATTGAGTATGTAATCACTATCGAGGCGCTTAAAGAGGGATGGGATTGTTCATTTGCCTATGTCTTTTGTTCTGTTGCAAATATTCATTCAAGTAAAGATGTTGAACAACTGCTTGGCCGAGTTTTACGTATGCCTTATGCAAAGAAAAGACAGATTGATGAACTGAACAAGGCATATGCTCATATCTCTTCTCCTACTTTTGCTCAGGCAGCAAGACATCTGCATGACTGTCTTGTTGATATGGGATTTGAGGAAGAAGAAATCGATACATTTGTCCAGCGTACGCTGCCGAGTCTTACTGAAGGCATCGATAAACCATTAGCTTTGTATCACACAGAGCCGCTTGTATTGATGTTGAGTGAAACACCTGACTTCTCATATCTGGCTACCTCTGAAAGAGAAAAAATAGAAGTCACGGAAATAGAAGCAGGGAAAGTTAAAATTGCTGTCAAAGGTGAGATAACAGAGAAACTGGCTGACCATTTGGTTAATGCGGTTCCTAAAGCACAGCAGGAAGAAATAAAAACACAAATTATTTTTCACAGAAAGTATTCCCAAAGAAGTCTGTCTCCCGCAGAGCAGGGCAAGGCCTTATCTGTTCCAGCCCTGTGTGTATGGATTCAGGGAGGGCTTGAGCTTGCTGAAAAAGAACTTTTCCTGGATGTAAAAGGATGGAATCTTCTTGAATACCCTCAGATTTTGAGTGATGCAGAGTTTGCGGTTAATGAAGCAGCCCGCACTTTTGAATTTGATTTGCAGGGCAAGAAAGTTGTCTATGGCTTAGTTGACAATACGAGGCAATTGGATTTAAGCGACATCCCAACTGCATGGACTGACTTGGAGCTGTCGCGCTGGATGGACAAACAAGTTCGCCAGCCAGATATTCGCCAAGAGGTTATGCTTGAATTTATCCGCAGGACAATTGCCTATCTGCTCAATGAACGTAAATTCGGTCTTGCAGCGTTAGTCCGGTGTAAATATCCTCTGGCAAAGGTAATTACAGAAAAAATAAAGGATTACCGTCAGCAGGCATGTGTTAAAGGATATCAGGAGACTCTTTTCGGCCCTGAGTCGGCTGTTGAGACCAGTCAAGATTTTGCTGTTAAATTTAATGCCGATAACTACTCAGCGAATTGGTACTATAAGGGCTCCTACAAATTTCAGAAACATTTTTATACATTTATCGGTGAGCTTGAATCTACTGGTGAAGAATTTGACTGCGCAAAAATATTAGACAGCCTTTCACAGGTCAGGTACTGGGTTAGAAATGTCGCAGGTTCAAAATACTCTTTCTGGCTTCCGACATCAAGTGATAAGTTCTACCCCGATCTTATTGCTGAATTAAATGACGGCAGGATTCTGATAGTCGAGTATAAAGGGTCTCATATCATTGATAGCCCTGACTCAAAAGAAAAACGTAATATAGGCGGATTGTGGGACGAAAAGAGCAAGAGTAAGGGGCTATTTGTTATGGCTGAAAAGAAGGATTCAAAAGGGCGAGATGTATACAAGCAATTAACGGACAAGATTGGAAAATAGCAAAAGGAAATAAGTATTGCATAAGATTCAGTAACCCGCAGGCAATCTTACAATAAACTCAGGCACCTTGAATTTCTGTCCGTCATGCGTGAATTCCATCTTAACCCTTACGGCAGCAGGGAGATAATCTTTTTCTGTTGGATCCCATTCAGATACCCACTCTTCTTTTTTCTCTTTTTTATTTATATCAAGATATTCGAATTCAAGTCTGTCTACAGAAGGGTCAAGGAGATATACCTTTCCCCCGCTGTCATCAAACACATCCTCTAAAAAATAAATTTTCTCCCTGATCTTCAGGCCTTCATAATCAGAAAATATCTGGACCCATTTCATCCCGGCCCTGTCTTCCGGCCCCTCGGAATATGAATCCACGCTGGTTGTAACAAATCCTGCGCTGCCTGATTTGCCTGAAAAATAAAGGACCTTTCCCTCGGGCTCGAAAATTATATAGGGATATGCGCCCCTGAAAAGCCATGTTATTCTGTCGTTGAGGATTCTCATTTTTTGAGAAATCTCTTCTCTCCACATTCCTTTTTCCTGTGAGCGATATCCAAGCCTCATGGCAGAAAGGAGTATGGCAATGATAACTGCTGAAAGGGTTATGGCAATAATAACCTCTATCAGGGTGAACCCCGTTTTATTCTTCAGGGTCATAATATGTTTTTAATCCTTTTAGTTCGAGCTTGCCCGAAGGAGGCCACGATACAGTAACAGTTATTTCGTATGACTTTATTTTTTCTTCTGACGGCTTCAGGCTGACTGTCCTGATACCCTTAAAGCCGTCCTCAAAATCAAATGATTCCGAGCCGGCACTCAGCTTGGGCAGGGCATAGGCTTCATCCATTATAGAACGAGCGTGAATCAGCGCAATGGAATAATCCTCAGATTTTTTTACCGAGCGAAGGCTTATCGAAAACAACTGAAAAAGGGTAACCAGGGCAATGCCCAGGATACTTATAGAAACCATTACCTCTAAAAGGCTAAACCCCTTTGACTTTTGGGGTCCCGAGCACAGGGTCAACCTCAATGGAATACTCCCTTTCTTTTTCATATTTTATTTTTATATTACCGCCTGAGCTGTTTCCTTTTGGAAAAAATATAATTGCTTTGCCTCTTATGCTGATGCGTTCCGGCATATTCTGTACCTTCCCATATACAGTATCATTTTTTTCCATCCAGAAGGAATTGCTTTCTTCATCAAGCTTGAAAGCAACAGGAGTTTTTTCAAGGATGGCAGTCTCTCTGGCATGTTTTAAAGTAATAAATACTTTTTTTGAGGCTTCATTAAATACTCTTTTCTCATGTAGCCTGCCGATGGAAATAGCAACTATCGCTACAGAGATGCCTGCAATAAATATAACGATAATCAATTCAAGGAGCGTAAACCCGGCGCAATGATGTTTGTGAGGGGTAAGCCCCTTATTCCCAGCTGACAAGGTCTTTGTTTTCTCCATCCCCTCCGGGTGAGCCGTCTGCGCCATTAGAGGAAAGGTCATATTCGCCGTGCGAGCCCGGCGATTGGTAGATATACGGTTTGCTCCACGGGTCGTTTGGCACAGCCTTTTTTAAATAAGGGCCATCCCATTTGTCAGTGCCGGGGTTAGTCATCAGGGCATTGAGGCCCTCGGAAGTATTAGGATATTTGCCGGTATCGAGCCTGAACTGGTCAAGCGCCTGGCCAAGAAGCTCAATCTGAGTTTTTGCAGCAGCCTGTCTTCCTTTTTTCTCTCTCGCCAAATATTTTGGAAGAACAATGCCCGCGAGCAATCCTAAAATCACTATAACAACCAATAGCTCTATCAAAGTAAAACCCTGATGCTTTTTCTTTTTTCTATCTTTCATATCTCCTCCATTAATTTAACTGTCATTGCGAGGCGTAGCCGAAGCAATCCCAAACGAGATTGCTTAGTTTCACTCGCAATGACAATTTTTTCTATATGTATTATTCACTCTCTTTCTAAATCGGTATCTCGTTAATGCTGAATATTGCAAGAAGCATTGATATAACTATAAACCCTACAACTATACCCATCAGGAGTATCAGCACTGGCTCATAAAGCCGCACGACCCTCTTTATGAGACTTCTGCTCTCTGTTTCAAATCTTTCTGCAATCAGCAGAAAGGTCTCATCAAGCCTTCCTGTCTCTTCACCTACAATAACCATCTGCACAACAACAGGAGGGAATATATTGCTCTCCTTTAGCGGTTTTGCTATGCCTTTGCCTTTACTGATTCCATCTTCAATGGCTTTTAAGCGGTTTGACATGATCTCATTTCCAACAACAGTCCGCGATATGCCTATTGCTTCCAGGATCGGGACGCCGCTTTGAAGCAGTGTTCCGAGTGTTCTTGAAAACCGCGCTATTATAAGCTTGAGATTTAATCTTTTTATCACAGGTGTTTTTAACTTGAGACTGTCAACAAAGGTCTTTCCTTCAGACGTCATTATATAACGTCTTGTTGCTATAACCGCTATGGTAACGAGCCCTGCAACAGCCCACCAGTATGAGATAAAAAAAGTGCTTATATTCAGAAGAATAGTTGTCGGCAGAGGCAGGGCCTGTCCCATATCAGCAAATATCTTTGCAAATTTAGGGATAACATAAAGCATAAGGAACACAACTGCAAGCCCGCCGACGATTGTGAGGACCATTGGATAAACAAGAGCAGAGGTCATTTCTTCTCTAAAAGTTGCAGAAGTTTCAAGAAACGAAGCAAGCCTTTTTATGACGGCCTCGAGTATGCCGCCGGCCTCGCCTGCCTTTATCATGTTGACATAGAGGCCGGGGAATATCTTATGTTTTGAAAGCGCCTGGGACAAGGACTGGCCTCGCTGGATATCAATGTAAACCTCTCTGATAATAGCCCTGAAAGTCTTCTTCTCCGAAGATTCTGAAAGCACATATAAAGCCCTGTCAACAGGCAGTCCCGATTCAAGAAGATTTCCAAGCTCCTGAGTGAATATTAAGAGGTCTTTTTGGGTCACCCTTTCAAAAAGGGAAACATTTTTAGCATCAACAGGTTTTATGCTTAAGGGGATTAGCCCTCTTACTCTGAGGTCAGATTTAATGGCGTCTTCATTCAGGGCGTCAAGAGATTCTCTGATTTTATTCCCATTGCTGTCAACGGCTTCGTAACTGAAAAGAGGCATGAATTATGTTATCACAGTAGCTACAGAAGTTTCAAAAATGTAAATAGTTACAAAAGTTACAATAGTTGCAATAGTGACAAAAACCTTTTTAACCTATTGAAACTCTTTACCCTTGTGAAACTTTTTGAGAAGAGCGTCAATCAAGAGTATTGGTGGGTCACGCCGATTTAGAAATGTCTTGTCCTCCAGTTATGGCAATTGTGAAAGCCACTGACTTGCAGAAGTTATGAGAATTTTGTTGTTGCCATTAGGGATAAGTTTGTAACCATCTCCCGCATTTACCAACTGCACTGCCGGCACATTCAGCGAGCGCTGGAATATCCTCAGGGATTTAGACGGTTGTTCGTCAGCCATTTTTGCTTCGATTAGAAGAAAAGGTTTTTTATTATTCGCAAGCAAAAAATCAACTTCCTGTTTTTCTTTGTTCTTTACAAAATGCAGGGAGAAATCACCATATCCCATGTCGTTCCACAATATGATTGCCCTGTAAAGTTCCTGAGCAACCATGTTTTCAAAACGCGCGGAAGGCTCCTTTATCTTAGGTGTATCCCACAGGTAAACCTTTCGTTCTTTTTGAATAGCGCGCGCTATTTTGCCTGTCCATGTCGGAATGCTGAAGCTAAGGAAAAATCTCTCAAATACCTCAAGCCAGTTTCTTACCGTGTTGTAAGATACCTTCATATCGTTTGCGAGCGATGGAACCGAAAGAGGGCTGCCAATTTTTGAAGGAAGCAATAAGTAAAGCGTCTCCACATCCGCAATAGATTTTATTTCAACAACGTCCCTTATATCCTCCCGTATTAATTGATGCGAATAAGTATTTGACCAGCGGCGATATGTTGCCGCCTTTCCGGATAAGTACGGTTCGGGAAACCCGCTTAAATCCGAAAGCATATCCCATATTGCTCGGAGTTTTCCTGCCTGCTCCATGCTGATTTGCAGAGGATTTTTCATAAAGGCCTCTATCGGAACATTTCTGTTCCCAAGTTCCGCAATGGTAAACGGAAATAAATGAAACATATAATATCGTCCTGCCAGAGAGTCGCCGCCTTTTTGATAAATATCAAGCCTGCCGCTTCCAGAAACAAGAAACTTATAGCTTTCATGAAATTCATCGTATATGCCCTTTAGATAATTTTTCCACTCCCTGTACTTGTGAATCTCATCAAGAATAATCAGGGGAGTTGAAGCGTCCTTTCTCCTGATGCCTTCAAAAAATGCAGGATTCGACAAAAAAAGCGCCCGGTGTTCTGCAATGTCCCAGTTGAAATAATAATTATTGACATATGAATGCGCGATAAGCTTAGAGAGTGTGGTTTTGCCTGCCTGACGCGGGCCGGCAATAAATATCATGCTTTTCTCAGAAGCAAGCTCCTGCCAAATTTTAATATAATATCGCCTGTTATGCATGTAACTATTTTACACGCTACTGAAAAATAGTCAAGACTATTTTTCAAGACACTGAAATATAGTCATGCCTCCCGCTTGCCTACTTGCTGCCTTCCGTGCTATGGTTCTATGGACTATGGAACTTCTGCGCTACGGCACTATGGGGCTATGGGACTATCGAATACCGGTCGCTGTCCCTGATTATTTATTTTATCAGGAACATCAACAACACTAGGTGATGCATTGCGTGGTATGTTTTTGGATTTGTTTGGTGCTTCAGTTGAGGGATTGAGCGGTTCTTCAAGTTGTTTTAAAAGATTTGACAGTGTTTCTTGTTTTGTTTCAATACTGCTTTGTTCAATTGTGGCTTCATAAATATTGGGTGCACCCAATATTATTATTAAAAACGAACTTGAATATTGTTGAGGGTTATTATCCATATTTTTATATTTGATGGTTAGCTTTATTCTTAATCCTCTATCATATCCTTCAACCCTTTTGCTAAGTTCCTCTTTTGTGACATCAATTAAAAAATAATTAAATTCCTGTTTTGGCAATATCGTAATATTCATATTCTTTGGAGATGACTGCCAGCCCTTTATTTTCTCATTACACGCCGGTTTATCACCTATTAAATCTTTACATTGATAAAATTCCCATTCTATCGAAGCATTTTTTGCACTATAGTTACCTGAATTTGTTATAACTGCATAAATCTTAATTCGATTAATAGGGTCTTTGACTTCGTTAATTTTAATTTCTTTAACGCCACAGAGCGGTTGGTTGAGAACTTCGGTTAATTTAATTTGATGGTTCAAAGAATCAAGGTTTAAATATAAAACAATCAGATTGACAGTGAGAATAAATGCAATAGCTATTTGGATACAATTAGCTGTATTCAAACCATCACTTTTAGGGTTAAAAAAGGGTTTATTATCTTGGGGTTTATTGTCTGTAGATTTATCTTCTTCGGATTGATTTTCTTTATTTGTCATTGATATTTTCTTTAATTTGCAAATGACTCTTTAATTTACAAAAAAAATAAAGACACTTACCATATTCTCCAAGGCGCTTCTTATCCGCAAAAATTCCCTCTCCCCCAAACCTGTCGCATTATAACAAGACAGCTCGAACACAAGCAAACGCGCAAGCTTTAACGGCGAGATTCGAGGATTCGAGGGGTCGGGTGAGGGAGAGCTATAGTGCAAAAATTCAAGTTGTCCAGTCCACAACTTTCAACCTCTTTATCTGCCTGAATTCGCTGGTGTTGTTTGTAACAAGGGTTGCGCCAAGGCTGTGTGCATGGGCTCCGATCAGCGTATCCATTGAACCAATGGGCTTTCCGGCTTTTTCAAGACTTGCCCTGACTTCACCATAGACCCTTGCGGCATTTTCGGCAAAATGGGCGATTTCGAGGGGCAGCACGAACTCGTTCAATGCCTCCTGGTTTTTCTGAACATGCTGGCTCTTCGCCACGCCATATTGCAGTTCTGCAAGCGTTATAGAGGAAATGCCTATATCTCCGATAGAATGATCCAGAAAATGTTTCAGAACCCTCTGCGGCTTTTGTTTGATTATGAAAATGCAGATATTGGTATCAAGCATAAATTTCATTAAAGAGCCGCTCTCTTTTGAATCCCGGGCTGTTTTCTCTCTGTCATAAAATCATTGGAAAATTTATTAAGACTGTTGAAAAGGGATTGCCAAGAGCCTTTTGCGGGAATGAGCATGACTACATTTCCATCCTTTTTTATAAACACATGCTCGTTATCAAATCTGAATTCTTTAGGCAGCCGGACAGCCTGGCTCTGGCCATTTTGAAAGAGTTTTGCAGTTTTCAAAGCACACCTCCTGATAAATATATACTAATAATATATACTCTTCAAGGCATTTTGGCAAGATATTTTCACGCGGGCAGCGCTTAAGCGTATTGGTGTAAAATATTACACCGTAGTCATGATTGATAAAAACATGGTCATAAATCTCAACAAGCCTGAAGGCATGTCATCTCAGCAGGCTGTCACAAGAGTCAAGCATATTTTCGCTGCCAAAAAAGCAGGGCATGCAGGAACGCTTGACCCCATTGCCACCGGGATATTACTGGTATGCGTGGATGAGGCAACGAAAATAACAAGGTTTCTTGCAGAGACCGATAAAGAATATGTAGCGGTGATGAAACTTGGCGAGCGAACAGATACATTTGATTCAGAGGGACAAGTAATTAAGAAAGTAGAAAATTTTGAGCTGGAGGAGGATAAGATAGCAACTGTCCTTGAGCGCTTTAAAGGAACCATTAAACAAACCCCTCCCATGTATTCTGCAATAAAGGTCTCAGGCCAGCCCCTTTATAAGCTTGCGCGTAAAGGCATAGAGATCGAAAGGCCGGATAGAAATGTAAATATATATAAACTTGATATAATCAGTTTTACTGCTCCGTTTTTAGAGATAAGGGTTTTATGCTCTAAGGGAACATATATCAGGTCGCTCTGTGACGATATAGGAACAGCGCTTGATGTGGGAGCACACATTGTTGCCCTTAAACGGACAAAGATAGGGGATTTCAGGATTGAGGATTCAGCAGAGCTTGGCGAATTGCCAGATAAGAAAGAATCTGTCTGTTCTATTGATAAAGCGATAAAATACCTTAAAGAGATTGTCCTGACTCCGGATGACTTTCTTAAGGCAATAAACGGCGCTCCGATTGCACCAGGGGAACTCTCAGATTTACCTCTGAATTTCTATCTGAGGCTCAAAAATCCTGAGGGAAAACTTTTTGCAATAGGTAAGGTAACTCGTTGCGAGTCGAGACCAACGTGCCCGGCAATAAAGATAGAAAGGCTGTTAAATGTTCTGCCAAACAAGTAATAAGCCGGCCAATCCTTAAACCAATGTATTAAAGATTTGCAGGAACTTTTTGATATATCAGAAAAATTTATATAAAAATATCTTGACAATTTGGATAATTTCTGGTATTTATAATCTATGATTTTTGGCGCTAAAGGCTCTATAGGTTTGGATATAGGTTCCAGCTACTTTAAGGTAGTGCAGCTGAAAGATACTAAAAAAGGCTACGAGCTGGAACTTTTTGACATGCTTCCGATCGCTCCTGAGATCATCGTGGACGGAGCCATAATAGACTCGCTCAGGCTTGTTGACGCCCTGAAAGAGCTTATAAAAAAATCGCGCATAAAAACAAAAAATGCAGTTATAGGAGTTTCAGGGCATGCGTCAGTAATAATAAAAAGAATATCGCTTCCTGAAATGTCTGAAGAAGACCTTGCCGAATCAATAAAATTCGAGGCAGAACAGTATGTCCCGTTTGATATTGAGGATGTAAACCTTGATTTTCAGATACTCGGGCCCAGAGAAGAACCCGGGCAGATGGATGTTATACTTGTTGCAGTTAAAAAAGACATAATCAATGAATATGTTACAGTTGTCAAGGAGGCAGGCCTTAATCCTCTGGTAGTTGATGTTGATGCCTTTGCCCTTGAAAACATGTATGAGGTTAATTATGAGATAGAGCCCAACAGGAATGTGGCTCTTGTTAATATTGGAGCAAGTACAATTAATATGAATATCCTTAAGGGAGGCGTATCTGTCTTTACCAGGGACAGCTCCCTGGGAAGCAATCTGCACACAGAAGCCCTCCAGAAGGCCTTCGAAGTAACCTATGAAAATGCAGAGAGGCTTAAAAGGGGAGAACCTGTAGAGGGTGTAGCCCCGGAAGATGCATACGCAACTATCATATCTGCCTCAGAAGATATAATCAGTGAGATAGCGCGTTCATTAGATTACTACAAGAGCACTACGCTCCATGAAGACATAAATGAGGTGATACTTAGCGGCGGCGGAGCTCTCATAAAGGACTTTACCAGAATTCTATCTGAAAAAATCGGGGTTGAGTCAAGAATGGCAGAGCCCTTCAGAAATATATTTATTCCAAAAAAATTTGATATTTCATATATGCAGGAGATGGCGCCTATGGCTTCTATCGCTGTAGGACTTGCCATGAGGAGGCCCGGCGACAGATGATAAGAGTAAATCTTCTGCCAACAAAGCGCAAGAAAAAGGCCAAGGCCCTACCAACATTTTTAATCTCTATGGTATTGCTTACGCTGGCGTCAGGCATAATATCGGCATATCTTTTTTATTGGTTAAATTCAGAATTGTCTTCTCAAAGGCAAAAGAAAAAGGCTAATGAGGCTCAGTTAGCGGACCTGAACAACAAGATAAAAGAGGTCAAAAATTTTGAGGAACAGAAAAAGACACTCGAACAGAGGAAAAATATAATAGAACAGCTTAGAAAAAATCAGAGCCTTCCCGTAAAAATTCTCACAGAGATGAGCAATGTCCTGCCAAGCGGGGTCTGGCTTCAGTCTATGTCTGTGTCCGGTGAAAATATAAATATAAGCGGTACCGGGTTTACGAATGAAGATGTTGTTAACTATGTTGACAATCTTAAGAACTCAAAACTCTTTGCAGATGTGAATCTGATAGGCACTCAAAAGTCCGGCTCAGGGAAGGTCGTAACGTATCAATTTACATTAACATGCAGGGCAAAGGCATCATAAAATGGCTTTTAAGCTTGATATAAAATTCGACATAAAAAAGCTGCCGAAAGGCGCAAGGATAGGTATAGCCGTTGCCCCTGCAGTGATTATCTTAGTTATAGTTATAATGCTCATAGCGCTGCCCAAGACAAAGGAGATTAAACAACTTAAGGCTGATATATCTGTACAGGAAAATGAGATACAAAAGAGTCAGGCCATGGCAGCAAAACTGGATATATTAAAGATAGAGAACGAAAAACTTAAGAAAAGACTCACTGAGCTGAAAGAACAGCTTCCAGAGGGAAACGAGGTTTCAAGCCTGCTTAAGCAAATATCTGCAGTAGCTGCAAAATCAGACGTGGATATACAAACATGGAAACCTGAAGGTAAGAAAGCACATCCGAGCGGTATTGTGGAAGAGATCCCGTTTTCAATAACCCTTACTGGAACTTATCATCAGCTCGGATATTTTTTTAGCAATATTACCAGATTAAACAGGATAGTAAATTTTTCGAACATCGTGCTGGGGGCCCCACAAGCACGAAAGGATGAGGCAATGTTAAGCATATCCTTCAGGGCTTCAACCTTTTCATCTGTGAAAGAAGGAGACAAAGGAGGCAAAGGGGGCAAATGAACAGGGCAATCCTTCTATTTTTTATTTTTGCAACCCTGATCTTCTCAGTCGCCTGCCAGGAAAAGGCTTCTGTATCCAAGGCAGAACCTGCAAAGGCTGCCAAGAAAGTTATTTCTCAGGAAGACGAGGTAAAGGGTCCAAAAGTAGAGGAAGAAGTTTTTTTATATGACAAAACCGGTAAAAGAGACCCGTTTGTCTCTCTTCTCATAGCGGCACAGCAGGCACCTTCAAAAGGGGAAACCCCATTGGAAAGTTATGATGTTAACTCCATCAGAATATTAGGCATTGTGTGGAATGAGAAAGGCCATTATGCAGAAGTGGTATTGCCTGATGGTAAGGCATATACACTGAGGGAAGGCATGACAATCGGTCTTCACAAGGGTAAGATACAAAGGATAAGCAAAAACAGTATTGTAATTAAAGAGCGTGTAAAAGACTATAAGGGAGAAATTAAATCAAAGGAAACAATATTGAAACTCCGCGAGGAGGAGGAAGAATGAAACAAAAATTGATAAAAAACATTGGTGCATTGGTAATCTTAATTTTCGCCTTAGGGTGTGCAACCGGGGGCGGTAAGCAGGGAGCGGTTCAGGGAGCTCAAAATCCGGTGTTGACCGCGCTGGACATAACGGATAATAAGCTTAATATTGTTGTTGATAAGCCGTTTACATATACCATATACAAATCGTCTGACCCATACAAGGTGATTGTGGAACTTCCGGATGTGCGCATGGGGTTTGCTCCTACTAAAATAAAATCTGATAAGGCAGGGATAACGGAGATTACACCATCCCAGACAGAAGACCCGGTATCAACTAAACTAGAGATACTTCTTTCGTCTCCTGTGACTGTAGAGCCTGTGTATAAGGATACCACGCTTGCTCTCAAGGTAAAAGAAGAGCCTGAAGCAAAGGGGGCAGAGATAACATCTGAAGCTCCAAAGGCAGAAGAAAAAGTTCAGGAGGTTAGCGCTCCGGCTGTAAAAGTTGAAGAGCCTGTAAAATGGGCAGAGGTAGCACAGCCCGAACAAACGGCAGTACCTGCGGCAGAAAGCAAGGGAGAACCTGCAGCTGCCGGAGCAGAACAAAAGACAATAATGGCAGCGGCAGCTAAAGAAAATGATACAACTGCCAAGCCTGAGCAAAAAACATCTATTGCAAGAGAGCTTCCTCCTGCAACATCAATTTTACAGGTCAAGATAGAAAAAGGTCAGGATGTCTTAAAGGTAGTAATAAAAGGTAATGGATCTTTAAACCCTAATGTGTTTAGGCTTGATAACAGGGCGGTTTTAGATATGCCCAGTGTTGACATGGCTGCGGTGTTGCCTGCTGCAGTGCCATTGCCTCTTACAAGCATCAGGGCAGGCAGGCATAAAGACAAAACAAGGCTTGTGCTTGACATGAAAGAGGGGACAAGCTTTGATGTTGCAGCAATAGAGGATTCTGTAATAATTTCCTTCCGTTTGCCTGAAGAAAGATACGCGGCAAAGGCAGCCGTGGGAGAGACAAAGGTTGCTGAAGTCGAGGCAAAGGCTGTGGTTGAAACTCAGGAAAAACCCGGCGAGAGCAGATATAAAGGCCAGAAGATATCTCTTGACTTTCAGGACGCAGATATAGGGCCGATATTCAGGCTTCTGGCTGATATCAGCGGGTATAACTTTATCATTGACCAGGCTGTAAAGGGCAGGATTACAATGAAGCTTACGAATGTGCCCTGGGACCAGGCGCTGGACATAATACTCCAGACTTTTAATCTTACGCAATCTAAAGAAGGAAATATAATATGGATTGCGCAGTCCGATATGTTTGCCAAAATACGAAACGCCAAGGCAGCGGAAAAAGACCAGATGGAAAAACAGGAGGACCTTGAACAGGAGATAGTGCGGATAAATTATGCTGAAGCAGGCACTATAAGCGGCGCTATTAGCAGCGGCAAATTACTCAGTACAAGAGGCAGTATAACAATAGACGGCAGGATGAATACGCTTATTATAAAAGATACGCAAAAGAGCATTGATAAGATAAAAGCTCTTGTAAAGATAATGGATGTTGCAAAATCTCAGGTAATGATAGAGGCAAAGATAGTAACTGCCAGCACTTCCTACACTAGCTCACTCGGAATAAGATGGGGTGGAACATTTGAGGGTGCCCCGGGTAGAACATTTACGGGTGGCCCGACGACGGGAGCCATTGCGTACGGGGGTGATCAAACAGGCGCGGGAGGCATTAGAAACTTGGGTAATGAGGTAATCGGTGCTGTCTCTGTGAATACCCCTGTGTCTCCTGCATCAGGCGCTGGTGGAATTTTAAGTATGCTCATAGGGAGCGCCAATAGCACACAGATAGCCCTGTCTCTTTCCGCGCTTGAAACAATTAAAAAAGCCAAGACATTGTCAAACCCGAGGATTTTAACAATGGATAATGAAGCTGCCACCATCACACAGGGCGTGACCTTTTATACCACCAGTACAAGCGCTGAGGGGACAAAAACAGAGCCGCAAAATGCAGCCTTAAGCCTATCTGTCACTCCTAAAATAACGCCTGATGGATATATATATTTAAAATTGACTGTATCGGATGACAGCCTTGCAAGCGTATCCCCGCCTGTCAAGAATACCAAGACGATAAACACACAGGCCTTGGTGAAGGACGGAGAGACACTTGTCCTGGGTGGAATTTACACTGATACAGAAGTAAACGATACAACAGGAATTCCTTTACTAAGCAAGATTCCAATTCTGGGATGGCTCTTTAAGACAAAGCAGGATACAGGCCCGGGCCCTACAGAGATGCTTATATTCATAACTCCAAGAGTTGTGAGCAAGCCAATATAGATTTGTCCGGAATGGGCATTAGATTTTTCACTGCAGGCGAGTCGCACGGTAAAGCCCTGACAGGAATCCTTGAGGGGATTCCTTCAGGGCTTTTTATTTCTGCGGATGATGATATAGACAAAGACCTCAAAAGAAGACAGGGCGGTTACGGCCGGGGCGGCAGGATGAAGATTGAGACAGACCATGCTGAAATCCTCTCAGGTGTCCGCTGGGGCAAAGCCATAGGCTCTCCGATCAGTATTTTTATAGAAAATAGGGACTGGGCTAACTGGCAGGATATCATGAGAGCAGAGGGCAGAGAGCAGAGAGCAGAGGGCAGAGCAGTAACAAGGCCAAGGCCGGGGCATGCTGACCTTGCAGGAGCCCTCAAGTATGATACCCATGATATAAGGAATATCCTCGAACGGTCGAGCGCAAGAGAGACGGCGATGCGCGTGGCGCTTGGCGCAATTGCAAAAAAGTTTCTCTCCGATTTTAATGTGATGATTGGGAGCTATGTTGTTCAGATAGGTAAAATACAAGTTTCAAGTTTCTCGCCTCAGGCGAGTCGCCGAGGAGACAAGTTTCAAGTTTCAAGTTCAGAAAAAGAACTTTTAGAGATTTTCAAGAAGGCTGAAAAGTCGCCGGTGAGATGTCCTGATAAAAATGCTTCGCAAAAAATGGTTGCTTTGATTGATAAGGCAATAAAAGAAGGAAATTCAATCGGAGGAATTTTTGAGGTGTTTGTAACCGGACTTCCAACTGGCCTTGGGAGCTACATACAATGGGACCAAAAGCTTGATGGAAAATTAGCACAGGCATTAATGTCTATTCAGGCAATAAAAGGCGTTGAGATTGGAATGGGCTTTGAAATGGGCAGGAGATTTGGTTCAGAGGTTATGGATGAAATTTTTTATAGCCAGAAGCCAGAAGCCAGAAGCCAGAAGTCAGGAGGTTTCTTCCGCAAGACTAATAATGCAGGTGGAATTGAAGGGGGCATGACAAACGGGATGCCGGTAATCCTGAGAGCAGTGATGAAGCCAATACCCACATTAAGAAAGCCCCTTGGTTCAGTTGATATAAATACAAAGAAGCCCTTCAAGGCAGCCTATGAGCGCTCTGATGTATGTGCTGTGCCAGCTGCAGGAGTTGTAGGCGAGGCAATGGCCGCGCTTGTTATTGCAGGGGCGTTCCTGGAAAAGTTCGGCGGAGATAGTATGTCAGAGGTTAAGAGGAACTATAATTCCTATCTGAAGTATCTTTCAAAGTTTTAACCCAAACAATGCAGACATTGCTCAAAAATTTATTTAACTCGCTATGAAAAATATTGTTCTTACAGGTTTTATGGGGACCGGGAAATCTGAGGTGAGCAGGGATCTGGCGAGGATTCTTGGTTGGAATTCGATTGATATTGATGCTGAGATAGAAAAATCACAGAAGATGCCAATAACAGAAATATTCAGGCAATCCGGAGAACCGAAATTCAGGGATATTGAGACAGAGACGATAAAAAAGTTTTCAGGGAATAAAAATGTTATTATTTCAACCGGAGGCGGGGCTGTTTTAAGGCAGGAGAATATGGATGCCTTGAGAGAAAAGGGAGTTATTGTATGCCTTACAGCAAGGCCTGAGACTATACTTCAGAGGACGAGCAAGAACAATGACAGGCCGTTATTGCAGGTTGATGAACCGTTAAAAAAAATTAAGGAACTCCTTGAATTCAGAAAGCCTTATTATGAAAAGGCGGATATAATGATAGATACGGAAGGAAAGACGCCTCTGGAGATTGCGGAGGAGATAATTGAGAAGGTGAAAAGTGAAGGTTAAAACACAAGGGATAACCCTTTCTCTCATTCTCGCTTCGCTCCGAGGATTTTGCCTCTTTATATTTGCAGTTGGCTGTAGGACTATCGGCAAAATAAACCGCTCAAGAGTCATCCCTTGTATTTTAGGAATCTATTTTAAAAATGAGAAGTTGGAATGGATAAGGTAAGAGTTAAGCTCAAAGAAAGAAGTTATGACATCTGCATCGGGAGCAACATACTCGGTGAGATTGCGGCAAGGCTCAAATCATTTAAGACAAGTCCTAAAATTGCAATAATAAGCAATCCTGCTGTATTTAATCTCTATGGCAAAAAAGTTCTGACCTCAATAAAAAAGGCCGGCTTTGATGTTAAGACAGTTATAATTCCGGACGGAGAAAAATATAAAGACATAAACACTGTGCAAAAAATTTATGGAGAACTCCTGAAGCACAGGCTCGACAGGAAATCCGCCCTCATAGCGCTCGGCGGAGGTGTGATTGGAGATATAACAGGGTTTGTTGCGTCAACGTACATGAGAGGGATTGATTATATCCAGATTCCGACTACTCTCCTTGCACAGGTTGACAGTTCAGTCGGAGGGAAGACCGGAGTCAATCACAAACTCGGGAAAAATATGGTAGGCACGTTCTACCAGCCAAAACTTGTATGGATAGATATTGATACACTGAAAACTCTGTCTAAAAGGGAACTCGTCGCAGGGCTAGCTGAGGTGATTAAATACGGGGTTATAAGGGATAAGAAGCTATTTGATTTTTTGGAAGACAATATGAGGAAAATCTCTTATCTTGACAAAAATGCATTGCACCATATCATCAAACGTTCATGCGAGATTAAGGCAGAGGTTGTTTCAAAGGATGAGAGAGAGGCAGGCCTGAGGGCGATATTAAATTATGGGCATACAATAGGCCATGCAATAGAAACAGTAACGGGATATAAGAAATTCCTCCATGGCGAGGGAGTGGCTATCGGGATGCACCTTGAGGCAAAGATAGCTGAGATGATGGGCTTTCTCAAGATACATGATGTGCTGAGGATAAAAGCCCTGATTAATTCCTATGGTCTTCCATCGGAAATGCCAAAAAATCTGAATGTAAATTCCCTCATGTCTTCCATGCAGCTTGATAAAAAGGCAGTTGCAGGGGAGTTGAAATTTATTCTGCCTGAGAGAATTGGGAAGGTGAGGATTGAAAAAGGAATTTCGATAGATAAGATCAAGCAGGCATTGGGACAGAAGTCAAAAGTAAAGGCCTGAATTCAAACTCCCTTATCCTCTCACCCCTTCACCAAAAACTTCCGCACATCCCCGACTCGCATTGTGATGCGCTGGGTATCGAGGTATTCGAGGAAGGGGAGGGCGTATTTGCGGGAGGTGCTAAGCACATCCCTGAATTCCGCGACTGTCATCTCTTTTTTCTTATTGTAAAAATCTTTGAGCATGGCAAGCATTTTATCGTAAACAATTTTTGTAATATAAATTGTCTCGTTAATCCTCACAAGCTTGCCCTCTTTTGTCATGAGCTTAAGGATATCGTCAAGCTGTTTCGGCTGCATTTTGAGAGCTGTCAACAATTCATCTTTCAACGGAGGCTGGAAACCTGCCTGTTCAAGCATGGTTATAACCTTTGTCTCTATGCCCTTATCTACTTCTGAGAGCGTTGCTTTGAAACTTGCAGAACGCAAGAGGTCTTTATCTATGACAACATCTTTCATTGAGCTAATCAGAGAATTAAATATCTTCTGCTCTGCTTTTAGCTGTACCCTGACTTCTTCTTTGGGCATTCCTGTTTTCAGGGGGTTTTGTTTATGGAATGGAATAAGAATTTTATTAATGCCTTCTTTTATTGAATTAACCGCGCTGCCATGAATAAGAATATCCTCGAACTGGACCACGGTAGTTTTTTCTTTTAAAGAGCGAATTGCATCCTTGATTGCAGGGATATCTGCATTTATCCAGCCTTCAATCAGAGAAACAGGCATCCCATGAATACCTGCCTTTTTAATCTTCATGGCTATTTTTTCATCAAGCGCTCCTTTTTCAAAGACCTCTAAATCTCCCAGGCCCTCGCTCTTTTTCCTTCTTGAAGGATAGGCGTCAAGTATTTCACCGCCTCCGATTGTCTCGACAGGCGAGAATCTTCTTATGATATACCTGTCTCCTGACATTGAAATTACAGGCTCCTGCAGCCTTAATTGGCAGTAACAGCTTTCGCCTTGCTTTAACTCATCCCTGTTATACAATATGATTCTTGCAATTACCTCTGCTGTGCCTGAATGGAAATGCACAAGGCTTTTATTTTTTAAAACAGGAGCATCTTTGAGCAACTCTATCTTTGCATCAATTGTCTTTGTCGGAGAGAATCTTCCGGGCATAACCACAACATCTCCGCGCTTCAAACTTTCTTTTTCAACGCCTGTAAGATTGATTGCAACCCTCTGGCCTGCATATGCGGTCTTTATTGCCTTGCCGTGGCTGTGAAGCCCGCGAACCTTGCTGCTTATATTAGATGGCAGTATATCAACCGCGTCATCAACAGATACGCTTCCTGAAATAGCCGTACCTGTAACAACAGTCCCAAATCCTTTTAATGTAAATACCCTGTCTACCGGGAGCCTGAAAAGTCCTTTGGTGAGCTTTGGCTGAATCTTTAAAGCGACTTCTTTTATTTTTTCTTTTAAGAGATCAATATTTTCACCTGTCTTTGATGAAACAGGAATTATCTCTGCATTTTCAAGAAAAGTGTCTTTTACAAAGCCTCTTACTTCATCTGAAACAAGCTTAACCCAATCTTCCTCAACAAGGTCTGTCTTTGTTATTACTATGAGGCCGGATTTAATCTTCAGAAGGTTGCAGATTGCAAGATGCTCCCTGCTTTGGGGCATTATGCCTTCATCTGCGGCAATCACAAATAGAACAATGTCTATTCCGCCTGCGCCTGCAAGCATGTTCCTTACAAGCCTTTCGTGGCCGGGCACATCAACTATCCCGACTGTAAGGCCGTCAGGGTATACAAGGTCTGCAAAACCGAGGTCAATCGTGATTCCGCGTTCTTTTTCCTCTTTCAGCCTGTCAGGGTCTATGCCTGTCAGGGCTTTAACAAGAGCGCTTTTCCCGTGGTCAATATGGCCGGCTGTCCCAAGGATTACGTAATGCATACTCTGAAAATTATAAACGAAATCGTTAGTGTTTTGTAACTTATTGCAAGAGGCAGGCATAATATCCTCGCTCATTCTCGGGCTGACGCCCTCCGAGGTATTTTGCCTCTTTGTCTTCAATATGGATTACTGTAGGACTATCGGCAAAATAAAACCGCTCGAATACTATGCCTGCCTTTTTAACAACGAACAGGATAGGAGCAAGAATTGACAAATATAGGGACAACAAATACAATAAATCAATAAATTTACATAAAGGACGGATATAAAATTGACCCTTAAAGAACTTTACAATAAGGCAATATCAACAGGCATTGAAAATGACCCGCGCAGCAAAGAGTTTGTTTTAAAAGAACTCGAATCAAGGAAAAAAGACTTTGAGAAACTCAAAGATGACGAAAAAGAATTTTTTGACAGCGAGACATTGAATAACCCTTATTCAGATTCAAGGATATTAAACGGCACAGGCGAAGAAAAGATAAAGTCTGCGCTTATAGGTATAGATATAGAGGTTGGAGAAATACTTCTTGCAGACAGCCTTAAGGCAAAAGGCAAGGGAGTAGACCTTTTGTTATCACATCATCCTGAGGGCAGGGCCTATGCAAACCTGTATTCGGTCATGCAGATGCAGTCAGACATACTCCACAGATTCGGTGTTCCCATAAATATAGCTGAAGACCTTATGGAAGGAAGAATAAAAGAGGTTGAAAGAAGGCTCATGCCTGTTAACCACACAAGGGCGGTGGATGCGGCAAAACTTCTGGGGATTCCATTTATGTGCCTTCACACCCCAGCTGACAACATGGTTGCCAATTATCTCCAGAAACTTTTTGATGAAAAGAAGCCATACAAGATTTCAGATGTAATGGATATTTTGAAGGGCATACCAGAATATAAAGAGGCAAGCTTTAACGGCGCAGGGCCAAAGATTTTGATTGGTTCCAAAAATAGGAAGGCCGGAAAGATTTTTGTTGATATGACAGGAGGCACAGAAGGCTCTAAAGAGATTTTCAGCAGCCTTACAGCAAGCGGGGTTAACACGATTGTTGGGATGCACCTTGGTGAAGAGCATCGTAAAGAGGCAGAGAAAAATCACCTGAATGTTGTTATTGCAGGGCATATCTCGAGCGATAATGTGGGGCTGAATCTGCTTCTGGATGAGCTTTCAAAAAATAACTCTCTTGAAATAGTTGAATGTTCCGGCTTTAAACGGGTCAGCAGGCTTAAATAGTGTCTGTCCGTAAACTCTTATTTTGTCATTGTCCGGCTTGACCGGACAATCCAGAAGGTCTTTTTCTTCTGAACTTTTGACTTCTGTACTATGGCACTTTGGAACTTTTGTACTTCCGCGCTTCTGCCTGATTCTTGTCATGAATTTTGATAACGACCAAGCTCTCCCGTTGCTAAAAGCAGAGCGTAGCGGCGCTTTTAGCAGTCCGTGTGCAGCGCCTTGTTAGTGCTTTTACATAGCCAATAGCTGGTCAATGGAATACTTGCTCTCATACTCTGCTTTTGCCGCTATAAAGTCGGTAACCTGCATATTTGAGCAAACACTCTTGACCTGATGTAAGGTGTCCGATAAACCATATTCGTTGGGGAATTCAAAGAAATTTACAACCTCCCCAGCGTCATTAGCTATGACAACATGCCAGTATTTCTGATTTGAAAGCTTCTCGTAGATTGAAAGTTGGTCGTGGGCTTTTGGATTTATAGTGTTTTCGTAAGTTACTTGCCCACCGCTTAGGGGATCTGGAAAATAAAACAGAAGCCAGCAGACTGGCCCAAACGCAGTATTAACAAGACCAGCTTTCAGCATGAATCTGGTTATGTTGCGCCCTTCAAATTCCCTTACCTTATCCTGCGGCTCTGTAATCAATAAAACGATTTCTTCACCGACCTTGTTGTCGAGAACGGCAGATATGGGTTTGATCCCTGGTGAAGCCACCATAACGGGAGGTAACTGCGGCAATTCAAAATGTGCCTTTCCGTGTTTCCATTTGTTATCCAACATGCGACTTACCTCTATTGAGCCCTAACGACAATCATCAGCAGACGCGCCATGAAGGACAGAATGAAATAAATGTCACACTTATTCGCGATCGGCTGGATGAATTTATTCGCTGGGCTTATATTCATTCAGTTAATGCTTCAATACGTTTTTTCTTTCTGAATTTCTTATTTAAACAATAAATTACTAAATTACTGCCTTGCTCATAAAATTCTATTATTATCTTTTTTGTTTGATTTGGTACCCCATGAGCTTTAAGAACTGACCATAGTTCTTTACTATCGATTGGTAATCTGAAATACCAAATTACTCTGATGATTTCATAAAAGGAACCCATATCTGTTTTCCACTTATCATTCTGAAAACTTTTCTGACAAAAATACAGAATTGCTTTATCAAGTTTACTTGCGTCATCCATACTGAGAGGCGGAACCCATTTAGGTACGGGCTTTGATGGTAATTTTTCAATCAGGTCTTTTCTTAGAATAATTCTTGTTTGGACGTTAGGAGGATCGCTGTCTATTTGTGCCATAAATTCATGCTGAAGCGGTTCGATAGTAGTTGGCCAATTAACAACAGTGCCAGCATCACCAGCGCGAAAACCAGAAATAATGCGGAAGCGTGTGCCCACGTCTGGAATACCAATTCTGTGCGAGGTACAGAAGGGGCAGCCAGAGAGAAAGCCCTCAATTTCTCCTGGAACAATTGACCGTTTGGTCATGTATTTTATTTCAACCGCAAAAATGCCACTAACGCTTGCCCAATGATGTTGCCTGCATCTTTGTAAGTTTTACTGAATTCTTCTACAAGGGCGGCTATTAAATTTCGTGAGTTGGGATTGAGACTGATAGCATTTGGGGTATACTCAGTCATTTCTGAAATGATTGCCCGAATTACAAGTTCATCTTTTTTCTCGTCACCGGATTTTATCAGACGACCTGCTAATATCTTATTTACTATGTTCACAGCTATTGAATGGTGACGGAAAAATAATTGAGACTCTGGATCAAGAGCTCGCCCAAAATCACGCTTCATTGCCTCGAGAAATTCTTCAGGCGTGACAGATTCTTTTTGGCGGTAACGTCGGGCACTGATGATGTTTTTTATGATACTCATATTTTCCTCCTCAATTGAGCGAATGATGAAATTAAGACGCAGGTGGACAGGCGAATGAACGAAAACGATAAGCGTTTATTCCCTGTCGCCTTGAGTGCCTTGATACTCATTAAGGCCTCCCTGAACCATACCCGAAACAGGTATGATTCAGGGACCCAAAACCATTTTCCCAAGGAGGCCTCAAATGAGATTTTAC
>Ga0265292_1000477_pt1 | contig 56709 bp, 51 predicted proteins | sample Munlanlewell296A_FD_189080 | JGI IMG/M metagenome (GOLD analysis project Ga0265292, IMG submission 189080) | Leachate microbial communities from a municipal landfill in Southern Ontario, Canada - Leachate well 296A | ecosystem: Engineered > Solid waste > Landfill > Unclassified | place: Canada... | reverse complement strand
GTTACCTTTTTGGCTCATCATGTACCACGTTATGTGTTCACTTTTCAAGTTTTGTTCATCAATTGGAGCATTTCCCAGCGGTTCACTTTTGAAGTGTTATCGGTTCACTTTTCAAGTTGCGTTGACATCTTTTTCCCCTGTAGTTGACACCACTCGTCTTGCAGGGTATCCTATCTTTGCTTATGGAACAGCCGCAAATCTTTGGCCCGCGCATGTTGACCGTCACTGAACTCTCCCAATACCTGCGTGCCCTGATGGAGAGCGACGAAATTTTGCGCGATCTGTGGGTGAGTGGGGAAATCTCCAATCTTTCGCAACCGGCGTCCGGGCACATCTATTTCACCCTCAAAGACCCTTCCTCAGCGCTGCGCTGCGTCATCTGGCGTACGACCGCTGCCCGTTTGCTGGTCCATTTGCGCAACGGCCAGGCGATCGAAGCTCACGGCGCCATCAGCCTGTACGAACGCGATGGGCAATACCAGCTCTACATCGATTCGCTGCGCATGGCAGGCGAAGGTTGGCTCTATCAGGAATTCTTACGGCTCAAGACGCGTCTGGAGTCCGAGGGGCTTTTTGACGAGGCGCGCAAACACCCAATTCCCGCCTTTCCGCAGCGCATCGGCATCGTGACCTCTGCCACCGGTGCAGCTTTGCAGGATATCCTCAACACCCTCAATCACCGCTACCCCCTGGCAGAGGTGATTCTTTCGCCGGCGCCGGTACAGGGTGACGACGCTCCGCCTAAATTGGTGCGCGCGCTGCAACGGCTGGAAGTTGCCAGCCCGGATGTGATTTTGATGGCGCGCGGCGGCGGTTCTCTGGAAGACCTGTGGGCCTTCAATGACGAACGCGTGGTGCGCGCCATTGTGGCATGCAGCATCCCGGTCATTACCGGCATTGGTCACGAGACCGATTTCACCCTGGCAGATTTTGCGGCTGACCTGCGCGCGCCAACGCCCACCGGGGCAGCGGTGCTGGCTACACCCGATGCCGCTGACCTGCGTGCCGCTCTGGGATCAGAATTGTTGCACCTTGACAGTGCGGTGTCGGCCCTGCTGGCCTCCAGCCGGCGCGATAGTGCTGACCTGGAAATGCGATTGGCGCGCCTTTCGCCGCAGCGCAAAGTACAGGAAGACCGCCAGCGCCTGGACGAATTGCTGGAGCGCGCCGTGCACGGGTTGACCGCTAGTCACCGGCTGCGCCGCGCGCATGTAACCGGTCTGACGGCGCGATTGCAGTCCCTCAGCCCGCTGGCTGTTTTGCAGCGCGGGTATGCCGTGGTGCGCGGGCCGGATGGGCGCATCCTGCAGAGCGTGCAGCAGGTCAAGTCCGGTGACGCGATCACAGCGCGTCTTAAAGACGGCGACCTTACCGCCCAGGTTCAGCAAATCAACCCATCTCCCTGAGAAAGAGTAATCCCATGGCAAAACCCCAACCGCCCGTTGAATCGCTCAGTTACGAACAGGCCTTCCAGGAACTGGAAGACGTGGTTTCTGCGCTGGAAGCCGGGCAGCCCAACCTGGAGGCAGCGCTGGCATTATTTGAGCGCGGACAGGCGCTGGCCAAGCGCTGCGCCAGCCTGCTCGACCAGGCCGAGGTGCGCGTTCGCCGCCTGGCTGAAAATGAACCCGACCTGCCAGTGGAGCTGGACGAAGAGGCATAACCCGGGATGGGTGAACTCTTCTCGAACCAGGTGTTGATTTGCGCCTTGCTGGGCTGGTTTTTAGGCCAGTTCCTCAAGGTACCGATTGAATACTTGACCAGGCGCCGCTGGAACTGGGCCTTGTGGTTCAGCAGCGGCGGTATGCCAAGCTCGCACTCGTCCCTGATGGTCTCGACCACTCTGGCGATCGGGTTATACCACGGCTTTGGCACACCGCTGTTTGCGCTGGCCTTTGCCATGTCGATGATTGTCATCTACGATGCGGCCGGGGTGCGCCGCCAGGCAGGATTCCATGCCCAGAAAATCAATATCGTTTTCGAGGAGTTGTTCCACGGGCGGCCAATCCCGCAGGAGCGTTTGATCGAAGTGCTGGGTCATACACCGCGCCAGGTACTGGGGGGTATCTTCCTGGGGGTGGTGATTACGTTGGTGGTATACGCGGTCTGGCCGCCGCTGCCTTAAAAGGTCGTCGGCTAGCCGTACAGATCGCGTGTCAATTCTTCAATGGTGGGTGACGGCTTATCCTTGCCGATCAATTCTTCCCAGAAGCGCTGGTCATAGCGCCGTGAGCGCACCGGCAGCGGCATTTTGACTCCCCAACCGAGCAGCAGCACTTCTTCCTTGGGCTGCAAGCGCGCCAGCATACCGCGCAACGAGTCGCGCCCGGCCAGGCCGGAGAGCACCGCCGCGATATCCGCCTCGTCACCCAGCCAGCCGGATATGCGCGTGCCGAGCTGCGACATGACCTCGTCGTAAATCTGCGACGGGCGCTGGTCGATGATCAGCAGGGTGACGTAATACTTGCGCATTTCCCGCGCGATGGTGCTGAAGGCGGTCTGGGAGGCCATTTCACGGTTGAGCAGCTTGTGGGCTTCCTCGACTACCACCACCAGCGGGCGCGGTTCTTTGGCTTTTCCCGTGCGGAACGCGTTGGTGTGCTTCTCCCAGGTCTCGCGGATGCGGCGGGTAAGCAGGTTGGTGACCAGCAGATAATCCAGGTCTGACTCGAATTCACCGAATGAAAGTACCACGTGCTTGCCATCATCCAGCAGTTGAATGATGTCGTCCAGAATATTTTTGGGCGGTTCCGGCTGGATATAAGGCCGGTTGAAGATCCGGCCGAGCTTGCTGTGCAGCCCTTCGGCGGCTGCTACATTCACACCTTTTTGATTGGCCCAGGCCGCCACGCTGTCGGCGGCAGGCACCGTTTTTCCATCTTCAGTGTGCTCCACCGCGCCGTTACGCATGGCCTTAAAGGCGCTGTACCAGTTAGTCGCGCCAAAGGAATGCAACAACGCGTCCAGCGTGGTGGGCGTGGTCTCCTTGAGGTTCAGCTCGCGGGTGAGCATTTCGATATCTTCCGGGCGCAGGTCTTTTTCCCCCAACACCAGGTTGAAGTTGGGGGTGTTGCCGCGGATGCTGGCACCCGCTCCCAACCCGACCACCTGCACCTTGCTGCCAAACTTGGTGCGCAGCCCGGTAACCTTGTCGCCGGTTTCGGAGGTGTCGTCGAAGGCGTATTCGTTATGCATGTCGAAGACCAGCAACGAGGTCTTGTTGTAATGGATCAACCCGGCCAGAAGAATGCGCGTCAGGAAGGATTTGCCGGTGCCGGTGGCCCCAAAAATGCCGGATGATCGCTGAACGAAGCGCTCCAGGTCGATGCACACCGGGTGACCCTGTTCGCGGGTATAGCCAACGATGTAATTTTTACCGCCGGGCTCGCCAAAAATTTCTGCGACGTCGCCGGCATGCGCCACCCGCACCGGCGCATGGTGCTGCGGTACGGTTTTGACCGGCAGCGGCTGCGGATCTTGCGGGTGCGCCTCGCGCCAGGCCGGGTAATCCGGTGAGTCGAGTTCCGGGCCGCGCTCCAGCATCAGCGCCGGCAGCACTTCCAGGTTGGTAAACAACGTTTGGCCGTGCAGCAGTTTGGCTAACCCGGCTGGCAGGCGCTTCTCGGACTGCTCATCCGCGAAACGCGGGTCGGTGGTGCCCAGTTGCAGGTCAGTCACCAGCCCATAAAACTGCCAGGGATCGCTTTCGATGACCACAAAGGAACCTTCCTGCACTTGTTGCGGCGGCACGGTCAGCCGCACCGCCAGGCTATCTTTCAGCGTTCCGCCGACGACGTAACCGACCGGCGAATCATTGGGCAGGGGATCTTCGGGCATGGCGGCAGCTCCTTGAAAGAAATAGAACGATTGATCTAGTTTTATTGTACCAGAGATTTCTCCGTGTCAGGTGTCAAGTTTCACGTATCACGTGTCATCCCTACGTGACACATGGCATATGACACTTGACACGCTTTCCTATGTTCCCCAATCCCTCAGATACAAAAAATCGTACCCTACCGTGCGGTTGCTGAGCTTGGCAATCGGCGGCATGACTCGCTTGAAATGGTTGCGGCGAATACGTTCGACCACTTTGCGCACAAAGCTCTCATCAAAGCCAGCCTGGACGCATTCCTCCGGCGCAGCGCGTTCGTCCACCAGCAGGTACAGCAACTGATCGACTTCGGCGTAGGTGAATCCCAGCTCGTCTTCATCCGTTTGGCCGGCCCACAGGTCGGCAGTCGGAGGCTTGACCCGCACCGACTCGGGCACGGCCATAGCGGCTGCCAGCTGGCGCACCTGGGTCTTGTACAGGTCGCCCAGCGGGTTGAGCCCGCAGGCCGAATCGCCGTAGAGTGTGGTGTAGCCCAGCAAAATCTCAGTCTTGTTGCCCGTGCCGACCACCAGCCCGCCAAACGCTGCCGACTGGTCGTACAGCACGATCATGCGCATGCGCGCCATGATATTGCCGCGCCGCAGGCTGGTCATCTCGGGGAAACGCTCCAACAGCGGCTCGGCCATGGGGGTGATCTCGATGGTCGCCGACTGAACCCCGGTCGCGTCGATCACGCGCTGTGCATCATCCAGCGAGTCCTGCGATGAGGTGCGATATGGCATGCGCACGGCCAGTACATTTTGCGGTCCAAGCGCCTCGGCGGCCAGGAAGCATGACAGGGCAGAATCGAGTCCGCCGGACAGCCCGACCACGGCGCGCTGCATACCGGTGCGGCTGATTTCGGCGCGAATCCAACCGGTCAAAATTTTACGAGCCACAGCAGGGTTGATCGTCAGATCGGTCATCGGCTTCTCCATTCGTTTAGCGCCCCGGATTTGGATTTGCGGAATGCAAAATACGCTCGAGTTCGCGCGCCACCAACCCCGGGCGTTCGTCACGCAGCAGCGGCAGGCGGGCGCGGGTGTGGTGCAGCTGGGTCAAGTCAATTTCGCCCAGGGTCAGGGCTTCCTCATGCATGGGGCCCTCCACCAGCAACCCGCCGTTAGGGCCGTAAAGTGCTGAGCCGCCCCAAAAATTGAGCCCGTCCTCGTAGCCGACGCGGTTGGCATGCGCCACAAAGGCGGTGAACAGGCTGGCGTATGCTGCGTTTATATGATCCACCCAGGCGGCTGATTCCAACCGATCGCTGCCGTTCAGACCGCGCCCCGGTGAGGCTGACATATGCAGGAAGATGTCGGCGCCGTCCAACCACAGCAGGTAGGGCGGCGAGGCATGCCAGAAATCCTCGCAAATCAGCATTCCGACACGGCCAAAGCGCGTGTCGAAGGCGCGCACCGAGTCGCCCCAGGCGAAGAAGCGCCCCTCATCGAACATGGAGTAGGTGGGCAGATACACCTTGCGATGCACGTGCAGCACCTGACCGCCTGACAGGTAGGCGGCGGCTATGTAGAAGCGGCGGCGCTCATCCACCTCCACAAAACCGACCATCAAGTCGATCTTTTGGCTGGCAGCCAGCAGCGGTCGGAATACCGGGTCGTCCGTGTTGGGACGGTGCGCCAGGGTCGGTACCAGGTCTTGCAAGACGTAACCCGTCAATGAAAGTTCAGGGAAGACCACCAGGTCGGCGCCCTGACTGCGTGCCTGTTTGGCAATCTCCAGGTGTTTTTCCAGGTTAGCCTGGACGTCGCCAAGCACCGTATTGATTTGAGAGAGTCCGATGGTCAATTTCATCGCAATGGGTTACCTGTAGAGGTGAAAATGGGAGTGAAATTACTCGCGCGGGGAGAACCAGGTTTCGCGGTTGGCGCCGGGGGCCTCATCGGAGAAGGAGGCGCGCATGCGCAGCACGCCGAGAACGATCAACCCCAGCGTACACATTCCGGCCAGTAGCGCGGCAGCAGCATAATCGAGGCGCAGCCCGTTGAAAACCAGCCCGCCATCTGCCCGCCAGAAGGAAAAGAGCGCAGTATGCCCCGCCAGTAGCAGCCCGGCAACGCCAGCGCGTACTTCAAAGGAACGCCAATTGGCGCTGCGGCGTTCGAATGACCAGCCAAGCAGGAAGAGCGTCAGCGCGGCGACCAATTGCAAAGGCCAGCGGTAGGTGAGCACGCCCTCAGGCTCGGTGGAGGGGATTGCCCAGGCCAGCGCCGGGTGAACCTCGGCGCCATAAGCTGTGCCGCTGAATCCAGCTCCCAGCCAGACGGTGACTGCTACCGTGATGAACATGGGCGCAAAGACGTCCGCGGCAACCCCCAGCGGCGCGCGCAGGAACAGCGCCGCCAGGAAAAAAGCGCCCAGCGCGCCTGCCAGCGCACCCGGCCAGGCCAGGCCCCCTTCAGTCAACTGCCAGGCCGTCCCGGGACGAACTGCGTAATAAGCCGGGTTCAACCAGACGTATGCCGCCCGTGCCCCGGCCAGCCCTGCTGCCAGCAGTCCCAGCCCGGCAGCGGTCCAGCGCAGCAACTGGTTGTCGGGCACGCGCCGGATGATTTGCAGCAGCCCGAGCGCTGCGCCGATCCCGATGAGCAGCGAGAAACCGTTCACAGTCAAGATTATAACGTGTCATGGGTCGCGTGTCAGGTGGCAAAGGCCGTGTCACGTGCCACGTAACAAGGACAATCTGTACAAGGGGCACGGGGATCTTTATAGAACCCTAAACGTAATTTGCCCCCTGTGCCCTGGCATGGCATAAAACATGTCAACCCATTCACGATGTAAGATCCAAAAACCGGGCACTGGGTTAATAAGGCAACCAGAACCTATTGGCAATCCCCGTGTCCCTACCCTACACTGATTCGCGTCCACGTTCACTTGACGCATGGCACACCGCACCTTACCCGGATTCGCATCGCAAGGCCGTCGACGGTGTATTAATACTCAGGGATTGCACGGGTGGGGTCATGTGACCTGTTCGAAAAGATATGCCTTGCTGCATCTGGCGCTATGCCCGGCTACGGATGTAAAATCCATCCGCGTCCGCTAGAGTTGTACCATCTTAATCATCGCACTCTGCTCTCCTGCCAACTGCTTTTATGAGGAAGCTTAATGTTCCAGAAATTATTGTATTGGGTTTCTAAACCGATTGTCCTGTCCTATACCAGCGCCGCCCTGAAAATGGACGTGCACAAACAGGAACAATTGCCTGCCGGCGCCAAAATCATCGCCGCCAACCACCCCAGCACCACAGACCCCTTCTTCGTGGCATCCATGCTGCGTACGCAATCATTCATTTTGATTAATAATTTGCTGTTTCAAGTTCCGGTGTTGGGTGAATATCTGCGGCGCTCCGGGCACATCCCGGTGATCGTTGGCAGCGGTCAGGCCGCTTTGGACGCGGCGCTCGAGCACCTGGTCAATGGTCACACGGTGATGATCTTCCCCGAAGGCGACTTGAGCCCCGAAAACGGCGGCTTTCAGAACCCGCGCACCGGTGTGGCGCGCCTGGCGCTGCTGAGTGGCGCTCCAGTGATCCCGGTGGGTATTTACCTCCAGCGCGATCGCTGCCGCACTATCTGCTCGAAGGTCAAGGGGAACAACGAGTATGGGCGCTGGTACCTGCATGGGCCGTACAATATCACGGTCGGGCGACCGTTGCGCTTCCACGGCGATGTGGAAAACCGCCCTTATGTCCGCACTGTGGCTGAGACAGTTATGCACCACATCATCGAAATGGCGCGCCTGAGCGAACAGCGCATGACCCAGACGCCCACCCCGCTGGTCAGCCTGCCCGAGTCCCTGTAAGGAACGACCCTGCGGTTTATGCCCCTGTAGGCGTGTCGTTCCGCTACTGTAGGGAGCGGTTTTGACCGTTCCGCCTACCATTGAATACCTGTAGGGAACGATCTAACCGTTCTATGAGCCTAACGAAGAGTTTGCCGTTCCCCCGGCTGGCTCGATCCTCATCATTTTGACAAATCCGCAGACCTATGTTAAAATACTAGAAACTGGTAATAAAAATTCCAGGTGGGAATGTTTCGTACGCGGCTGTGACAACAGCCTCTGGCAAGTTGATTGCCCCGGTCCGTTCTCAGCGCCGGGGTTTAATTTATGACCATAAACCACAGCCTGGCTGTGTTTAAAACAAAAACTTCTTTTTTTAGAAAGGGTTGATTTTTCAACAAATGAAAGCAAATAAATTACGCATCCTGCCCCTGGGAGGCCTGGGGGAAGTTGGACGCAATATGATGGTATATGAGTACGGCGGCGATATTCTGGTCGTCGATACCGGCCTGATGTTCCCCGAGAACGATATGCATGGGGTGGATTACATCATCCCCGACATCAGCTATCTGATCGAACGGCGCAACAAAGTGCGCGGCATCATCATCACCCACGGACACGAGGACCACACCGGCGCCATTAAGCATGTGCTGGCGGAGGTCAACGCGCCGGTATACGCCACCCCGCTCACCCGCGGCCTGCTCGAGGTCAAACTTGGCAAGCAGGGCGGGCTGGACCGCGCGAACCTGCACACCGTGCAGGCTGGCGATACTGTTCAGATCGGGCCGTTCAAAGTGGAATTCTTCCACGTCTGCCATTCCATCCCCGATGGGGTTGGTCTGGGCATCACCACGCCGGTCGGGCTGATCGTGCACCAGTCGGACTACAAGTTCGACCACACACCGGTGGATAACTGGCCCTCCGACTACGCCAAGCTGGCCGAGTTCTCGCAGCGCGGCGTGCTGGCGCTGTTGGCCGATTCGACCAACGCCGAGCGACCAGGCTGGACGCCTTCCGAGCGGGTCATCGACGGCGCCTTTGACACCGTCTTTCGTGAAACCGAGGGACGCATCATTCTGGCCAGTTTTGCCTCGCTGATCTCCCGCATGCAGCAGGTGGCAGCCGCCACCGAACGCTACGGGCGCAAGCTGGCCTTCGTTGGCACCAGCATGCAGGACAACATGAAGATGGCAAGCAAGCTGGGCTATCTGGACATCGACGAGAAGTTGATCGTCAGCATCGAACAGGCGCTAACCATGCCCGACAAGGACGTGGTGATCATGTGCACCGGGTCGCAGGGTGAACCGACCTCGATCATGGGGCGGCTGAGCACCGGCACCAACCGATTGTTCGATATCAAACCCGGCGACACGGTGGTGCTTTCCTCGCACCCTATCCCGGGCAACGAAGAGAACGTGTACCGCACCATCAACCGCCTGTTCCAGCGCGGCGCCAGCGTGATTCACGAAGCGCTCGCGCCGGTGCACGTCTCCGGGCATGCCAGCCAGGAAGAGATGAAGCTGCTGATTCACCTGACGCGGCCGAAATTCGTCATTCCGATCCACGGCGAGCTGCGCCATCTGCACCAACATGCGCGCCTGGCACGCCAGGTGGGCATCCCCTCCGAGAACATCGCCATTATTGAAAACGGCCAATCGCTTGAGCTCGATGCTGATTCGATGAAACTGGGCGAAAAAGTGGCGACCTCCTTTGTCTTCGTCGAAGGCTCGAGCGTGGGCGAGGTGGACGAGGATGTCATGGCTGAACGCGAAGTTTTGGCTCGCGACGGCATTGTGCTGGTCAACCTGACGCTCGACCGCTTCAGCGGCAGCCTGCGGCGCGATCCGCAAATCTCCAGCCGCGGTTTCCTGCTCTCGCGCGACAGCGACAGCCTGTTGGTGGAGGCGCGCAAGCGCGTCCAGAACGTGCTGAACGGTTCGGTCAACGGCAACCTGGCCAGGGACGTCGAGAAGGAACTTGGCAACCTGTTTTACAGCGAAACCCACCGCCGCCCGATCGTTTACGTCACCGTGGCAAGAGAGTAAGCACAAAATTTGATCCCTCATGTAGGGGCGCAGCAGAGCTGCGCCCCTTTTACATTAAGGAATGGCGGGCAGCACCAGCCATCGCGTATCGGATGATAACAACCTTTGGCGCTACATGATTCCTGCGTCATTCAAAAACTCGCCAACCTCGCGGTCGTAGGCGGCCCGGTCGCGCCAGGCCGCTTCCACGTGACCGGCGTCTGGTGCCAGGTACAGCCGGCGCAGACCGCGCCGTTTGGCTGCGAATAACCGCCGTCCATGCGACGGGGGTACTTCCTTATCCTCCAGGCTGTGGACAAACAGAATCGGCATCTGAAGATTAGCAACATCGCGTTCCGGAATTACTTGTGAGAAATTGAAATCGCCGAAAACGGTGATCAGCCAGGCGCCAATATTGAGCAAGGGGAAGGCGGGAAAATGGTACTCATTGTGCAGGCGCAGCGCCATGGCCTCACGCAGGTCGGCGTAGCTTGAGTCAGCGATGATGAACGCCGGGCGCGGGTCGATGGCGCCGTGCTGCAGCACGATGGCTCCACCCATTGATTCCCCCAGCGTGCCAATGATCCCCTGCGGTCCCGTTTTCTCCGCAACCCAATCGAAAGCCGCCTTTAAATCGTTCTTCTCGTAAAAGCCATAGCTGGTGTTCGGACCGCCGCTGCGTCCAAAGAAGCGTTGGTCGTAAATCAACACGTTGAACCCGCGGCGGCGGAAAACCGGGATGTATTTGATCATGCCAGCACGAGTGTACGAGAGACCATGCAGCATGATGATGGTCTTGCTGCTGTCGGTCAGTGGAAACCAGGTGCCGGAGAGGTCATAGCCGTGCGGCGAGCGAATGGTAACTTCCTGTTTAGACCAGGATTGGAACTCCGTATCATTCAAACGCCCGTGCTCCACTTCGAGGTCGTAACTTTTCTCGTAAGTGAATTTACGTGGGTAGAAAGCCTGTTTGACCAGCCACAGGCCAACTACCACGATTAGAAAGAGAATAGCAACCGGAATGATGAGAACAAGAATTAGTAGTGAAAGCGGCATGGTTTGACCTTAAATTGGAATCGGCCTATTGTAACGCATCGCTGGCGGATGGTGACGAACCTCTGGAAGATTCTTCGCCACTGCGCGATGGTCTGGGCGGATCTATCGGTTATGACGCCTTGAAGAATATTTATGATGTGGTGAGGAAACCCTCGCCAATCAGTAAATGACCTGCCACTACGGCTGAACCGGTGTTTCGGTCATCCGTTAATGATTGTCACCCCACGTTGCAATCGCCGGGCAGGTCGGATGGGGGCTGCAAATAGCGGATGACCTTGCAGGGATTGCCCGCGGCGAACACATCCGCCGGGATGTCCTTGACCACCACGCTGCCCGCGCCAATCACGCTGCGGTCGCCAACGCTGACGCCCGGAGCGATGACCGCCGATCCACCCACCCAAACGTCGCAACCGATTCGGATCGGTTTAGCGAATTCCAGCCCACTGCGGCGTTCGGCCACGTCGAGCGGATGGGTGGCGGTATAAATCTGGACGTTGGGCCCGAACATGGTGTTGCTGCCAATCTCCACCCGCATTACATCCAGCACCACACAGTTGAAATTGAAGAAGACATTGTCGCCAAGGTGAATGTTGTAGCCGTAGTCGCAGTAAAATGGCGGCTCGATCATCGCATGCTTGCCCATCGCACCCATCAGCTCAGCCAGAATCTGCTTGCGCTGCGGGCCATCGCCGGCAGAGGTGTTATTGAAGGCGCGGGTTAAATCGCGCGCATGGCGGCGTTCGGCAACGAGCTGCGGATCGGTTGAATCATATAACTCGCCAGCCAGCATTTTTTCTTTTTCGGTCGCCATAGCGTCCTCCTGTATTTGCCTTGACCTGACGCGCGCGTCGCGGCCAGCAGTGGATATTATACCGGCGCATTAACCCTGTTACCTGGCTGGTGTAAATCCATAGCTTTTCAGCACGGCTTGCCCGGTTGGCGAGAGCACAAAATCGACAAAAGCCTGCGCCATTTCAGCCTGCATGCTGCCCGGCAATGCCAGGATCGGATACTCGGCAGCAATATTCAACGTTGCGGGGATCTCGATCAGGCTAACTTGACCTTTGGCGCTGTTGCCATCGGTGGTGTAAACAATGCCAGCGTCAGCCTCCCCCAGGCCAACCTTGGTGAGCACAGCCCGCACATTGTTTTCATAGGACACGATGTTATTCATCACGGCTTGCTGATAGCCTGGTCCAAATATTCCGCTTTGTTCAGCCCGGTCTAAAAAGTCAAGGCTGTACTGACCCACGGGAACTTCCGGCCCGGCAAAAACCAGCTTCAACCCCGGACGAGCCAGATCGGCCAGTCCGGTCAAATTTGCCGGGTTGTCCCGTGGGTAGATAGCCACCAACTGATTGGTGGCAAATGTTGTTTTTGAATCTGCTGGCAGGTTTTTCTCGGACAGAACCAAATCCATCTGCTTGTCGTTGGCGCTGGCAAATACGTCCACGACGGCACCCTGGATGATTTGCTGCGCCAGTTCCTGCGACCCGGCAAAATTGAATACTACCTCAACGTTTGGGTTGGCAGCGCGGAACAATTTGTCAATTTCAGTGAAAGATTCGGTCAGTGAGGCGGCGGCGGAGACGGTGATGGTCACCGGCTGGAGGGCGGGGGTAGCAGTAGCGCAACCCGCTGAAAAAAACAGGATAGCGGGCAAGATTAAATGACGAAAAAATTGAGAGGGTTTCAATTGGGTTATCTCGACCGGTTGGGTTGGCGGTATTCTCAGCAGGGAATTATACTCATTAAATGAATAAAAACCGTGGTAGGGTGTGCTTAAGCGCACCGTTCACCAAGAATCACACTAAAGATGCACCGTTCATAGTGTCTTGTGGAAAGCCGCCCCCGATAAATAACTTTCAAGATGCGTTTGAGCGTGGAAGTGCAGGTGCAGCGCTCCTCATTCGCGGTCGATTGGCTTGTTTTTTAACCCAGGAGCAACGCACCCGAGAGCATGTTCGGTGCAAGGCACTTTTTAAGTGCCTTGCACCTGCCTTTGATCATGAGGTATTCACTGGGCACATGGCGAGGCTAACAGATGCTGGTTCGTTTGGCTGAATCCCTTTCGCCTCGCCACTACTGACAATTCTTGTGTTGGGAGCAACGCACCCAAATGTTTTACACCTGACACTTGACACCCCTTCTTTCCCGGCTTACAATGACCGTAACAATTGAATGAGTACCTGTTAGGTGCCTTTTACCCCGGATGGTAAGGCTTGAAGGCGAAACCGGTGCAAGTCCGGTGCTGTCGCGCAACTGTAAGGAGGGAATCCCTCTAAGCCAGGTCGCCCGCCCAACAGGTGTTCACCACGCTCTCGCAGAAAGGAGGTGGGGACTTTGGACTGGCAACAGCCAAACGGCATTTCTCACCTCCCTCGCCCAAAAAAGCAGGGAGGTTTTGTTGTCAGTGGTCGGAATAATTGGCGTCACTTTACTTTAGGTTGTTACGGCGCAAGCGGAAGTCATCTCAATCCATTTTTATATCGAGGTATATTGTGAAACGCTTCTCAAAACTCTTGATTATCATTGCGCTGCTGACCGGCCTTCTGGCAGCTTGCGCCCCTGCGGCCGTCACACCCACAACGGCGCCCATTGTAATAACCGACGGCCTTGACCGCGAAGTCACCCTGACCGCCCCCGCGCAGCGTGTCGTTTCGCTGGCGCCATCCAATGCCGAAATACTTTTTGCAGTTGGCGCGGGCAGCCAGGTCGTTGGCCGGGATGAGTTCACCAATTACCCTGAATCAGCCGTCGCCCTGCCCAGCGTGGGCGGGTCGATGGGCGACTATAATTTCGAGCAAATCGTCAACCTCAAGCCAGACCTGGTGCTCGCAGCTGAAATCAACACCCCTGAACAGGTCAAAGCCCTGGAAGACCTTGGCGTGACCGTTTATTACCTGTCCAATCCAACGGACATCGAGGGCATGTATGCCAATCTGGTCATCGTTGGCAAGCTGACCGGGAATGAACCTGAAGCCACCGTGCTGGTGGACAGCCTGAAGCAGCGGGTTGCGGCAGTGGAGGATAAGGTTGCCGGTACGACCGCCAGACCCAAGGTCTTTTACGAGCTGGATGGTTCTGAAGCCGCAAAACCCTGGACCGCCGGCGCCGGCACTTTCATCGACATGTTGATCACCATGGCGGGCGGTGAAAACGTAGCTGCTTCATTGGAAGGTTCATGGGGCCAGTTCAGCCAGGAAGCGCTGCTGGTTGCCAACCCCGATTTTATCCTGCTGGGCGATGCCGCCTATGGAACCACTGCGGAACAGGTCGCGGCTCGCGCCGGCTGGGAGACCATTCAGGCCGTGCAGGCCGGGCAGGTGCTGCCGTTCAATGACGATACTGTCAGCCGGCCTGGTCCGCGCCTGGTAGATGCACTGGAAGAGCTGGTGCGCATCCTTCACCCTGAGTTGAAGTAACCCGTGGAAATCACGCGCACTGCCCGCCCTTACTGGATCGCTTTGCTGGCGCTGACAACTGCCATGCTGCTCAGCATCCTGGTGGGCAGTGTGTCCATTTCCTTCGCTGCCCTGGTTGAGGCGCTGCGGTCAGGGGTAGAAACGACTGCCGGGAAGATCCTGTTCTCGCTGCGGTTGCCGCGCACCGTCCTGGTTGCCATGACCGGGGCGGCGCTGGCTGGCAGCGGCACCGCCTACCAAGGCTTATTCCGCAATCCGCTGGCCGACCCGTATCTGATCGGAGTGGCATCCGGCGCGGGGTTGGGAGCAGTCGCTGCCATGAGCCTGCGCTGGCCATACACCACCCTTGGCCTGCTGGCTGTTCCGCTGGCTGCCTTTGCCAGCGGGTTGTTGACGGTGGCGGTTGTGTACGCGCTGGCAAAAGTTGGGCGGGCAATCCCGGCATCCAACTTGATTCTGGCGGGGGTGGCTGTCAGTTCTTTCGCGACCGCCTTGACCTCTTTCTTGATGCTGCGCTCCAGTGGAGAACTGCGCCGCGCGCTGGCCTGGCTGCTGGGCGGCGCCACCATGAGCGGCTGGCAGCCGGTTCTGGCGCTGCTGCCGTACTGGGTGGTGGGACTGGGTATTCTGTTGACGACGGGCCATGCGCTTAACGTCCTTCAATTTGGCGACGAACAAGCGCAGCAGCTTGGCCTGCCTGTCACGCGCGTGCGGCGCTTGATCATAGTCGCTGCGTCACTGTCCACCGCGGCAGCGGTCTCGTTTGCCGGCATCATCGGTTTTGTCGGGTTGATCATTCCACACATTCTACGGCTGTTGACCGGCGCGGACTACCGGCGGCTTTTGCCGCTTTCGCTGGTCGGCGGAGCGGTGCTGCTGCTGGCAGCGGATGTGCTGGCGCGGGTTCTGCTGGCGCCGCAGGAACTGCCAGTGGGCATCGTTACCGCGCTGGCAGGCGCGCCGTTCTTCCTGTGGGTGCTGCGCCGCAGCCGACAAGCTAATTTTTGGAGCTGACATGCTGGAAGTTCGAGGCCTGAGTGCTGCGTACAGCGGTAAACACGTGTTAAAGGACCTTAACTTTTGCCTGCAGGCCGGCGAAATGCTGGCGGTCATTGGTCCGAATGGCGCTGGCAAATCGACCCTGGTGCGGGTTTTAAGTGGTATTCTGCCGCCGCAGAGCGGGCAGGTGTTATTTAACGGAAAGGAACTGGCAAAACTGTCCCCGGCCGAGCGCGCGCAACTGATTGCTGTCGTGCCGCAGGCGCGCAGCATTCCCCCGGCTTACACTGCCTGGCAGGTGGTGATGCTGGGCCGCACACCTTACCTCAACTGGTTCGGGCAAACCTCGCCGCAGGATGAGGACCTGGTGCGTCTGGCGATGGAACGCACCAGCACGCTCGATCTGGCGCCGCGGCTGGTCGGGGAACTATCCGGCGGCGAACTACAGCGGGTTTTACTGGCGCGGGCATTGGTGCAAACCACCCCGGTGCTGCTGCTGGACGAGCCAACGACTCACCTCGACTTGCAATACCAGATCAGCTTGCTCAAACAGGTACAAGACCTGATTCACCGGCCGGCGGGTTGGGCGCTGGCCAATGGACACGGCGCGCCGGGCGCGCTGGTCGTGCTGCACGACCTGAATTTGGTGGCGCGTTTTGCGGACCGGGTGCTGCTGCTGGTACAGGGACAGCTTCGCGCGCTTGGCACGGTCAGCGAGGTGCTGCAGCCGGAGTTGCTCAGTGAAGCTTTTGGAATTGCTCTGGATGTGGTGCAAAATCCGATCGGAGCGCACCCCCTGGTGGTGGCGCGCTAGATCGGGTTTGTGGAAAAACCGGGCACAATGGTCTATACTTGTCCGGGAAAGCCCCCCACCCGATGCAGATTAACCTTTATGCCACTTTCCGTTTAATCGCCGGTCGACGTACGCTGGATGTCCAACTGACGCCTGGCGCTACTGCCCGCCAGGTTGTAACGGTAGTCCTCGAGCAGGCGCCGGATTTACGGACGCACTGGGTCAACGATCAGGGGGAAATCCATGCGCACGTGCACGGGTTCATCAACGGGCACGAAATTCCAACCCTTGAACGCGGGTGGGATACACCGCTTCACCCAGAAGACGTCATGGATTTCATCCCACCGGTCGCTGGCGGCTAAGCGGGTACTGGTCGCTCAAACTACCGCAGTGTGAACATCGAAGGCCGGCGGATTTTCCATGGCCTTTTTTACCGCGCACTGTTCCGCAGAGCGCACCAGGGCTGGATAATATTTTTCGGGGAAAGTGGGCGGCACCTGGATTTCCAATTCCACATTTTCCACCATGCCGTTCAGGCTGTTGGTATGGATGCGCTGAACGATGCGGATGCCATCGGTCGGCAGTCCGCGGTTGCGGCAGAAACCGAGTACGTAAATGCCGGCGCAGGTTCCCAGCGAAGCTAAAAAGGTCAAAAATGGGGTCGGGGCTGAACCTTCGCCGCCTCCCATCGGGGGTTGGTCTGTCTTGACAGTATAGGAACCAAAATGCGCGTCCACGCGGGCGCCACCGGGAAAATCGACAACCATTTCCATAGGGACATTTACTCCATCGTCATCAAATTAAAATACCATTCTCTTAGATGGCGGAGGGACTAAAAGGTTGCAGATTCGTCCGGCAGCGGAACGCGGCTGGGATGCCGGGCGCCGTACCAAAAGTAACGCCAGTACAGATAAATAGCGATGGCATAAAAGACGATGGTGGCCGCAAAGGCGGGCCCAAAGCCGTAATTGACCTGAATCCAGCCGCTAACCTGCGGGCTGAAGGCCCAGCCAACATTGTTGGCCATGCTTACCAGGCTGGCAACGGTGGCGCGCGCGGATGGTTCCACCTTCTCCATGACAAAGGTCTGGTATACCGGGCCGCTCATGTTCATCAAGGTCAGACGCACATAATACGCTGCTGCACTGAAGAAATAGACCGGTGAAAAGCCCATCAGGAACAGGAACGGGATGGACAGCGCCTGGGTGACCACCACCACCTGGATCTTGCCAAACCGGTCTGCCAGCGGCGGCGCCAGCAGCAGACCGATACCCATAGCCAGCGAACCCCAGGCAAACATCGACCCGATGACCGGGTCAGGCTGGTGGTATACCTGGCGGTAGAAGATGTTCATGAAGGGCATAATCAGGCCGGCGCCAAGCGATACGATCAACATCGGCAAGATCAACCGCCCAAGCAGACGGGTGTTTTTGGCAAAGAAGCTGAGAGGCGCGAACATCGAACGCTGCTCGCCGGAAAGCTGGCTCGGGCGCAGGAAGAGCAGTGGGAGGATACCTGCCGAGGCAGCGATCGCTATCACCCCCAGCGACCAGCCGTAGGCCAGCGGGTTGGTCGGTGAGCCGCCTTGCACACCTGCCAGCCAGGTGGGCAGATAACCGCCAACCCAGTTGCCGATGAATCCAGAGGCCATGGTCAGCCCGGACGCGAAGCTGAAGAGGTAGGTGCGTTCTTTTTCGCCGCTGTTTTCCATCAGGAACGGCCCCATCGCCACACCGTTAAGGCTTTGGCCTAACCCGAGGATCACGCTCATCGCGATAAATACACCAGCCGATGGGAACAGCACCATAACCGCAATGGCAACGATCACGGACAGGCCGCCGAAAATCATGGCTCGTTTTTGGCCCAGGATATCCACCAGGTATCCCATAGGCAAAGCAGCTATTAAGGCTGTCAGGCTGCTGGTGGTAATCAGCGTACCCAGCAGCGCCTCGTCATAACCCAGGCTGAGGACGTAAAAATTAAACAGGAGCCGATACACGCCCAATGCGGCTCCGGTGAGAACGGCACTGAGCAAATAAAGGCGAGCGTTGGGGTGAAAGGCGCTGATGCGGTCTGAATAAATGGTAAGGGCTTTTTTGACCCTGGAGTAAAACTGTGGTGATTTCAACTATTTACCTGCATTGCAGTGAATGAAGAGGATAAATTGAGAACTATTTTCTTGAGAAAGATTTCACTTATTGTAATGGAGACGCCCGCGGGCGAATAGCCGGTGATGTCATAACTTGAGAACGAATATGTCACATCGGGGGATTAATTTCTGCTAAAAAATTGGACAATGCTGCTCTCGTAAATGATGATATTTGCCACTACAAAGCGACGAGAGGTATGAGTAATATTATTGCAATGCTAGAGCAAGATTCGCAAGAAATCGCAATTTTTCAGGGCTTCACTGCGCACCAGCTCGAATTGTTGGATACAGCCTTTGAAGCTTTCTTTTTGCTGCGTGATACGCATGTGTTCGAACAAGGGGACGTTTCCGAACATCTGTATATATTAACCTCAGGTAAGGTTATAATCCGTTATAAGCCCTATGATGGTCCGCCGCTGACTGTGGCGACGATTGGTCCAGGAGGCGTATTTGGCTGGTCGGCAGCGCTTGGCAGATCATGTTATTCATCCGGGGCGCTGGTCATCGAGGACTGTCAGGGCTACCGCATTAGTAAAGCCCGATTAAGCGTTCTTTGCGAGGAATATCCCGATACCAGTGGCGCGCTGTTGAAGCGGTTGGCCAGCCTGGTCAACAACAAGATGGATCCCACTTATGCGGAAATTCTCAAGATCCTCAAGAATGGGATAAACGCGCACGGATTAGACCACCAGAGGAACCTAAAAAATGGAAGATGAGACCCCCAAATACAGCATCAGTGACCAACTGCGCGGACTGGTAGAGCAGTTAAGCGCCTATATCGAAACCTATCACGGTGGCGAGGTGGATTTTGTGGATTTCGATGGCAAAGTGGTGAAAGTTAAATTGGGCGGCGCGTGTTTAGGCTGCCCGCTTTCCCCGGTAACCGTGAAGGGCTGGGTCGAGGGTACGATCAAGCAGTTTTTCCCGGAAGTGGAAGGCGTTCAGACCGTCGAGTAGCCGCGTGTAGAGAAAATCAAAGACCGGAGCGTTCTCCGGTCTTTGATTTTTTAACACGATCCTGTTCAGCCTTGTTCCGGGCGGTCAGGCATAAATTTTTCTCCGCCGGGTAATCGCACCTTTCATTCCAACAGGACTTCGACGTGCTCACCGTCCTCATCATTATAGACATCCAGCACCTGGCCAACCTCGCCGGCGCGAATGGCGTTAAGAATCTCGCTCATTTGTTCCCGTCCCAGTTCTGGCGAGAAACGCGCGCCCATCTTCACCCCGGCGTTCAGGACGGTAACCGGCAGGCGTACATTCACGCGCGTTTTGCCGGTGGCAGTGTCGGTAATGCGCACCCGCAGCCAGCGCGGTCCACCTGATGAAAAAGGCGGCGCTGCCGGGAGGGAGAAAGACGGTTGGGGCGGACGGCTCTTATCCAGCGCCTCCAGCAGGCGAATCCCTTCCTGCGGGGTGATTTTTCCCTGCTGTACCAGGTTGAGGATTTTGAGTCGTTCTTCTGAACTGACCACCATTCCAGCCTTTCTTGATTCTTGACACGAATTCTTGTATCTTTATTGTACCTGCTATATTCAGCGAAGAGACAGGGCATGCCTTACCGGTTTGATCCGCTTGCCCGCCTGCAAAATCCAACAGGAGGTCTGGTATGCACAACCTGTGGTCATTATTCCTTTTGTTTGTAAAGGTCAACCTGTTGACCACCTCTGGTCCGGCTTCGGTCGGGCTGCTGTACAAAGAAGCGGTCGGAAAACTGATGGACGAGTCTCAATTTGTCGAGGCAGTCGGGTTTTCGAGCGTATTGCCGGGGAGTGATGCGCTGCAGTTGGCGATGTTCGTCGGTTATTCAGCCAGCGGGATTCCCGGGGCGCTGGTGGCGCTGATGGGTTCGATCCTGCCGCCAACGGTGATCATGCTGCTGATTGTCTCAGCGCTCAAATTTGTCAGCGGCGAGGTGTGGGTGGGCAACTTCGTCCGTGGTCTGACGCCGGCGGTAGCGGTATTGATGGTCCTGGTGGCGGTCAAGATTTTCCGTGGGGAAAGCGGAACGCCTATCGGCCTATTTACCGTTTTGATCGGGGTGGGCAGCCTGGCTGCCTACCTGCTAAAAGCACCCGCGCCGTTGGTCCTGCTATCGGCCGGGATCCTTGGGATCATCTTCTTACGATGACTGCGCAACCGGAAGTCATCCTCTGCCTGCAAGCCGGTATGCCGGATTACCCGGATATTGAATACGGGGTAAACATTGCCAGACTGCTGCAAGCTTCGGTTAAATTCCTGTGCATGCGCGGGCGCGGCACGACCGCTACCCTGGAGCAGGCGGTTAAGCAGGGATCAGAAAAACTCCAGGCGGCTGGTTTACCTTTTGAAGTGGAATGGGCCAAAGGTCTGGTGGCCGAGGCCATCGAAACCGCCGTGCGCGATCATCCGCAGGCATTGGCGATCTTTAGCGACCGCAACCGACCGGTCTGGCGGCGCCTGTTGCGCCTTGGCCGGCTGCGCCACCTGATGGCCGAGTTGAGCAGCCCGCTGCTGCGCGTTCGAGATACCTGCTGGCCGATAAAGGAAATTTTGGTGTGCAGCGGCGGTATGGCTTACACCATACGCCTGGAGAAAATGGCCATCCGACTGGCCAAAGCGTCGGGCGCCCGGCTGACCTTGCTGCACATCGTAGAGCCGGTGACATTGGATTATTCACTGGCGCGCGAGATGCATGACCACTGGTCGCAATTGATAGAAACCCACACACCCCAGGCGCGCCATTTTATCAAGGTGGTGGCAGCAGCCAAAGAGGCGGGGGTGGAGGCGCGCCTGCTGGTGCGCCATGGGGAAGTGGTGCAGGAGATTATCCGCGAAGTACGTAGCGGTGATTACGATATGGTGGGGTTGGGGTCAGCGTACAGTTCGCATTCGCTGCGAAATTTGTACCGGCCGGATGTCACCGCGCTGGTCTCAGCCTCGGTGGATTGCCCGATCCTGACTATGCGCGGCAAGGTAAGCGACACCTTCGAGCAAGATTTTTAGATATTCCCGGCGGACGCTTCCCACTTACGCACTGCAGATTGGATCAGCGCTTTGATTTCGGGGTCCAGCACGCTTTCAATGCCAATATACTTTACTGCGCCGATCCACACCACTACGCCATTGGTGAATTCTTCGCCCAAGCGGATGTTTTTTCCGGCGTAGATCGTACCCGGCAGTATTTCCTGCAATATTTCATCGATCTGGCCTACCATGGTGCGGGCGCGTGGTTTTTCGACTTTTGCAGTTGAAGCGGGTAGTACCGGGATTACCGGTTTGATTATGGGTAAATCCGGAGTGGGCTCAACCGGGGGTAATTCCGCTTCGTTTTCAGGAAAAATGGTCGATAATTCATCCTCTGGAACCAGGCTGTCTGGGGCTTCTTCCGTAGAGACCTCTGGGGAAAATGATTCCATGCCGCTAACCGGTTCAGTCACAGCAGCCGAAAATTCAGGGGCTGCGACTGGCGCGCCAGGAGTGGTTTGAACAACCGGCGCTGGTTGTTCAGGCATCCCGAGCCAGGCCTGCCAGTTGCTGGCTGCTTCCTGCAGGCTGCGCAGCTGTTCCGCAGGGATTGAACTGCGGTTGAGATACACTTTGCCCTTGACATCGGTGACCAGTTTGCCACTACGGGTTTCGCGATACAAGGCTGCAATGCTTTCGAAGCGCGTTTCGGGCAGCGCCGGCATTTCCGGAACGATCAATTCCTCCATCACCTTATTCTCTTGTTCGCTATCATCCTTGCGGCGGCGGCGGTCGCCTACCACGCTCATGATCAAAATCCCTACCAGAACACCGACAGTAACAAAAATAAGGGCTGGGATGAGTAGATTTGGGGATGTTGGCATTTCAACCTCTCTTTATCTATGGGACGGTTGGCATACCGGGCAGAAGTGCGTACCGCGCTGCCCGACAATTATTCTTTCGATCAACGTACCGCAAACCGGGCAAGGCTGACCCTTGCGGCCGTAGGCTCTAAAATGGTTCTGAAAATCTCCGCCGCGGTACACCCAGTCGATACTGGCGCCGTTGCGCAGGATACCTTCCTGCAAAACACTGCGGATCGACAGCCAAAGATGTTCGATCTCCAGGACGGTGAGGGCTGCTGCCGGGGTTAGTGGGTGAATCTTTGCCAGATGCAAAGCTTCGTCGGTATAGATATTGCCCAGCCCGGCAACGACTGTCTGATCCAACAGCAGCGGTTTGATAGCGCGCTGCCGGCCTTTCAACCTGGCTGCCAGATCCGCCGCAGTAAAGGCTGAATCGAGCGGCTCAGGCCCCAATCCCGACAGGACCTCGTTCGGGTCGGTTACCAGCCAGGCGCGGCCGAATTTGCGTGGGTCATTGAGTACCAGCCGAATGCCGTCGTCAAAAAGCAGTAACAGCCGGTCATGGGCCGCAAGCGAACGAGGCGTACCCTCATCGGTTGTTGTAGTTTCCACCCTCAGATCACCGCTCATGCGCAGGTGGAACAGCAGGGTATCCTGCGTGAGGGAAAGCTGAATAAATTTTCCTCGCCGGGAAGCATCTGTCAGGGTTTGACCGCGCAACCGCTGCGAGAACTGGGCTGATGCAGGCGTGACCAGAGACCGCTCCCAGAGCACCTGTCCGCCAGCCAGTACACGCCCGACTGCCGGAGGACCTTCGCGTCCTCCAGCTTTCAAAGCACGGACAATGGTCTCGACTTCTGGTAACTCTGGCATGGGCTTACTGGCTAGTCGTGTCTCAAGCTATTCGTTGAACAACTCACCAACGCTGCGACCTTCATTTGCCCGGTGTATGACTTCGGCCAGCAGCGGGCCGACCGTCAGCACCTTCAACCGGTCGCCGAACAGAGCAGTTTTTTCAGGCGGTATGGGAATCGTATCCGTGGTGACGTATTGAGTAACCGGCAGCCCGGCCAGGATGGGGGCTGCGTCAGAGGAAAGCACCGAATGGACAAAAGACATATACACATTACGGGCGCCGCTTTGTTTGAGCAGATTCACCGCATTGATCATAGACCCGCCGGTATCCACCTCGTCGTCCACCAGGATCACGTCGCGGTCGAAAATATCGCCGATCAGCGTTAACGCCTCGGCTTTGGAGTTATTCGCCAGACGGCGTTTTTCAATGAAGGCTAAGGGCAACTGCAGCGTTGCAGCATAATTACGGGCTTTCTTGGCAAATCCAAGGTCAGCAGTGACCACTACCGGGGAATATAACTGTGGCAGGAGGGATTTGAAATAATCCGTCAGGATGTAGAACGCTGTGAGGACGTCGCCCGGGATGGAGAAGAAGCCCTGAATTTGGCCGGCGTGCAGGTCCATGGTGACGTAGCGATCCGCGCCGGCAACTTCGATCATATCCGCGACCAGGCGCGCGGTGATGGGAACGCGCGGCTGGTCCTTTTTGTCAGAACGCGCGTAGCAAAGGTACGGCACCACTGCGGTAATCCGCGCAGCCGAGTCCAGCCGCAGGGTCTGGATCATGATCAGCAGTTCCATCAAGTTTCGATGCACCGGCGCCGGCGTGGTCTGGATGACGTAGCAATCCTGGCCGCGCACGCTGCCGTGCAGCTTGATAAACAAGTTGTCGTTCGGAAACGTAATGACTTCACGTCCGCAGAGCGGCAAACTTAAGTACGTGGCAATCTTTTGCGCCAGATCCGGGCAGGCTGTCCCCGCATACAGCCGAATTTCACCATATTTCATCCCATCAGGACGCAGGTGATTGTGAATGGGCATTTTCCTTATCCTTTGAACATCTTCTGCAGGTAGTCACTTTGAACTTCCGGGGTGATTTATGCCACAAGATCAATTTTACTGGTTTTATATTAATCCTGTGGCATAAGCAGGGAGCCGTTTATGGATTCAAACGGTTGGGGCCGCGGAAGAGGAACACTGCCTCGCGAATGTTGGGCAGGTTGAGCATCATCATGAGCAGCCGCGAGAGCCCCATACCAAAACCGCCGTGCGGCGGGCAGCCATAGCGGAAGAAATCCAGGTAAAACTGGATCGTTTCCAGGTTGAGGCCCTTCTCGACCGCCTGTTTGGCTAAAATGTCGTAGCGGTGTTCTCGCTGGGCACCGGTGACGATTTCGGTACCGTTAGCGATTAGATCGAAGCTCTTGGTCACTTCCGGGCGGTCGGCATAGCGCATGTGGTAGAAGGGACGCACGGTGATCGGCCAATCGGTCAGGTAAAAGAAGTCATGGTTGTATGTTTTCTTCACCCAGTTATACAACGTACGCTCGCCGCCTGGATCGATGTCGCCCTTCTTTTCTGCAGGCAGTTGATAGCCTTCCTCTTTGAGGATTTCCAGAGCGCGAGTCATGGGAATACGCGGGAAAGGCGTGGTGGGAACCACCAGATCGACGCCGAACAATTCTTTGATTAGTTCACCATGCATTTCTTTGACGCGGCGGTAAACGTGGGCCAGCATATTCTCCAGGAAGGCCATCACATCTTCGTGCGACTCGATGTAAGAAATTTCCATATCGATGCCGGTGAATTCAGTCATGTGGCGCGAGGTGTAGGAGGGGTCGGCGCGGAAAACAGGCCCGATTTCAAAAATACGCTCAAAACCGGCAGCCATGGCCATTTGCTTGTAGAACTGCGGGGACTGCGCCAGGTAGGCTTTGGTCTCGAAATACTGCACCTCGAACAGCTCTGCACCGCTTTCGCTGGGCGAGCCCATCAACTTGGGCGAATGGACTTCGATGAAATTGTGTTGCAGCCAGTATTCACGGAAGGCCTGTTCAGCGGTGGTTTGCACCTGAAAGATGGCGGCAACCTGCGGACGGCGCATGTCCAGATAACGCCAGTCGAGGCGGTAATCGATGGAAGGGATCGTCTCGGCAAACGGATCGAGCGGGAGGGGGGAATCGGCAGTGCTTTCCACCTGCAGACTTTCCAATTGCACTTCCAACCCGCCTAATTTGACGACTGGATTATCGACCACGGCACCGGTGACGGTTACCACCGACTCGGCGCCAAGCGTGGAAATCTGCTCGGCTAAAGCAGTGTCATTAGCCTTCCAGAATGCAACCTGCACCAATCCGGTTTGATCCCGGACGATCAGGAATTGCATTTTCTTCTGGTCGCGCAGGGTCTGCAAAAACCCATGAATTTGAACTTTCTCTCCGATGTGGCTGCGTAAGTCTCCGATAAAAGTGCGTTGCATTGTCTTCTTCTCCTGGGCGTGGATTTATGTACGAAAATGGCGTGGTTTTCTGTTGTTTCGTGGCTGGTTCGGTCTAGCAGCCGGGATGGAGTTCAGGTAAGGGAAGAGTCAGTTGTTTGGCTGCCTGGTAAGGCGAAATCTGGCGGGTTTCCACCTGGGCCAGGGTCTCCTGGAAAAGCTCCGGCGGGACGCTGGCCCGCCAATTGTTATTCAATTCTACCTGAACTAACTGCTCGAGCTCTGCCTGCAGACGGCTGCGGTCGCGTGCCTGCCAGGCGCCAGTGGTATGCAGATATGCGGCGTGGCGGTCAATAGCTTCAACCAGTTCGTTTATTCCCTCTGATTGGGTGGCAATGGTTTGCAGTACCGGCGGAATCCATAACGGTGCGGTGCTGCCGGTAAAACTGTGCGGGTGAGTGGGATGGCCCAGTTCAAGCATGGCGCGGAGGGCGCGGACGGTGCTGTCCACACCGGGATGGTCAGCTTTATTAATGACCAGAATATCGGCGATCTCCAAAATTCCGGCTTTGATGGCCTGGATGTCATCCCCCATGCCGGGCGCTTCGATCACCAGGGTGGTGTGCGCCAGACGGGCAATGTCCACTTCGGCCTGACCGGCGCCGACTGTCTCGACCAGCACAATGTCGAACCCGGCAGCGTCCAATGCCTGGACTACCCCGGTGGTGGCGCGCGCCAGGCCACCGAGGGCTCCACGCGATGCCATAGAACGGATGAAAATGCCTGGGTCGCCGGCTAAATCACGCATGCGCACCCGGTCCCCAAGCACGGCGCCGCCGGTGAAGGGGGAGGTTGGGTCAACAGCGACGATGGCAACGCTGCGCGCGGGTTTCCCATTTGTGGGATTGCGCAGCGCGAGGGCGATCTGGTTGACCAGCGAAGATTTGCCTGAACCCGGCGAGCCCGTGACGCCAATCAGGTGGGCGCGCCCGGTATGCGCAAACAACTGGTCAAGGGCAGCCCGACCCTCGGGCGCGTTATTTTCGACCAGGGTTAGCAAGCGGGCGAGGGGCAAGCGCTTGCCCGCAACCACACTCTCGACCAGGTCGTGTTTAACGTTCATCAAGCGGCTTTCAAACTTGCGCTTGCTGCAGGACAGCGCGCGTAATGTCCTCCACCACCTGGGTGGTAGGGGTGCCGGGTCCGTATACTTGCGCCACACCGGCATTGATGAGGCTGGGAACATCATTTTCAGGGATGATACCGCCGACGAATACACATACCCCTTCCTGTCCGTTGGCGCGAAGTAAGTCCAGGATGCGCGGAACCAAAACCATATGAGCGCCGGATAAAATGGAAATACCAATCGCGTCAACGTCTTCCTGGAGGGCGGCTTCTGCGATCATCTCCGGCGTCTGGCGCAGACCGGTATAAATGATCTCCATCCCGGCGTCGCGCAAGGCACGGGCAATTACCTTTGCACCGCGGTCGTGCCCGTCCAAGCCTGGCTTGGCAATCAGAACCCGTATCTTTCGCTCAGTCATGTAGTGCTCCAAAAAATGGGGGTAGCGTATTAGAATTATACCGCGTCTACGGGTGTGCTGTTGAGCGGGCAAATGTCATGTTTCTGTCTGAAAAATGACCCGACCACGCGACCTCTCAAATCGGAATACCGTTGGATTTAAAGGGAGAGTAAACCATTATGTGCGCGCGTCATACAGGAGTTACAGGCGCGAACTATAGCGTATAGATATAAATTGCTCCTTGTAATTTCAATATAAAATTGTATAATGACAATTATGAGGGGTACTATACGCATTGTTTTAGTCATATTCATATTGATATTGCTAGGCGGAGTCACCCATCCGGGGTATACCCAAACTACCGGAACGGGTGAAGACTTTGGCACTGGCCATATCGTGCGCGGCGCGTTCCTCGAACAGTACGTCAGCGTTCGCAGTCCGCTTGAACTGTACGGACTGCCGATCACCGGTGAATTCGAGGGCATGTCTGCGTTTGGCATCACCACCGTTCAATATTTCAACAAAGCTCGTTTTGACCTGGTCAAGGATCTGGATGGCAATGACAAGGTGGTTGTTGCCAACCTGGGAGAATTAACTTATCCGGGGTCGGGACCGCTGGCGCCCGTATCCTCCGAGGGTCCAACCTGCCGCAAATTCCCGGCGACCGGAAAAAGCGTATGCTACGCTTTCCTGCAGTATTATGACGCCAATGACGGGCCAGTCAACTTTGGCGACCCGATCTCGGATCTTGAAATTCGCGAGGGCCGCTACGTACAGTATTTCCAAAAGGCGCGGATGGAATGGGCGCCTGAACTGGACGCGGACAGCCACGTCATTTTGACCGACCTAGGCAAGCGCTACTTCGATTTTGTGGTCGGCGATTCGGATCGATTAAAGCCAGAAGGCAGTTCGATCCCCGGCAAGCCACGCAAGCCGCAGGCTTATGCATTTGTTGCCAACCCATTGATCACCGCCGGCAGCCAGCAAACGTTGAACGTGGTGGTGGTGGATATGTACCGCCAACCGGTTGCCAATGCGCAGGTGTGGGTCTTTATGCTCACCCCTGACGGGCGCAAGGACCCCTTCCGCGCTCCGGACACCAACAGCGATGGTATTTCCACGCTGCTCTTCCCGGTAGGGAGTCTATCGCCCACACAGATCGTGGCGCTTGAGGTGAAGGTTACCGCTAATGGCGAAGAGACTTCCGCTCAATCCTGGTTCAGGGTGTGGTATTAGGCCGATTTTTTTGTCATTGCGAACGAAGTGAAGCAATCTGAGCCAGGGTAACGGCATGACTGGCTGGGGAGATTGAGCTCCATTTGTCACACTGAAAATCATATGTGCTGCTGACGAAATGGCATGTTAGCAAATGGTCGCAAATTGCATTGCGGCGCGGAACTACGTGGTGTGCTGTCATTGCGAGGCACGAAGCAATCTGAGCCGGTAGCAAAATGTGACTGGCTAAGGGAAAAGGCATGCTTCGCGCCGTATACGAGCATTAGGAAATCGCCTCACAACGCCTGGATAACAGAGGAAGCTGCTGAATACCTGGTGGGTTGTTAGATAGTTGTGGATTGCTTCGTGCCTCGCAATGACAGAAAGAAGCGATGAGGGCGCTTGCTTCGTTCCTTGCTGGACTGAAAGAGATAATGGCATGGATATCTTCGTTACTTGCAATAACAACCTGTTTTTTTATTGTTTTGCTGCGCTCACAACACAATAATATGAACCACCGCAAGTATAACCAAAAACCTCAACCAAAAAACTCCAGCGATAAATCTTTCCATTCCGGATTGATAGAATTGATCAACTCAATCTTGTTCTTTCTTGAACCACCCTTAATTTGTTTTTCCCGGGTAATGGCTGAATTAATATCTGTGCCGCACTCATAAAAGACCAATTTGAAGATTTTATATTTTTTTGTGAATTCCCCACCCAGTCCATTTTTATGCTCTAGAACCCGTCGTTCGAGATTGTTCGTTACACCTGTGTAAAGCACTGAATTAAATGCGTTGGTCATGATATAGACGTAATAAAGCCGGTCATTTGACATCTTCAGGTTGAGCCTTTGTGAGCGTAGATTGCATTTAATAGTGTACAGCAATTATGTTCAAGCTTTGGATGGAGCTCGCGGGGTTTTCTATTTGGGAGAATTTATTCACTTGTCCAAGCAAGTATAATCATCTTAATTTGTCCTCAAAGACAGAAACGCACGTTAATTGGGATAAGATTCCATCAACCCTCGTAAAGGCGCGATGGGATGTCATTGCGAGGAACGAAGCAATCTGAATCGGGTTAACTGTATGATTGGCTGTGGAAAAAGACACTAATCATGCCGTTCTGTTCTTTAGGAAATGTCATCACAACGCTTGGATGACAGAGGTAGCTGCTGAAAGCTGGGGCTGTTGGTAGATTGTCGTGGATTGCATCGTTCCTCGCAATGACAAAAAGAGGTGATGGCGTAAAATGTTTCGCGGCTCTCAATGACAGGAAGAGGCGATGAAGTAGATGGCTTCGTTCCGCGCTATGACAACCGCCACCTTAAATCTTAACAAAATTGGCTTACCAAAAACTTTAAGACCGCTTGCGGCGGGCAGCCGGTATGGACATGCTATAATCATTTCAGCCCGACAACTGCCCTGTCTGGTATTTATTTAACGTTGACTGCCTTATGACTTTCGCCCACCTGCATGTTCATACCCAGTACTCGCTGCTAGACGGCTTCTCTAATATTAAGAAGCTGATCCAACGCGTGAAAGACATGAACATGCCGGCGGTTGCCATCACAGACCACGGCACCATGTTTGGGGTGATCGAATTTTTCAACGCCGCCAGGACCGCCGGTGTGAAACCGATTATCGGGCTGGAAGCTTACATGGCAGCGCGCGGCATGCGGGACCGCGATGGTAAGCTGGACAAGACCTCGTCGCACTTACTGTTGCTGGCGGAAAATGACACCGGTTACCGCAATTTGCTCAAAATTGCCAGCGCGGCACAGCTGGACGGTTTTTACTACTTCCCGCGCATCGACCACGACTTCCTGGCGGCCCACGCGGAAGGATTAATCGCTACCTCCGGCTGCATGGCGGCTGAAATTCCGCGCATCATCAGGGAAAAGGGCCCTGAAGCTGCCCGCCAGAAGCTGGACTGGTACTACGACATTTTCGGACCGGACAACTTCTTCCTCGAACTTCAACAGCACAACATTCCCGAATTGCAGACCATCAACAAGGCGCTGTTGAGCCTTGGTCCGCGCTACCAGGCGCGTTATGTCGCCACCAATGATGTGCACTACATTAATCCGGAAGATTGGCGCTACCAGGATATTCTGCTGGCGATTCAGACCGGGTCATTGATCACCGAACCGAACCGCTTCCGCATGTCGGATGATACCTACTACCTGCGAACACCGGATGAGATGGCGCAGTTGTTTGCTGAAGTTCCTGAGGCGCTTTCCAACACCGTTTTGATTGCAGAACGCGCCAATGTTGATCTTTCCAGCCAGGGATATCACCTACCGCTATTCGAAGTCCCGCAAGGCCATACTTCGCAGACCTATTTGCGCAAATTATGCGAACGAGGTCTATTGGAGCGCTACGGCTCGCACGCTGAAGATCTGGAAATCCGCACCCGACTGGAATACGAGCTGCAGGTCATTCATGAAATGGGCTTCGACGCCTACTTTCTGATTGTGTGGGATTTATGCCAACATGCCCGCGCCAACGGCATCTGGTACAACGCACGCGGGTCAGCCGCCGGATCGATGGTGGCGTACACACTGGATATCACCATTGTTGAGCCGGTCAGCCACGGCCTCATTTTTGAACGTTTCCTCAACCCGGGGCGCATTTCGATGCCGGATATCGACCTGGACTTCCAGGATGATATGCGTGCGCACATGATGGAATACACCGCGCAGAAATACGGCAACGACCGGGTGGCGCAGATTATTACCTTCGGCACGATGGGCGCACGCGGTGCTATTCGCGATGTCGGCCGGGTGATGGATATTCCACTCAACGAAGTGGACCGCGTCAGCAAGCTGGTGCCGAACATCCCCAGCAAGCCCATGACCATCGCCGAGGCGGTGGAAGCGACGCCGGAATTAAAGAATATCTATAATTCGACGCCGTATTTGAAAGAGCTGATCGACACCGCCGGGCACATGGAAGGCGCGGTACGCAGCGCCGGGACGCACGCTGCGGGCGTGATCATTACCGACCGGCCGATCCTGGATTACATCCCACTGCACCGGCCAACCAGCGGCTCGGAAGAGTCGCCGATTAAAACGGTCACCCAGTTCGAAATGTCGATCATCGAGTCGCTGGGCCTGCTCAAGGTGGATTTCCTGGGCCTGTCGACCCTGACGATTATGCAGCGCGCCTGCGACTTGATCGAAAAGCGTCGCGGGGTGAAGCTGAACCTGGATAACATCCCGATTGATGACCCTGAAACCTTCGAATTCCTGGGATCGGGGCACACCGCCGGCGTCTTTCAATTGGAAGGTACGGGCATGACGCGTTACCTCATGCAAATGAAACCTAACAACCTGGCGAACGTCATCGCCATGGTGGCGCTTTACCGACCCGGGCCGCTGGCTTTTATCCCGCAGTACATCAAACGCATGCACGGCGAAGAAAAGGTCAGCTACCGCACGCCGGCCATGGAACCGATTTTCAAAGAGACCTTCGGCATCCCTATCTACCAGGAGCAATTAATGCGCGCCGCGGTGGAACTGGGCGGTTACACCCTGCCGGAATCGGATGAACTGCGCAAGGTCATTTCCAAAAAGCAGAAAGACAAACTGGAAAAGCACCGGAAAAAATTTATTGACGGCGCCAGCGAAAAAGGCATTTCAAAAGAGACCGCTTCGGCCATTTTTGCCGACTGGGAAGAGTTCGCCAATTACGGCTTTAACAAGTCGCATGCTGCTGATTATGGCATCATTGCCGTACAGACCGCCTACCTGAAGACTCATTACGCCGTAGAGTATATGACCGCGCTGCTTTCCGCCTCGAAAAATGAAATCGAGAAAGTGGCTTTTTATGTAGCCGACAGCCGCAGCATGGGCATCGAGGTTTTGCCGCCGGACGTAAACTCCAGCCAGTATGACTTCTCGATTGAAGATCGGGACGGGCAGCCGCCCGCCATCCGCTTTGGGTTGGGGGCGGTCAAGAATGTCGGGCAAGCGCCGGTGGACATCATCCTCGAAGCCCGCAAAGTCGGTCCCTTTACCGACCTGAAAGATCTGGCTTTCCGCGCTGATTTGCAAAAGATTGGCAAGCGATCCCTGGAATGCCTGGTGCGCGTTGGCGCGCTGGATCGTTTTGGACCTCGCAAAGCCATCCTGGAAGGCCTTGACCAGTTTATTTCAGTCAGCGCCAGCCATTTCCGTGCGCTCAACAGCGGGCAATTGAGCTTCTTCGGCTCCATTGCCGGGGTGGAGGAGGAATTCCGCCTGCCCATAACACCATTACTCGACCGGCGCGAGCAGTTGGAATGGGAACGCGAGTTAATCGGCTTATACGTTTCGGATCACCCGCTGACCCCATACTTGCCGACCCTGCAGCAGCGGGTGACGCACTTTTCGAGCGCGCTGCCAGAACTGGCGCATAAGGAGAAAGTAACCGTTGCTGGTTTGGTGACGCGCTTCCGCAGTCACCAAACGAAAAAAGGCGACATGATGGGTTTCGTCACCCTGGAGGATGTACAGGGTGTCGTTGAACTGGTGGTTTTCCCGCGCGCCTGGGCGCAGTATGCCGGTCTGGTGGTGATGGACCGGGTGCTCCAGGCCGACGGTTCGCTAGACAATGAATCCGGCGACCCCAAAGTCCTGGTGGACCGGCTGACTGAGGTGTTCCTCGATGCGGAAGGGCAATCGACCGGCCGCGAGGTCGACCCTTACTTGAGCTACCTGCCGGACGAAGAAAACAACTTGTCTGTGGACGAATTTGATTTTACTGTGCAGGACCGTGCACCTGAAATTCTCCGGCAGCCTGTGCAACACGCGGCAAGCAAACGCACGGAATGGGATGATACGCCGCTCCCTCCCGAATTTCCGGATGACTGGCACCTGCTGAGCGCTGGAGCATTCGATTCAGGTTCAGTTCAACCGGACCAGGTAGAAAGTATAGCCTTCCTACCGGCTGCGCCCGTAACCGAAGAAGCCGCTCCGGCGATGCCACAACCTGTGCCCGAAAAGTCTGCGGCTGCGACCGAGCCGGCAACGCTCTCGATCAACCCGCCCCCGGTGAAGATCTCCGAGCCGCTGGTGCATTATCCGCCGATGAATTATCTGGTGGCTCCGGTACTTAGCAGCGAAGTGTCGCCTGGTGAAATCCGAATGGTCAAAGTGATTTTACGGTCAACCGGTGATAAGCATCGGGATGTGCTGCGGGTGCGCCGGGTGCACGGTGTGTTGCGATCTGCTCCGGGGCGTGATAAATTTGCACTGATGGTTTTTGAAGGCGGCAGCCGTTACCTGATGGAATTTCCAAACGAGACCACCGGCATCAGCACCGAACTACTGCGTACTTTGACGGCCATGGTCGGCGAGGGCAGCGTGCTGGTCGAAACCATCAAACTACTTTAGAAAAGTTGAGCATACATATCGATGGCTGAAGGCCGTTCCATTAAGACGATTGGCTTGTTAACTTCAGGCGGCGACGCGCCGGGGATGAATCCATGTATCCGGGCAGTTGTGCGGGCTAGCCTGGCCCGCGGTTTGCAGGTGATTGGGGTCGAGGACGGATTCGAGGGCCTGATCAATGGGCGCTTCCACCCTATGGGTCCGCGTGATGTTGGTGGGATCCTGCAGCGCGGCGGGACCATCCTGCGGACGGCACGCTGCAAAGATTTCATGGACCAGAAATACCAGCGCGAAGCGATCCGTTCGATCAATGACGCTGCCATCGACGGGCTGGTGGTGATTGGCGGTGACGGCAGTATGCACGGGGCTCAAAATCTGGTGGATCGCGGCATCGCTGTAGTGGGTGTACCCGCCAGTATCGACAATGATATTTTTGGCACCGATATATGCATTGGGGTGGATACTGCCCTGAACACCATCGTGGATGCCATCGACAAACTGCGCGATACCGCCTCCTCGCACAACCGCGCCTTTCTGGTGGAAACCATGGGGCGTGAATCAGGTTACCTGGCGATGCAGGCCGGCATCGTCACCGGCGCTGAACTGGTACTGGTGCCGGAGGTGGAAACGGATGTTGAACTGGTTGGCCAGGTGATGGAGGCCGCCTACCGCCGTGGCAAGAGTCACTGCATTGTGGTTGTTGCTGAAGGCGCCAAACCGCCTATCAGTGAACTGGCTGAGAAGATCAATTCAATGGAAATGGGATTTTCCACCCGGGTGACCATTTTGGGGCACATTCAACGCGGGGGTAAACCATCGGCGTTTGACCGGTTGCTGGCCTCACGGTTTGGCACCAAAGCCGTTGAGTACCTGGTGGAAGGCAAGACCGGGGTAATGACCGGATTGAATGGCAGCTCGGTTGAAGCGGTGCCATTCAGCCATGTGTTCTCAAAACGCAAATCGCTGCCCATGGACCAATACGAAATGGCCAAAACCCTGGCGCGGTGAAGTTCATCGTTCGGGGTTGACAGGGGGAGGGCGAGAACAAAGTCATCCTAGACCGGCGAGAATGCCATAGCCTCGCCCTACAGTTAAGCCGGCAGCGATTACGGGTCGGCATGGAAACCACCCTCGCTGAAGGGTGCCAGACGCCTGTAACCAGGCGTGCGGACTTTTATTGGATTGGCGCAGGATAAAGATCCCGACTCTGCGCCAATACCATTCGAATTACTTAAAGAATTCATCACAAAGTAACCAAATCTAAATAAAAACTAAATACCGCCCTGCTATCCTAAGGAAGATCCAAACGGGATCAAACTTACTCAAACATACAAACAAGGAGAACATTTATGAGTAAAAAAGTATGGCTTTCCCTCCTGGCTGCAGGAGTACTGGTGGCAGGCGTTTTCTTCGGCATCAGCGCGGTCAAAACCGTTAGCGCCGATACGACTCCGGTCACTGGCATGTATGGCATGATGGAACGCGGACGCGGTGGTTATGGCGTCTCGCAAGAGAGTCTGGCAGAAGCGTTGGGTGTCACTGTGGACGAGTTGCAGGCCGCCTATCAAACTGCTACCGATAAGGCGTTGGAACAGGCCGTGGCAGCAGATCTGATTACCCAGACCCAGGCTGACCTCATTAAAGAGCGCGGGACAGGCTTCTTTGGCATGCATCTGGGCGGTTTTATGAGCGCCGGTGATATCGACTTCCAGGCTTTGTTGGCGGAAGCCCTGGGCATCAGCACCGATGAACTCCAGGCTGCAACCACCACGGCGCGCACGACCGCCATCGCAGATGCTGTGGCAGCCGGCGACCTGACTCAGGAACAGGCTGACCTGATCCTGGGACAACAGGCGCTGCGCAACTCGGATGCCTTCAAAACCGGCATGACCGCGGCTTATGAACAAGCCATCAACGATGCCCTGGCAGCTGGCACCATCACCCAGGCTCAGGCAGATGCCTTGCTGGCCAACCTTGAAACCAACGGCTTCATGGGCGGACACGGCTTCGGCATGGGCGGCGGGATGGGCGGCGGTCGCGGCGGCATGCACGGTGGTATGGGTGGCGGCATGGGCGGGAATTGGTAAGTCAGCCCTAACGGAAACCCTAAAAACCTAACGCCAATAAATCAGAAGGTTTGCCGATAAGGCGATGAATTCAAGAACGAAACCTCTGAAGTGTTTAGGATGAAATAAAAAAAACAAAGGGCGAGAATTTCTCGCCCTTTGTTTTTTTAGTCTGATCGGGTTCGGAAACATATCAGTTGGTTGAGATCCTTCGCTCCCGATAAAGCCGGTCGCTCAGGATGACATCATTATTAAATTTTCTTCCGCTGTGCGCGGTGATGGATGCGCAGTTGTTAGGCTAGGCGGCGGCCTGCTGGCGGCGGACGCGGTTGGTGGTGATGTATTTACTCAATTCGGCCGCCAGGGAGGGGATAATCAGCAGCGGAATGATAAAGCGCCACTCGATCCAGGTGAGCGGTACGGTGCTGAAGATGGGGTTCAAGAATGGCACGTACACCACCAACATCAACAACACCAGCGAGAAAAGCACCGCCAGGTTCATCCATTTATTGCTGAACAGACCAATTTTTAGGATGGGGTAATGTTCAGAGCGCGCAGTGTAGGCTCGCAGCAATTCTGAAAGCGACAGAGTCAGGAAAGCCATGGTTTCGGCGTAAATCTCGTTGTGCAGCAGGCCGATAGCATACGCAGTGAGTGTCACGGCAGTGATGGCGATGGTCTGGATGAGGACACCCAGCCGCATGGACTTATTGATAATCGGTTCTTTGGGCGGACGCGGCTGCTGTTCCATCGTATCCGGGTCGCCTTTTTCGGTGCCCAGAGCCAGCGCCGGAGCGCCGTCCGTGATCAGGTTGAGCCACAGCAGTTGAATAGGCGCCAGAGGCGAAAGTACCGCCCTTTCGGCATTCGGGAAGAGCAGGCGGCCAAAGGCGGTCGGCAGGAAAATGATCAGGATCTCCGCCAGGTTGCAGGAGATCAGGTAATAGACAAATTTGCGAATGTTGGCGTAGATGATGCGACCCTGCTCCACCGCTGAGACGATGCTGGCGTAATTATCGTCGGTCAACACCATGTCAGCGGTGCCTTTGGCCACGTCGGTCCCGGTGATGCCCATCGCTATGCCAATATCCGCGCGTTTGATCGCTGGCGCGTCGTTTACGCCGTCGCCGGTCATGGCAACCACCTCGCCGTTGGCTTTGAGTGCATCGACAATGCGCATTTTATGCTCTGGTGAGACCCGGGCGAAGACGTCAGTGTGCTGAACCGCTTCCTGCAAGGCTGGATCATCCAATTCATCCAGCTGAGCGCCTGCCAGCACCTGGTGTCCCGGGCGCAGCAGATGAATGCTCTCCCCGATGGCGCGGGCGGTGTTGGGATAATCGCCGGTAATCATAATGGTCCGGATGCCAGCCCGGGCCGCTTTATCCAACGCAGGTTGCACTTCAGGCCGGGCCGGGTCGATCATGCCGACCAATCCAACAAATATAAGATTCTTCTCCAACTGCGCCTGGTCGAGCTTTTCGGGTATTTCAGGCAGCACCCGGTAGGCCATGCCAAGCACGCGCAACGCATCTTGGGTCAGGACATCATTGGCTGCCATAATCTTGCTGCGCTGAGCATCATCCAGCGGAGCGGGCACATCTGAAGTAGTCTGGTAGCTGGAACACAGTTTGAGCACCACATCCGGCGCGCCTTTAACCACTACTGTGAATTCCGGATGATTACCGTCGCTAAAGGGCGAAAGATCGTCCAGGTGCGGGTCTTTAACGCCATGTATGGTGACCATGCGCTTGCGGTCTGAATCGAAGGGAATTTCACGCTCGCGCGGGTAGGCCTGGCTGAGCTCTTCCGGGAGTGCCCCTGCTTTGGCTGCCGCAATCAGGATGGAACCTTCGGTCGGGTCGCCGATAATACGGAAGCTGGAGCGGCCGTTTTCACCTTCGATGCGTTCCAATTCCGCGTCGTTATTCAGCGCGCCCACCCACAGGGCGGTGCGGGCAGCGGGAAATTGATCCAGGTCGATCCGCTTCCCGGCCAGGCGGAAATCACCGTCGGCGGAGTAACCTGTGCCGGATATTTCGATATCCTGCCCGTCCACCCACAGCCGGGTGACTGTCATCACATTCTGGGTCAGCGTCCCGGTTTTATCCGAGCAAATGACGGTTGCCGAACCGAGCGTTTCCACTGAGGAAAGCCGCCGGATGAGCGCGTGGCGTTTGACCATCTCGCGCATTCCCAGCGCCAGGCTGATGGTCACGATGGCGGGCAAACCCTCGGGTACGGCTGCAATCGCCAGGCTGACTGCAACCATAAACATCTGCAAAATTGGCCCGCCCTGGAGGATACCGGCGATGAAAACCAGCCCGCAAATGATCAGAGCTGCCCAGCCCAATGTTTTTCCCAGCTGCTGCAGGCGGCGCTGCAATGGGGTTTCTTCCATTTCAACCGATTGCAGCATGGTGGCGATCATGCCAAGCTGTGTGTGCATCCCGGTAGCTACCACCGCACCGCGTCCGCGGCCGTAGGATGCCAGTGTGCCCATAAAGGCTGTATTCTTGCGGTCGCCGAGGGAACTTTCGGCATCCACGATGGCAACGGCGTTTTTCTCCACCGGCATCGACTCGCCCGTCAGCGCAGCTTCTTCGACCCGCAGGTTCACCGCTTCCATCAGGCGCAAATCGGCCGGGATGAAATTGCCGGCTTCCAGGAAAACGATATCCCCCGGCACCAGTTCGTGCGCCGGAATCGAAATGCGGCGCCCGTCCCGCAGCACCTGGGCGTCGGGCGCGGCCAGTTTTTTGAGCGCTGCCAGCGCCTGTTCAGCCCGGCTCTCCTGAACTACTCCGAGCACTGCATTCAGCACAACGATCGCCAGAATGGCAATCGACTCGATATAGGGCTTGTGTTCGACGGCTGAGACGATAGTGGAAATAACTGCTGCGACGATGAGCAGCAGCACCACGAAGTCGTTCAACTGCCGCACAACCATTTGCAGGAAAGTGGTGTGCGGAGGTTCGGTTAACTCATTGGGCCCGTACTTCTCCAGACGGCGGGCAGCCTCCGCCGCAGTCAAACCGCGGCTTTGTTCCGATTCCAATTGCAAGAGAACATCCTGCGCGCTCAAAGAATGCCAGGTGGCTGATATATCCGGGTTGCCGGCCGGTTTGTTCAACGGAGGATTTTGATTAATCATTCGATCTCCAGATGCATAGGAATGCCGGTTCAGGGTGCTGGTTAAGGTAGCTGCAGGGATGTTAATGCGCCTGTCTGCTCACATAGATTGTAAACGCAGGAAATGCCTTGTTTCAGCTGCCTTCTGGGCCAATTACTGTTCCATCCGGAATAGCGGTATTTTTAGCGATAACCACAATCCCATCCCGCACCACGCACAATGGCAGGTCTAACTCGGTTCCGCGTGGGTAGGGTTGGATGATGACATTCTCGCCAATTTGCACATTTTTATCCAGTATGGCTCCGCTTATTTGCGAATTCTTGCCAATGCCTAAAGGAATAAAACCCGCTTCGGGAGAAATCGTGTCGCTGCCGGCTTTTTTGACATAATAATCGGCGCCCATCATCACCGTATCGGTAATTTTCACCCCGCTCTGGATGATACTGCGCAGTCCGATGATGGAATGCCGAATCTCTGCCATGTTGATCCGGCAGCCTTCCGCCAACAGGACATTTTCCAGCAGTGAATTTTGTACGATCGATCCGGGTAGGTAGCGTCCATGCGAATAAATTGGCCGGGTCGAATCATACATATTGAAGGGCGAATCCGGCATGGTCAACGCCAGGTTGGTGTCATAGAACGAGCGGATCGTTCCAATATCCTCCCAATAGCCCTCAAAATCATAACCAAAAACATTCGCATTTTGTATGGCGTGTGGAATCACATCGCCGCCAAAATCATCGAAGCTAAGATTTGACTCCAGCAGTTCCACCAAAGTTTTCGTGTTGAACAGGTAGATTCCCATTGAGCCAAGGAACGGCTTTTGCGGATCTTCGCTTGACATCATTTCTGCCAGAACCCGGGGATCGTTGGGCTTTTCGGCAAAATTGATCAGACGGCGGTCCGGGTTGCGTTTGAGGATGCCAAAGCGCCCGGCATCGGAGTGCGCCACCGGTTGAACCGCCACAGTGATATCCGCTTTGTTTTGAATGTGAAAATCGAACATGGGTTTGAAATCCATGGTGTACAGATGGTCGCCTGCCAGGATCAATACGTACGGGGCACGGGTCGAGCGGATTTCGAACAACTGCTTACGAACAGCGTCCGCGGTACCCTGGTACCAGGCAGCGCTGGAAATGGTCTGTTCGGCTGCCCAGATTTGTACCCAGCCGGTGTGAAAGGAGTCAAAAACGTAGGTGTTGGTGATGTGGCGGTGCAGGGATACCGAGTTGAACTGGGTCAGCACGGCGATGCGAAAGATGCCGGAGTTGATGCAGTTGCTGATAGGGATATCGATCAACCGATATTTTCCGGCAATCGGAACCGCTGGTTTGGAGCGCACGGCGGTCAGCGGGTAGAGACGAGTGCCACGCCCGCCCCCCAGGACAATTGCGAGTATATCGTTGGTCGATGCCATATCCAAATTCCTTTCGATCACACGCAGCGCGTTTCCCCAGGCCGGTTGCCTTAGCGGAATTGTACATACAAAGGAAGGTGTCGCTGAAATTAATAACCAGCTATTAACCTTCCAGGGTAAATGGCTTGATCCAGATGATTATACAACCAGCGGCTACGGGTGGGGCGTCTCGCAAACCGCCCCTACAAAACCTAACAATACCATCTCTCAATGACCAACCACCCCAAATCATGTTGGATTTCGGGCTGCGATTGTACATTTCCTGCTGGCTGCACAGCTTCCCCCTCACTCGCAGAGTGTCCTGCCCACACCCACAGGGCACCCTGTGGGTGTGGGCAAGCCAACCTACGAAAGGCCTATCTTGCCACTGCCCGAATTCGGCGGTTGAGACTGGTAGCGACCCAAACGATTATGAACGCCGTAGTACAGGTCAGTACGATGGCTGCGCCGGAAGCTACGTTGAAATAATATGATAGGTACAGCCCGATCACTGCCGATACTGCCGCAATGGCTGCGGCCAATGCCATCATCTTCCATAGCCGGCGGGTGAGCAAGTAGGCTGTCGCGGCCGGCGTTACCAGCATGGCTACCATCAACGCCACCCCCACGGTCTGCAGTGAAACCACAATGGCCACCGCGATCAGCACGATCAAAATATTATCCAATAGGCGCGCTGGCAGGCGCAGTGTAGCCGCCAGAACCGGGTCGAATGCCAGGATCATAAATTCTTTGTAAAACAGAAAAACCACTACCAGAACGAGCCCGCCGAAAACCGCGGTCAGCAACAGATCCTGCGTGCCGACCCCCAACACGTCGCCAAATAGAAAATGAGCCAGATCGACGGTGTAACTGCGCACGGACGAGATCAACGCGATGCCCAGCGCAAACATCCCGGCGAAAATGATGCCAATGGCCGTATCCTCTTTGATGCGGGCGGTGCGGCTGACCGCACCAATGCCGAGGGAACTGACCACAGCGGTGCCCATGGCCCACCAGAAGAGCGGTTCGCGCGCTCCGCCGCCTACCAGGTAACCGACTGCCAGTCCGGGCAGGATGGCATGCGCCAGTGCGTCGCCAAAGAAGGCCATCCCGCGCAGCACGACATACGCGCCAAGCACGGCGCATACGATGCCAACTAATACGGCAGCTGCCATGCCGCGCAGCATAAAGGGATATTGCAGCGGTTGTAAAAGGACTTCAAGCATGGTCATGTTCTCCATCGTCGCAGCAGGAGTCACCCAGAGCCAGGGTACCGTCAACCCCGGGCAGTAAGCGCAGGTGACTGCCGTAGGCATCCACCAGTTGGGCCGGGTTGAGTACGGTTTCCGCCGAACCGATCCCGACCAGACGGCGGTTGAGCAGCATGACCCTATCGAAGCGTTCGCCGGCGATCTTAAGATCGTGCAACGCGACCATCACCGTCACACCCTGGCTGTGCAATAGTTCCAGAACGCTGAAAAGTTCTTCCTGCGCGCGCGAGTCCAGCCCCGTGAGCGGTTCGTCCATCAGAATCAACTCAGCTTCCTGGGCCAGGGCGCGGGCAATAAACATGCGCTGCTGCTGCCCGCCCGAAAGCTGTTGAATCTGCCGGTCGGCCAGGTCGAGCAGTCGGACGGTATCCAATGCCTGCCTGACCAACTGGTAATCATGGTGTGTCGGCCAGCGCAGCAACCCCAGTTTGCCAGTGCGGCCCATCATGACCACATCGGCAACCGTGGCAGGGAAACTCCAGTCAACCTGGGTGCGCTGCGGCACATAGGCGATGCAGATATGCCCGCCTGGTTCGTGACCGGCAACCTCTACCAGCCCGCGACTGGGCCGCAGCACGCCAGCGATCACCTTGAACAGCGTTGATTTTCCGGCGCCATTTGGGCCGACGACTGCCAGCCGTTCGCCGCGCTGCAATTCGAACGTCAGATTATCCAGCGCTGCCCCGGAATCGTATGCAACGGTTAACCCCTCCACCTTTAAAATCGGTTTGTCTGGGGAATGCGGGTGCGGGTGTGCCAGAAAGGTAAGGTTGGGATTGCGAAATCGATCAAGAAATGCCATTTTTTTACCTTCACATGCTTGCCTAGGGTTTCAAGGCAGCGACCATTGCGCTAACGTTATAGTGAACCATGTCCAGGTAGGTAGCGGCGGGGCCGCCGGGTTCGGAGAACGATTCATGATACAGGCGCACCAGTTGTACTCCCGTGTCGTCTGATACACGCTGTGCCAGGGTCGGCGTAACCGCATCGCTGATAAAGATTGCCCGCACACTATGCTCCCGGATGGCTTGCTCAATCATCGCCAGGTCCTGCGCCGAGGGCGATGAGCTGGTACTGAAACCGGGGATGATGGCGCCAATCTGCTCGAAGCCGTAGCGCGCTGCAAAATAGCCGTAAACCAGATGATCGGTGACCAGGGTTCGGTTGGCAGCCGGGATAAGCGCAACCTGCTCCATCACCCAGCTATCCAAATCTTTTAGACTGGCTGTGTAGCGTTCTGCGTTAGTCTGGTAGATTGCGGCATTCGCCGGGTCAAGCTCGACCAGCGCCGCGCGGATATTTTCGACCCACACCATAACGTTGTTGGGATCGACCCAGGTATGCGGGTCGCCGGTATGCGCATCTTCGCCATCCGCTTCACCCGCTGGGGCTTCCAGCAGCTGAATCCCATCCGAGACCTCGACCACGCGGGCTTGAGCGCCGGCGTTTTCGATCAGCGGTTGCAGAAATTCTTCCAGGCCAGCACCGTTGGCAAAAATGATACTGGCATTCCCCACCATGGCCATATCGCGCGGCGAGGGCTGGAAGTTGTGCGGTTCGGCATTGGGCGGCAGCAGGGTCGAAACGGTAAAGGCGTCGCCGCCAATTTGCTGGACGACGTCAGCGACGATGCTGGTGGTGGCAACGACGTTCATTTCACCTGCCGGGGTGGCGGCAGGCAGTTGGCAGGCAGTTAGCAGCACCAGCAGGAGCAGCGCTGGCAGGATAGGATAGCGGGGGTGCATGTGGCTAAGACTCCGATAAGGTTGAAATGGGCTTGCGGCAGTTCGGGCAGGTGCCGAAAAACTGCAGCCAGTGTTCGTTGATGGCAAAACCGGTGTCGTTGGCGACCTTGCCGGACAGCGGGTCAAGGTCGTCCCCGGCGAAGGTTTGCACCAGCCCGCAGGAGGTGCACAACAGCAGATGCTGGTGACCGTCAGCGGTGCGCAGGTAGCGGTGGCAGCCGTCAGGGAGATGCACCCGCTCGATAAGACCTAGTTCTTCCAGTTTTTCGAGTGTGCGATACACGGTGACCAGCCCCAAGCCCGGGTGTTCGGCGCGGCCGAGGTCGTAGACCTCAATCGGCCCGAGCGCGCGGGAGGTGCCGACCATCAGCTCGACGATGGCGCGCCGGGGAGCGGTCACCCGGCAGCCGGCGGATTGCAGCAGGTCAAGCCAGCGAGAGACGGTTGCAGTTGGGTTCATGGAGCCTATTGTAATTGAAAATCATTTTCAATACAAGGGTTATGCTTGTCATGTTGCCCGCACTCACAGAGCACCTTTCAGGTGGGGCACGCTGCGCGTGAACGAAGTGATCACGAACATCCCGTGGGGAAGCAACTCGATGGCTGCCACCGCCACCATTCGTTTGCTCACATAAAATTTAGTTTGACATGCTGTCCCAAGGGTACCAAGCCACATCATCCTCCCAGACTTGAATACTTCCGAAGAGAATGGCTGAAGACCTTGACAGCCAAAATCAAACCGAAAATTATATAAACAGGATAAAGACTTAGTTCAATCGGTTCAAACTTATTTCCCAGCAACGCTTGGGCAGGGAAATTAGCCAACATGATTACAGGAATCCCAAATGTGAAGAATAACTTTGCCCCCTTCGAATAAATGGATGTCGGGTATCCGCTATACTGAAAAAACTCGGACTGAAGTGAAAATAACGATTGGACACTTATAAAACGCATAGCTAAACTCGCAATGAGAACGCCAACGACGAAACGCAAAACTACTGCCCCAAATAACATAAGAAAGAATAGAAATATAGCTGTAGAGTTCGGAATTACTATACTGTGAGTTAACAATAAACGAACAAGAATAAATGCTGGAAGAGCAAGACTAAACATTGATGATATTTGAACCCGTTGGAATGTCAACCAAAAAATTGGGTCGACAGGTTTCACTAAATCAAAATCTAAGGAACCCTCACGGATCCTACTTGGTAGGCGCTCCAAATTGGCTTTAATGAAAGTATCGTAAAACCCTATTACAATTTGATTTACACAAAGAAGAAAAATAACTTCATTCAATGTCCAGCCACCGATGGCAGGAATCTGAGCAAAAAGGATTTGAAAAAATAGTATAGAAAAAATGAACCAGAACAGATTCCCAATGATTAATATCAAAAAATTAACACGATAGACCAATACCCTTTTCCATGAGTTGCGAAGAAATATTAACCACAATGAAAAATAATTCACTTTATCCTCCAACTGCTTGGTAAATATTCAAGCCATTTTTCCAGAGGGTCTTTGCAATAAAATAGAGAGCTACCAACCATAAGAATTCAACTGTAAAACCCGTGCCTATTTGAACAGAACTCAAGGTTCCGAGGTAAACCTGAATGGGAAAATCTAGCGTATAACGCCAAGGCAGATAAACTAATATGGCTTGAAATTCCTTTGGGAAAAAAGTTATAGGCAAAATTTGGCCACTTAGGAGTGGCAAAAAAATACTAATAGCAAATTCAATTCCGCTTGTATCTTGTGTCCAAAATGCAACTAGACTGAAACCAAAGGACAGGAAGAAAGCCAAAAAAAAGGCCATGATTATAGCGGCCAAAAACATCAGCCACCGAATTGGCTCGGTAGTCCATACTAACCGATTTAAATTAAGAAAAACAAAGACGCTACCAAGGATGAAAGCTACTAGGAAATAAGGGATATTCGTGCCAATTCTTACACTGACCTGCATCCAGAGATACGAGATGGGTTTTGTCAACCATTTGGTTAACCCTCCCGAATGAATATCGTCTACGATTTCCCATTTCACCCCAGAATATAGTATGTCCTGCAGTAGGACCACCAGTAAATAATAAGTGAGTGTAGAAGGTAAATCGAAATTGGTTATTTCATCTACTTGGTTGAAAACGGTTTTCCATAAAAAAACCGCAAATACCAATGGAAGGCTTATGGTTAGAAAACTGACAATCTGGTTGAGACGATAGGATGCGCTTTCAGCGACTGCATTTCTTATGATTATAAGGTATGCACTCATTTTGAAAGCCTGTTATAAATTCGCCGTATCAGATCTTCAAGGGTTTCATCCTCAACAACCACTTCATAAATTGGGCTTTGAGAAACAACTAACGCAATAAAATCATCGACTTGATCGACTGGAAGATAAGCACTTGCCTGATCTGGGCTTGTGTTGACAACAGATGGATCCAACCTCCAAGAATATTCACCTGGTTGATGGTGAATCATCAATTTTTTATACGGAATGAATTTTTCAGATAAAGCATCCTGCGTCCCATCGTAATAAAATTGTCCTTTGTGAAGAACCACTATCCGATCGCATACACTTTCGATGTCTCGGACATAATGACTAGTAAGAATAATAGAAGCGTTTGTTAGAGAATTATATTCACGAAGAAAGCTCCTGATTTGATATTGGGCCGACAAATCTAATCCGATCGTTGGTTCATCTAGAAAGATTATTTTGGGGTTATGAAGAAGGCCACCGATTAACTCAGTCTTTATTCGTTCACCTAATGACAACTCCCTGATTGGCACATTAAGCAGATCTGTGACATTTAACATTTCACTGAGCCTTGCCAGGCGTTTATCAAAATCATTCGCAGCGATGTGATAAACTGCTTTCAAAAGCTCATACGAGTCTAAGGCTGGCAAGTCCCACCAGAGCTGTGTTTTTTGACCGATGATCAATGATATTTGACTCTGACACGTTTTGTTATGTGCCCAAGGAATGTGTTCCAAAACACGGACATCACCAGAAGTAGGAACAAGGATCCCGGAAAGTATTTTGATCAATGTTGATTTACCTGCTCCATTAGGTCCTATTAATCCGACCATTTCTCCTTGGCCAATAGTCAAAGAAATATTGCATAATGCTTGAACTTTTTCGTAAGTGGGTTTTAGAAAATTCTTTAAGATACTATACTGGCCTTGAGTTAAAAGGCGTCTCTTGTATATTTTTGTGAGATTCTGGACTGATATCGTCATTATCTCTCAATTGAAAGCTGTTTTAAGCGTCTTTGTCGCAAATCCAATGAATTAGGTAAGAAGTAATCATAATAACCTTTTTGGCAATCAACTTCACTGATATTTCCTTTATTTACAAGAGATTGCTCAGAACATCCCCCTAAGCACAAAGGCATATAAATGCATTCTTCACATTGTTGGTTTGTTTCCCATGGGATCAACATGGAAAACTGAGATACCCTTTGGAACAATAGTTCAATAGGTTCGGAAATATTTCCCACATACGATTCCTTCCTTCCCACCATCGTTATGCATTTGAACACTTTTCCCTCACGATCTACCATGAACACCCAGCTCTTTCTCATCGTACATAATCCAATCGCCACAGGGTCAACAATAGGTAATCCATAATCCAAAGCTAAGCGATATAATGAAATAGCACATCTAGCAGTATCATCCATATTCATTTCATTCTTCATAAAATATTCCGGTTGAGATTGTGTCAACCCCCTTTTTACGGCTCCAAATATGATATTGAAATTCTTGAAGTGTGAAAATCCCTCATCACACAATATAGAAAATAGTGATGGAATTTGTTCAAAATTCATTTTATCAAAATTAATACCCAGATTTACCTCCATCCCCATGTTTAATGCCATTTTCATATTCTTTAAAATTAGTTCATATGTACCTTTCCCATTTTTAAATGATCTTCTTTGATCATGAATAATCTGTGGCCCATCTAATGTAATCAGAGCTTTGTGAACATTTAATCTCAACAATTCACTAATATTGTTTTTATTTAACAAGGTTCCATTTGTCACTATTGAGAACAGCTTCTTTGCATTATTAAAATCAGCTAATTTGTTAACCCCTTGACCAATTTCCCATAGAAATTTTGTTGCTAGCAAAGGCTCTCCACCATGAAACGCGAAATCTAGAAATTGTGGCTGAATAGCTTTAATTAGCTCTGCTACCCAAGTTAAAAATTTGTCTTGGAATTCGGAGGGGTTCATGAGTGATTTAGCAGGAGGTTGCCTTAATCCATCTTCAAAACAATAAATACACTTACAGTTACAAGCATATGTAGGTAGGAATGTTATACCGACTTCAGATGATAGATTTTTTTGAAAAAACCAAAAGCGAGTCAATTTTTTTTCGTCTATATTGTCGTCTAATATCATTCCCATAATTCTTAATATCTCTAGAAGAGAATCGGGAATTACCGAAAAATCATTGGTTTTAATTTTACTGACTAACTCAACAGGCAAAACAATATGGCTTTTTTGCCTCGTATTAAAAATCTGTGATTCATAGTAGTAATTATATTTTGAAGAAAACATTCCCTCCTCCTTATAATGAATCAAACTGTTGTTTAATTAAAATACTTGAGTTTAAATCGGTGATTTCTCTGAAAATCACTTATAACAATATGCTTCTAAAGTCGAAGAACTGTATTTTGCTTTTTTCGCCCCCTATTTTTATATTCCCTTGAGCTTATTTATGATGTAATTCTAATTCCTGTGATTTAAAATGCCCGATTCACATGTGTGTAATTTTAGATTAACACTTTACAGAACGTCCTAATGCTTAGGTCGGCTCACTTGGACACCTCTGAGATCTCGCACAACATCCACCGCAAGGTGTGAAACGTTCGCATAGCATTGACCCATACCCAATTACCACAATTTCAATGCCGCCGATAGTCATGTACATTTTTCCCTCTCTTTGGAAATCGGGCATCTAATAATAATTATATATTTTTGTGGTAATTTTTCAACCCCTTTTTTAATGTTTATATATAGATGAATATATTGTTACCCCTTGGGTGCTCTGTGAGTGCACTCTAGGGTGACATCCTAGGGTCAGAAGGAACAGCGTAAAGTTGTCGATCCATATATAATTCATCCATTCTTCATAACAAGGAAAAGGTGCCATGAACCGCCGCAGTTTTACCGGTTTTACGCTCGACCCCGATCAACTTATCCTGGGCGGTATCGGCCTGTTATTCGTCCTGGTTGGCATTGGCTTGTTGTTCATCTTCGGCACAAAGGTTACTCTGGAATGCGACCGCAGCCGGTCACCAACTGGCTTGTGCACTTTGCGCACGACTGGCATGTTCAGCAACCGCCAGTATGATTTCGCTATCGCGGAATTACAGCGCGCCGTGGTCGATGTCAGCTACGGAGAGGATAGCGACACCTATCGCGTGGTGCTGGTTACCGACAGCGGAAACGTCGCCTTGACCGGCTATTACTCCAGCGGAGCGAGCGCGAAGGAAAAAGCTGCGGATCAGATCAATGCCTACCTCAAATACGATAGCCAGCAAACCGTCTCCGTCAGCCTGGACGACCGAATCTTTAGTTCGATTATGGCCGGTTTATTCAGCGGCATCGGTGCGCTTATGCTGTTCTTTGCCGTCCTTAAAACTATTCAATTCAACCGGGAGACCCTTCACTTCGTTCAGGGTGACAACTAATCATTAATCTCGCGTCAGGCGCCGGTAGGTAATACGGTGCGGCTGGTCAGCGGAGATGCCCAGGCGCGCGCGGCGGTCGGCTTCGTACTGGGTGTAATTCCCATCGTAGAAGACCACCTTACTATCGCCCTCGAACGCCAGAATGTGCGTGGCAATGCGGTCGAGGAACCAACGGTCGTGGCTGATAATCAGCGCGCAGCCGCCGAAGTTTTCCAGCGCCTCTTCCAGTGCGCGCATGGTATTCACGTCCAGGTCGTTGGTCGGCTCATCCAGCAGCAGCACATTGGCGCCTTCTTTGAGGATGCGCGCCAGATGCACGCGGTTGCGCTCGCCGCCGGAAAGCATGCCCACCAGTTTTTGCTGGTCGCTGCCGGTGAAGTTGAATCGCGAGACATAGGCGCGTGAATTGACCTCGCGCGCGCCCAACTGCAATTGATCCTGGCCGCCTGAAATCATCTGCCAGACCGTCTGCTCCGGGTCCAGCACGTCGCGGCTCTGGTCAACATACGCCAGTTTGACTGTGTCCCCCACCCGCAAGGTGCCGGCGTCCGATTGTTCCTGCCCGGTAATCATGCGAAAGAGCGTCGTTTTACCGGCGCCATTGGGACCAATGATGCCGATGATGCCGCCAGGCGGCAGGGCGAAGGTCATATCCTCCACCAGCAGATTGTTACCGAATCCTTTGCGCACCTTGTCAGCTTCGATGACCACATTGCCAAGGCGCGGGCCGGGCGGGATAAATATTTCCAGGTCGCGGGCAACTTTTTCGTTTTCCTGCCCCAAAAGCCGCTCGTAGGCATTGATGCGCGCCTTGGATTTGGCATGCCGGGCGCGCGGAGCCATGCGAATCCATTCCAGTTCGCGCTCCAGGGTCTTGATGCGCTCGCTTTCACCCTTTTCCTCGGACGCCAGCCGCGCCTGCTTTTGCTCCAGCCAGGAGGAATAGTTGCCTTTATAGGGCACGCCGACCCCGCGGTCCAGTTCGAGGATCCACCCGGCGACATTATCCAGAAAATAACGGTCGTGGGTGACTGCGATCACCGTGCCGGGGTACTGCTGCAGGTGTTTTTCCAGCCAGGCCACGGTTTCAGCATCAAGATGGTTGGTGGGCTCATCCAGCAGCAGAATGTCGGGCTTCTGCAGCAGCAGACGGCACAATGCCACGCGACGGCGCTCGCCACCGGAAAGAATTTTGACCGGGGTCTCGGGTGGCGGGCAGCGCAGCGCATCCATTGCCATTTCCAGGCGCGCATCGATGTCCCAGGCGTCCAGGTGATCGATTTTTTCCTGCACCTGGCCCTGTTTCTCGATCAGCGCGGTCATCTCATCGTCGCCCATCGACTCAGCGAAGCGGTCGCTGATGGCATTGAATTCTGTCAGCAGCCCGATGGCCTCCTGCGCGCCTTCTTCGACAATTTCACGCACGGTTTTGGCGTCGTCCAGCCGCGGTTCCTGTTCCAGCAGCCCGACTGAATAGCCGGGGGCCAATACCGTCTCGCCGTTGTAGTCGCGGTCCTGGCCGGCAAAGATACGCAGCAATGAGCTTTTACCCGAGCCGTTCAGGCCAATCACGCCGATTTTGGCGCCGTAGAAATAAGAAATGTAAATATCTTTGAGTACCGGCTTTTTATCGTAATACTTGCTAACGCCGATCATGGAGTAAATGACTTTGTTGGGATCGATGGTCATGGGTTTCCTCGAAATGATTGTACCCGTGAATGGCCAGAGGTCAACGGTGGTTTGGCTTCCAGTGAATCTTCAAAACAGGGTAGAATCACGCGGAATGGATGAGAAGTCGCTGGTCACGCTGGAATATCCCAAGGTGCTGGAACGCCTGGCTGCTTTCGCCGATTTTTCGGCGTCAGCGGCGTTGGCGCGCCGCATGCGCCCGACCGCTGACCTTCCTGAAGCGCTGGAGCGGCAAGCGATCACCAGCGAGGCAACCCGTCTTCTGTCGGTTAAATCGGAGGCGGGCATTGGCGGCGCGTTGGACGTGCGGGTGCTGATCGAGCGCGCCAAACGCAGCGCGGTGCTTATCCCCAGCGAACTACTGGAGGTGAAGAGCACCTTGATAGCTGCGCGGGAACTGTCACGCACTTTCGAGCATAAACAGGCGGAATATCCACACCTGGCGTTAATTGCCGAAAAGTTGCCCCCGCCGCCGGGGTTGATCGAGACAATCTCCCGCACCATTTCGGATCGAGCGGAAATATTGGATTCAGCGTCCGCCAAATTGGCTGCCATCCGGGCCGAAATCAGGATTGCGCACGAGCGCCTGATGAGTAAGCTGACGCACATCATCAACGACCCTAAAAATCAACCGCACTTGCAGGAAGCGATCATCACCCAGCGCAATGGGCGCTATGTGGTACCGCTGCGGGCTGAGTCGCGCGGGCGCATTCGCTCCATCGTTCATGACCAATCCTCCTCCGGCGCAACCTTGTTCGTCGAGCCGCTGGTGGCGGTAGAACTGAACAACCAGTGGCATGAGGCGCAGTTAGCGGAACGTGACGAGGAGCGCAGCATCCTGACCGATTTGACCGATCAGGTGGGGGCGTTTGCTGAGGTGATTGTGCAGTTGGTGGAAGCGCTGGCTCAAATAGATTTGGCGTTCATGTGCGCCAAATACGCCGAGGAATTGCATGCCACTGAACCGGTGTTGACCGCTTTCCGCAAGGTTGGGCGCGAAAAACATCCGGGCAGCGTCATTCTGTTGTATCATGCCCGCCACCCGCTGCTCGACCCTGCCACTGTGGTGCCGATCGATGTTAATTTGGATGAGCAGACGTATTCGCTGGTGATCACCGGCCCCAATACCGGCGGGAAGACGGTCTCGTTGAAAACCGTCGGGCTGCTGGTGCTGATGGCGCAGTCCGGGCTGCATATCCCGGCGCAGTCGGGCTCCACCCTGAGCATCTTTCAAAATGTCTACGCCGATATCGGCGACGAGCAGTCGATCGAACAATCGTTGTCAACCTTCTCGGGTCATATCACCAACATCGTGCGCATCCTCAATCGGGCAGACTCCCATGCGTTGGTGCTGTTCGATGAATTGGGCGCCGGGACCGACCCGCAGGAGGGGTCGGCGCTGGCGCGTGCGCTGTTAGCCTATCTAGTCGAAAAACGCATCACCAATCTGGTGGCCACGCATTACCCCGAATTGAAGGCTTTTGCACATGCCACGCCGGGGGTGGTGAATGCCAGCATGGAATTTGACCTGAAAACGCTGCGCCCAACCTATAATCTGATCATCGGGCTGCCCGGGCGCTCCAATGCACTGGCGATTGCCGAACGGCTGGGACTGTCGAAGGGCATCATTCAGTCGGCGCGCGGGTTGCTCGACCCGGCCGATTTGCAGGCTGACGATCTGCTGGATGAAATTAACCAGCAGCGTACCATTGCGCGCAAAGCGCGCGGAGCTGCGGACCGCGCGCGCTTCGAGGCGGACCAAATCCGCAAGGATTTAGCACAACGGCTGGAAAAGATCGAAGATGAGCGTCAGGTGATATTGGAGCAGGCGCGCACCCAGCAGGAAAAAGAGGTCGAAGCATTAACCGCTGAAGTGGAAACGCTGCGCAAGGCATTGGCGCGCGCCCATCAACCGCTGGAAGCGCTAAAAGCGGTCCAGGAGCGCGTGGAAGAGCTGCGGGCGAACGTAGAGCAGCCGGTAGTGCGTCGGGTGGTGCAGAGCGCTCCGCCGCGCGCCTTGAAATTGGGTGACAAAGTTCGCCTGCGCACGCTGAACATGGACGGAGTGGTGTCGGCTCTGGGGGAAGAGGATATCGAGGTGCTGCTTGGCAACCTGAAAGTGCGCACCCGGATCAGTGATGTAGTGCGTGCCGGGCAGCCGGAAACGGCGCTGCAAACGGTGCAGGCTGCCAGCCAGCCCCGGTCCGCTGTGCCTGACCGTGAGCTATCACCAGTGCCCTTCACCCCTTCGCCCGGGATGGAATTGGATCTGCGCGGACAACGCGCCGAGGATGCACTGGAAGCGTTGGAGCGCTACCTGGAGTCCGCATATCTATCCGGAATGCCGTATGTGCGCGTGATCCACGGTAAAGGTACCGGGCGGCTGCGGCAGGTGATTCGCGAGGCGCTGGCGCAGTCCGAGTTTGTCACCAGTTGGGAGTCTGGCGGCGAAACCGAGGGTGGTGACGGCGTGACGGTGGCAAATATCGCGAAAGAATAAATGTTTCTTTGCGAGAGCTCAGGACGATTTAAGCGACGCAACCAAAGCTATCTGCGCCTGGCTAAAAGTGTAGTTAAAAAGCGAGACCGCTCCCTGAGCTTGTCGAAGGGGAGGCTGGCTTCGACAAGCTCAGCCAACAGAAATTGATCGCGCCGAATAATTAATCGTGCCGGTCCCGTGCCCACAGGGCGCTCTGCGAGCGACCGAGCGCGATCATCGTCCCCGGTGTTGGTTTGCTATGACATTAACGCTGTGATCCGTTGTTTAGCTGTAGCTAGCGTCTCACGGGCGGCGTTCAAATTGGCCTCGGTCACGGCGCCGAGCATCTGCGCTAACTCTAATTGGCGCGCGCCGTCGGCCAGCACTTCCACCCGGGTAGTGGTTCGTCCCCCATCCACTTCTTTACGCACGCTGTAATGCTGGTCGCCGAAAGCTGCAAGCTGCGGCAGGTGCGTGACACACAATACCTGGTGATCGCGTCCCAACTGCCATAATTTTTCACCGACCACCGAGCCAACCCGCCCGCCAATGCCCTGATCGATTTCGTCAAACACCAGCGTGGGGATCGAGTCGGCCTGGGTCAACACTCGCTTCAAGGCCAGCATCAAGCGCGAAGTTTCACCGCCCGAGGCAATCTTGACCAGCGGCTTGAGGCCTTCGCCAGGATTGGGGGCAATCAGGAATTCGATTTTATCGACACCGGTCTCGTCGAAGGCGACGGTGTTGCCATTTTGCAAGCGGAGGCCGTTTTCAACCTGTACCTGCTGCATATCAACCGCAAACTGCGCGCCTGCCATGCTTAAATCATCCAACTCGGCTTCGACGGCAGCAGCGAGCGCCCCGGCGGCCTGATTGCGCAGCGCGGACAGGCGCTCGGCTTGCCCGGCCAGTGTTTGCCGCAGCTCCAATTCCTGCTGCTCGAGGTCGGCAATCCGTTCGGTGGCGTGAGCAATGTTATCCAAGTCACTGCGGGCTTTGCGGGCAAATTCCAGCACAGATTCGATCGTGCCGCCGTATTTACGTTTGAGGCGGTTGATCGTATCCAGTCGTTCCTCGACCTGTTCCAGACGCCGCGGATTAAATTCAATGCCTTCCATGTAACCACGTAACGCGCGACTGATATCGCTGAGGGTCTCGCTCAGGGTCTGAGCCTGTTCAGCCAGGTTATGTTGCTGTTGGTCGATGCGCGCCAGCGAATCGAGCGCCTGCACCATTTGGCCGACCAGATCGGTGAGAGCAGGAGCCTCCGGCGACCCATCGTCCAACAAGGCCAGGGTTTGCTCGCAAAGTGAGTTTAACCCCTCGGCGTTAGCCAGACGGGTGCGCTCACTGCGCAGTTCATCTTCTTCAGCGGGGATCAGATGAGCGCCTTCAATTTCCCCTGCCTGAAACTCGAGTAAATCGATGCGATTGGCCGCATCTTGTTCGGCCTGCCGCAGCATGACCAGGTCTTTTTGCACCCGCCGCAGCTCGCGATAAGTTCCGCGATAAGCTTCCAACGATTCCGGTGAGTTCGCAAAGCGGTCCAGCAGGTGCAAATGCTGGCGCACATTGAGCAGCGACAGGTGCTCGGATTGGCCATGAATATCTACCAGGTACTGACCCAGATCGCGCAACAGCGGCAGGCCGACGCTGCGCCCGTTGATGCGTGCTACGCTGCGTCCGTTTTGCCGCATTTCGCGCGCAACCGAGACAGATTGGGGATCGTCCAGTAATTCTTCCGGTTCGAGCAGCGTGCACACTGCCTCCTGGCTGGCCGGCGAGATGGTGAAACTGCCTTCCACGCTGGCCCGCTCGGCGCCGGCGCGGATCAGCGTGGCATCTGCTTTGCCGCCAAGGAGAGCCATCAGCGCATCCAGAATGATGGATTTACCCGCGCCCGTTTCGCCGGTGAAGGTGGTCAGGCCAGGTTGAAAGGAAAGCTCCAACTCCTGAATAATCGCAAAATTTTCGATGCGCAGATCGGTAAGCATGCCGCCCTGATTAGCGAATTTGTATGCCTGTCAGCCGGTAAAAGACCGTCGATGTGACCAAAATAGCGTACGCAGCGCCCCACACCAGCTGCCAGATGCCGAAACCACCGCCTGCGAGCATCGTGATCAGGCTGACCAAAGGTAGCCCAACTCCGCCGGCAGCGGCGGCAATGGTAGCCGCGCGATACAGCCAGCGCGAGCGGCGTCTTTTGACTGCCCAGCGCACCGCTTCAGCGATAATCACGCCCGCCACCGGGGCGATGAAAATTGTAAAAAAGCCCATAATGGAAGCCAGCCCGCCGCCGAGATAGCTCAATACTCCGGCGATGAGGATCGCCACCGGGTAATCGATCCAGCGTGCGGTATCGTAATTCTTCTGCAGCCCGCGCACGCATTCTTTGCAGCGATACCCAGTGGGTGTTAGTACGGCGCATTCCGTGCAGATCGGCCGCTCGCAGCGGTTGCAGCGCAGCAAGGTCTCACGGTTGGGATGGTTATAGCAATATTGGGCTGTTGGGATTGGTTCGGTCATTCAGTTTCACCGGCAGTAGGATTTTGTTCCATATAATTCGTGATGTTACGGTAGAAATAGCCGCGGTCGCCAAAACGCACAAAGCAGGCGGTACTATGATTGGCTTCGACGCGCACTTCGTCGCCATCCGCCATGCTGACCGGCGGCTGCCCGTCCACGCTGAAGACCGCCTGGTGGGTGGTGTGCACGGTCACATTGACTACCGACCCTTCGGACAGGATGATGGCGCGGTCCACTGAAAGGTGCGGCGCGACGGCTACTATCAGAATATTGCGCAAGTCAGGCGGCATGATTGGCCCGCCAACGGCTAATGCGTAGGCGGTGGAGCCGGTAGGGGTGGACACGATCAATCCGTCAGCAATATAGGTCGCCAGCGGGTAACCGTCCACCTGGGCGTGCAGCGTCACCGGCCGGACAAATTGTCCGCGGCAGATGACCACCTCGTTGAGCACGCTCCAGCTGCCCAGGGCATTTCCCGCGCGCAGATGAGTGGCCTGCAGCATCATGCGGCCTTCCAGCCAGTAGCGCCCCTCCATCAACAACGGCAGCATGCTTGGCCATTCTGTTCGCTTGACCTCGGTCAGAAAGCCAAAACGGCCAAGATTGATGCCTAAGATGGGAATATGCAGCGGAGCGCATAGATGCCCGGCGCGCAGAATGGTACCGTCGCCGCCAAGGGCGATGCACAGATCGGTATCGCTTTCTAATTTCTGGCGGAAAGATGGATCATGCATCCTTCCCCAATACGCCTCCACGCCGCGCTCATGGAGAAAATGCGCAATGCCTTCGGCTTCTTCGGCCGCCGCGGGCATTTGCGGGTGCACGCCAATCGCGATTCGCCGGGGGATTGTCTGGGTGCAGTCCATATCGAATTATTATACCAGCGCGAACGGAATGGTCTTACCGGATTTAAAGATTAAAACGCAAAGAACGCGAAGAAGCCAAAGACCGCAAAGGGGATTTAATGAAAATTTCGGTTTCCCTCGCACCCGACGCCTGATATGATCTTCGCAGTTTAATCTTGAGTTCACAAAAAACGCGTACGCTTATCGCATGATGCTGCGGGCAGCGCACCAAAAACAATGAAGAAATCGGGTGTGTGGTATGCGCCTCTACCGGTCATATCGCAATGATTTCGTAGGTTGGGTTGAGCGGCTTTATCGATGTGAATGATTTACCAATGCGTAAGCGAAACCCAACATCTTTTGACAGCCGCGCCAATATTGGACTTTGCCTGCAGCTTTATAGGAAATTGTTGGGTTTCGGGGAGGGACGATCCATTCTAGTCTCATTTACTGTACTCCCCTCAACCCAACCAGTTAGCTATACTGGTTGTAGGTGGGAAGAAAAAGGGGTAGAAAGAAGTGATGAACCGTATCAA
>Ga0265292_1000476_pt1 | contig 56867 bp, 61 predicted proteins | sample Munlanlewell296A_FD_189080 | JGI IMG/M metagenome (GOLD analysis project Ga0265292, IMG submission 189080) | Leachate microbial communities from a municipal landfill in Southern Ontario, Canada - Leachate well 296A | ecosystem: Engineered > Solid waste > Landfill > Unclassified | place: Canada... | reverse complement strand
AAAACTGCCTTTCGATAAACGAGGTGGTGGTGTCTGCGGTAATAATCTATGTGAACCAAATAAAGGTGAAACAAAGGAGAATTGTCCCAAAGATTGCTCGGCTCAATAGTTTAGAATTTGAGAACCCCCTTTTGCCTGAAGAAAAGGAACATCGATCCTCCGAGAAAAACAATTACCATTACCAGTAAGCTTCCATATAAAAATCTGTCAGCCAAGTATAAGAAAGTCTTCTCATAAAAAAGGTATCTGACACTTGCCTTTAGACCATGAATAATTAAGCTATACAAAACTGCCAAGAAAAATAAGTTGCCATAACCAAAATTAGCGGTTTTGATTAACTTATAAGCCGAAAGAGCAATACAAATTTCCCAGACCAACTGGCTAATCTTTAATGACATTAAACCATCATTAATCTTTAGTCCAAATAAATATTGCCAGGCGACAGCTGCAATGGAAACAAGAATAAGAAACCAAATTGGCTTAACATATTCTCCCAGGGTTTTGCCAAAAATTTTAATTTTGAATATCGCCATCGCTGAAAAAAAGATAATTGTCGCTAGAAGAATTGAAAAGAAAATCGGATCACTGCGTTTTTCTAGAGAAGGGATTTGTGGCAGAAGATTAAGTTTATCGCCACTGGTAGTAAATGCTTTACCACTCTGTGGGCAATCGACTTTTTGATCTCCAACAAAACACTCACGGTTTTTGGTCTCTATTTTCCCTGAAATATAAGAACCTTCTTCGCTTTGCTCAGAAGAACCTTGTTTCTCTCCGCCGATTGGCGGATCGAAATAAGCAATTGTTTTCATATTAGGTAATTTATTGTTTTTCATAAAACCAACGTTTCATTTCTCCAACTATTTGTTCACCTTGTGTTGTTTTTAAGATAGAAAGAAATGGTTCGGTTAGAAATACTCCATTTAATTTTTTACTGCCTTCTTCCAAAATAACTCCAATGTTTGCTGCAGATTCCATTTTCTGATTTCCTAAATAACCATGTTCGGAAATTACAACTTCGGGAACATTATCGCGCTTTGCCCAACCAAGAACTCTATCCATATCAGAATCAAACGATTTTCTTAACTCTTCTTTTGTAGCCCGCGAACTCATAGGGGTTGCAACCATTCCCAAAACATCATAGCCCTTAAAATTCATTTGCTCACCCTCACCTTTATGCAAATCCCCTTTGTAATAGATTTTTCCTTTATAATATTTTTTAATTTTAAGTAAAATTTGTTGATTCCAGTCAGAGGCAATTTTAGTGTCTAAAAACACGTTTTCTGGTTCTCCCATGGGGCTAAATAAATCAAAATGATACTTCTCGGCGATTTTGGCCATATCGGTTACTATTGTGTCGTAATTTTTGAAATATCCAGGGCTTTGGGCTTTTTCTTTGGGGATATATGCAGTTTCGCCTCCCCAATCGACTCCGCGAACAAACTCCTCTTTATAGTGAATCATTACTGTCATCACCAGATGAATATTATTTTTGTAAAATAACTCTGCCAACTGACCAAACCAGGCATCTAAATTTTCATAAGTGGGATAGTCCAGAGGGTAACGCGTCTCACCGCGGCTATTAATTTCAAAACCGGGTTGAATATTGACTATATTTACACCCCAACTTTTATATTTTTCAGGTTCAGGCCTTACTCCGCTATATTCTTCAGGATAAAACCATGTGCCTGCCCAAAGTCCTTTATAATAGGTGATCTTATCTTTTGGCGGGGCAGGGATTGGACCATTCCAACGTTCTTTTTTAGATGTTGCCGACGGTCCGCCAAAATCTTGTGCCCCACCAGGTCTTTGTCCCCAACCTAGTGATGGCCCAGTATTACCCGAATCATTACGTAAACGGCTTTGTTGAAAATAAAAATAGTAAGCGACACTAAAAAGAGTGATTGAGCCTAAAACAATAAGTATTAAATATAATCTAAAATATTTGCCTTTCTTCATAGATTTTAAATTATTTGGAATAGTTTTTATTTTTATCTACCTAATACCAGTAGAACAGATTTAGAATAAATTTTCAACTAATCATACGACAACTTATAAATATAAATAACCCCTTTTGTCCTCCTTCGGCTTCGGTTGCGAATAAAATTTTTTACAATAGTTGAAGCAGTTCATCCAAATTTTTAATTACTTTAGATTCTTTAAAGTCGGATTTTTTAAACATCGGACCTATTCTGCCCACAAAATATATCCCTTCCTGTTTTGCCCGGCGCATATCATTTAGGGAATCGCCGATAAAACAAATTTTTTCTTTTCCTATCCCTTCTTTTTTTAAAAGGAAATTAAAATGGTCCCGACCTTTTTCAAATCCGGGCCGGTAGCCTAAAATATGATCTACCGATTTCACCACCATGTTTCTTTTGCAATATGCCCTGATATCAGATATTTTACTGGAACTGGATATGGCGATTTTATAATGTCTTTTTTTCAAAGTATTAAATACCTGCAGTACTTCCGGAAATAATGGGGCAGTGAGCATACTTAGAATTTTTAAATTTTCAAAAATTCTGACAGCCTCTTTTTTAATAGAGACTGAAACCTCTGGAAAAATAATCTCTACCTGTTGTTCAAAAGGCAGACCGGTACTTAACCGATATGCTCTACGAGCAGAAGTTTGGGGTAAATTAAAATAAGTTTTAAATACCCCTATGGCATTTTTCTCAAGAAGGGGCATGCTGTCAACAATAGTTCCGTCAAAATCAAAACATAAAAGAGTAAGAGTGTTTGATCTGCTTGACATATGATAATTGTACACTTCCGGTTTGTGTCGGTCTAGATCCAGACCTTCCGAAGCCTTGGCGAAGGAGGATGAGCGATATCAATTTTACCCAAAAAATAAACAGGAAATTAAGATTGCATCTTGCTCAAACAAGTACTTGTCTCCTTGTGAAAAATTCTAGTTGATTTTATAAGTTATAATGTCTTATATGGACTTTTTAATTATTTTCATTCTCATCCTTTTCAATAGCTTTTTTGCGATGGCGGAAATCGCCATTATTGCTGCCAGAAAAAACAAACTGAAGCATCTTGCCATAAGCGGTGAAAAAGGAGCTCAAATTGCCTTTGATTTAAAGGAAAAGCCTAGTGTTTTTCTCTCAACCATTCAAATAGGCATTACACTTATTGTTATTCTTGCCGGTGCAATCGGTGATAGTCGTATTGTAACTAAGCTAGCGCTTATTCTTAAACCTCTTCCTTTTATCGGCATAATAAATGAACAGATTGCGTTTGTTAGCGTTATTTTAATTATTACCTATCTTTCGGTTGTTGTGGGAGAACTTATTCCAAAAAGGATTGCTCTTTCCAATCCAGAACGTATTGCTTCTTTTGCAGCGCCTTTTGTACTTATTATTTCAAACTTCACTTCACCGATTGTTCGTTTTTTAAGCATATCTACTGAAGTAATGTCTAAGTTGCTTGGCGTAAAACCAGTTATTGACCCGCCGATTACCGAAGATGAGATACGCGTACTTATTCGTGAAGGAACGAATATAGGTATATTCAATAAAACGGAGAAAAAGTTGATTGAGAGGACTTTTTTACTTGATGATTTACGAGTAAAGATGCTGATGACACCCAAGCATAAAATCATCATTTTTGATATTAATCAGTTTACCAAACATCCTCGTCATTATCTCTTAAATTATTCCCATTCAAGAATTATTTTTACCGAAGGTGGACCAGATAAAATAATTGGCGTTATCCATATAAAAGACTTACTCCCGTACCATTTAAAAGACGATAAGTTTGATATTATGGATATTAAAAACACCATAACAAAGCCTCTTCTTGTTCCGGAAAACATGCGGGCTTTGAAGGTATTGGAAATATTTCGGCATTCACCGGTTCATATTGCGTTAGTATTGGATGAGTTTGGAGGCATTCAGGGGCTTATTACCTTAAATGACATTCTTGAGGCGTTGGTGGGAGAAATCAAATCCCAAACTTACAAAGACCCTGAAATTGTGGCAAAACCGGATGGCTCTTTTTTTATGGATGGAACGGTTTCTATACCTGACCTTAAAAAAACACTCCATCTGCATAAACTCCCCAAAGAGGATTCAGCATCATATCAAACAATCGGCGGCTTTGTCATATCCTATCTTGACCGGATTCCAAAAACCGGAGATTATTTCGAATGTGAAGGGTATCGATTTGAAATTCTTGATATGGATGATAGTCGTGTCGATAAGGTCTTAATTACCAAAAGCAAGTAATCCAATCTAAAATATTTGATACGCGTTCACTCCTAAATATAATAAGAGAAAGATGCGGATGAACGATCCGATAAAAGTTGAGGCAAGATATGTGCTGATGTTTAGTTTAATAATTCCGCAGACAAGAGATACGGGAGTTGTGGGTATTATGGGGACAGCGCGAAGGAATATAAGAATAATAATATCTTTCCATGATCCGGTAAAACGTCTGCCTATATTTTCTACATCCTTATGGGAGAGATTAAACCATTTTCCAAACCGCCCGATGATCAAGTCCTCTGTCTTATCCGCCAAAAAATAAAGAAAAAGAGAGCCGATTGTTTTTCCAAAAGCAGCGATACTTGCAAGCAGTAACATATAGAGAATCAAGAAATTTTGATTATAGGTGGCTATTTTTGTTATGACTAAAAGAAGCGGTGAAGGAAGAGGAGGAAAAATTTCTTCTATTATAGATCCAATAAAAACAACCAGTTCTAGGGGTATTTGCGAAATAATTTGCATAGTGTTTGGGATTAATTATAGTTGGTTTTTATTGATATAATAATGATAAATATGAAAAAAATAGCAACCCAAATTTTAATGTTATGGAATTCAATAACATTAAAAATGAAGCAGGCCGAATTTATTCGTCAGAAATTACCACAAGGAGAACGATTAATTAAGTTAAACGAAATTGCCATTATTCAAATGAGGTCACTGCTTGGCAATCCCGGTTTGAAAAAATTGAAATAATACTTTGATTTGAAAAATTACAAAAATTAAGGTAATATATCATCGTTATTATGGATAAAAAATCTTTTATACAACAAATTGAAAAGCTGCGAAAGTCAAAGGTAATTACTTATTTAACAAGTGATCGGCAGGGGCCGATTAATGCCCGCGTGGCGATGGATATTGTTCCGGTTATCAGCAAACAGCTTCAAACAATTGGCAAAACACAAAATATTGATTTATTTTTATACAGCACAGGTGGAGATACAATGGTTCCTTGGCGGCTTGTTTCTATGATCCGCGAATATTGCAACAAGTTTTCGGTTTTAGTTCCATACAAAGCGCATAGCGCGGCAACAATGATTGCGCTCGGAGCCGATGAAATTATAATGAGCGATCTTTCAGAGCTTTCACCGATTGACCCTTCAACCGCCAATGTTTTTAACCCGCAAGATCCTCAGAATCCGCAAAACAAAATTCCCATTTCAGTTGAAGATGTGATGGCATATTTTGATTTGGCAAAAAATAAATTCGGTATTAAAAGCGATGAAGAACTTGTGCTGATTTTTAATAAATTTGTAGAGGCTAACCCACAAATCCATCCCCTAGCACTTGGTAATATAAATAGAATGCATAATTTAATTCGCATTCTTGCAAAGCGACTTTTAAAAAGCCATAAGATGCCAATAAAAGAAGAGGCGATTGAGAAAATTGTTAACTACTTCACGGAAAAATTATATTCCCACCAGTATATTATTGGCAGGAAAGAAGCAAAGGAAGATTTGGATCTTAAAACCGTTCACTACGCGGATAATTTATTATCAAAGACAATGACAGATTTGTACGAAGAATATAAAAAGGAAATGGATCTCGGTACACTATGGAATCCGGAAAACGAACTTGGCCTTAACGCCATGCAGAATAAAAAGGATTATAAAATCGCGTTTATTGAAAGCAGAGAGTTATCAAGTCATTTTGAGCTTTCCATTGAATACCGAAAACAACAGGTAAATACGGTTCAGCAAACCCCGCAAGGCCCGATCCAAATCCCGCAAGAGCAGGTAGGATTTAGAATTATTAGCCAGGGATGGAAGTAATATGAGTTTTATCGAAATCAATATAAATAATTCTTTTAATAAAGAAGCCAACGACACCAACAAGGAAAAAGTTATTGGTAATGACTCAACTTTGAATAAAAATTTAGGCAATAGTATCGAGGTCAATTCCATCAATGTTACGTCGCTTACTAACTCTGCTGTAAATAATCAATCAAGCTTTACTATCGGAGATATTAAACGCAAGACATTAATTCGCGAAATTGTTGTTGGAGCAGCGGGGAGTGTTATAGGATCTATTATTACATTTGTAATAATGAACTTTTTGAGATAACTATGCCCTCTTTAAATTGGATAGGAAAAAAGAAAATTGTTAAAAAAAGCTAAAAAATGACTTACATTTGAAAACACATTTACACTATGTTACTATTAAAAATAGTTGCTGTCTAACATCGCCTTAGATGACGGGGAGCTAAAAAAACGATTGGTCTAGTACATCTAGCGTTTTGAAGCAATGAACCGTCATTAATTACAACCGGCCAAGACACCAAAAGTTTTCGGTTGTAATTATGAAAAACACAAGGCTTTTTTCAGGAATAGGAATCGCAATCGTCCTCATCCTTTTTTCTTCATTCTCTGCAATCGTTGCTTTTGTTACCGACTGGTGGTGGTTTACTGAAGTAGGACAAACCGAAGTTTTTATTAAACCCCTTATTATAAAAATAGTTATCGGTCTTGTAACTACGATCATTGCGTTAGTCTTTTTACTTATTAATTTTCTTGTTGCAATTCGGTCAAAAACTTCATGGGTTGCTCTTATACCTGCGGCATTACTTGGTCAACCGGTCAGTCTTGACAGCCGAATACTAAAAAAATTAGGCATAATTGCAAGCATTGTTCTTTCTCTCGTTTTTGGGCTGATTACCGCAGTCAACTGGCAGGAACTACTCAAATTTTTCTCGGCTACTTCTTTTGGAGAATACGATCCTATTTTCAAAAAAGACATTGCTTTTTATATCTTTTCTCTTCCTGTTTTTAATATAGGACTGGGCATTTTAAAAATGCTTATTCTTATTTCGCTTATTAGCAGTGGAATAATATATATTCTCAAAGGCAGCCTTAACCTTACTGGTTTTCTCGGCAAATTTGAAATTCCTGGTTTAAGACTATCTCAGAAGGGTCAGACAGAACCCAAAGCACAACTCCATCTTGGCATCCTGCTTTTTCTTTTTTTGATAACAACTGCATTTGGTACCTATCTTTCCTTATTCAAACTCCTTTCCACCCAGAGCGGATCAATATTTGGAGCCGCTTATACTGATGTAGTTATTATGGTACCTATTCTAAAAATTTCTATTGGTTTGACTGTTTTAGTCGCTGTTTTGACGTTATTCTGGGGTATAAGCGGAAAACTGGCGCCGCTTATTACCGCTGTATCTTTGTATGTTTTTATAGGATTTGCCTCGGCAATAGTTCCATCTCTTTTTCAAAAATTAATCGTTGCTCCAAATGAGTTAGTCAAAGAAACGCCGTTTATCAAACATAATATTGCCGCAACACGCAAAGCATATGGATTGGATAAAATAGAAGAACGGGAAATTTCAGCAGATAAACCATTAACTTCTGATGATATTGCTTCTAATAATCTAACCATTAAAAACGTCAGGCTCTGGGATCGAGAACAGCTCCTTTCTACCTTTTCCCAGATTCAGGAGATAAGAACCTATTATGAATTTGTCTCTGTTGACAATGATCGATATGTTATTAATGACGAAATCCGCCAAATTATGCTTTCACCAAGAGAGTTAGCATCAGAGAGTCTCCCTAATAGAAGCTGGATTAATGAAAAACTTACCTTTACTCATGGATATGGAGTTGCCGCTGGACCGGTAAATCAAGTAACCGAAGAGGGACTGCCGGTTTTGTTTATTAAAGATCTACCGCCGAAGTCGGAAATAAAAGAGCTTGCCATTAACCGTCCGGAAATATACTTTGGTGAGCTTACCAATGACTATGTAATTGTCAAAACCAAATCAAAAGAGTTTAACTATCCAAAGGGAGAAGAAAATGTCTACACCATCTATCAAGGTAAAGGAGGAGTAAAAATAGACTCGTTTCTTAAACGACTATTTTTTACTATCAGATTTAACTCGCTTAAACTTTTGTTATCAAACGATATTACGGCTGACAGTCACATTCTCTATTATCGTAACATTAAAGAACGAGTTGAAAAGATTGTCCCATTCCTAACCCTTGATAAGGATCCTTATGCTGTTATTGCTGATAATAAAATTTACTGGATTATTGACGCTTATACAAAAACCAATAATTATCCCTATTCTCAACCGCTGTCGCTTAATGAAGGAAACACCAACTACATCAGAAATGCGGTGAAAATTGTTATTGATGCATATGATGGCTCTATCTCTTTTTATCAAATCGATACGAAGGATCCTATTATTCGAACTTACGCTAAAATTTTTCCTAACCTTTTTCAACCTATGAATAAAATGCCAAAAAACCTTATTTCTCACCTTCGGTATCCGGAAGATATCTTCAGTCTTCAAACAACTATCTATAGTACCTATCATATGGATAATCCGCAGATTTTTTACAACAAAGAAGATCAGTGGGAAATTCCAACTATAAGCGATGGACAAAAACAAGAAGCTACAGACGTAGCAACTTCAATTGATCCACGTCATATGATAATGAAGTTACCTGGTGAAAAAAAAGAAGAATATATCTTGATGCTTCCATTTACTCCTCGTAGTAAAGACAATCTTTCTGCCTGGATGGTGGCGAGAAACGACGGAGACAGTTACGGAAAGCTTATTGTCTACCGTTTTCCAAAGCAAAAACTGATCTTTGGCCCTAAGCAGGTCATCGGCCGTATTAATCAGGATGCTGAAGTCAGTCGCCAGATTTCTTTATGGGACCAGAGAGGATCGCAGGTTATTCAAGGACCACTTCTTGTCATTCCAATAGAAGAATCACTCATTTATGTGAGACCATTGTATCTTAAAGCAGAGACGGGAAAAATTCCAGAGCTAAAGAGGGTGATTGTTGCCTATGAAAATAAGATCGCGATGGAAGAAAATCTCGAGACGGCTCTTTCAAAAATATTTGGAACTGCAACTATTCTTACAACCCAAGAAGATAGAACCGGTCAACAGACTGCAGTTATTGATCAACAAACAAATGATTTGTTTAAACAAGCACAAGAATTATATGATGAGGCTATCAATTCCCAAAAAGAGGGCAACTGGGCCCTTTATGGAGAGACAATCAAAAAGTTGGGTGAGATCTTAAAAAGAAGATAATATGAATATCCCCAAAATCATAATAATTATCATCGTTCTTTTATTATTAATAAGTTTTGTCCTCCCTCTTTTTACGGGATATTAAATCACATCAAGAATGCTTTCACTCCAGATTATAAGAAAAATTATATTATCATTATTGCCGCTTCTCGTTATTTATTTTTTAAAATCACGAAACGAAAAAAGAAAACATAAAACTCCTCTTGTTGTTGATAAAGACAAAATTGAGGAGGGAGAAATTATTGAGGAAAAAGAATAAACATATGGAACAAACATTGTTACTTAAAAAAGGACTATCGTCTCAAAAAGTCCAAGTTCTTTTAAAGCAGTATGGATATAACGAAATTTCCGAAGTAAAGCAATTCACCTTAATCAAATCGTTTATCGGGCAATTTGATAATATCTTAATCCTGCTTCTTATTGCCGCCGGCGGTGTTTCTTTTTTTGTTGGTGAACGACTTGATAGTTTATTTATATTTCTTATCGTTATCCTCAATGCTTTTTTTGGACTATATCAGGAGTTTAAGGCCGAAAAAGCTCTATCATATCTGAAAAAACTTACCGTCACTACCATTCGTGTCATTCGAGACGGAAAAGAACAGCAGATTGACAGCCGGTGCCTTGTACCAGGTGATCTTATCTATATCGAAGAGGGAGCAAAAATACCGGCAGACTGTCAGATAATTGAATCACGGAATCTTGAAATCAATGAGGCTTCTCTCACCGGTGAATCATTGCCTGTTGTAAAAAACAGCCATGATTCAAACAGTAATCAACTGTTTATGGGAACAGTTGTGGCCAAAGGAAGAGGGTATGCGCGGGTTTTGAAAACTGGAAATTATACAAAGTTCGGGACTATTGCCAAAACTTTAACAACAATCAAAGAAACAAAAACACCTTTACAGAAAAAACTTGATGTTTTTACCAAGCAAATAGGCATCATTGGAATTACTGCCTCTTTGGTTGTCTTTATTCTTTCCTTCATCCAAGAAAAGAGTCTAATTGAGAGTTTTATCTTTGCTGTAAGTCTGGCGGTGGCGGCCGTTCCCGAAGGACTACCGGCGGTTATGACTATTACTTTGGCTATTGGAGTGGAGCGAATGGCCAAGAAAAAAGCCATCGTCCGCAAACTAAATTCTATAGAAGCTTTAGGATCTATCACTATAATTGCTACAGATAAAACCGGTACCCTCACCACAAACCAAATGAAGGTTAAAAAAATTTTCGTGGAAAATAACGTCTACGAAATAGCACATCATCCTTCTTTAACCAATCATCCATTTTCCAAAATCGTACTTAACAGTATTCTATGTTCTACTGCAACACTTGTTGAAAAAATCGATCATGGTGATTTTGATATTATAGGCGATGCCACAGAAGGAGCTCTTCTTCTCATGGCTCACAAAGTAGGAATAACCCCCGAAACAGTTAGAGAAAAGTGGAAAATTGTTGATGAGCTGTCATTTAATCCGGTGACAAAACGGATGACTATGGTGGCAACTGACGGAAAAGAAAAATTCATCTTTACCAAAGGAGCGCCAGAATCTATTCTTTCAATATCCTCACACATCTTAATTGGAAATAAACCGACACCTCTTAGTCCTTATTATATTAGTCGGATTGAGAGTGAATTTGAACGTTTTGCGCGGCAAGGTTTGCGGATGATTGCCTTTTCCTATAAAGAAAATGACAATAGTGATCTGGAAAAAAACCAGGTTTTCTTGGGGTTTGTTGGAATTGCTGATCCGGTAAGAGAAGAAGTAAAAGAAGCCGTCAGAAAAACTCAAGAGGCGGGAATAAAGGTAATAATGATAACCGGTGACAATCCTCTTACCGCCGAGGCAATTGGGGTCGAGACCGGTATTATTAAAGAAGGAGACGATATTATTACCGGAAAACAGCTCGATGATTACTCTGACGAAGAGTTGATACCACTTCTTGGAAAAGTGAAAATCTTTGCCCGCACCTCACCGGAGCACAAATACCGTTTGGTAAAACTTTTCCAAAAGCAAGGTGAGGTTGTTGCAGTAACAGGCGATGGTGTCAATGACGCTCTTGCTCTGAAACAGGCAGATGTAGGAGTGGCCATGGGTATTACCGGCACCGATGTGGCAAAGGAAACCGCCCACATGATCATCACTGATGATAATTTTGCCACTCTTGTTGGCGCGGTTGAACAAGGAAGAAACATCTTCAATCATATTAAAAATGCCATAAAATTTCTATTAGCATGTAATATGGGTGAGGTAATCTATATTCTTGCAGCAGTTATTTTTCAGCTTCCAATATTGACAGCACTTCAACTGCTCTATATAAACCTTATTACTGATGGCATACCTGCCATTGCCCTTGCCTTTTCACCGAATGAAAGTAACATTATGCGGGAAAAACCAAGGCGAGTAATGACAATTTTAGAAAAACTTGATTTTAAATATATATTTTTATTTGGCATAATTACTGCTGTTCTTATTTATGTATCCTTAATTCCTTCATTTATTTTTTCTCAAAAAATAATAGCAACCACTCTTTTGTTTACCTCAATGATTGTTGTTCAACACTTTATTTTTGTTGATTTATGGCTTTCCCATAAATCCATTTTTACCCATTTTTATCTTCTGAAAAAACCAATCTTTCTTATGGGTTTTTTCTTTCCTTTTATTCTTCATCCATTTATAATTTATAATCCGTTCTTCCAAAACGTTTTCTCTGTCACTTCTCTGTCCTTCTGGTATATTATTTCTTCTATTTTCATATCTCTTCTTATTTTTATTCCTCTTGAATTATTTAAAAAAAATAAAATTTAACTACTATGCATTTACAATCACTTTATGTTCCTGTATTCGTCTTTGGAGATTATTTGCCTGGCCACAATAAAGTGAATTATCAGAACAAAAGAATGAGGTCAAAAATAATAATTAAAGTTTTGCAAGATATTCTTTATACCAAGGAATAGTTATTATTAACCCTTTCTCTAATGGTGTTGAAGGGGTATATTCGATTTCCCTTAGAGTTTCTAATTTCCCTAAGGTTATCGAATGTTCAGGTTCACCACTCCTCATTGGCGAATATGACAATTTACTTTTTGAGTTAGTTAACTTAATAATTGTTTGGGCTAAATCATTAACTGTAATCTTTACTCCGGTTCCCGCGTCAATAACATGGGTAATCTCTCCTTGGAAGTTCATTGTTCTCAGTATGACCTCGACTAAGTCTCCGACATAAACGAGATCTAAAATTTGTTTACCATCTCCGTATATTTCGAGCGGTTTATTTTGCAAGGCGTTAAGAATAAAATTTGGTACTGCTTTTTTTACAGGCTTATATTTCTGTCTTGTTCCATAGGTATTGAAACCTCTCACGACTTTTATATCAAGATCAAACTCTTTCGAATACATCAAAGCAAATTTCTCAGCAGTCAACTTAGTAATTGCATAAGGATTTAGCCATTCGATTCCTCCGATTGTAATAGTTTGTCCCCTCTTTCTATATTTCTTAATAGCATCAAAGACATTCAATGCTCCAATTATGTTTAAGTCAACCGCTTGACGAACGTTTTCTATTGTCTCTGATGTTCCCAATACTGCCGCTAAGTGAAAAATGTAATCAGTTTTTGCTATGACCTTGCTTATCGAATCGTTGTCTATAATATCGCCCTGAATATGCTTAACTTTACCCCATCCTTCGTAATCTACTTTTTTATCAGTATTATCATAAGTAATTACTTCGTAATTCTGTTTTAACAAAGCGTCAATAAGGTGACTTCCAATAAACCCCTTACCGCCAGTAACAAGTATTTTAGTCATGCTTCCCCCCTTACTCTTAACCAATCATTAATGGCTTCGCGATGTTTGTATGCTATTTTTCCAGGCAGTTCTTGTGGAGCAAAAAAACTGTAGGTGCGATGTTCTTCTGACAAAAATATTTTCCTTTTCGTTTCAGCCTCATAAATGATATCTATATTGACTCCCCTTGGATCATTATCGATTCGATATACTCCAATGAGGCTTTTTATTTTTATATTAACTCCAGTTTCTTCCTTTACTTCCCTAAGAATAGCCTCTTCTGGTTTTTCTTGATAATTAATAAAACCACCAGGAAGACACCAGTAATCCTTTGATGGTTCATTGGTTCGTTGAATCATTAATATTTTCCCATTATTAGATAAAATAATACTAACAACAGGTTTGGGATTATTCCAAAAAACAAAATTGCACTTTGGACAGGAAAGTAATTTTTGGTTATCCACTTGTTGTCTTTTTAAGGGAGTTTTGCATGTTGGACAGAATCTATATGGCATTTCGTATATACTTTTCATTTTTGTTAATTTTTAAATAGTAAAAAAACTATTTGTGTTTGTAACCTTATTATACACATTTTGAGAATTTTTGAAAATAAAAACCTATTGTTTTTTATCCTGTAAATTCGTATATTGATAGTGTACTTAAATCATCTTTCGGATTTTTTAATGGCCGTCTTGGGCAGATCCGAAGGGGTTTGAGTACAACCAGGACGGCTATTTGAGTTAATAAAAAAGTTCTTTCCGCCAAAGGCGGACAGGTAAAATTCCTGCCTGCCGGCAGGCAGGTTTGCGTTTTTTCTTTTAGTCGCTTTCGAGCCGACAGTCTTGTCCTGAGTGCAATCGAAGGATTCGGAGGCGCGAGCGCCAAGCGTTACCTCTCGGCGGACTTCTTCTCTTTACTGGCTGAGCACTATAGACGAACTTAGAACTTATTTTATAACCACAAGTAATGTTTTTTCCATGCCGGAATTAAATTCGTCCTCTTTTTAGACTGAAATTGTATTCACATAATCAACACATTTCCTCATGATCGGAAGAACATTCATTGCGTCGTACTTCTTTTTTCCTGCAAACCACATGTGCGGATTTTCTGTAACTGGAAACTTTTCAATTCTTTTAACTTCCTCTTTTATGATATTTACAGATGTTACATCTAGGGTCATACCCTTTGTGAGTTCGTAAATGTTGATATGCATATATGGATTTCGTATGTTCTCATTAAATTCAATAAGATCGGCTTTCTGTTCTTTGTTTATAACGTCAGACTTATGGAGCGCGTTTGCAAGCGGTCTTATTAGTAGCCCAGCAACAGGTTCCCATTTTGCATTCGGATCTGCTTTTTGACGTTCTTTATATACTCTTATTCTCATCGCATATTCAAAAAGCAGAATCGAGTGCATTATCGCGGATGAAAATATTCCGAGCGCAAGACTATCCCTCATTTCTTCATAAATTGATTGTAGTATTGCACTTCCTAAATCATCTCTCATTTTAGGCATGGGAGTTACCAATTGAAGCGCAACTTTTCTTTTCCTTGTAAATAAATCCTCAAGGTACGCTTCATAGGTTATAAACTTTCTTTCTACCTTCTCTCCCTTTTCTTCCATAGACTTTATAGTATCCGGATTTGAAACAAGAACAGTTGCATTTTTAGTTGCTAATTCAAGCTCTTTTTTGAAATCTTTACTTTTATTTTTCATAGTATTTTTGACAAAACTATTTATTTACTTTAATTATTTCAACGGCATCTCTAAACAATAAACAACCCTGGGGATTTATTAGGTTATACTACTGCAACCGTTAAAGGTCCAGGATTTATTCTTCATTAACGCTCTCTTTCACTCCCGGAGTGTTAATAGTATTACATAAGAGGAGAGACTTTAACCATAGTACCCAGCGAATCTCTATCATAAACGGTCATATCTTTTTTTACCCGATACCATTCGACACTGGCGGTTGAAGCAGCGCAGATAGCATCGTTTCTTACTCCAATCAGCCAGCAATCACCTTCGTCTTGGACAGCATAAATATTTTTTATCTTAGAGTATAAATCACTAGTAGTTGTCATATTATGACAATGTAACACTTTTTTAAAAAAAAACAACCTTTTGGGGGGTTGGTGGGTTATACCAACAATCTCCTTCGACTCATTTCATTCGCTCAGGACTATGCTCATCACTTGCTCAGGATTATAACTTTTTTAATAAAACCTTGTTTCCTTGAATTAAGGCCTCTTTTTTAGATCGTGACCATTGCTTTATTTGCCATTCTCTTTTCATTGCCTTGGGGAAATGACCTATTTCAAGGCTCTAAACACGTATTTTACAAACAGCTTTTGGTTAAAAAGTGGCCACTCGTGGTTTTCGTTTACCAAAATTAACCGTGAGTGCTTAATTGATTTATGCAATTTATTTGCCGTATCGACAGGAAAAATACTGTCTCTCGTTGCCCATATTATTACGGTAGGTACGCTTATGTTTTCAAGGAATCGATTGGTATTCCTCAAATTGGCTCTTGCGTTGGTTATTTTATCTCTATTTCCTAAATACTTTAGGTTAAACAGGATCCCTTCTTTGATGAGAGCACAAAGAATGGAATAATATTGTGGACGAAACAGGTAAAATATAAGTCTGTTTACGTCATTTCTTAGCTCGCCATTAGTTTTCTTCGTGACCGCCGCATCGACCAAAATAAGTTTTTTCACATTTTTACAGATGGATGCCAGATTATATGCGATTCCTCCACCGAAGGAATAACCAACAACAACAAATTCTTTTAATTCTAAGCGATTAACAAATGACTGAAAGAATTTTGCGTAATCTTCAAATGACCAGGGCGTGTTTGGGACGGACGAGTCACCGTAACCTGGGATGTCGGGGGCTATGACACGGTATTTTTTTGAAAGTTCGTCGAGAGATTTTTTATATGTACTGGCTCTTGTTCTTCCGCCATGCAGAAATAACAAATTTTCCCCTTTGCCAAAATCATAGTATGATAAATTTATACCTTCGATAATTTCTTTCCTTTTCATTGTGTTTTCCGATTTGCTAAAAAAGTTACTTTCAGCAAAGATAATTAAACTTTCTAATAGATCTAAGTTTAGAATATTAATATTCTAATTATCTATATTAATAGATTGAATAGCATCATTTCAATCTCTTACTGGAATAGACTATCGCTGCTTTGAAGTGCGGTTCGAGTAAAGTTTGGCTGGGGAGCTAGGATTCGAACCTAGAATAATCAGCTCCAAAGGCTGATGTCCTGCCATTAGACGACTCCCCATAAATATCCTATTTTACCAAAAAGGGGCGGCTTTTGGCCGGCCCTTAAAATTTTCTAGGTATTGTTGCCATTACGGAGTTGGTGTCGGACTCACGATTGGGCTTACTACGACTGGAAGCGTAAAGTCTTTGACTTCAGTTGTCTCTCTTATTTCTTTCAAGGTTCTATCCCAGACGCCTTTGGCTCTTACTCGATGATCAATTTTAATATCGGCGCTCGTCATCGCCTTTTCATTTCTCTGAACAAACTTAGCTCCGGTCGTATAAACCGTCACTGTGAATATCTCCTCGCCCCTTTTAACTTCCATCGTAAAGCTGGTATCGCTTTTGGTTAATATTTTTCCAAATAAAACTCCAAATCTTTTTTGAATCGAAGTATCGCGGACTAATTTGCCAGTAATGACGGATTTATTTTCATCGGTCCACTTACCAACAACATTGACCTTATCACCAACCGCCAGCTCTGACCATTCACATTTTCCCCCGAATCGTCTTCGACATTGGGCATTGGTAATATCAACCGGATAACTTTTTCCGTCGGTTGCCTGAACCGTTAAGCTCGTGGTACTGACTGCAGTTAAATTACCAGTGATTCTGGCACCAAAACGAAGAACTCTTCCTAATTTATCTTTGATATTTTCAATCCAGTTTTCTTTTTTTTCGGTAATTCTCGCCTTTACTTTTTCAACAATCTTTTCCTTTCTTACTCCCTTTTTTCCTGTAGGAGCTGGTGTTTCAGTTACTTCCTCTGCCAAGACAAACGGAGTAAAAATACTTATTAACAAAATAAAAGCGGTGACTAGTAATATTCCTTTTTTCATAGTTTTAAATTATAAAATTGTTAACTACCTAATATATGCCGTTGCCGAGTAAAAAGTTTCAATTATTGTACCGTCTCTAAATTAACCATCACTTCTTTCTCCGCATAGTTGCCTTGTTCATCATTGGCCGAGACTATGATATAGTTTTCCCCTTCCTCCAAGACAACCGTTGTGCTAAACTCACCGTTACTATCAGCCTTTATCTCTTTTTCATTGATAAATACCTCGACGTTAGGACTGGTTTTTCCTTTAACCAAAGTTGAGACCGTATTAACCGTACTATTATTGACCGGTAAATTTACCTCTAGAGTTAGTCCCTCACTGATATTGGTGGTCGTCTCTGTTGTCTGCGTAGTTTCCGATTGATTAATGGTAATACTTTGGGTAGGAATGGTCTGGCCACTTTCTGTTGGCGTCGTCTTTTTCATCTGACGAGAATATACAACTAAGAAACCAAATATAATCAGTAGCGTTAAAAGGAAATAAATTTTTTTCATAATTTTTTAAAACTGATAATTATTCAGTCAACCAAAATTTAATTAGTACCTTTAGTCTATTTTTAATTTTAACAAAATTTTTAGTAAATACAAAAATCAAAACGCCTAATATGACCAAAGTAGGAAAAATAATTAATCTCGCCTTGTCTGATTTTTTTTATAACTTCTTTATCGCTCATTGTTCCCATGTCAGATATATTATAATACTATGCTATGGATACGAAATTAGTTTCTGGACTACGAACTGGCAAGGTTTTACTTATCGGCCGGCCGAATGTAGGCAAATCAACTTTTGTCAATAATTTAATTGGCCAAAAAGTCGCTATCACCTCTCCAAAACCCCAGACCACCAGATTTCCCATAAGGGCTTTATACGAAGATAAGCGCGGACAGATAGTTTTTGTCGATACTCCTGGGATTATGGAGAAAACCGAGGACCATATGTCTCAAAAGATAAACAAAAAAACATATGAGGTTATTAATGAAGAAGTCGACCTTGTCTTATACTTTATCGACCCGACCAGAAAACGGGATTTTGAAGAAGCAAAAGTGTTAGGAATGGTCCGTAAAATTAACAGACCAAAAATATTGGTTATTAATAAAATGGAAGATGCTGACGCCCCATATTTGCCCCAGTATAAATTTCTGGAGGATGAATTTAATGATGTTTACTACATATCTGCTCTTTTTAAAAAACACATGAAGCCCTTACTTGATAAAATTTTTGAGTTCATGCCGGAACAAGATTTATCGAAAAAAATTATTATTGAGGAGATTAATGCATCAGGTTACCCTCTTTTGAATCTCGACAGCAAAACTTTTATTTCTGAGTTGATTCGGGAAAAAGTTTTTTTGATGATGGGCGAAGAAATACCATATACGACTACAGTCATCGTTGATCAAATTGCCGAAAGAAAAAACGGTATCACTTATATAAAAGCTCGGATATTGACAACCGGTGACAGATATAAAGCCATGCTGATTGGCCGTGCCGGAAGGAAAATTAAAGAAATAGGAAGCTATGCCCGTAAAGAAATTGCTCTTGCTATAAATAAAAAGGTCTTTCTTGATCTTAATGTCGAAACTGATCCCCATTGGCAGGAGACTTATTATTAACGAGTTAACTTATTAATTCGTTTAACGCATTCTTCTTTTCCCAAAATTTCCATTGATTCATTAAGAGGCGGGGAAATTTTTTTACCTGAAACAACAACGCGAAGGATCATAAAAAACTCGTTGTTTTTCACTCCAAGTTTTTTTGCCAAGTCCTGCATTTTTTCGCCGATAACACCGGCTTTCCACTCGGTAATTTTTTTCAATTCATCATAAATGTTTTTTAATAATTTTTTATTTCCAGATAAACCGACTTCATAGATCAAGGGGGCTTTAAAGAAAAACTCGCACAATGGTAAGTAATCAGAAAGCTTTTTAATTCTTTCTTTAATTAAAGGAACAGTTTTTTCAATTAACTCCCCTGGATATTTTTTTTCATAAAATTCAAAGATTTGAGCTTTGAGCTTTGAGTTTTGAGTTTTCCTAATGTATTCTCCATTCATCCACTCAAGCTTTATAGGATCAAAAACCGGAGCGGTTTTTTGAATATCTTTGATATTAAAAACCTTGACATATTCTTCTAGTGAAAAAATTTCTTTACCGTCAGGGTGGCTCCACCCCATCAGAGATAAATAATTTAACAGCGCTTCAGGAAAAATTCCTTGACTTAGATATTCTGACGCCCAAACCGGATTTTTTCGTTTTGACAGTTTTGACTTATCAGCATTACGAAGAAGTGAAACATGGGCATACTGAGGTAGTTCCCAACCAAAGGCTTCATATAAAACAATATGCTTTGGCGTTGAAGGCAACCATTCCTCGCCCCGAATCACATGAGAAATTTTCATGAGATAATCATCAATTACTACCCCTAAATGATAGGTAGGAAAACCATCAGATTTTAGTAAAACTTGATCATCAAGATTTGCTCCTTGGATTTTAATCTGTCCGCGGATTAAATCAGTAAAAACAATTTCTTTATCCGGAATTAATAATCTAATAACATATTTTTCTCCATTTTTTATTGCCTGTTTAACTTCATCTTGACGGGAAAAACAATGTCTGTCATATTTAGGCACTTTTTTTTCAGCTTGCTGCTTTTTTCTCATCTCTTCAAGTCTCTCTGGTTTACAAATACAGTAGTAAGCCTTTCTTTTCGTGACTAACTCTTCTGCGTATTTTTTATAAATAGCTAATCTTTCTGATTGACGATAAGGTGCATAAGGCCCACCAACTAGAGGCGACTCATCAGCTTTCAAACCAATTGCTTCCAAAGTTTTCAACATTTTTTCTTCTCCACCCTCAACTAGTCTTGATTTATCTGTGTCTTCAATTCTGATAATAAACTGACCACTATTTTTTTTAGCGTAAGCCCAGTTCATGAGAGCAGTGGCAACGGTCCCAATATGAACATCTTTACCTGTTGGTGAAGGAGCGATTCGTGTTCTTACCATGATGAAAATTATATAATAAAATAATGTTTAAATATTGTCCCAATTGTAGAACTAAACTCGTTCATAAAGTCGAAAGATTAATTGATTGCAAAAAATGCGGTTTTCATTTTTATCTGAGCCCGGCTTTGACAAACGGAGCAATAATTGAAAATAGTAAGGGTGAAATTCTTTTGGTTAGGCGAAAAATCGATCCGAAAAAAGGATTTTGGGATACGCCAGGAGGTTTTGTTGAATACGGCGAAACTTTTGAGGAGTCGCTTATTCGAGAAGTTAAAGAAGAGTTAGGAATAATAATCTCAAACCTAAAATATCTTTCGTCCCAAACTGACCGATATTTTTACAACGGTATTAATTACCATACTATCTGCGCTTTCTTTAAAGGCAATATCGATGAGAATAAAATCGTTACCGATGATGATGTTGACGGGTTTCAATTTTTCCCAAAAAACAAAATCCCTTACGACAAAATCGCTTTTGAAGGAGTAAAAAAGGCAATTTATTCAATCAGCGCTTTTTCTTCATCAGACGCAATTGCCTGAAAACCAACATGGGCCTGGCCGGCAAAAAATAAACCCTCGCCGATTCCACAAGACATAAGATAATGTTTTTCTCCACCGGTCAGATAAAAAGTCTCGGTGATTTTATCGATAGCCGCGGTTGATTGTTTAAAAATAATCTGTAAACTGGAGTTGGTAATAATTGCTTTCCCATCGTCAGTTGATAAAAAATCTTCAACATCCTGGGTAATAGTCGTTAATCCCAACTTATATTTTCTGGCTCTTTTGGCAAAGTTATGTAAGTATGCACCGGAGTCTTTATTTTTCATTAAGTACCAGGCCTCATCAACAACCAATACTCTTTTTTTCTGGTCTTTTCTTACTCTATTCCAGATGTAATCGAGAACAATGTACATAGCCACTGGGCGCAGGTTTTCTTCCAAATCGCGGATACCAAAAACAGTAAATTTATTTTTTATATCAAAGTTTGACTGCTGATTAAAAATACCGGCGGCTGATCCTTTGACAAATTTTTCCAACCGGTCAGCCATTTCGCGACCTTCCGGTGTTTCCATACCGATAAAAACTTTAAATAAATCTTCAAGAAGAGGCGGCTCAATTTGAAAAGTCTCCGGATCTTGGGTAATTCCTTTTTGCTGATAAGTGGTAACAAGCGCCCGGTCAAGCAGGGCATCTTGAGAAGGAGTTAACTCGCCCATAATCACTTTCATCAATGAATGAAGGTCCAGAATCTTATTTGACAACTCATCAGGTTCAGGGTTACTTTTATTTAAATCAAACGGATTAATTTTATACGAGGAGGCGTTGGAAAAAACAACAAACTCGCCACCGACTGAACCAGCCACTTTTTGGTATTCGTTTTCCGGATCGATGATAATTACATCAACATCCATCATTAATAATCTTAGCGCCTCCAACTTAACAAAAAAACTTTTTCCTCCTCCTGATTTTCCCAAAATTACCGAGTTGGAATTATCCAGAGTAAACCGGTCAAAAATTATCAAACTGCCATCGTGCTGATTGATACCGTAAAGAATGCCTTCGTTTCGAGTTAAGGAAGCGGTGGAAAATGGAAAGGTCATTGCCAGTGAAGTCGAGTCCATATTGCGCCAGACGGCCAGCTTGTCGTAAAACATCGGCAAAGTTGATTTAAATCCTTCCTCCATTTCTAATATCGCCTGCTTGGCAATAACCATAATTGACGACAGTACCGAATCAACTTCTTTTGTCAGATGGTTTAATTGTTCAATTGTATCGGCGGGAATGGTAATATATAAACCAAACTGGAAAAATCTTTCCGATCCTTTGGCAAGTTCCGCCTGCAAAGACAAAGCGTCATCAAGAGCAACTTGCACTGTTGGATCAACTACCTTGCCAGCTCTAATCTCGCTTTCAATCGTTGCTTCCATTTCGGCAATTTTCCGCCGCAACTCATCAAGGACCGCCTTCGACTCGGCCGGGTAAATAAACATGGAGATATAAAGCGGATGATCAAAAGTTATCAAAGAATAAAGCCAGTTAGCCGAGACATAACGCGGATAGCCAACTACATATAAAGTCCGATAATATTTGTCTCCTATTTTCAAATGATTAAAATCCACTTCAATAAATGAGGGGGCAATCATATCTTTTATCGACACGGTCCCCTTAGCCAAAACATTGCCGACATTTTGTGCCGGATTAATAACCGGTTGTTTTTTTCTTCCGAACATAATTTATTTAATATTTAAGTTGTTGACACAACATCGGTATAACTGTCAACCGGAGCCAAAAGTCTTCCGGTCGCCGACGGATTATATAAGTTATAATATAGTTCAACTAATTCTTGCTTCTGCATCACGGTCGCCCGAAGGCCAATTTTTGCCAATAATCTCAACAGGTTGTCTCTTTTTGGATAAAGAGAAGTTTTTGCCCGAGTAATTATATATTCTTTGTTCAATCCTCGACTGTTAACTCCTGATACACCCAGTTCAAGAGGTGAAAATGGAATAGTAAAGAAAAATCTTTTTTCCAGTACCGAATTTCTTTTAACGACATTTTTTATAAAATCACGATAGTTTTCCATCTGTTTTTTTATTAAATCCTGCCGCTGTTTGATTATTCTTCCTTCCAGATACTCAATATATGACGATATGTCCATTTTTTTGGAAATAATAAGAACCTGTGTCGGAAAAGAAAGTGAGTTTAATAAGCTGCTGTATGAATAGATCATTGACGACTGCTCCTCTACCGACAAAAGCCAGAAATTAACGGCGCCAACTTCGATGACAATAACTGCCGAATAATCTTTCATCAATAAAATATCATCTTTAATATCTTCAATTTCGATGAAACCCTGGGTGGTCGCTTTTATTGGCGAGGTTGGTTTTTGTATCGTCATAATATTTCTTTTGAATAAAATTCCAGGGGCTTTTTCATCCCTTCTTCTATCTCAATTTTGATTCTATCAAAAAAATAACTACCTTTGGGATCGATAGTTTCAAACTCATATTGGCCCCAAGACAAAGGGTTATAAGTAGCAAACACTCCATGGGGGTTAGTCTTTAATAATCTGACCTTGTTTCCGTTGATATCTTTAATATAAATTAAAATTCCGGGTAAAGGTATTTTTTTGTTATTCTTCACTATGCCGGTTAAAAAAGGTTGTTTAACGTCGCTTATCGGCAGGGTAGACATGAGTTGATCATTTATCATAGGAGCGGAAGTCATCATTGAATCTGATGGATTTTTTATATTTTGCGGAGTTCTGATAATGGCCTGGACCGCTTGTTTTCGGGTGTCAACGGTAGTTTTTTGCGTCTGGGAAAGATATTTAGCTAATTTTTCTTGAGATTCTATATGGGTACTTACAAGATGAGGATTAGAGGTAAAAAATAGCCCTTGGAAAATTTTAATCGGCGCGTTGTTTTTATGAAAAAAAAACTGGGTTGGCGAACTAAGTCTCTTAATAAAATTCCTTATCCATATTTCAAGAGGCCGATCGTTGATCGGAATAAAAGCTAGCGCAACACCCAACAAAGCCGCCAATAATCCAAGAAGAATATTGATTATGGGAATTGGGAAAATCTTATAAATAATAAATCCTAAGGGGGTAAAAATCACCAGATATAAAAATTGTCTCAAGGTCATAAAACCAATCAGTTTAAATTCAAAAGACGTAATCTGTCGAGGAATTGAATGCTGCTCCATAATATCAGTATAAAGAAGTAGGAATTAAGTAGCAAGTAGCTCACATTATCTATAAGTGACTGGTGTTTCTTTCTGAGCAAGAAGAAGACTCATCCGCCGGCCTTTTTTATCGATTTTTTCGACAAAGGCCTTTATTTTCTGGCCGATTTTCAAATCTTCTTTTCCGTTTAGTTTGCTTATATGGATTAAGCTTTCAATTCCTGGAGCCAGACGAACAAAATAGCCATACTGTTCTTTCCTTATTATCTCCCCGGTGACTTCTTTATCTATTGGGTATTCTTTTTCAATAGCTTCCCAAGGATCAGTCAACAATCTTTTAATCGATAGATTTAATTTCAAATCATTTGGATTTTTTTCGACAACCACGACATTAATCGTCTCCCCGGTTTTGGCGTATGAGCTGACATCAATCACCTTTTCCCAAGAAATTTCTGATATGTGAATTAATCCCTCAACGCCTTCGACTTCACAGAAAACGCCAAAATCAGATCCGCCTAATACTTTAGCTTTATAAGTCTTACCAACTTCAATTTTGTCAAAATTTCCCATTAATTCTTTTCGGGAAATTTTTAGGGCCGCCGCTTTCTGGGAAACCACCAAACGGTTTTTTTCCTGATCAACTTCGAGAATCTTAACTTTAATTTTTTGATTTTCCAGCTTTTCCGGCTTCATTAAATAGTTTTCAGTCAGTTGAATCTTTGGAATCACTCCCCTAATTCCCATAAAGTCAATAAATATTCCACCCTTCCCATATTGGCCGCAGACCACCTCAATTTCTTCTTCTTTGTCTTTTTTTTGCTTCAAAATATCCCACTTGCCCCTTTCAAAAAATCTTTGAAGGGAAACAACCGGGAAACCTTCTTTTGACTCTTGAGCAATTACTCTCACTATCACCTTGTCGCCAACTTTAAGATATGGAAAATATGTAGATATTTCTTTTAATTCTCTATTACCTAAAACGGCGAAAGCCTTGGCGCCAATATCAAATAAGACACTGTTTCTTGATAAAGAAACAATTTTTCCTTTCACCTCTTCACCTTTTTTGATTTTACTGAAGATAGATTTTTTAATCAGGTCTTCCATTGGGTTAATGAAAGAAGGCGATTGTTTTTTTGTAGTTATGATTTTTGTTGATTTTTTTTTGCTCATTATCTGCTCCTTACATTTTCAAGAAGAATTCAGTATATCAAAACACCAGGATAAAAACAAGGGTCTAAAGTTTATTCAATTCTTCTTTTATTATTTTGTTCATTTCCAATATTGTCCTAAACTGAACTTCTTCTCCTTGGGGAGGTTGTTTAGTAATGTCTTCAATAATTTCTTTATGCTTGTCGTTGCTTAGTTTTAACCGGTATAAGAAACTTTGGTTAGGACTAACTCCCTGTTTTTTCGCTTCAGATACTAGAATAGGTATTTTGGAAAAATATTTCTCTCCTTTGCTAAGAGATGAAATTGCCAGACTGAATTTACCCTTATTCGCCAGAATGATAGCCGAGGCAAATCTTTTGTCAGAATATAAAAGATATAACTCGGCCTTTTTAGTGTTGTCCCGGGTAGCGATGTCAACCATTCTGTCCCTAATCATTTTTAGGGAATAAAGAGGGTTATCGGGCAAAATTCCGGGATATGGAAGATCGTAAATCACTTTTCCCTGCGATAGGCTGATTGATTGGGAATTAGTTGATATCGTCGAAATGTTAATTACGTAAAAAAGAAAAGGAACGATAATTATAAAAGATAAAAAATATATTAAAACACCGATTTTTTTATTCATAAAATATCTTAATTATTATAACATTTTAACAACCAAAATCCAAGCTTAAAAAGAAGACGGCTGTTTATTCTTTTTATAAAGATAGACTCCGACAATAGCCAATACTCCTAATATCAAAACCAACAAAACGATGATGATAAATATGAAGTTATTCTGAGGGTTGTTGGATTTAGAAACGTAACTGCCAGATTGGTTGGCGGCAGGTCCCGACGAAATTGGAGGCAATATTTTTTTGGACGATGGAGAACTGGTAATGATCTTTATTGGTTGACCGCGACTATCGACTACGGCATTAAGATTAACTTTATTCGTCGCTAGGTATTGATTATTTTGAGCAATAAATTGAGTTGTGGAAACCTTTACCTGGTTCCCTCCCAACAAGGAAGCAGTATAGACAATCGTATAAGGAACCGGTGGTAGACAATTTGTGCCTATTCCATAATAACCTTTACCATCGGCTTTTGTTTGACAATAAAGTTTATACGGAGATTTAAGATAAACAGAAACAATCGCGTTGGGAATTATTGCTCCGGAGGAATTATATGCATAACCATTGAGATAACTTGGAATTGGTTCTAGTTTTAAAGTTTTAATCGTCCCTAGTTGAGCATTAACTTTAATAGAATTAATTAATTTTGTTTTAATTAAAGAAAGAAATTTTTGTAATAAAGTTTGCGACTGTGAAGGAAGTGATCCAGTTAAGTCAATTTTTTCTTCTTGTAGGCCTCCGATGACTTCATCGGTGTTTAACTTAACCCTCACCTCAACTTTTCCTTTATTATCACTATAGACTGGCGATAGATAACGATAAGGCTTCAATTGATCAACAATTGCTAAAGTGTAGGGAATAACTTTAGTAAAAGGGTGAGAGTATTCAACGTTAATCACATCTTCACCGGTTGACAAATCCTTAAACTGGGCATAACCTATTCTCATTAAAGGATAGTTCTTTCCTATACCGTCTACTGGTTCTATGGGAATACCCCGATGTTCTGTGGTTCCCTTATGTTCAATTATTTCACTACCACTTTTAAGTGGATAGATTGTTGGATAAATCTGATAAGCATTATTATGGGGTTTGACCGGTGGAGTCGGACTCGGAGAAAAATTATATCCGGTTTTAGCAACCTCGAGTTTGTAAATATAATGAGGTTCGTCCTCGTAGGCTCTCACATTAAATTTAAACCCCCCATTGGTTTCGGTAATATATGGATTTCTAAAAGACGGATCACCGCTTAAAGAACCCGGAGGCGCTGTATTAGCCATTGTTACTGGAGTATAAGTTGAACTTCCTTCGGTTCTTTTATAAATATTGACTGTTGCTTCAGGTATTGGCTCAAGACTTTTGCTATCAAATACTATTCCGTCTGGATCCCAAGCTATGCCGGCGCAGTCTTCACCACCAGCATTGGGAACCATTCTCCCTTCCTGAACGCCCCCTCTACCAAAGTTCTTAGTTTGATCGTTCTCCTCAAAGGTTGCCTTCCATTTTTTCTCCATACCGGAGCGAGTGGAGCTTTGCCACTCCATCCATGGAGTTGTCTGGGAATTGGCAATCGAGAAAGTCCTATTAGTCGTCATCTGAACTTGTTTATAATCATCAACAGTATTGTTCTGATCAACGGTCGGTCTATAAATTACTGTTTTACCATCGTTGGAATTTAACCCTTCAAATTTATATTCATAAGGGGCTAAATCCGCTAATGCGGAATCGCCTGTTTTACCCATAGTACATATCTCTCCTTTTTCAGGAGTTTGTAAACACTCATATACTTCCAAATTCGTGTTAGACGGTGGGACATCGGTTTCTCGATTGTCTTCCGGAGTATAAACCGTTAATTTTGACGTATGACCGTTACCATTTGAACAAACACCGACTTGACACACCTCTGCCTTAAGACAAACCCATCTGATTCCTCCGTAGGAAAATTTTACACTGGAGAAATATATTGAAGCAACTATAAAAATTGCTAGATATTTTTTAATCATAAGCGAATAATCTACTATACATTAAAAAATAACCTATTGTCAATAATGAAAAAAAAGATTATTATCATAATTATGAAAAAACTTTTTATATTCTTCATTAGTTTTCTGTTGTTTTTTTCATTAATGGCAATTGATAGTTGGGCGATTACCTATGATCTAATTGCCCCATCTGAAACTTTGTCGCGCGGTCAAAACGTCCAGTTCACCATCAATATTGATACCGAAGGAACTACGATTACGACTGCTCAAGTAGGAATGAATTATGAGAGCGGACCACTCCAGTATGTTGGCACAACAGCGGGAAACTCTATGACCGGTGTTTCCGTTGAACAACAGGCTACCGGTAAACTGCTTCTAACTGGCACTAACCAGGCTGGTTTTTCAGGAAAGGGAACGTTTGCTTATGTCACTTTTAAAATCATTGCTGACGCTCCCGGGTCAACAACATTATGTACTCTTTGGGCGCCAACACCGACACCGACCACACCCCCAGCCACCACTAATGCTCCAGCCCCTACTACCCCACCTCAACTAACCACAGTACCACCAAAATCTGGGTCGGCATCAAACACAACCGCTATGATTTTATTAGGATTTGTTTTTTTAGCAGGAACGCTCTGTTTATATTTGTACAAAAATACTCTTACTTACGATAAAAAAAACGTCATAAAAACTGCCCATAAAAAAACTCATAAACCCCACTTGGAAAAATCTTAATTTTTGATTTTGTGGTAGTATAAAAATATGTGTCGAAAAATCAAAAAATATATTATTTTTTTGGTTGTTTCAGTCATTTTCATATCTCTTTTTTTAACTATTAAACCAGTTCAAGTTGTGGCTCAGGTCCCTACCGCAACTCCCGAATACTCAACTATTCAAATTGGGGACAATCTGGGAATTTATGGTAATCCTACTCCTTGTTATATTGGTAATTGTCCTTCTGACTTAAGCACGGTTTATCCTACCGGCGAAAAATGTGTTAACTCTTTTGATGAATTCAAAAGAAACCCAGGAACCAATCACTATTGGGTTGAGGATCCAAAGATTACAGCTCAAGGTAAGGCTGATGAACGAGCTCGACAGTTTATCTACTGGGTCATCAATAAAAATGCCATTGATGACCATCCTGTCTTAAAAAATATCTGGAATAACACGCGTAATATTGCTTACATCTTCACGATTCTTATTAGTGCTATTATGGGAATTGGTTTAATTGTCGGCCAAAGAACCAGTTTTGACACCAAGGTAAAGATCTGGCCTCTTATCTGGAAAATTCTTGGTTCGCTTCTTTTTATTACCTTTTCTGCCGCCATTGTCATTACTTTAGTTCAGCTGTCAGAAATTGTCATGAAATTTTTTACAGAAAATCTTGGTGGTAAAGATGTTTTTAATATCTATTTTGGGTCACAAAGTACGGAAAAAAATTATATTGATTTTATTGGTTGTCGAGATCTTAACTATCGAGCGCAAGAATCGGTCAATACCGAGCTTTTTTTACTTAATCTAAAAAACATTGCTTTTTATTTGATGGGGGCGATGATTTTATTAAGAAAAATTGTTCTTTGGTTTCTTCTTTTCGTCGCCCCTTTTATCGCGGTTTTGTTTCCTTTTGTTTTTATTAGAAATATTGCTTGGATTTGGATCGGTGTATTTTTCCAATGGCTTTTCTACGGACCACTTCTTTCTTTGTTTTTAGGAGCCTTGGCGGGAATCTGGAAAATCGGAATTCCTTTTCCTTTTGATTTTTCTCGTGCCGGAAAAGCTAGCGGTTATATCTATCCGACGGCTACTAATATTCTGTATGGAGGACCAGCCCAACAACTGGGCAGCAGTCTTAACAGTCTAAACTATATTGACACCTTTGCCGAATATATCATCTCTTTAATTATGCTTCTGGCTGCTACCTTTTTTCCTTGGTGGCTTTTGCGAATTTTTAGAGATTATTGTTGCGATGGGATTAATGCGGCAAAAAATATTTTAATGTCAATGTATGACAATATGAGATCTGGTCCAACCCCTCCGCCATCACCAACTCCTCAACCTACTTCAATAGGGTCAACTTTAAAAATACCCCAACAGATAGAAATTCCAGTAAAAGTAAAGTTAGAAACAATTGAAGAGATAAGAAAAGTGAAGTCTGAAGATATTAGCAGATCTCTTAATTTATCAGCCTCAAAATTAACCGATATCGCCCATTTTGAAACCAATCAACAGACCAAGGAAACTTTCCAACGCAATCTTAATTATCTTGCCAATCCAACCAAAGCGGAAACACCGATTGAAAGACAAAAATTTATGAATATCCGCACCGAGCTTTTTAACCGAGCGGTTAAAGAAGATCGGGTTGCTAGACAAATCCTTTCTGCCACATCAGTTTCCAGGATGGAAAATGTCCAAAAAAAGCAAGAAATTCTAAAATCAATACCTCAAACTGTGCCGGCAATCCAGATGGCCTCGATAAAATTCAATATCTCTCAGCAAAAAATATCCTCGCTAAATAACACTTTGGCAAACTCAATTGCTTCAAACACCCAAGTATTAAATTCGATTTCTCAAATCGCCCAGCTCCCTGTTGTTAAAGTCCAAACTATATTAACTTCTTTTAAAGCTCAATCAACCACACCATCAACCAAAGTGATGGAAAACATTATTAAAGAAACCGGGTTGACAAAAGAACAGGTAATAGCCGTCCTTAAACAAATATCAATCATTTCCCAAACCAGCAAAGAAGTGGTTAGGGACGTCGCTCAAAAAGAAAATATCAATGAAGAACAGGTCACCAAAGTGATGGCTAGTCAAATTCCAATCGTCGCCGAACCGGAAAAGAATATTGAGCAAACAGTGACAATTCCCCCAACCGTTTCCATTGAAGATTATGAAGAAGTAAAAAAAATGTGGCAAAAACAGTATGAAAAAGGTGAGGTCCCGGTGACGGAAAACATCACCTCACGAAAGCAATGGGTGGAGCAAGATACTATCTTTATCACCAATACATTAAACAAACTCGTATCGACAGATGAAACATTAAGAATGCAGGGACTTGACGACATTGCCTATATCCTGCCGGTTTTTTTAATTAACAATCTTAAAGGTGAAGAACTGGTGGTTTATCTTAAGGCAAAACTTGAAGCTGCCAAGACTGTCTCCTCCCAAATGGAAAAAGAAAAAGAAATTACTGAAAAATTAAAAGCTAAAGCTGATGAGCAGTTCGTCGACATTACTAACCCAAAGTCAAAAGAGGCCGAAAAGACAATGGAGATGAAAGAAGAGCTGAATGTTTAGATTTTGAGCTTTGAAATTGATTTGTAATTTGGTTTTTGGATTTAAGACTTAATCAAGAACTGTCAGTTTTTTGGCAAACTTTGTCAAGATTATCACCTCTAGCTTATCATTAATCATCACCGTGTCCTCAATCCTCATCCCCCATTTCCCCTCAAAGTAGACTCCTGGTTCAATTGTAAAAACCTGTTTCGGTTTTAAAATATCAATTGAGTGGGTGGAAACTTTTGGGTATTCGTGAACTTCAAGACCAATGCCATGGCCGGTGGAATGAGGATAAATTGGCAATCGGCAATTAACAATTAGTTGTCGACAAAAATCGTCAGCTTCTTTTAAATATTTAATTGCATTTAAACGCTTAATTGTTTTTTCTTGGGCTACCAATAATTTGTTATAAATATTTATTATTTTTTGATTGGGTTTATTAATAAATACCATTCTGGTCATGTCTGAAGAGTAATCTTTGTATTTGACTCCAAAATCAATCAATATTAGTGAATCGCGTTTGACCTGCCTGCCGGCAGGCAGGCGCCTTTCTTCTTTTGTTTTGTAATGAGGAACGGCGGAATTTTTATCAACGGCGACAATCGGGTCAAAAGCGATATCAAATCCTTTTTCTCTTGTCCAACTCTCAATTTTCCAGGCGATTTCCTTTTCCGTCTGACCAACTTTTAGTGTTGTTATTATTTCTTTCAAACACTGATCACCAATCTCACAGGCTTTTTTAATTGTTATTATTTCTTCATCTTCTTTAAACTCTCTAAGTCTAATAATCAATTGACTTGTGGGAATAATTTTTACTTCCAATTTATTTTTTAATAATTCATATTCTGAGAGTTTAATATCCTCCGACTCAACCGCCAAGTTTTTTATCTTTTCCTTTATAACTATTTCTTGAATATGTTGAACTAATTTTTTCTCCGGAGTAATTAATTTTATTATTAGATATTTGTTATTTGATATTGAATTGTCATTTGTTATTTGTAATTTGACATTATTAATGTATCTTCCATCTGTTATTAAATAAACATTATTACGGGTAACGACAACAAATACTTCTCTTTCATTTTCCGTCAGCGTCTTAAAATCGGTTAGATAAAAAATGTTATAAAAATTAGAAATAAACAGAGCATCAATATTTTGTTCTTTAAGAATCTTTTTCAACTTGTCAACTCGTTGTTGTTGCATACCTGAAATTGTATACCACTCTGCTTTGATTTTACAACTTTAGGTATATACCTACCGAAGTTCCGATTAAATCGGAACGAAGGAGTATAACAAACAAATACTTTAATTATTTAAATAATTAAAGTATTGAAGAATTACCACTCAAAAATTATGATAAAATCATCTAGGCTCAATTTCTTGTTTGTTGTTATAATAAAATCGTGAAAAAAATTTTTATATTTCTTTTAATCATTCTTTCGCTTGTTGTTTTTTCAATAATTTTCTTGCGTTACTATCTATATTCCTCAAAGGCTACCGCGGTTAAAGCTAATCTTGTTATAGATACAAGAAAAGTCATGGGGCCGGTTTTTCCAAATTGGAAAACGATTGCTCAGGGCGGCGAGGAACCGGGAGTCAGAATGTTTCAAAATGTTCTGCCGCAATTAACAGAGCTCCAGCTCCGTTACATCCGGCTTGACCATCTTTATGATTTTTACAATGTTGTCAGCCGCGATGGAGGAAGTTTGAAATTTAACTGGGAAAGTCTTGATGTCACCATTTGTGATATTTTATCAGTCGGCGCCAAACCGTTTCTTTCTCTAACCTATATGCCAACTGTCGTCTCAACTGACGGCACTGTCATCGGCCGACCGAAAGATTGGAATGAATGGGCTCTTGTCGTTCAAAAGACGATTGAACGTTATAGCGGAAAAAACAGCCAACTCTGCGGTGGAAAATTTACCGGCATTGACAACGTCTACTATGAAGTCTGGAATGAACCGGATCTTGAAAGTTTTGGGCATTGGAGCAAAAGTGAATATCTTACACTTTACAATTATTCTTCCCGAGGGGCCAGTCGCGCCCAAAATACATTTCCTTTTATGCTGGGTGGCCCGGCCACTACTGCTTTATATGAAAACTGGGTAAAAACTTTTGTTAATTACGTAACCGCCAATAATCTAAAACTCGATTTTATTTCTTGGCATCATTACACCACCAATCCAGAAGATTACACCAGTGATTTAATAAAACTGGGAAGTTGGCTTGCCGACTATCAGCTGAAATACAGAAACTTGACAAAAATTATCAGCGAGTGGGGATATGATGCTTCATATGATCCAATGGCTGACACAGATGGTGGCGCTGCTTATACAATTGCCTCGATTAGAAACTTAATGAATAAAGGTCTTGAAATGGCTTTTTCTTTTGAAGCCAAAGACGGGCCTACCCCCCGCTGGGGAGTTTTATCCTACACAGGCGAAAAAAAACCACGGTTTTACGCCTTAAGATTTTTGAATCTGCTTCAAGGCCTGCAACTTCAGGTTAATGGTGAAGGTACTTATGTCCGAGCTATCAGTAGTTTTAATTCAACAAGTAATAAAGTCGGATTGGTTTTGGTTAATTACGATCCTCAAGAAAAAAATAATGAATTAGTCCCGGTTACGTTTGTCAATCTCACCGATGGCAACTATCAAATGACATTAACTTACACCAACGGCCAAACTGTCACTTTCAGCGATCTTGTAGCAACAGGCAGACAACTGCAACGAAGCATTCTAATGAAACCGAATATGGTGATAGGACTGGAACTTCAGAAATTATAAAATCGAAAATTTACTATGAAAAAGCGTATCCTTTTCAACGACTTTGACTATTTTAGCCTATGTTCTTTATAATGTTTTTCAGACGGCTTTTGCTACCCCGGCCGGATCTTTAGCTGACAAAATCGGCGCGAGAAAAGTTTTAACATCGGTTTACTGGTTTTCTCCCTGACTTATTTCTTTTTCGGACTGATAAAAAACCCTGTCTGATTTTGGTTGCTTTTTCCTCTTTTTGGACTTCAACAAACATTAATGGCTATCGGAAACTTCTTCGCATCCCTGATTGCTGGAATTTTATGGTCAAAGGTTAATCCTTCAGCTACTTTTTATTATGGCAGTTTAACGGCAGCGATTGCCTTTATCATCCTTTTCTTTTTTAGAAATAAACTAAAGATAAAAGATTGAGTTTGTATGTATTGAATATGAATTGTTTTTGTTTATATTTAATATATAATTAAAATCAAAATAATTGGTCGTCTGTAAAAAGATCAATAATAAAATAGTTTTACAGAATACCAGCATGTCTTTCATTATTCGAAAGGGATGCTGGTTTTTTTAAGGATATTATCATGAACGAAACCAAAGGACAAATCGAAGACCAAATCTCCAAAGCGGTTACTAAATTTTATGCCGAGACTCTTGGTGTCGGCCCAAAAGAAACCAGAGTTTACATTATTGAAGATATGATCATTATCCGTCTCAAAGGCAAACTCCTGCCGATTGAGCAAAAGTTACTGGAAAGCAGAAGTGGAATTAAACTTATAAAAGATATTAGAAAAGCACTTCATGAAATAACGACAAAAAGCATTTCTGTCATTATAAGAAAAATTACTTCCCGCAAAGTTGTCAGTTCACATAGCGATATCAGCACAAAAACAGGTGAAATTGTCCAGATTTATATCACGGATATAAATTTGGAGGAAAAAATATATTTAGAATCTCCGGGTAAACTTTAGAAACAGTTCATTCCCAATATCTTCTGGGATGGAACTGGTTAAAGAGCCGACCTTCGTAACTATTTTCTTTCTTTTTTCCTTATGGATAACAAATTCTGGAAATATTTTGCCTATGGTTATTTCATAATTAACACTATTTGTATCTTTATTCTTCTTGAAGTTCTTATCTTAGGAAAACCATTTATCAGTCTTTTTATCTTGATATTTTATTTAACTTACCGTTTAAACAAAAAATTGTTCTCTAGTCTGATAAAATAACTTTCATGAGGGTTATTAACCGTAAATTCAACCGAGATTATCAGGAAATCGAGAAATTCGAGGCTGGGATTGCTTTGGCCGGTGCCGAAGTCAAGTCTGTCCGCGCCAGAAACATCCGCCTTGAAGATGCTTTTGTCAAAATTATTGGTTCGGAAGTATATCTGGTAAACGCCGATATCCCCATCTATCAATTTGCCAGGCCGCAAGGCTACGAAGCTAAACGGACAAGAAAACTCCTCCTCCATAAGAAAGAAATCCTGCGTTTGAAAGGAAAACTATCAGGAGGCAGTAAATTGACAATCGCCCCGGTTTCTTGTTATAATAAGGGGCCTAATTTTAAAGTAGAAATAGCCTTGGTTAAGGCCAGGGGTGAGATTGGGACCAAAAAACTTGAAAAAAAAAGGACGATTGAAAGAGACGAAAAAAAGATGGCGAAAGAGTATTTGAGAAGTTAAAATTTAACAGGGGATGAAAGGATTCGACGAGGAATTTGCACTTTTACAAATGGTTAGGGCGCACCTGTCGCGTTAAACGGAAAAAACAACTGCTAAATCACAAAATTTAACAGCGGATGAAGCTTTTTATTTGACTTACGGCAAATTTGCCTTTGCTCAAGTTTAAGGTTGAATTCGCCTCTTGATAAATTTCCCTTGATTTAATTTATTAAAGAGGTAAACCAATCAAGGTAAGGTTTTCAGAAGTTACTGCTTGGTCTGAACACCTGACAAACATCAAACAGCATCCCGCCAAGTTTTGCATATTTTTCCAGGCGGGATTGAGTCAAAAAATATTCTACCCCTAACTAAACATTTGTCTTAGTGTTTCCCCGGACCCGGGTTCAACTCCCGGCATCTCCACACTTCGCTCCCTATTGTTAATGGGGAGCTTCGCGTGGCAAGCCACCTATATTTTCAGTAACTTCTATAAAATCTTATCGCGAAGTGTGTGGCGCGAAGTCCCGAACGGAGTTGAGGGACGAAGTGCCACCGCGTGGTAAACCACACTTTAAAATATAGGAGTGTGCCCCTACCGTAGCCCAAAGGGCGAAGGGGGGCTTTCGCGTGGCAAGCCACACTCTAAAAATGGTAGGCATTTAGTAGTAAACCAAGGAGTGTGTCCCGCGAAGCTCGAAGAGCGAAGTGGGACAAATGTATTACGTATATATTCTCCAATTAAAAGATAAATCCTTATATATTGGATATTCTTCAGACTTGAAAAATCGAATTAAAATTCATAGTGAAGGATCGGTCGAATCGACAAAAAACTTAAGACCTGCTAAATTAGTTTATTATTCTGCATTTTCTTCTCAAAAGAAAGCGACTGATTTTGAAAAATATTTAAAATCCTCCTCCGGCTTTGCATTTCGAAACAAGCATTTAATTCAGACCGTCTCTAACTTTTTCTCAACCCCCGAGGTTATTTATGATAAGAGATTGTTATAATATACCTATATGGATCAGACGGATAAATATCTTGCGGATTTGAGTGAAGAATTAAAAAAACTTGATAGGAAAAAAATAAACCATCTTAAATCAATCATTCAATTATTGATCGGTTCAAAAAAAACTCTCTTTATCTGTGGTAATGGTGGAAGTGCGGCTACCGCTTCGCATATGACTTGCGATTTAGGGAAAACTATTTTAGGTAAGAATCCCCGGTTTAACCAAAATAGGCTGAGGATAATTTGTTTTAACGACAATATTTCCCTTATTACTGCATGGGGAAATGACGAGGGATACGATTATATTTTTTCCGAACAACTGAAAACCTTAGGAACAAAAGGAGATTGTTTAATTGTTATTACCGGTAGCGGTAATTCCAAAAATATTATCGAGGTAGTTAAAGAAGCGAAGAAAATTGGAGTTACAACTTTTGGTCTTCTGGGCTTTGCAGGCGGGAAGGTAAAAAAATTACTGGATGAGCATATTCTTGTGAAATGCGACGACTATGGAATAATCGAAGATGTCCACAGTATCTTGAACCACCTCATCACCGATTACTTCAAAAAAATTTGAAGCACAGGTTAGTAAAAGGAAATTTGAGACATACTTAAGAACTAATTCAGGCTTTGCCTTTCGTCCACCAAACCCCCGGGGTTGTTTAGCAATCTATTTTATCTTGTTTGCCGTATTAACTCGCATTAAATTCTCGAAGTACCAGTAATTATTTCTTATCTTCAAAGAAGTTGTGAAATGGATTCATTGCTAAATTGATTTCTCTTGCCTTCAATGCAATTTCTTGATATTTATTGTTACTACGACCATCTTCTGTTGAGTATGGATACCCGTAAATAGCTAATCTTTTCAACCCTAGACGCTTACTAAGATGGAAAGTAATACCTGTAAATGAATATGGATATAAAGATGGTACAATGCTTAAAGAGCTTGTTTTTTCATCAGGTTCTTGACCAAGATTCCATTCGACTCGTTTAATATCATAAGGCAGTTGTAAAAATGAAGAAACAAGACCATGTATGTCGGAAACAAGACGTTTAACATCTACTATAGTAGGATCGGTTGCCTTAGCTAATTGCTCTGGAGAAATATAAAAACCGCCTGAAAATGGTGGAAAAGTTTCTGGAGCCTCAGTAATATCAGGATTATAAGCAAATGAAAGTTCTGGAACTTCTGTTACCAATGGATGATTCTGAGATAATCGCCACAATACACCCCAAGCTGGATTAACTACAATTTGAACCTCTCCGCTACCAGACTCAATTGGGATTATATAGCTATTGGTGCGACCATTGTCGCTCGATTCAATATAAGTTTCTCCAACATTTCCTATACCATTTCCAACTAGTTGATCAATAACATTATTTGGATTTTGGACTACAAGACCTTCTGATTGTTTTAAATAAGAAATACTTCTTAATAAAGCAATCGCTTTTGTGGGCGCTTGAGTTTCTTTTAACGATTGAGATGTGATTATTCGTGGAAATTTTCCTACGGATTTCGAAAACCATTCTCTTGCAGAAGAATCGGTATGCCAAAAATTAAATTGTTCAATTCCTTCACCGAAATGTGGATCTCCAACATCTTTACCTTCAAGTTTTGGCATATTTGTCCTATTATAGCAATACATTTTAAAAAAAACAAATCAATGGATATGGATTAACTATATGAACTACTTAAGAGGAGAACGGTTCAAATACCATCATGTTGGGGGGGGGAAGAACTTGGTGAAGTCATATAAAAGTTACAAACATCGTTCGCTATGTTCCACCCTTCGCCCTCGTGTACACTCGGGCTACGGAGTGGCACGGCCACCTTTAATAACAACAATTCGTCATTTAAAACCTTTACTAGAAGGGTATCCCCCCAACGTAGTCCCTAACGGACGAAGTGGCACTTATCCACCAAACCCCCGCGAGGTTGTTTTGTTGTTTTGTTAACTATCTTATAGTTACAATATTATTAGTAATATGTTATAATATTGGCTGTTACAACAGTTAAAAACAAATATATGTCTGAACTTGTTTTTCATCACGCTCATAATCCTGATTCTAGGAAAAGTAGGTTATTAGTACGTGAAGGTGGAACAAAACCTCATAAACTGCGACTTAATGGTAAAAGAAGTATTGGCTTCGTAGAAGATGGCAATTCAGTTAAACTATATCAACTTTATAACATGCAGGTTATTGGTAATCCAGATGGTTTAGACATATCTTTGGTTCCTGTAGATTTAAGACTTAGACCTGGTCAACAGGTAACCTTACGATTTGATAGAGGTAGAGTTCTCCATACTGTTAGTTGTTTACCTCCAGATGTTAATGGTGCAGCGGTAAAAGCAATTCAAAGAGCAAAAGTTACAGGTGTTAGATAAACAAAATTTATGGAAAATAGAACGAATCACCAACCCAACCTTATTCAAAAAACTGTTAATAAAGCCGTGAATGCGTTTCATAAATACGAACAAACTCAACCAACTACAAAAATTGGGATAGCTTTAATAACGATCGGTCTTCTTTCTGGTGGATTAGGACTAGCACTTGGCGATCCAATGGCCGCTGGTTTATGTTGTAATACAATAAGTGGACTCGGTGCAGCTTCCCTAGGTGTATCTGCTTTTAGAAATATAACCCATAAAAATTAATCTACCGAAGCAATTGAAGAGTTTTTTGAAATTCTTTTGGATTAATTCTAATATGGTCAGGAAATGTCAGTGAAAAAGGATGTAAAAAAGTAGTTCCGTCTGCGTGAGCTTTTATTTCGTATACTCCATCATTTAGTTCAACATCTATGGGATACTCTTCTTTAGATCTGGAAATAGCTCTTATTGACCCAAGTTTTTTTTCCAATTTAATGTCGTGCATATTTTCAGAACCACTCCATGTTTTAATTGGCTTATTAACTGACATGGCTGTTTTAATTTTTTTTGCAAAATAAGAGTTATATTTTTCACCTACAACTGGTAATACCTGAAAGGCATCAAAAAAAAGATCATAAATGCCTTCTCCTCTTGGAGTATTATATCTATGATTAAACCAACCAAGACGAAATCCTCTTTGATGATCAGGATTAAGCTGATAGGCTTCAATATCTAAAAATGTTTGTTCAGGTCCGGCACAACCTCTAATTGATGCTATTATATCGGGAATATTGTCGTTTGTTAGGTTAAAATCAATAGAACCTTCAGCCGCCCAATATTCTGGTTTTGCCTTTAGAGCTGCTATTGGCCTATTCCCCAAGATTGATTCAAGATGGTTTTGAGAAAAACCATTGAAAGTTTTCAACAATGAAGGAAGCAATGTCTCTGAAAAAGGTATTTCTCTTGGAGTTAATCTATCCGCCATTGACAGAATTATAGCATCAGACCAATATATTTGTCAAATAATTATATATGTAAGTAAATATTTGAAACTATACAAATGCCCTAATCAACCCCCGATGCTGTTTGATTAATAAAATCTATCTTTTGATTGATTTTCCTGTTGTTTCGTCAAAACATTCAGGAATTAAAGTGGCGGGAAAATCAGGATAGTCTTTCAGACTTGAACAGGAAATTGTGCCGTTGCCGTCGGCGACTATTTTCCAGACGCCGTTAACCTTGGCGGCAAAAAAATAACCGCCGCCGCCAGAAGACGTAGCTGAACCACTGGCATATTTACCATCGTTAGTCTTTATTTTAATAGTAATTTCGTTTTCATTCCAAGCGGGATATTTTTTCAATAAAGCCTGTTTGACTAAATTATTTTCTTCTTCAATGCTTAAAGTTGGAGTTGAAGTTGTAGTTGAGGTTGGCGAAGGTTCGGTAACAACGGCGGCAGCAGCTGTCGGGCTAACGGTTTGACCGGGAAGTTTGTTGGTCGAATTTTCCCGACCATATTGATAAGCAATATAAGCTATCAAACCGACGACAATAACAGTTAAAGCTCCTACTATAAAATTTCTCATAAAATGATTATAACATGTTAAAAAATAAATAACCTTGGGGGTTTGTTAGCACAAAAAATTTGTTGAGAGCGAATTTCTGGTCTAATGAGAAATTAACAAAGAATATCTACTATTAAAAAAATAATTTATTAGAATAAGACTATAAAAAAATATCCTAGACTTTTGCTATTGCTCTTAATTTTTATCATCACAGCCGCACTTTTTTATAAGGAAAGAACTTATCTCCCCTTTCATAACTTTCTTATATCGTTTGGTTATATTGGGATTTTTTTAGGAGGATTTTTTTATGCTTATGGGTTTACAGCTGCACCAGCAACTGCAGTATTATTAGTACTTGCCAGGGAACAAAGCCTTTTTTCTGCAGTAGTAATCGGAGGATTAGGAGCTTTATTTGGTGATATTATTATTTTTCTGTTTATAAGACATTCATTTATTGATGAAATTGAAAACTTAAAAAAAGAAACAATTGTTAAGTCAATTAAAAAAATAAGAAAAAAAATATTTTGCACATTTGACAATTATTTATTACCAATTATTGCTGGCTTATTTATCGCCTCCCCTTTACCTACAGAAATAGGTGTTTCTATAATGGCTACCTTTAAAAGTCTGTCAATGAAAAAATTTTTAATCATTGCTTATTTATTGCACACTGTAGGAATATTTATAATTCTGTTAATCGGTAATGCTATCTAGGTGAATTACTGAAAATTACTATCGACGTTGAAGTGAAATATTGTATAATAATCATATTGAAAAATATGAATATGTTTTGCTGTCCGAAATCATGGATTAGTTTTTTTAAAGCTGGGGGCGATCGGCATCGTCAACACATTCTTCTGTTAATCAAAAAACATAAACGTATAAATGCCTCTGACATACTCAATAAGATTAAACTCTCTCAACCTACCCTTTCACATCATTTGGCAATTCTAAAAAACGCCGGACTTATTGTTGAAGAAAAAAAAGGTCGTGAAGTCTTTTATTCAATAAACAGCAAAACTATTTCATCTTGTTGCCTTGGCTTCATGGATAAATTAACCGGGTAGTCTACTGCTATTTTCTTCCTTTTTATCTATTGACATATTTAAATGTTTCAATGTATACTAGATTAATAATCTAACAATAATGAAAGGGGGTGAAACATATATGCACTTTGGCCAGCATTTAAAAGATTTAGATATAAAGATGGAAAACAAGGGAGAAGAATTAATAGTCACTATCCATGGCAAAAAAGAAAGTCTTGCTATGGTTGAGAAAAAACTAAAAGCATTGAAAGAATTATGTTGCTGTTGCGACGACAATTGTCACTGTTGTTAAACTCTTACCGACTTAAAAAGAAGGCTTCGTAAAGAAGCCTTCTTTTTTTTGTTCTTCCAATAGGATAAGATTAATCCTTGATTACTTCAACTGTTTTATATATACTAAATTTAAAATATGGATCCTGATAAAACTACCGATGTAATCTCAACGAAACCAAAAATGTCAATTCGCAGTTTTTTAAGAATTCTTATATTTACTTTAGCCCTCCTTAGCATTCCGGCTCTTACCATATATTTTGGACAGCTCACTAGAAAACAGATTAAGGCCGATGTTACATGCAAGTCTCCAGCTGTACCTGATCCGGCTGATTGCGTTGGTGGCTTATGGCAGCTTAATAAAGATGAAAATGGTTGCATCCATTTTGTCTGCAAACTAAGGTGAAAAATACTCTTATTGTTCAAATCGATGGACTGTCATATGATCTTTTAAACCTGGCTATAAAAAAATCAACCACTCCTTTTTTAAGCCAACTGGCAAAACAAGGCTATGAAATCAATCGTTTTTATAGCGGTCTTCCCTCAACCACCCCAGCCGCTCAAATTAGTCTACTTTATGGAATTTCTAATATTATTCCGGCCTATCGTTTTATCATAAAAAAAGAAAATATTGTTGTTTATCCGGGAAATGTTAAGGCAGTCCATAAGATAAATGAGGCTGCCCTCAGAAAAAATCCAAATGGTCTTTTAAAAGATGGTGCTGGTATCCTTACAATTTTTTCTGGTGGCTCAAAAAAAGGAATGACCGTGGACAACATATATAACAGTAAATTTTCTGTTTTAAAATCCCTTTTTTATCTTATTAATCCCGTTAAACTCTTGTTTTTTATGCTTAAAGCCGGAATCCTTATGGTAATCGACAAACTTGAGCAAAGCAAAATAAAAAAGAATAAAAATAAACCAATAAGCAATTTTAAATCTAAAATTAAACGAGTTTTTGAAGAGTTATTTTTCGGTGAAATCGCCTACAGCCTAACCAAGCAGTCAATCATAAATAAAATTCCTGTAATCTATGTTGATTTTCCAGGCTACGATGAAGTTGCCCATTTTTATGGTCCGGCAAGCAACTTTGCTTTTTATTACCTACAAATTATTGATATGTATATAAAAAGATTGTTTGACATTATTTTGGAAAAAAGTTTGTCATACGAAGTGATCATCCTATCTGATCATGGCCAAACCTCCTGTATCGCAATAAAAAAAATAATAGGGGTAACCCTTGGAGAAAAAATCCTTTCTTTTTACCCAACAAAAAAAATCATTCAGCATGAAGATTCATACGATAATAAATTTTTGAAAACCGTGGATCTTTATCTTTTGAATTCAGGCGGGTTAGGCCTTTTATATTATCCCAAGCTCCAAGATAAAGCTACCAAGTCACAAATGGAAAAAGAGTTTCCTGATTTATGTAGAAACATCAGTAATATTTCCGGCGTTGGGTTAGTAATCGTCCGCGATCACCAAAATCTAGTCATCAAAAAAGGAATTTCTTATGAGATGACTGAGATAAATTTAAGTAAAATTTTACCGGGATTTATCGATTCTCTTGAAAAAGAAAAAATATTTAACCAGCTTATAAAATTACTTGACTGTCAATACGGAGCAGACGTTTATATTATTGGAGAAATTTTAGATAAAAATAAAGTAGTGACTTTTGAAGATCACCAGTTTGGCACCCATGGGTGTCTGGGAGGATTGCAAACAAAACCTTTTTTTATGTCTAAAGCTATTGAAATTCAAAGTGATAAAATTCGCGATATTGGAGACGTTTATTCATATCTCTATAACTTTATTTACTCAACTTCAAAAAGCTAAACGGCCAAAACCACAATTTTATCGAATTTAATTCATACTTATCATTTACCAAGTCGATAAAAAGGTGGACAATAATCCCAGAGATCCCATAAAAAAGAAACGGGTTATCGATAAGCAAAGAAAAATACCATAAAAAGTGGATTGTTATGAAAAAAAATATATTATGTAAAAATAATTGGGTAAATTTAACTCTGGTCTCATGCAAAAAAATAAAAAAATTTATAATATCTCCAACTAGAAAATCGTTTATTATCATCCGGCATTGACTATTTTCCAGATAACTCAGAAGGGCGAATATGAAGTTATCAATATATAAGGCAAAAGTCAGGAAAAAGAACAAAATCATCTCCCATATAGTGATCGAGCCAAAAATCAAAAAAAGAAAATAAAGGATAATGTTGGAAAAAATAAAATGGTGAAAATAATGACTTAATGGTTTTCCTTTCGAGAAATATTTATGATAAATATCCATATAAAATGTGTTAAAAAAACACCAGGGTTTTTTCCCAAGTATTATAGTTGGTATCTGCCAAAATAGGATGTTCGTTGAGACTAACAAAAACAAACCTATCTGGAAACCTACTATCATATTGGAAATATCTATCTACACTCTTTTTACTATATATCTCGGAACACTTATCTGTCAGAGGAACAACTTCTGCAATTTCTTTATCTCCTGATTTATGAGTATTTATCACACAATCCTTGCTATTATTTTTTAGAAGGTCTTCTTCAATAATTTTTTTGAATGGTGTTTTAACGTTTTTTTTAAAAAAAAGAATATATTGACCGCCAATACAATTGGCACTATTACTGGGAATACTATGAATACATACTTTATTTGCGTTCCTTGAGACAAAAACATCAGTTGGTCTATCTTCTATAAAATCTGTTTTTTTCCACCAATGAGTCAAATAATAAAATCTTAAACCTAGTTTATATGAGGTAAATTGCATAGTCGTACCATATATATCTGGTTCTTGCGAATTTAATTTAGAACTGGTTGAAGATGTTTTAATAATCTGGATAGTATCAGGTCTTGTATCTTCGATTATCGCTGCTTTTACTGAAGATTTCAATCGTGAGGAACTTTGATTTACTTTTGTTATATAATTTGTTAATATTATCATATCTACAATAAAAAAAATAGACGTTAACAAAACAAGTAATTGATTGAGTCTTTTGGGGCGATTTATATTTAATGGAGTGTAATTTATTTGGGATAATTGTTTGAGTGTCATATTCTTTTTATTCTTTAATAAGAGTCCATCTTTGACTATCTTTAAATACAACTTCAGCGTTTTTATTTACAATATTTATCGGACCTAACTCAAAATATGAATATCCATAATCATCCTCAGGAATCTTAAAAACATATCCAAGTTCCTTTTTCTCTCCTTTATTAACAAAGACGTTCCATGTCAATTTTTGAGTTGAAACATTAAGATCATTATTGTCGGATATGTATTGTGTTGGATCAATTTTTCCCAGATAGCCATTATTAACGTCGGAATTTTTCAAATCTAATCCAAAATGAAGGTGAGGCCCGGTTACTAAACCAGTTTGTCCTGAAAATCCGACAACTTCACCTTTTCCAACCTTTTGTCCAATTTGTACATTAACCCTACTTAAGTGACCATAAAAAGTTCTTCCCCCCCATAGATGTTCTAACACAACATTATTTCCATAAGCTGATAACTTTGAAGGAAATTCGATAACTTTACCATCGTCAACTGCAAGAACAGGAGTATTTTCAGGTAAAGCAAAATCAATGCCGTCATGCGCTTTGATACCAAAGTCTTTATAACCGTTAGAAACAATAATGTCATCAGATCTCTCTCCAAACTTAAGAGTCACTGGAAAATCACCATTGAAAGGCTTTCGAAGATGAATAGATAATACATCAGATAAGACCGTAGAAGGTTGTAATGAAAAATTGCTGGAGTTTATTACCACAAAACCTGCCGGAATAAAATCTGTTAAGACTCCTTCAAAATTTTCATTAGCTGAAATTGTAATCTTCACTTCATATTCCTTACCGGAACTTACAAATGTTGGACTCTCTCTTTTTATTGCAATCATTGGTGCAGTATCTGTAACATTAAATGTACTCATTGCAATAAGAGAGTCGCTTGTTCCCTCTATTGGATTTTTTAGAACATACGTTCCTGTAGTTTTTGGCGTGTAGATAAGTCGATACGGAGAAGAATTTTTTTCATCACACTTGGCCTCTTTAACCTGTAATGTGTCGCTTATACCTGATAGAGTATTGATAATCGCAAAGCTGGACTTATTTTTACAAAATAGTTTTCCTTTATCGTCAAAAAAAATAATATCAGAAATATAATTCTCTCCAGTTGTATACTGAAACTGTTGATTATTTATAACAATCGTATCTAAATACACATCTGAATTTATTAGTTCTTTTTGAGCTTGTTTAATCATCAACTTATATTTCCCCGGACTTATTTTTTTTGATGTTTCAATCTGTAGAAATTTGTCTTCTTTTAAGGTCGCTTTTATGGAGACAGGCTCGTCTTTGTTGTTTTTTAAATCAAAACTAAGATCTTTAAAACTCTGAGCTTCGCCATTATATTGTAAAATTATATCGTCTCCGAGAGGAAAAATCGGATTAGCAAGCACCAGGCTAACTGGTAGTAACGCATTATTTTTCTCATCGGTTATTAATGTACTAATAAGATTTGAGAAAGCCTCTTGAGCATTAGAAAACTGCTTAGGAATATCATATCTATTTGCATAGTATCCAATAAAAAAGACAAAACCGGTAAAAAAAATAATCCCTAATATTTTTATTGTTTTTATCATCTAATATAGATTATGCCTTATGACTAGCTTATCTGTCAACGGATTCCATTAAACCTTTTTTTCCACCAAATCAAATTTTTAAATAACCTCGGGAGTTTGTTACCCTCAACAAACAAACAACCCACCGATGCGATACCGATGGGTTGCTTAGTGATCTTGCCAAAATTAATATGCTCCGTATCCTGCAGGGCTTGCATGACTAAACCAGATGTGTCCAGGACCAATATTTGGATCTATTCCTTGATCCATTATTACTGCAAACTGACCCCATATGCCATATGCCCCATCAGGAATAACGCTTGGATCTGCAGTGTAATCACCAACCCAAACAATTTTATAATGCCAGACAGCACCTGATCCGCTTTTCTTTCCGTTCCACTCATTATCAGTCCATGCACTGTATGGTGGATTGTTCCAGTTTTCCGCATTTCCCCTATCCCACTCTGCATTCCATTTCATCACGATCTTATCCGGTGCATAGATTCCTAAATAATCAGCAGGTAAACCTTTAGCCAGTGCCCAGCTTTCTCCCGTTCCATTAAAAATTCTGGCAGTACGATTATATCCATACTGATCAAATCCTTTATCTATTGGTTTTGCCGCCAATACAGGAGAAGTAGTTAACGCGAGAGCTATTGCAATTGCAACTAAGAAAAAGAGTTTCTTCATTTATTTTTCACCCCCTTTCATATTGAAGTAAGTGGTTTATAATTTACATTCACTCAGTATGTTTTATCAAACCAATAAAGTCAAGTCTACCAAACCCCCGGGGTTGTTTAGTCGCGTGCTCGCTTTGGTTGATTATATGGGAACTTTTTATAGAGAAAATTATATTTTTACTATTGTTTGAGTCCATTTATTATATAAATTTTCCAATATTTTAGTAATTTGTTTTGGATCATTGTTGAATATTTCTTCCAGTTTCAAAGGTTCAGTAAAATTAATGGTAACGGTGGGTAAAAAATAACCAATACCTGGAATTATTCTTAAATAATCTATTAGAGATGTTCCTTGAACACATACTCTCACAATATAAACATTATTATTATTTACTTCTTTTAATAAATGACCAACTCCTGTAAACCAATGTCCGTCTATACTTCTTCTACCTGGAAATATAATAATTAATCCTCCCTCGTTTACACGCTGAGCAGCAATCGAAATACTGTTAATGTTTTGTCTATGTTCTTCTTCTGGAGAAAATAATGGTTTAGGGTGATATTTTCTCAGGAGATAACTTATGATCTTATTATGTGTCTTAGGGTTAAAGTGATGATCAATATAAACAGGAATTAAGTATTTATCTAAATTGGGAACAACACCAGTCATACGTCTATTAATTATTAAATAAATATCGTTTCGTTTTGGTAATGACGCAATTAGCGCTAATACTTCTGCGTCATTAGGATGATTTACAACTAGAATTACCGGCTTATGTTTTAAAATATTTTCAAGTTTTTCATTTATACCTTTTATAATTAATTTTGATCTGGATTTTTTAATCACATTTTTCATTGTTCCTTGAAGGTCCATCCTCTCAGCATCATCATTAATCTCTCTAATAAAATTACCTATAAAAGGTAGATTAATTAATCTATTCATAAAAAAATTATATCAAAAAGTTCAAACGTCTACTCAGGTTAAAGAAGTTAAACATTGTTATGAAGACCTAAAAGCGAAATGCTAGCTCTGGTTTGCCCTGAGTGAAATCCTAACACCTTATAAAATTTAACCGCCTCCCAATCTTTACCACAACAAATAAGAGAAGAAATTGAAAAAGTAAGACCTTGTATTGGTTTAGCTACTTCATGAACAACCGCATAGATGTTTCTCTTTATACGTAAAGTATCCCTCTTTGAATAACAAACCCGAAATTATTATGCCCGCGACCGCATCTGTCCACCACAAACCAAACAAATAATTTAATCCCAGTCCTATTAATAAAGTGATCGATAGCCAAATGCAAGCCAGCGTTTGTTTGGAATCAGCGACTAATGCCCGATTATGAGTAGTAAGTCCAATTCTTTTTTTCTGATAATATAACCCAAGCATCACAACTATTGATATGCTCGCAATTGCAATTCCCAACCAACTTTGATGTGGTACTTCATGAGTAAGGAGTTTTTGTGCGGATTCATATAATACATATCCTGCCAATATAAAAAAACTGAATGAAATAAATTTAATCGCTTTCGCTTCTATAGGATCATCATGACTGTTTGTTGCTCCTTTTTTGGTTTTCCAAATAATGACACTTCCTGAAATGGATTCAATAAAACTATCAAATCCAAAACCAATAAGGGAAATAGAGTTTAGCGAGGAACCTGACAAAATTGATACAACCCCTTCTATAATGTTATAAATTACAGTGAAGTATGACAGCCTCAATATTTTATTATTTATCTGTTCTTTCATAACTATATTTTACAAAATTGGGACCTTGATTCAGCAGTAAATTATTGTAAGTCTTTCTTCTTTTCTTCAAATTCTTTCTTGTCTATTTCTCCTTTAGCATAACGTTCTTTTAGAATGTCTGAAGGAGTTTTATCATTTTTTGTAGTTTTCCCTGAACTACCTAAATAGCGCACCAAAGCAACTACACCAAGAATAATAAGAATCCAAAAGATAATCATAAATATCCAACCTAAACCAAAACCACCCCAGCCTCCATATCCCATCATAAGACTACCACCTCCCTTCGTCCCGCCGAATCCCGATGGCCATCGGGAGAAGGCGGATCCCATCATCCACCACATCATTGGTAATCCATATCCTTGAGGAAACGAAGCATTAGTATTACAACCGCTTGACCTTTTACCAAGAGCTATATGTATTTGCTCCTCTCCATTTTGACCCATCATATTCTGCATCATTTGGTTCATAATAGCGTGTCTTTCGGTGTTACCGATAGATTAATATCACTTCCGAAGTGAAATATATTGTCTTAATGCTCTAAAAATACTGTTTCAATAATTTTAGAGCTTGCCGAAGTGTTTACACTGAGTTTATCGAAGTGCTCCCCCGAGTAATTTTTTGCACACGATGTAGTTATTTGTAGTTTTAGTGTAGATTAAATATTTTTGTTTTGATATAAATAAGAAAAAAGATGAACGAAGTCAATGGTTTTAAACAATCAAGAATATCGCCTGAACATTATTTTCAATGGCGAAAAAAAAGGGCTTTAACATGTATTGGAAGAATTGAAAAAAGAATGAGCTTTGTTAAAAAACGGGTGCTTGATATTGGTTGTGGTTATGGTGCCTTAAGCTCTGTTCTGTTGGAAAAGAGCGCTCAAGTATGGTCGACAGAAATCAACAACGACAAATTAAAGTTTGCCCGAGGCAAATTGACCGGGAAGAAATATTTTAATTCCGTCCTGGTTAAAAACGAAATATTGCCTTATAATAACTGTTTTTTTGACATTGTTTTTATCTTTGATGTTATTGAACACGTGAAGAATCCGGCTAAAACAATACAAGAAGCTTCAAGGGTGCTAAAATCCGGCGGCTACCTTTATGTTGAATTTACTCCTTATTATTCAATTACCGGCCACCATCTTTATGATTTTGCCAAATGGCCGATTCATCTTTTACCTAAAGAAAGGATAAAAAAAATCGTTTTTTTCAAAAAAGTTAAGGGCTTTATGGCCGCCGAATATTATTGGCGACAGTTTGAATCCTTAAATAAATTAAGAATAAACCAGTTTCAACAGATGGTGAAAAAATTTCAAAAAATTGAAGAAAGATATTTAATTAAATACCCAGAAAAATTCGAAATAAATATTCCAATTATTAATTACCTGGGACCATGGAAAGATTATTTTACTATGAGTTTTGAGGGCCTATATCAAAAAGTGTGAAGAATACCGGCTGGACTCCCACACTGAACGTGGCTCGAGAAGCGTAGCTTTATTATAACCACTTGTCGAAATCAGAGAAGAAATAGAAAAAGTTAAACCCGCTTTGCAACAATAACCACTCTATGTCATTTTTTTTATTCCACTATCCAAGATTCTGGCAAATGTCGGCTGGGAGATTTTCATCTTTTCTGCTCCCTGTTTTTGATCCATTCCATCAACCTCATAAAGTTTAAGCGCTTCGAGCTCCTTTTTTATATTATTCTTATAATTTTCAAGGGGTAATCTTATCAAGAGTAAGTAACAACAAAAGATCAATAATCTAAATTCACAATTTTATAACTTGAATTTATTTCTTTTTCTTACATATAGAAGAATATGGACAACCAAAACATGAATCACTACTTTCCAAAATTCTAATTTTTTTGATCAAGTAAACTATTACATATAGTAAAGCTCCTGCAATAATAATGCTTATTAAACCAATCTCTCCAATAGACATAATTGTTATTTAAATAAAACCTATTAATCTTCCACCTTGAAAAACTATGAAAGCAACCAACCATGCCACAATAGAGGTGTAAAAAATCATAAATAATGGCCATTTCCAAGAATTTGTTTCTCTTTTTACAACCGCCAACACTGCCATGCATGGTATATAAAGTAAAACAAAAACCATAAATGAATATGCAGAAAGTGGCGTAAAATCTTTACCTAAGGAAGTAATTAATGAATTATTAGTTGTATTTGCATCCGCAACTCCATAAAGAGTACCAAAAGTTCCCACAATCACTTCTTTGGCAAAAAAACCAAACATAAGAGCTACTGATGATTGCCAATTGCCAAACCCTAATGGTTTAAATACATAAGAAATTTTCTGACCGATTAACCCAGCTATACTAGCCCGAGAACCATATTCAACTCCTAAAGGAAAACTTGCCAATACCCAGACGATTATTGAAAATGCTAAAATCAATGTACCTGCTCTTGAAATAAAAAGCCATACTCTTTCCCAGATATGAATAAGAATACCATTTAATGAAGGTATGTGATATGGCGGTAGTTCTATAACAAAAGGCGAGGATAGTTCTTTGATTAAAAATTTTTTGAAAATTAAACCCAATAAAATAGCTATGGTAATACCAAGAATGTATAAAGAAAAGATAATCCAACCTTGATAAGCAGAAAAAAAAGCTCCAGTAAATAATACGTATACTGGTAAGCGTGCTCCACAAGACATAAAAGGATTAATAAGTATTGTTAAAAGTCTGTCTTTTTTTGTTTCAAGAGTTCTTGTCGCCATTATTCCTGGTACATTACAACCGAAACCTAATATTAAGGGAATGAAAGCTTTACCATGTAAACCTATCTTATGCATAAGCTTATCCATAATGTAAGCTACTCGAGCCATATACCCTGAGTCTTCAAGAAGAACAATAAATAAAAATAGAATTCCTATAATCGGAACAAAAACCAATACTCCACCTACGCCACCAATGATTCCATCTACTATCAAAGAAATAGTCCATTTTGATACTCCTAAATTCATCAATGAACTTGTTAAATATCCACCTAATGATCCAAAACAATTTTTTATCCAATCCATCATTGGTTTGGATAATTTAAAGGTTGCTTGAAAAATAAATAATATAATGATTAAAAACAAAGGAATTCCCAAAAAACGATTCATGACGATATTGTCTATTTTTTCGGTAAGATCTATTGTTTTACTACTCGAGTCTTCAACCACTAACTCTTTTTGTAAACCCTTGATGAATCCATAACGAATATTGGCCATTATTGTATTTATATCTTGGTTATATATTTTTTTAAGGTGGTTTTTGTTCGTCTCAACAGCTTGTTTTAATTCAAAATAATATGGTTTTTTTATAATCATTTGCTCTGTTCTATAATCCCCCTCTAGTAGTTTTAGACTAATCCAATTTAATTCTTTTCTACTCAAATCCTCTTTTGAACTAATAAATTTTTTTATTTGATTTAATTCTTCATCGACTTCTGTTCCATATGCTAATTTCAACATGCTGTCGTTTATTTTTCTTTTTTTCACCAAAAACATACCCAAAAGATTATCGGTAGATTTTTTTTCTCTTGCATCGATGACAATAACAGGTATATCCAACAACTGTGAAAGAATCTTTGCATTAATAGATGCTATTTTAATTTGAGATTTACGAACCATATTTAATGCAATAATAAGTGGTGCGCCCAGTTCGATCAGTTGAATTGTCATATATAGGTTTCTAGCTAAGTTCTGAGCGTCAATGACCTGTATTATTACATCTGGATGTTCGTTGAGAATAAAATCTGATGTTACTGTTTCTTCTTCTGTATAGGCAGTCAAACTGTATGCACCTGGTAAATCTACTATCCTTATCTTTTTTTCTTTAAATATAAGCTCTCCTTCTTTTTTTTCAACAGTCTTACCAGGCCAATTGCCCACATGTTGTCTGGCTCCTGTCAATGTATTAAATAAGGTTGATTTGCCAACATTAGGATTACCTGTTAAACCTATGGTATATTCAGATTTTGTTTCCATATATTTTCTGTGCTTCTCCTCGTCCCAGGGCTATTTTTGATTCAAAGATCTTAACTATTATTGGCCCCCATTTATCGTTTTTTATAACCTCTATCTCAGCTCCATCAAATAAACCCAGCTCCGATAATCTGCGCCTAAAATTCTGTCCACAACTAATGCAACGAATTTTTATCGTATCGCCCTTATTAAATTCTGTTAGATTCTTCATACTATGAAATAGCAATATTGGGAATTTTTTGGTTATCAGGACAAAGGTTTGGATTACCTAAAAATTTTGCCAACTTATAAACTACGTTGTCTGAAAAAGCATGTTCCAGCCTATGGGCTTCCTCATGAATATTTTCTCTTTTTACTTCCAGTGTTTTTACTAAAAAAACTTCTATTATCCTGTGTTTATAAATTAATATCTTTGCTTTCCTTAAGCCTTTTTTCGTCAAACTTATGTTGGAATAAGGACGAGTTGCAATAAACTTTTTTTCATTAAGCTTTTTTAACATCTTGGATACTGCTGGTTTACTAACATTAAGATAAACAGCCACATCAACAGATCTTATGTTGTTGATGCCTTTTTTTTCGACAAGTGAAAACATCGCCTTCAAATAATCTTCCTGACTTTGATTATGCATATTAATATAAGTTAACTATAGTTAACTATTAAATCATATTTACTGATAAAAGTCAAAAATTGGCATATGCGATATAAGAAGAATAATTGAAAGAAATTCTAAACTTAAGAATCCAATTCATTTTACGTCAAAACAAACTCTGCCCGCCTATTCTTTTTGAAGTTCTTTTGTTTTTCTGTTATTTTATTCTTCATTTAGCGTTTTTAATTTTAAAACCGTTAGTTGGTCACCGTTTATAATACCTTCAACATGAACTCTCTTGCCATTTTCAAATTTTTTTTCATTACAAATCTGTTCGCCCCCACCATAATCACAACGGCTGCGAAAATTAAAACTTAAAGTCAGAATCAAAGCCAATCTTCCCGGTTCATCGTATAATAATTTCCAGGTGGCCGTCTCTTTATTTTCATCATAAAGATGAAGAGAGCCATCTTTAGAAAAATCGGCTTTTTGTTCAGGAATAAGGGTGGTCATGGTTTTTTTTACCTCACTTGACTTTTTAAAAAAGTCTGGCTTTACTGAACTGCCTGGAGAACTGGAAAAATTTTTGGCTCCATAAACTAAAACTCCAAGACCAATGCCGATAACAAGAATAATTAAAACTTTCTTCATTTTTATCACCTCCTAAATTTCTAGTCGCAAACACCCTCTTTATAACCAATCATGTAAAACTTGGTGCCTCTTAGTTCGGAAAAGCCGGTTTTTGGATCAAACTGACTGCAATAGCGGCAGGCATTTTTGAAAATATCACTTCCCACTTCACTCATACCATTATCGTAAACCGATTTGGTAAAACCACAAACTGGTTTATTAGGAACGTCGTTACAGCCGATCTTTAAGTCATAAATTTCTAGAGTACATTTTTTAAAATTATTGGGAAACTTATTTTCTGTATTTGAGTTGGTTTCGCTGTCAGAATCTAAAAACGCAAAATTATCCAAGAAGCAACTCAAAAATTTTTCGTTCTTGTCCTTAACGTCGGGAGTGAGATAAATACCTATATTAATCAAATAAAAAAAAGTCCCTTTCTTAAAATAATACCTCTCAAAGCGGTGAGGACAGTTTACTGGATTTTGATCGGTTTGACTGCTGCAAATCATATTGGTTTCATCAGTATATTTTTCTGCCGTAACACCTTTAAAATTAACACTGCTTTTCTTTTGGTTTCCTGTATTATCATCAAACCATCTACCATAATTCTCATCGGTTTTCAGGTCGCTTGTTGAAACAAGCACTCCAAATAAAGAAAGTTTATACTTGGCATCAAGTTGTTCTCCAAGTCTGGTGGTGGAAACTAAAGTTCGATGGATAATTGTTTCTGTCTGCCGCTCATCAATCGAGGTATCGGTCCAACCGGGGGGAATTTTAAACTTAAAATTAAACTTATCATTTTGATAATCTTGCCAGGCGGTCGCACAGGTTTCAGGCGCTTGCGAGGTGGGATTAACTGGTTTAGCTTCTGATTCCGGAGTTGGCGCATTGGGTTCAAAAACTTGACGATTGATTTCTGCTGTGTTTATTTTCTTGAACTCTTTTTCATAAGTTTTAGGTTTGAGAAATAAAGATTCGTCGCCCAAACTGACGGCAATCAAGCTAACCAGGCTTTCTTTAGTTGGTGGTTTTTCGCCAAAGACAATCTCGTTGGTTGAAGCATTATAATAATTTATTTTTAATCCTGAAGAGCCTAATGACTGAATTTTAATTTCTTTATCTAGTTTTAAGCCGGAGATTTTTTTACCGTTAAAATAAATTTTATTAACATCGTCAACTAAATTTGAACCGGTCTGTCTCTGATAAGTGTCTCTTGCCTCCTGAGTAAAAGAAAATCCAGCCCGCGTTCCTTGTGAAACAGGAATAACACAACTGCCGCTGGAGCAACCGGCCGGGCAGTTATAAGTAATGAGAAATATCTCTTCTTGTTCATATTTAGCAGTCCCTTCCACTCCTTCATTGCTTGCCGGCGACTGACAGGCGTATTCGGCCAGATAATCCGGGTCGGCATTGGCATTTTGATCTTTGACACAGTAATCTTTATACGACTTGCCGTTTTTATCGGTTAACTGTCCTTTTAAGTAGTAATTGGCGCCGCCGTCAGAATCACTGCAACTGCCGGGTGGCGGAGAAACCGGTTGGCTAAGACATACACCGTCTTGACAGCCAAAAGAACAGTTATAGGTAATTAGATAAATTTCTTCGGGAACATATTCAGCCACTCCTTCAACCTTTTCCATACTGGCTGGATATTGACAGCTATACTCAGCTAAGAAATTAGGGTCGGCGTTGGCAGTTTGATCTTTAACACAATGATCTTTATACTCTGTCCCGTTTTTATCAACCAACCTGCCTTTTTCGTAATAATTATTACCTCCGTCTGAATCACTACAAAGCTCACCTGTCGTTTGTATTGGGGTTGGAGTCGGCGTTTCCCTTAAACAGGCTCCTTGTTTACAGATATTGGGACATTGATAAGTTTCGGTCCAAAATCCGCCATTTTCAATACAATATTTTTCAAAAAGTAGACAGCCTTCCCCTGAACAATCAACAAAATGTCCGGTAGCATCCCGTTTAACACACTCATCATAACTGGTAGTCCCGCTTGAGGTTCTGATAGTTCCGTTAACATAATAATCTTTACCTCCATCAGAGTCAGTACACCAAGGACCACTAGGCGTTGGTGTTAATGTAGGCGTGGGTGTCGCCTCTCCGCCTTTTACACAACGAAAATAAGGAAAGGTAAACTCTTTAAACATTGAATTATTAAAACCATTGCTGAAATGAACATAATAGGCTTTACCACCGTCTTCTTCTTTTGACCAGTAAGATACATCCAAAAAATTATAACTACCCCGCTGTTGATAAAGAATATTAAGCTCCGCCATTGTTGGGAGCCTGGCGCCAAGACTGGCACAGGTAGCTTTGGCTGTATACCAGTTTCCTTGACCGTTATCGATATTACTGACTAAAAAATTATTTTCTGAAACAGTAACAAATGCAAGCGGGGGTGGTGGTTGAGTTGTTGGTGTTGGCGTGGGTGTTGAGGTTGGCGTTGGAGTGGGGCTGGGTTCAGAAGTGGGAGGGATAGAACTGGGAGGAATTGAGCTTGGCGGAACAGAAGTTGGTGGAGGAGTTGTCGGTAAAATTGGTTGGTTGTTTTGGGTTAAAACTACCACTACTGGTTGGGAGGCAGCGGCATTTTGAATTGTTAATTGGTTTATTTTGCGATTTAATAACTGGGTAATTTGATTGTTTAGTTGAGTTTTTTGTTTTTGATTTAAGTTGTTAAGGTTGTTTTTTGTCACTCCCTGCGGCAACTCTATCGCATAGACATTTTTCGCTATTTGCTGTTTGGTTTGATACCAATGAAGAGTGAAAAAAGTTAAAAAAGCAACAAGTAGAATAGTAACCCCCTCAAAAAAGATTTTCACTAATTTGATTATGAACTATTTATTTTTTTTTGTCAAATTACTAGATCTTGTAGAGAATCTCTGGGGGTTAGAATTTTTTATACTAATTTTTTT
>Ga0265292_1000475_pt1 | contig 56872 bp, 60 predicted proteins | sample Munlanlewell296A_FD_189080 | JGI IMG/M metagenome (GOLD analysis project Ga0265292, IMG submission 189080) | Leachate microbial communities from a municipal landfill in Southern Ontario, Canada - Leachate well 296A | ecosystem: Engineered > Solid waste > Landfill > Unclassified | place: Canada... | reverse complement strand
ACGCCGTTTATGGAAATTAAGTCAGGGCTTAATACAGTCTTAAAAAAATAAGGAAATGGAATTTTATCTGTTTTTATTTCCGATGTGAGTTCTTTGTCTCTTGACACGGGTGGGCCTTATAAGTGTTCGATACGCGACATCACCTTCTTTTCTATGCCCTTCTTTCTAAGCTTTGTCGTTTGTCTCAGCGGAAGCGCTATATTTTCAAAGACCGTCATGGAATCAAAGAGGGCATTGTTCTGGAACATATAGCTGATCTTACTCCTATATTCGTTCCACTCTCCCTTCTTCATCTTACTAACAGGCTTTCCCCTGAAGAGAATACTCCCTTCATCGGGTGAAAGCAGTCCGATAATGTGTTTAAGAAGAACACTCTTTCCGCTGCCGCTCTTTCCTATTACCGTCGTAATCTGGTTTTCATAAATCTCGAGATTTATCTTGTCGAGAACGGTTTTTTCTTCAAAGCGTTTGGTGACCTCTCTGAATTCTATTAATGGCGTTTCCACATACACCTCTACATCAGAAAGGACGTAACAACATAGTCCGAGACCAGGATCATAACACAGGAGAAAACAACTGCAGCCGTGGTTGCAAGACTGACACTTTTTGCACCATGGCTATCCGAAAGAAGGTGGGCAAAATATCCCTGATAGCAGCAGATCGTAGACACAAGACCGGCAAATACGAGCGACTTGATAAACCCGCCGCTTATGTCCGCCATCTCAACGTACGCGCGGATCCTATAAAAGTAGGCACCCTTATCCACGCCGAGGAGGAGAACCCCGGTAACATACCCGCCGAGAATTCCGACCAGATCGAAAAAGGCGGTCAACAGGGGAAAGCTGATGATCGCAGCTGCAATGCGGGGGCTGATGAGATACCGAAGCGGATCTATCCGCATGGTATATAAGGCATCTATCTGCTCAGAAATGCGAAGGATACCTATTTCAGCTGTCATTGCAGAACCAGCCCGCGCAGTTATCATTATCGCCGTAAGGACAGGGCCCAGTTCCCTGATCAGCGTAAGGGCGACGACTGAACCGAGCACCCCTGCAGAACCAAATTTAGTGAGCGTGTAGAAAAGCTGCAGACCGAGTACCATTCCGGTAAACAAGCCGACAAGCATCACAATATTCGATGACCTGGCCCCGATGTAGAAGACCTGCTGGATAATCTCCTTAAGCTGTCTGGGCCGGAATATCTTCAGAAAAGCAAGCGTAAAAAAAATGGCAACAGCGCCAAGATTGTTAATAATATACAGTGTCCTTTTGCCAATAAAATGGAAAAAGGGCAGGGAAGAGATTTCATTTGTCGTTGGTCTCATATTTATTAAAAGCTTATCATCTTTTGGTCGCTTCCTCAATGTTTGTATCCCCGGAATCCTTTATTGTTAATAAATATCTTCGTATGCCGATTTTCCTCAGCCCCATATGCATTTCGTTGTTTGTTCATCAAAGAACGCATATTCCATATCATTTGTCCAGCACTTCTCTTATCTTTCTTAACAGATTTTTCGGCGATACCGGTTTCATGATAAAATCAAATCCTTCTTTAAGCATACTATCCTTATCCATCCTGTCCGCAGTGTAACCGCTGGAGAAAAGGGTTTTCATATCAGGTCTCATTCTTTTTATTTCATCGCACACCTCTTTGCCGCTTTTTTTAGGCATTATCAAGTCAAGCATAACAAGTTGAATTTTATCTTTGTTGTCCATAAACTTTTTTATTGCTTCCTCTCCATCTTCAGCGAGAATTACTTTATAACCATACGCCTGAAGTACTCTTGAAAAGAGTTTTCTTACTGTGCTGTCATCCTCGGCCACAAGTATTGTCTCGTTTCCTTGCGAGGGAAGAGGTTCAATTGCAGTTGCAACAATGACTTCTTCCGTTGCTTTTATTGCGGGGAGATATATCCGGAAGGTCGTCCCCTTTTCAGGCTCACTGTAAACATTGATATAGCCGTTGTGCTGCTTGATTATGCCGTATGCCATCGCAAGTCCCAGCCCTGTGCCCTTTCCGACCTCCTTGGTAGTAAAAAAAGGCTCGAATATCTTGGCCATAGTATCTTTTTCCATTCCGCTGCCTGTGTCAGACACAGAAATGACTGCAAACATTCCGGGTTCACCGTAACCATGATCTCGAATGAAGGTATCATCCAGTTCCACGAGTTGTGTGTCCAAGGTGAGACGTCCCCCCCGCGGCATAGCGTCTCTCGCGTTCGTCGCAAGGTTCATAAGCACCTGCTCTATCTGACCGGCGTCAGCCATACTGATTACATCTTTGTCGGTTAAATTTGCGCTCAGCACGATATCTTCACCGATCAATCTGGAAAGTAACTTTTCGAACCTCATCATCATGCCATTTATATCAATAGGCTTAGGATTCAATATCTGTTTTCTGCTGAAGGCAAGAAGGCTGTGTGTGACCTCAGCAGCCCTGTCCGCCGAAACGAGTATCTGGTCCACATTTTCTCTCAGAGGATCGTCGCTTCTCATATCCTCTTGCAGAAGATATCCATATCCCACAATTGCCTGCAGGATATTGTTGAAGTCATGCGCAATCCCGCCGGCAAGAAGTCCGATAGCTTCCATCTTCTGGGCCTGGAGAAGTTGCTCTTCAAGCTTTTTGCGTCCAGTGACATCGCGAATATTACATTGTGCCAGCCTTGCCCTGTCAACCAAATATATATCCGTGTCGATATATTGCCCGGACTTGGTTTTTACCTGGACATCATCGTAATTAATAATGCCGCTCTTGTTCAAAGTTTGCATTATCGTTGGGAAATCACTCATATCGAGCGATACGCCGATATCCTGAAGGTTTTTCCCGAGGCACTCCTCTTCGGAATAACCAAACATTTTCTCGGCGGCCGGATTAGCATTGGTTATATTCCCTTCGCGTTTTTCAAGAAGCACTATCCCGTCGTTTGCGGTCTCAAAAATACGCCTGTAGCGCTCTTCAGACTCTGCTAACAAGTCTTCCAGCCGCTTGCGCTCGGTGCTGTCCTCGATGGCCAGAAGGATTATCATTTTCTTTCCCCACACTCTATGAATTTGCTGGGCATTCAGCAGCATTATGCGCCTGCCAATGGTAGCAAAATCGTGTTCAACCTCATAGTTATCAAAGGATGTCTGATAGGGAAGGATGGTTTCCAGCAGTTCCCGCAATTTGGGGATATTCCACTGTTTATCGCCCAGGTCATAGATAAGCTGTCCCACAGTCTCTTCTGGTTTTACCTTAAAGACTTCATAGAAGGAGCGGCTGGCCGTGACTACCCTTAAATCCTGATCCAGAGCGATTAAGGGTTCACGCACGGTGTTGATGATGTTCTCGGCGTATTCGCGGGCCTCATCTACTTCGTCATGCAGGGACTTTATTCTTAGAAGCGACTTTACCCTGACTAAAAGCTCATGTCTGTCAAAAGGCTTGGAGATAAAATCATCGCATCCTGCCTCAAGGGCTTTTACCCTGTCTTCGGTCTCATTAAGTACCGTGAGCATAACTACCGGGATAAGCCGTGTCTTTTTATCGGCGCGTAATTTCTTCAGCACTTCGAAGCCGTCCATCTTGGGCATCATTACGTCCAGCAGAACCAGATCGATTTGATTATTGGAAAGTTTTTCCAGCGCTTCTTCACCGCTTGCCGCTTTAACAATTTCATAACCCTGCGGAGCAAGATGTGCTTCGAGAAGTTCATTGTTTTGGGGCTGGTCATCAACAACTAAGATTACTGGTTTGTCTTTCATCATCTATCTCTTTTAGTAATAGTTCCACAGAGTCCCGAAAGTTTTCGGGATTGCACTGCTGAACTATTACCTCCTTTGAATTTCACTTTTCAGGCCTTTTTATAGAGCTGGTATCGGGCCCGCCCTGCTTGCTTGGCTTGATACATGGCGATATCTGCATTTTTCAGAAGGATACCTTCATCTGTTCCATCATTGGGATAGACAGCGATGCCGATGCTCGTTGTCACAACAAGTTGATGGGTGTCAATGAGGAAGGGCTTACGAAAACTCTCAACGATCTTCTGTACAACCTGGATCGCATCTTCTATTACATTCAGGTCAGGAAAGATCAGCAAAAACTCGTCGCCACCAAAGCGCGCAACGGTATCATCCTTCCTCAGCGCTGCACTTAGCCGCTCTGCCGTTGCTTTGAGAAGGATATCCCCTACAGCATGTCCCAGGGTGTCATTAACGTCCTTGAAATTGTCGAGGTCGAGCATCGCGATTCCTATTTTTTTTTGATTCCTCTGGGCATGGGCCAAGGCAATGCCCAAGCGATCGGAGAAGAGCTTTCGGTTGGGAAGACCCGTCAGGAAATCATGGAAGGCCATCTGCCGGATCTTTTCCTCTGACTGCTTACGTTCAGTGATGTCCTCGATGGCCAGGAGGATGATCCGCTCCTTGCCCATCCCTCTTTGAATTTGCCGGGCATTCAAAAGCATGATGCGCCTGCCAATAGTAGCAAAATCGTGTTCAACCTCATAGTTATCAAAGGATGTCTTATGGGGAAGGATAGTTTCCAACAGTTCCCTCAGCTTGGGAATGTCCCACTGCTTATTGCCCAGGTCATAGATAAGCTGCCCTACAGTCTCTTCAGGTTTTACCTTAAAGAATTCATAAAAGGCACGGCTGACCGTGACCACTCTTAAATCCTGGTCCAGAGCGATTAAGGATTCACGCACGGTGTTGATGATGCTCTCGGCGTATTCGCGGGCTTCATCTACTTCGTCATGCAGAGACTTTATTCTTAGAAGCGACTTTACCCTGACTGTAAGCTCATGTCTGTCAAAAGGCTTGGAGATAAATTCATCGCATCCTGCCTCAATGGCTTTTACCCAGTCTTCAAACTCTTTAAGCGCCGTGATCATAATTACCGGAATGTTCCGGAGGCGCTCGTCTCCCTTGATCCTCCTGCAGACCTCAAAGCCGTCCATCTTCGGCATCATAATGTCGAGGAGCACGAGGTCAACGCTGTTTTCCCCGATCATCTTCATGGCCTCTTCACCGTCCTCTGCTTTGAGAATTTCATAACCCTTCGGAAGAAGATGTGCTTCGAGAAGTTCAATGTTTTTGGGCTGGTCATCGACAACTAATATTACTGGTTTCTCTTTCATCATTTACCTCTTTTGAATTTGATTTTTCAGCATATTAGAATACTCACTTAATAAATTCACTGATTTCTTTTGCAAAGGTGCGCGTATTTATCGGTTTGCCTATGAATCCGCTGTTAGTTATGGCTTGTATCTCTTCTTTGCCTTCTGCCATTACAGAAGCAGTCACAAAAACAATGGGAATATCGCATGTCTCTTTGTCTTGACGCAATATCTTGGCGGCTTCGGAACCACGCATATCCGGAAGCCGCACATCCATAATTATAACATCCGGCTTTTCTTTCCTGGCAATGGCGATTCCGCTGGTAGCATTTTCAGCTTCAAATACTTCGAAGCCGGCGACCTCCAAAAGGTCTTTTTCCAGCAATAGATTGTTTCTATTATCATCGATAACTAATATTTTTTTCCTCATCTTACATCTCCCTTTTGGATATAATAGGCAAAGTAAACCGGATCGAGGTGCCTTTATTTAGCCCCTTCGATTCTGCAGAAAGCTTCCCGCCGTGCAGTTCAACAAACTTTCTCGAGAGCGGCAAGCCGAGTCCGGTCCCTTCGGTTACACGGGAATATGGAGTATCGACACGGAAAAAACCTTCAAATATTTTCCCCATGTTTTCAGGCGCGATACCGACCCCTGTATCCCAGACCACTATTTCTATATCGGAATCAACTTTCTTCGCCCGCATGCCAATTTTGCCACCCTCGGGGGTAAATTTTACTGCGTTTGAAAGCAGGTTGTACATTATCTCTTTTACCTTGAGTTCATCCGCTTCAATATCCGGCAGATCTTCGGCTATTTCAAGCAACATGTGAAGCTTCTTTTTACTAATCATATCCGCTACCAGCAGTGAAATCTCATTTAACAGGCTTTTCATGGGTAAGCTGGATAATGCCAGCTTCATCTTTCCGGCTTCAACTTTTGCCATATCAAGTATCTGATTTATCAGTAAGAGAAGGTGTTTCCCGCTGGTTAAAACATTATTAACGTATTTCTTCTGCTTTTCATTAAGCGGCCCGAAGGTCTCGTCGTATAATACCTCAGAGAAACCGTTAATGGAGTTAAGCGGGGTTCTGAGTTCATGCGACATGTTGGCCAGAAATTCAGATTTTACCCGAGCGGTATGTTTTAACTCGGTGGCTAATTTTTTTAACTCTTCATGGGCTTTTTCCAGCCCATTTTCTATCTCTCTGCGCTCGGTTATATCCTCGATAGCCAGAAGGATAATCCGCTCCTTTCCCGTCCCTCGTTCAATTTGCCGGGCATTCAAAAGCATTACGCGCCTGCCAATGGTAGAAAAATTGTGTTCAACCTCATAGTTATCAAAGGTTGCTTTTTGGGGCAGGATGGTTTCCAGCAGTTCCCGCAGTTTGGGGATATCCCACTGGCGATTTCCCAGGTCATAGATAAGCTGCCCCACGGTCTCTTCAGGTTTTACCTTGAAGAATTCATAGAAGGAGCGGCTGACCGTGACCACCCTGAGGTCTTGATCCAAAGAAATTAAGGGCTCACGCACAGTATTGATGACGCTCTCGGCGAATTCACTGGCTTCATCTGCGGATTGTTTAATAACCTCCAGTTCTATTCGGGTCTTTTCCAGTCCGGCTTCTATCTCCTTACGCTCGGTAATATCCTCAATGGCCAGAAGGATAATCCGCTCCTTTCCCATCCCTCGTTCAATTTGCCGGGCATTCAGAAGCATGATGCGCCTGCCGATGGTAGTAAAATGGTGTTCCACCTCATAGTTATCAAAAGCTACCTTTTTGGGCAGGATGTCTTCCAGCAGTTCCCGCAGTTTGGGGATATCCCACTGGCGATTTCCCAGGTCATATATAAGTTGTCCCACGGTCTCTTCAGGCTTTACCTTAAAGAATTCATAGAAGGAACGGCTGACCGTGACCACCCTGAGGTCTTGATCCAAAGAAATTAAGGGCTCACGCACAGTATTGATGACGCTCTCGGCGAATTCACTGGCTTCATCTGCGGATTGTTTAATAACCTCCAGTTCTATTCGGGTCTTTTCCAGTCCGGCTTCTATCTCCTTACGCTCGGTAATATCCTCAATGGCCAGAAGGATAATCCGCTCCTTTCCCATCCCTCGTTCAATTTGCCGGGCATTCAGAAGCATGATGCGCCTGCCGATGGTAGTAAAATGGTGTTCCACCTCATAGTTATCAAAAGCTACCTTTTTGGGCAGGATGTCTTCCAGCAGTTCCCGCAGTTTGGGGATATCCCACTGGCGATTTCCCAGGTCATATATAAGTTGTCCCACGGTCTCTTCAGGCTTTACCTTAAAGAATTCATAGAAGGAGCGGCTGACGGTAACTACCCTTAAATCCTGGTCCAGAACGATTAACGGTTCACGCACGGTGTTGATGATGCTATCGGAGTATTCACTGACAATCAGCATCTGCCTTGCCTTTTTTTGTTCGGTTATGTCGTGCATAATGGCGGACACGCCGCAAATATTTCCCAGCTTGTCCTTGATTGACGAAAGGGTCAGGGAGATATCAATTACTACACCATCTTTTCGGACACGTTTTGTTTCATAATTTTCAATCAATTCTCCGTTTCGCAGCTTATTAAGCTGGTTACGTAGTTCTTCTTTGTAATCAGGAGGAGCTAAAAGAGAAATATTTTTGCCCTGCATCTCTTTTTCGGTATAACCATATATTTTTTCCGCCGCTTTATTCCAAAAAATAATATATCCTTGCAAATCTTTTCCAATAATGCCGTCAACAGATGTATTAACAATTGCTGCTAATGTATAATTAGAGTCGTCCCTTCTCTTGTGCCTGGTGATATCTTCGATAGCCAGGAGAATTACTTCCGGCTTTTCCGGTGGACGGGGGATCCTCCGGGCATTTAAAAGCATGGTGCGTCTGCCAATGGCAGGAAAATCGTGTTCAACCTCATAGTCATCAAAGGTTGCCTTTTGGGGAAGGATGGTTTCCAACAGTTCCCGAAGCTTTGGGATATCCCACTGTTTATTGCCCAGGTCATAGATAAGCTGCCCCACAGTCTCTTCAGGCTTTACCTTAAAGACTTCATAGAAGGAGCGGCTGACAGTGACCACCCTTAAATCCTGGTCCAAAACGATTAAGGGTTCACGTACAGTGTTGATGATGCTCTCTGAGTATTCCTTGGATCCTGGTATGGTTTTTTTCCGGGGCATTTTCTGTCTCATCCTTCAAAGATAGCGCTCTTTTTCTCTGTCAAGAAAATTTTGTTTCTTCTTAGACGACTTTATTCTAAAAAAAGATGCTGCAATAAATCCTATGGCCACACCTGCCAAAACAGAGAGAAATATAACAATTGCAAGAGACGCCTCGAATTTCCAGAAGAGAAATGAGATTGCAACAGGCATTGCATTCTGTACCGAAAAGACTGTCACTACCGTAATAATGATAAATACGATTATTGATGTGATCATTTTTCTCTCCTTAATTATCCCTTTTTCGACACCGGTGGAATGCTTTCAGCGGGCGCCTCAGGCCCGAGCAATACTGCGATCCATCGTGTGCTTTTATTGTTCTCGCATGCAAACTTCAGGGTCATGGTAAGCGGTATGCACAAAACCATACCGACCGGACCAAGCAGGCTTCCCCAAAAAATCAACGAGAGAAAGACAACAAGGGTGGACAGGCCGAGCTTCCGCCCCATGAGCCTCACTTCAATCACATTGTCAAGTATAAAGTTAACGGCCATATATCCTGCGGTTGCCATTACAGCACTGCCTAACCCCAATTGGATAAGGGCAAGAAGAACCGCGGGAATAGCCGCGATTGTGGAACCGACACTCGGCACATAATTGAGCAGAAAGGCCAGGAACCCCCAGAGCACGGGAAAATCCACGCCGAGAATGGCCAGCCATATGCCTATCAGGATACCCGTGGCCAGACTGATGAGAGTCTTGATGACCATATAGCGTTCAATATCATTGACGAACCTTGTGAAGTGGGGAAATGCCTGTTGAGGATTACCGAGAACAGCGCGGAGCTTAACGGGAAAGCTTGAGACTTCAAACAGGATGAAGGCTACGGTGAGTAAAATCAGGACAATGTTCGAAAGAGCAGAGCCCACCCCCGCGATTAAGCGTGCGGTCAGACTCATCACCGCTCCCGGATTGACATACCCGAGCAGGAACTTGTCCATGCCCTTGATGCCTTTGGTTTCCAAAAACGACTGGAAGGCCGAGACTTGCTCCTGTAAACGAGTCTGATAGACAGGCAACTCAGTGTAAAAGCTGTTGATGGACGCGCCTACGATTCCTCCGACGATCAGCAGGATGGTAATCATGCCGGCCACCACGAGCAGCACCGCGACAAAGGAGGGAATGCGTTTCCGCTCAAGCCAGAGTACCGGCGGCGTCCCGAGCATAGCGAGGAAAACAGCAACAAGGAAGGACACCAGTACCGACTGCGCCTGGTTGATGCCTCCGATGATGATCACGAGCGCTGCCGCAATGACAAGGAAGCGGATTCCCCCCTGAGAATTACTCTGTTCAGTCATGGACAAATACCTCTTCGATCATTTAGATTATCCTCTTTGCTCTATCACTGCGTCCTCGGATTCCTGTTGCCCGATATATCCCGCTTCCCTGTGCGATCATCCATAATTCCTACCTCAGTAATTTTTGGTCAGCCATGGAGTTCACCATAACGCCGATGTAGGATTTAATGAGATTCTGGTCTGAGCCCATGATTTCGCTTTCAGACAAGGCGGACCAGATCAGCTTGTCGTTCCCGGCGTTATACAGGTTGGTTTCCATGAGCGCGTATTCGTCCTCGGCAATATAACCTGGAGTGTACACAGCCTGATAACCATATCCATAATAGTCGCGCCAGGTGCCGTAGTAAGGCGGATAATGGTCGCGCCATGATGACTGCCGGTAGGTGGACGGCGGATAATAGACACTCCCGGGGACATAGATATGCACGGTCTTTTTGCTCACCAGCCTTGTAATGAGCACCGCATCGGCGCCCTGTTCCTTCACCTTCGCCGCGATGACCGCATGATCACCCTTTTTATCATCGGAAAGAACAGTATAGCTCGCAATGGCGTCCGTGCCGCGGGCCTTGAGCTGCCGGACAAACTCGTCCTCGAAAATTCTTCTATTTACCGGTCTCTTGACTACCCCGATGACTATGATCTTCCGGGGCTGCCCCTGATACGACTGGTCCTTCCAGACCCCAGTAAGCTGTGTCGTGGCACATGCCGTGATGAACATTGCAATGAGCATCCCAAAACTGATAGAGTTTCGCAGGGTGCGCATCATTGTGAGTTTGTCCTTCATACTAACCTCCTCGTAATTGAAATGTTTTGCTTCTTGTCAGCCCTTTCTGAAAATATTTTTACTCATTTATCCCTCTCTTTGACACCCGTGGAATGCTTTCGTCAGAATACCAGAGACACCCCTATGCCATAGTATTCAACCTTATTGCTGTAAAACTGGCCGTGCGGATTAAACCCGTTGTACCACTCGGCCATAAGGCGCAGGCGACGCTGCCCTGGGTTGGGATGACCGAACTCAAGGCCGGCCTTGACGCTGGTATCACTGGCCCAGTTATGATCCTCCAGCCTCTTCATGTCCACCCCGCCAATCGGCCTGCCGTTCCACACAAGCGGCTTGCTGCCGCGATACTCTATCCCCCAGTGGTAGATCCTCGGCTTTAGATCACTAGGTTCCTTGTGGAGCAGGTACTCACCGCCGCCGTACACTCGCCATTCGCGCCATTCTCGGGAATAGATAAGCTCAATGGCTTCGTAGCTGAGATTGACCCGTTCCGGAGAATTAGCGCTCTGGAGTAATTCATCCCCCAGGTGCGAGCTCTGGTGATAAATGCGGGAGCGAAGCGAATCGTCGCCATGCCGGTAGGTGACGGGAAAGCCAATGGTGTAATCCGCGTTGATGAGGTCGTAGGAAGGGGTGTCCATGTTGAACTGGGCGAACAGAGCGCCTTCTATGCTCAGTTGCAGGCCGTTCCCCTCACGGCTGCCGAAAAACCTGTACAGGCCGAATGTCTCTCCGAAGCCGACAGAGGCCCTGGTGTATCGCACACCCGAGGATTTGAAGCGGTTCATGCTGACAAAGAACTGCGGCTGCTTCGGGTCGGCGATGAGTGGCAGAAACAGGTCGCCCATTGGAAAGGCTTCCGCTTCGCCGGTTATCCCCATAAACCTGCTTATTGCTCCCGGCTTAGCGGCGTCTGCAGACTTCACCACAATCGTTATCCTCTGCAGTCCGTCAATAGTGCGCAGCTGCTTGTCAACCGCCTCCCGCCGTTCCGGGTCATCTTTAAACAGGGTAATCCTGGCGACCCCGTTTTTAACCTTCAAAACATAGCTGTCTCTCTCCCATTGCAGGTCCCGCTCAAGGATGGAGGCAATATAACCGGTCAGAAATTCATCGCCGGCCCTATTTGCAGCCTTCGCAGGGGGAGCTGGAAAAAGGAGCACGAAAAAAAGAGAGGCGGCGCACAGGCGGACGCTAACATTAAGACATGTGATGATACGCATCACCATGGTCATTTCACCCTCCGTTTTATTGACATAAATAAGGGGCTGCTTTTCAATCTGCGCGCCTTGACAAGGCTATTCCCCCTTGGCGCCTTCCTGAATTTTCTTCCCAGCCTTTTCTACCTGCTGTCCGCCTTTTTCCACCGTCTCATCAACCTTCTTGCCGGCGCGCTCTACCGGGCCTTCTTTTTTACAACCGGACATGCCCATAAACAGTACAGTTATGGCCAGCGTTGCGATGACACTTCTGCATATTTTCATCATTTGTATCTCCTTTTGCGACAGTTTTTTATTCACACAAGGGTCATTTTGAAGATTTGAAGCCAATTGATTCATTTGAACCTCGAACTCGCGTCATGGTAGGCGGTCTTCACTTCAGCCCAGACTTTTTCCGCGCCTGTCTTGAGGTCTTCCCATGCCTCATCTCCGGCGGTCTTCAACTCGTGCAGCTTTGTCCCGGCCTCATCTTGCCTGCGCTGCAAGGCTTCGATGGTTTTGTAGTATTCGATCTTCGCCTCGGCCTTGGCCTTGTCCGCCCTGGCCTTGAGCAGAGCTATCTGCGCGTTCCATTCCTCCAACTGCGCCTCGAGCTTCTCTTCATATGCTTTTCGTTTATCCTTCATACTAACCTCCTCGTAGTTAAAATATTTTGCCTTTGATCAGCCCTTTTTATTTTCGATAACGAGCAATACAATGCCGCCCACAAGCCCTACCTTTTATCCTGTTTTTCTTCATCCCCTCTTCCAGGTTTTCCTTGAGGCCGTTTTTGTTGCCGCTGAACTTTCTCCTGAGGTTGTTGTCTTGGCTGCCGAACCTGAGGGCTTTGTTCTTGTCTTTCTGGTTGCTGAACTTTCTCCTGAGGTTGTTGTCTTGGCTGCCGAACCTGAGGGCTTTGCTCTTGTCTTTGTGGTTCCTGAACTTTCTCCTGAGACTGTTGTTTTGGCTGTTGAACTTTAGGTTGTCTTTGTTTCTGAACCTCAGGCCGCTGCTGATATTGCTGTTGCCTTTGTTGTCTTAGTTCCTTTATCTGTTGTTGTGGCCGGGGTTGATAGCTCTGGACGCCCCAGGTTCCCTGCCTTTCCCAATGCCGATCCTTTTGCCAGCCCTGCCAGTTCTGTTGAACTCGTTGGTTGGGAATCCGTTCATAGTTCCATCGGTGCCCGTACCAATTATTGTCTCTGTAGTATCCTCTCCATTCTGGATCTACATCAAAATAAAAACTTGGAACATTGTTATAATAACCCCAACCCCGGTTATAATAATGAGAGCGATACCAACGACCTTCCCATAACTGCCACCACCAACCATTCCAGAAGAAGATGTCCACGTCTACGTCAGGGACGACGTAGACATACGTCTCAGGCAGCACTATCAACTCCGGTGGTGCGGCAAATACGATGAACGGCGGCAGCGGCAGAGAAATATCAACGTTAACGTTTACACCTGCCCTTGCCATCATTGGAATAGAAACTGCAAATACCAGCGCCAAAAGCAATGTTCCAATAAATAATTTTTTCATTTTGCTCCTCCCTTTCAGTTTGCTTTAGGTCCAGTGCCGGCCTGCGCACCTCGCACAAGCCGCCCATAGCAACTCAGCTTGAACGCTGGGCAGCCGGCGCAAAGCATTCCCCTTAGTGATGAATAAAGATAGGGGGAAAAAAGATACCGATGCCCGGCGGTGGAGGCGGTACATAGACGACCGGCGGGGGTGGATAATAAACTCGTTCCCTGTGGCCATAGTAGCCATAAGGCCGATTCACACGTCTGCGGTCGCGGTTATACCCGCGCCCTCCTCTGTTCTCGTAACGGCGGTTGTCATGTTTTCCCACACGTTTATGGTCATCTCCAAAGGCCGGTACCACGTCTATACTGCCGACCATTACGGCTAAAACAAGCCCTATCATAATCTTGCCCATTATGGATATAGAATTCCATGTGCCTGATGTTTTCATAATGTCACTCCCTTCCTGGAACGATTCCAATCGCCTGCTTGGCGTTAATTTTTAGATTGCGGTATGTTTCCATTATTTTCTCTTGGACCTTCCATATTGCCCTGTCCGGAATACTATATCGGTAATATTCTTTTGTTGATCCGACATGCTGGTATAGAACGCCTCGAAGGGCGGGATGAGCTTGTTCATTTGAGCTAAATGGGCTTCGGTAATTTGTCTGTGGAATTTCATATGATCGAGAGCGCTCATCTCCTTGTCGATTTCAGCCCTTTCCTTGTTCAGGGCGTCCATGTCTTTCGCATTTTCCCGCATCACCTGAACAAGGTTATTCCATAATTCCTGCTGCCCTGCTGTGATATTTAGCGTGCCTTGAAGCTGTTTGATCTGGGACTCAGCATACTCGACAGCAGAGGTCCTGGCAACTGCCGGTGATTTCTTTTTGACTGAGGCTGCAAAAGAAAGATTTGCATTGGCGAAAAAGATAGTGGCCAGAAACGCCACCATCACAACAACGAGTGCAGTTGGAAAAGCAACTTTATAATCTTTTCGTTTCATAATCTGTCTCCTTATAAGTTTAATCTTTAGCGCTTGCAAGCGCTAAGAGGTTATAAACTAAATCACTCACCTTACTATTTCTTCTCAATGTTCAATAGGCTCTTCACAGATTTCACACCCTTGATCTGCTTGATTTTTGCTATAAGCCGTGCTTCGGCATCTCTGTTATTTACAAAACCCTGGAGAACAACGTCTCCTTTTGTTGTCGTCACATCGATCTTTAAATAATGAGCATCAGGGTCGTTAACGATTGTCCCGTTAACTTGTGTAGTGATCGTCGAGTCGTCGATATATTCACCCGCTGATTCGCCTTTCATGGTGGCACAGCCCGAAAACAAGGCCAATCCAAAAACCATTAACACTGCCATAAAAATAAACTTTTTCATTTTCTTCCTCCTGCCTTTAGATATGCAATCATACGATTGCAATGTTAATAAATGTAACTACGGCAAATTAATACCTGCAAATCATTTATACAGGCCTTCGTCCCTGAATGATCCTGAGCAACACCACAACGATTGCGATAACCAGCAGTACATGAATGAGTCCGCCAATCGTGTAACTGCTCACCAGCCCCAGCACCCACAGAATTATGAGTATCACTGCAATTGTCCACAACATTTGCTCCTCCTTTCCAGACTACTGGTTGGATGTCTGCATACGTTCGATAATTATCTCGACGCGGCGGTTGTTGGCGCGCCCCTCGGGTGAAGCGTTATCTGCTATCGGATTGCCCTCGCCCTTTCCGCGTGCCTGGATTCGGTCAGATGGGTAGCCTCTCTGCACGAGGTAATCGCGGACCGCTTCGGCCCGGCGTTGCGAAAGACCCTGGTTGTATGACTCGGAGCCCTGGGAATCGGTGTGCCCCTCCACAATGAGGTTGCGCGCGCGGACCGACAGCAATGCATTGGCCACCTGGTCAAGCTTTACCTGTGCGGAGGACAACAAGGCCGACTTGCCGGACCTAAATAGGACGCTCCCTGAGAGAGTAACGACCAGTCCGCGTTCCTCTTCCTTGACCGCGGCGATCGCTGCGAGTGCGGTCAGGGCTTCGGCCGTCCGTTTCTCGGAATCGATCAAGTCCTGCTTCCCCTGCTGCACAATCTCGGTTTGTTTCTTCTGGAAATCGGCATCCGCTTTGTCTTTGTTTGCCTGGACCGCAGCTTGCTGCCTCTGGAAATCAGCGTCCGCTTTGTCCTTGGTTGCCTGGACCGCAGCGCGCTTGTCGAGTTCAGCCTGTGCAGCGGCCGTCCGCTTCTCGGAGTCGCTCAAGTCCTGCTTCCCCTGCTTCTCGGAGTCGATCAAGTCCTGCTTCCCCTGCTTCACGAGCTCGGTTTGTTTCTTCTGAAAATCGGCGTTCGCTTTATCCTTGCTTGCCTTGTCAACTGCCATAGCGCCAAGCGCTCCCGCATTTTCAGACTTGCGCTGGGCGACATAAGCAAGGTCTTTTGTTTTGTACGAGTCGGGGTCCTTCTTGAATGACTCTTCCGCCAGAACAAGCGCCTCATGCGCCTTGTGTAATTCCGCCGGCGCGAGTTGCCCCGCCGGACCCTCGCTCGCTTGCTGATAGGCCGAACGAGCGCTGATGAGTTCAGTTGACGGCGCGGTTGCGCACCCGGCAAAGAGCGCGACAAATGTGACTAGTATCAAGAATTGCTTCGTTTTCATTAAATCCTCCTTTTGGATAATAAATTGGGTTATGGGTTGTCTTTCCGGAGTTGGCGCACCTGCGCCATCGCCTTTTCAGCTTCCAGTCTCTCAGCATCCCCGTGAGAGAGAGCGATAGCCAGTTCAGCGTCAGCTTCGGCCCGCAACAGCATCGATGCGGCCTGATCCTTCTCCCCTTTCGCGTCCAGCCCCTTGGCGAGTTCCAATTCCTCCCTGGCCAGTTGCAAATGAAGCGAGGCTTGTGGTACTTTGGCCGCCCCGACCTCCTCGGCAGCGCGGATCCCCGACGTAGACGCCTCTGTGCGCAGCGGGGCGCTTTTGCATCCCGCAGCGATTGCGATGGCCACGACGGCCACGGCTAACACCATAATTCTAATCTTGGATATGTGTCTCATTTAGTCCTCCTTTTGTACCTCAGTTTGCTTTAAGTTCACTGCCCCGCCACGGCGGGACAACTATCCAGAATCTATTTGGACTACTCAATGGTCATCCGGTTCTTTACGCTCTTCACACCGTTTATGTCATTGACAAGTTTGGTGACCAGGCCCTTTTCGGCTGCATTCCTGGCCTTGCCACTCAACGTGACCACGCCGAGCTTCGTCGCGACCGTGGTGTGGAGGGCGCTGGTCGAACGATGGAGCAACAGCGCCATCTTGACCTGGGCGGTTATTGAGGCGTCATCAATCTTTTCACCCGCTGTCCGGGGTGTCTTTTTCGAGGTCTTTGTCACAGTCATCTCATTTTTTACCTCTTTGACCCCGTCGACATCCCTGGCGTATTCGCTCGTCAAATCCTTTTGCGCCTGGCTGGCGGCATTGCCTCGCAGGGTCACGATGCCGTCTTTGACGTCAACCTCAGTATTGACGGCGCTCACGCTACGATGGAACAAGAGAGTGGCTTTCACTTTGTCCTTGAGCCACACATCCGAGTTTGCAGTGGGAGGCGCGCCTTTGAGTTCCAGCCTGTTGTCCACACTTTTTACCCCGGGAAGGCCCGCCATGGTCTCCTGGGCCAATGATTTGTGGTATTCATTCACGACAATCCCCGTCAAGGTAACGGCGCCGTCCTTAGATTGAATTTTAATATCATCGTCCTTAAGATAGGTCTTAAACACATACGACTGCCTGGCGGATGATTCGATACGGGCATCCATCGTGGCCGCGTGCACAGGCATGCTGGCCACTAACAGAGCGACAATAGCCACCATCAGCGCTACAGAATACATTGTTTTCTTTTTCATTGTACTTTCTCCTTTATGTTTTTTTTGAACTCTTTTACTTCGTAGACCCCATGCCTTTCGGAGTCCTGCTTGTGGTGTATCATGCAGCCACGGATACAAGGACACGCAGGTGCATGATACGCCGCTCTCACTACTTCCCAAAAACCTTCTTGACCTGACCGATTTTTTCCTGCACTTTGCCGGCTATATTTTCGGCTTTGCCTTTGACCTCCAACTTGGGATTATCGGTTATTTTCCCGGCCATTTCCTTGACCTTACCCTTTACTTTATGAAACTTGCCTTCTGCCTGGTCCTTCGTGCCAGATTTCATAATATTCCTCCTTTAGAAATTATATCCGCTGTCAACCGGCAACGATCCAAAACCTACTCAATGGTCATCTGGTTCCTTACGATTCTCACACCGTTTACGTCGTTGGCAAGTTTGGTCACCAAATCCAATTCGGCTATATTTTTAGCCTTGCCACTCACCGTAACAACACCGAGCTTCGTCACGACCTTGGTGTGAAGGGCGCTGGTCGAGCGATGGAACAGCAATGTCATTTTTACCTGGGCAGTGATGGAAGCGTCATCAATCTTTTCAGCTGCCGTTCGCGGCTTTTTCGGGGCCTTTATCACGGTCATCTCATTTTTTACCTCTTTGACCCCCTCGACATCCTTTGCGTATTCAGTCGTCAATTCCTTTTGCGCAAGGCTGGTGGCAGGGCCTCGCAGGGTAACAATGCCGTCTTTAACGTCAACATCCGTATTGCCGGCGCTCACGCTACGATGGAACAAGAGCGTGACTTTCACTTTGTCACGGAGCCATGCATCAGAGTTTGCGGTAGGGGGCGCGCCTTTGAGTTCCAGCCTGTTGTCCACACTTTTTACCGCGGGCAAGCCCGACATGGTCTCCTCGGCCAATGCTTTGTGGAATTCATTCGCAACAATCCCAGTCAAGGTGACGGCGCCGTCCCTGGATTGAATTTTAATATCATCGTCCTTGAGGTAGGCCTTGAACACATACGACTGCCTGGCGGATGATTCGATACGGTCATCCATCTCAGACGCGCACACAGGCATGCTGGCCACTAACAGAGCAATAAAAACCATCAGCGCCGCATAATACATTGCTTTCATTTTCATTGTACTTTCTCCTTTATTCTGTTGTTTTAAAAAAAGGGCCGGAACAATGTAAAACGCCTTTCCGGTCCCTTGGCTTCGTGCTCCTATTTCACGATTATCTCAAAAAGAACTCTCATGTTGGCCTTTGCTGCTTTTGAGTAAAGCTCTTTCGGCGCTGCTTCATACATCGCCGGCCTTGTTTCACCATATCCGATTTCAGTAAGCCTGTCAGGTTTAACGATCCCCTCTTCTACGAGGTAATCTCTGACAGCCTTTGCCCTTCTTTCGCTCAACTTCTGGTTATACTCGTCAGTGCCGGAAGCAGAGGTATACCCTGCAACACGGATTTGGGCTTTAGGGTTTTCTTTCAGAAGCTGGATATTCCTTTTCAGTATCACCTGCGCTTCTGGCTTAAGGGTAGACTTATCGAAATCGAAATGTACGTCCTCAAAGGCCAGGACGATTACCTTCTCCTCAATCTCAGGCTGAGCCACAAGGACAACTACCTTTTCCTCAGCCTTCGGCTCAGACACAAGGATAACTACCGGCTCTGCAGCCTTTGGTGCAGATACTGGTTCGGGCTCAGGCTTTGCCTCATACTTCTTGGCCTGGGCCGGTGCGGACTTTTTCTTGCCACCTAACGCAAAAGTTATCCCAATAGTAGCTGCAACATTATGGTAGGTCTCTTCGAAAATCTCGGTAACCATATAATCTCTGACATCGAATCTGAGTGCGACACGGTCTGCCACCCAGTATTTCGCTCCTACGCCAACATTAAAAGCGCCCATATCGTTATCCGATATCCTTGGCCTATAGTTGGCTCCTCCGAAACCTGCAACGAAAAAGGGGTTGAACTTACCATCAGGCATAAAGTGATAGACGAGATCGAGATGATAAAAGAGAAGCTTCACTTTATTCATGGGACTTCTGTATTCTCCTTCCTTTGTATTCGTTATTGACCTGTCATCAACGCGGGTATAGATAGATTCCACGACAGCTTCAATACCGATATGCTTCGTGAAATTATAGCCAAGCCGTCCGCCCAATATAGGCCGGTTTTTCAGATTCTGATCGCTTTCGAAGAAATTGTATCCTCCGAACGGCGTCACTTCAAAGCTTCCTTCCTTTATCTCGGAGTAAGCAGACAAGGGAAGGAGAAAAACAAAGGCAGCTACCATCAGCGCTGCTCGATACATTGCTTTCATTGTATATCCTCCTTTATTATGAAAAATAGTCTGTATTCCATTTTCCTCTCCTGTTTTCATATCAAATACCTCATGCCTTATGGGATAGCAATTGTGTTGGTATTCACTGTCACATCGCTGTTTGACAACAGACGGCCATCTGTCACTGTTGAGTTAGCGCCCAATGTTATCGCGGCACTCGACCCCGGCATTATGGTGCCCAGGAATGTGGTATTGGCGAGGAGCGTAGCTGCGCCTGTTGGCACCCAGAATATACTGGTATTGGAAGCGTTCGCGGTGCCACCATATGCCACGGTTGCATTGACTGCTGAGGTCAACGCACCGGTGGAGCGGAAGACATATACGCCTGGAGTGTTAATGGTAAGGGGTGTGGATACAGACATCGCAGCTGTGACGCAATGTACGCCTGGTGTCACCGCCACTGTGCCAAAATCAGTAACAACAGCATAGTTGAAGTTACATGTACGGGCCTCGGCACAGGCAATGGCAGTCAGCATATCGGCCTTTGCGGATACATACAGCGCATCAACACCGGTGTATTTGGTGCCGACGAGCGTGCTAACACCACCAGCTGGAACATACGATGCCGCACCTGTATCACCGGTGACCGATGTCGGATTGGTAATGGTGAACGTAGCTCCGCCAGCCGGGCCAACCAGCACGCCAAAGCTAGCTGCCGTTCCCAGATCCACGGGTCCTGGGCCTGCGCAGCTTACGGGGTCTGCTATGCCGGGAGGGCTCGGGTTAGCACATACCGTTGCACCTATTGTAAAGCTCCATACTTTGTTAGCTGCCAGTGCATTGCCCTCTGTGTCCTTGGCCGCTGTTGTGATCGTGGCAGTATAGCTGAGGCCTGTTGTGTAATTGGTTGTTCGTGTAAAGGTCGCGGTTCTGGTTGTTGCATTATAGGTGACTACTCCCGGTTTGTTATTGCCGGTTGCTGTTTCCTTCACTGTAAAGGTTCCGGCCGCGGTGATCGTTGAAGCGTCCATCGCCTTGCTGAAGACAGCGGTAACTATCTTGTTAGAACAAATACCTGTGGCAGCATCAACAGGGTCTGTGGAAGTTACCGTGGGCGCGCTGCTTGGCAACCAATTTCCTGTTCCTGCTGAGTCTCCTCCGCCGCATCCTGAAATTAAAAAAACACTCAGGATTAAAATAAACAAGAGATAAGTTTGTAGAGTCTTATGTAGAGTCTTAAATCTTTTCATGATAACCATTCCTCCTTTTCTGCTTCAATTATGAGCATTCTCTTTGTATCTATTGCTTGCATCTTTAGGCCTCCTTCGCGAATTTTGTTGTTTTCACAACTTCGCCATAACCTTCGAAAATCTTTTCTCATTCTCACCTCCTGATATAATCCTTCTGTTATATGACATCATGCCTCATGTGCATACATCGAACCCGATAACATGTCCTTCCCCTCTCATCTCGATACCGGCGCCGCCGTCTTGAGGACCTCTTCTATGAGTTCCATTCCCGCCGTGTGTGACACCGTGTTGAACTGCAATTCAGGTTGCTCGCTCAGAAGATCCATGAGCTCGAGGAGCCGCCCCTGATTGTCTGTGCGGATGTGGCTCTCAATATCTTTCTGTGTGTTCCATTCCTCCATCAGGACGAAGGTATTTCTGTCTTCTACGTCTTCATATAGACGGTAACTCAGACAGCCCCTTTCGACTCGTACGGGTTCGAGCATCCCCCGCATCGTTTCTATCAGATCTCGCCGCTTTTCAGGCCTGACAATCATTCTTAATATCACAAGTATCTTCGTGTCCACTCGCCCTCCTTACATCCTCAGATATTGAATCTCGGAAATATCATCCACTTAACGTCCTTTGTGCTCATCGTGCCCTCCACGGTCTTGCTTACCGTGCCCTCCGCGCTCCACCTCCCAAAAACAGCCAAAACATGTGATAAGCAGGATAATGGCTAAAATTAAGCTAACAGGTCTTCTCATCTTCCTTATCATTTCTCTATCCTTTCTATAAATGTTAATGCTCTTTTTAATGCATCTATCGCATCAAAAGAGAACATGCGTTGGTGTTTGCTGGTGTTATTGAAAGCAGAATGTGTGCCAAGACTGTTGTTGACAGGACAGGATGCTCTATGATGTTGATAACATTGAGATTTCAGAGAAAACTACGATGAGAGATTGGTAATGTGAAAAGGCGCCGCCTTCTGATATATCAGGAGTCTCCTGATATATCAGGCATTTTTGTAATAGTTCAGCAGTGCGATAGAGCAGAAGCGCAACAAATAGCGCAACAGAGCAGTAGAACAGCAGTTTTTGAGGAAATAGCAATAGGGAAAACATTCCAGGAAATAGAATCTCTTTGCCTTTGCTGCTGCGCTATTATTCTTCTGCTCTGCCGAACTATCCCATCAGTTGCATGCAAACTAAAATCACAGCAGCAGCAGTCATAAGAACTAATGCAGTAAATCCAAGAAGGTTGGAAGTTTTTCCGTTTGTATATTTGCCCATTATTTTTTTGTTGTTGGAAATGTGAAGAATGATTGCAATTAAAACAGGTGCAGTCAATCCATATAGTATGGCTGAATAAATAAGCGCTTTAATTGGAGAAAGACCAATGTAATTCAGCGATAATCCCAGTACCAGTGAAATGGCAATGATAATGTAAAATGCTTTTGCCTGGTGAAATTGTTTATTCAATCCTTCTTTCCAGCCAAATGTTTCGGTGATGATGTAAGCAAGTGAACCACTCAAAACAGGAATGGCTAAAAGTCCGGTGCCGATTATACCAATAGAAAAAAGTAAATATGCTGAATTTCCTGCTAAGGGTTTCAAGGCCTGCGCCGCTTGTTCAACGGTGTCAATCTTATGAATACCGCCATTAAATAAAACCGACCCTGTGGTAAGAAGGATAAAGAACATGGTAAGAATTGAAAATAACATCCCAAAATCGACATCTTGTTTCATATCGCTAATTATTCTTTTGTTCACCACTAAATGTTTTTTCTTGCGCTTCATATCTTCTACCTCCATCGTTGCCTGCCAAAAGAAAAGATAGGGTGAAATGGTAGTTCCAAGGATGGCAACAAGAAGGCTGATAAAGTCTTTGTCAAACTTTATTGTTGGGATAAAAGTGGCTTTCAAAACAGCTACCCAATCCTGTTTGTGCAAAAACGGAACAATCATATAAACCAGTAGAACCATGCAGAGATATTTCAGTACAGCAGCAATTTTTCGATAAGGCAAATAAACAATTAACACTAAAAGTATGATGGTGAAAGCGATGCTGAAATAAGTTGCCTGAATGGAAGGAAATAATAAATTACCCACTGCTCCCATTCCTGCAATGTCAGCGCCAATGTTCATTACAATGGCAGGAAAACTAAACAACAACATTAAATACAGAACAGGTTTTGAATAATGAGTTTTGAGCGTTCCTGCCAAACCATGAGATGTAACCAAACCAATTCTTGCGCACATTTGCTGAATGGAAGCCATGAGTGGAAATGTGATAAGCGCAGTCCAGAGCATTGAAAGTCCGTAGGCAGCGCCTGCCTGCGAGTAGGTTGCAATGCCCGAAGGGTCATCATCGCTTGCACCTGTAACAAGTCCGGGGCCAAGTATTTTCCAGAAACGTAAAAGTTTAGATGACGTATTGTTTTTGTTGTTCTTCATTCCTTATATATCTCAATCTCCAAGTGTAACATTCTGATCATTGTGCCAATTCAGAGAGGGGAAGCGCCGGGCGGTGTGCACTGCAATCCTTGAGAGATCCCGGCTCATTGATGTTCAGCTGCTGCTCCGTCCGAACGAATTGGCGTCTCTGGTGCCGCTTTCTGGTCGGTTTGGGCTGATTTTGAACCATACTCGTGCGAGTAGACCCAGGTAAATTCTGCACCGAGCAGGAAGATCTGCGCCGAGAAATAGACCCACACCAGCAGAACGACCAGCGAACCTGCGGCGCCGAAACCGGATGCCATGCTTGTTTTTCCCAGATAAAGGCCGATGAGGAATTTGCCGACCTCGAACAGGATCGCGGTCACTGCCGCACCGATCCACACGTCCCGCCAGGCGATCCTGGCGCGCGGCATAAATTTGTAGATCATCGCAAAAAGCAACGTCGTAAGAACGAAAGAGATGCTGAAATTAAGCGCATAAATAAATACTTCCCAGCCCTTGAAAAAAACATCAAACCATTTGCCAAATGCTGCGATCGCGGCACTGAGTAACAACGAAACCAGCATAAGAAACCCCAGTCCCAGCACCAGGCCGAAAGAAAGCAAATGCGTGCGCAGCAGGGTCCATATGCCGTTCGCTTTCGCAGGTGCGGGAACGCGCCAGATGCGGTCAAGGTCGCTTTGCAGTTCCGCAAACACCGTCGTTGCCCCAATTACCAGCGTAATAATGCTGACCATCGTCGCAAAGAGATTCCGAGCGGGGTCATTGGCGCTTTTCAGCAGGCCCTGCACCGCGATCGCGCCTTCCCGTCCGATGAGGCCTTGTATCTGCGCGACGATTTCTCCGCGGGCCGCTTCGTGACCAAAAACAAGGCTGGCCACCGCAATGGCGATTATGAGCAGCGGGGCAATCGCGAACAGCGTGTAGTAGGCAAGCGCTGCGCCCATGCTCGGAGCGTAATCGTCCACCCAAGCTCCTGCGGATTTCCTGATCAGATCCCATATCTGCCTGGGGTGAACCAGAACAGGGCACAGGCTTCTTTTCTCGTTCCTATTCCCTCTTGTTGTGATTTTCTGCTTTGTCATCGCTTAACCAAATATTTCATTCAAAATTCCGCCTGTCCCCTTTATTTTACCCATCTCTCAACGTTCGCGCCACGAGTTCAGGCTGACCTGAGTGCAATCCCGCGGACCTCACTCTGTTTGATTTCTTTTTTCACGTTCTCTTCCTCCTCGTCACGGTTGCAGCCTTAGTAGTTAATATTATTTTGCTATTTCGGCAGGGTGAAGCTAAAGGTGCTGCCATTGGCGGGTATGCTTTCAGCCCATATCCATCCTCCATGGCCTTCTATTATTGCTTTGGCAATGGACAACCCAAGCCCCGAACCCCTTGAGTTTCCCGCACGGTAGAAGGCGTCAAATATATAAGGCAGATGATCTTCCGGTATTCCTATGCCTGTATCTTTAACAGAGACAAGTATTTCATTGCCTCTGTCTGATATTTTAATTGTTACAGCTCCTCCCGGGTCGGTATATTTTATGGCGTTGACGAGAAGATTTCTGATCACGCGATTTACCATAGCAACATCTGCATTAACTATAGGAGTTATTGTATCCGGTTGTTCAAGGCCTACAATGATTTTTTTCTTTTCAGCCTCCACTTTTTCCGCTTCAATATTTTTCCGGATTTCCTCTTCTATGTTAAATGGAGCGTGAACAGGCTTATATTCTATTGCTTCAAATCTCGAAAACTGCAGAAAATCTGATATTAATTGTGATAATTTGTTTAGCTCACTCTGGATAATTTCAAGGTAGTTTTGTTGCTCTTCCGTCAGCGCCCCTATCTTGCCTGAGATGAGTCTCAACAGAAAACCTTCCGATGTTACCGCAGGGTTTTTCATGTCATGTGCAAACATGGAAAGGATATTCTTTCGCTCTCTTTCCAGTTTTCTGAATTTTGTAATGTCTTCAATAGCAAGGAGGATCATCTGAGAACCTTTTTCTTTGTGAGTGATACGGCGGGCATTGAGAAGCATTATTTTGTGTCCTATGTTTGAAAATATATGCTCAACTTCATAGTCATCGAACTTGTTATCTTTGGGCAGAATTTCTTCCAGCAATGTCCGGAGTTTGGGAATATCCCACTGCCGGTTTCCGAGGTCATATATAAGATTACCTATAGTCTCCTCAGGCGTTACCTTGAATGATTTATAAAAGCTGCGGTTTGCTAAAAAAACCCTTAAGTCTGAATCCAGTACAATAAGGGGTTCACGTACTGTCTGTACAATATCTTCAAACATCTTAGGGCCTCCGCTCTTGCAGGATCATGTCATTGTTCTGCGAAACAACTTGCCATCAAAGAGAATTCTCCCTGAACTCGTTTTTTCTCTGTCATTCCGGCTTGTCCGGAATCCTTCTTGCCATAGGGAAAGATTCCGGACAAGCCGGAATGACAAAATAAACTGAGATGTTGCTTTGCTTTCGATTTTATTAGTAAAAATAGGGACACAATATCAGGCATTTTTCTTATTTCTTTGGATGCCCAGTCTTTGCATCCTCGATTCAAGCGTCTTTGGATTGATGCCTAATATCTCAGCTGCACCGTCCTTGCCGCTTACCTGCCATCCCGTGGTTTTCAGGGCCTTGAGAATGTGCCGTTTCTCTGCCTCTTCAAGAGTTCTGGACTGGTCTGTATCTGACTTCGCAATCTTTGGTATATCCAAATGCAGCGCTGGTCCGGTGGTGATGATCATCGCACGTTCAATAACATTCCTCAGTTCCCTTACATTGCCCGGCCAGGGATAGGCTTGCAGGGCTTCAACGCCCTTCTGCGGTATTGATTCGATCCGCTTGCCCATCCTCTTGCTTAACTCCTGTACAAAAAACCATACAAGCGGCAATATGTCCTCCCGGCGCTCGCTAAGAGGCGGCACAATAATCTGAAAAACGTTCAAACGGTAGTAAAGGTCTTCCCGGAAGCCGCCCTCGCTGACCACCCTGGCAAGATCGCGGTTCGTCGCTGAAATGATTCTGACGTCAACCTTCACGGTCTTTGGGCTGCCCAGGCGCTCAAACTCACCGCTCTCCAGTACCCGAAGCAGCTTGGCCTGAAGTTCCAGAGGTAAGGAGTCGATCTCATCGAGAAAAATCGTTGAAGCATCCGCAAGCTCAAAACGGCCTGCTTGCTTCGACAACGCACCGGTAAAAGCGCCCTTCTCGCGGCCGAACAGTTCACTTTCTATGAGGGTCGGCGGCAGGGCCCCACAGTTGACTTTAATCATGAGCCGGTCATGCCGGGAACTCAGGCCATGGATAGCATTTGCGACCAATTCCTTTCCTGTGCCTGTCTCCCCCTGGATCAGAACCGTCGACTCTGTTTCTGCAACTTGTTCTATCTGCATCAACACAGTTTTGATAGCTTCACTATTGCCTATGATGTCCACGTGTGAGTTCAGTAGATTAAATTCTTCCTTAAGGTAAATATTCTCCTCATGCAATTGGTTTTTTAACTGCTTGATTATCTTGAGCGCTTCCCTGAGTGACTTCGCCGCCTGCTTGCGGTCCTCTATTTCACCTAAGAGTTGTTCGTTTGCTCTGACCAACTCTCCAGTGCGCTCCCGCACCCTGTCCTCCAGGACGCGGTTCTGCTCGTAGAGTGCAAGGTGGGTACTCACCCGTGCCTGCACGATGGGAGCGCTGATCGGCTTGGCGATGTAGTCGACTCCGCCGCAGGCAAGTCCCTTCGCCTCGTCTTCAATCTCGCCCAGCGCCGTGATGAAGATGACAGGGATACTGCGCGTCTGCGGCTCTTCCTTCAGACGCCGGCAGGTTTCAAAGCCGTCCATTTCAGGCATCATCACGTCGAGGAGGATGATATCGACCGGGGTCGTCATGGCGATCTCGATGGCCCTCTTTCCCCTTGTCGCCACTTTGATGGTGTACTCATCCATCAAGGCTGCATTGAGGATGCTGACGTTGTCCGGCGTGTCATCCACGATGAGAACGGTCCTGCGTGCGTAGTTTGCTTCCATCATGATTGTTTCCCTCGTCTTAATCTTAAAAAATAGTAACTACTTTAGGTTATTTATTCTGTAGTCTTTTAGGACTGCTTAAGGCACCTACTGTTGGTGCGCAAAGAACGAATCAAGGACCCCAACACCTTTTCGGTCTCTATAAGTTTTGAGTCATAGCCGATAAAACTGTTTTCATCAAAGTACCCTAAACGCTTCGACAAGCCGAACTGATAGTGCAACTCCCTTAGAGATGCAAATGCGATTTCAAGAAAACGGAAAAACTCAATCTGACTTTCACGCGCACATCCTTCCACTATGTTAGAGGGAACTGATACAGCCGCTCTTCTCATTTGCGAAGTCAATCCATACATTTCGTCTTTGGGGAAATTCCTTGTTTCGCGATATGTGAAAATCGCAACTTCATCTGCCAGTTCAAATGCTCTGAGCTTTGTGTGATCTCGCATTTTTATTCCCCTCCTAAATACCTAAAAGACTACAGAATATCTATATACTTAGGTTGTTTAGTCTGTAGTCTGTTAGGATCTAAACACCTAAAAGACTACAGACTATTTACCTAATTAGTCCAGGCTGATACCCGTCTTTTCCGCGAGTGCCTTGAGAACAGCAAGGGCTTTATCATAGTCAAAGTTCGCGAGGCAGGCCCCGAGCTTTTCCATATCCTCCTGAGGAAGTCCCTCCAGTTCGCTCCGGCATTCACCCATGTAGTACTCCGCCTTACCGTCGTTCTCCTCGATGTAGTGGAGCAGACGGATCAGGACAGCCCTTACCTTTGTCGAATCAGCAGCAACGGATGCCTTTATTCCATCATCACCTGGCACGGCCAGCGCCAGTCTCAGAGTAGCCACGAGGTTTGCCATTTCCCCGGCAAAACGCTGGAGTATCTTCCGGGTCAGCTCCGGCGAATCGTTATGCCTGATGGAGGCTGCCAGTTCCGCCGCGACTTCCTGTACCCCGTTTGCGCCGATGTTGCCGGCCACCCCCTTTGTCGTATGGGCAAGGCGCTCTGCCAGAGAGCGGTCCCCCGACCCGAGGGCTGACTCAATGGCTACAGCGGTGACTGTCTGGTTTAAAATAAATTTCCCGAGCAACTGCAGGTAGAGCTTTACGTTGCCGTTAATCCGGTAGAGCGCTCCCGTCACATCCACCCCTGGGATATCGGGGATGGCGGCCTGCCCCATAGCGCCCTTGCTGTAGTGGGCCAGCGACTGCGCGCCCGCCGGTGACTGCCGGAGATAACGGCCCATGGCCCTGAACATGACCTGCGGATCAATCGGCTTGGTGATGTGATCGTTCATACCGGCGTTAACAGTCTTCTGCCGGTCCTCAACCAGGGCGTGGGCGCTCATGGCGAGGATAGGGAGCGCACTGAAGCGCGAATCCAACCGGATGCGCCGGGTCGCCTCATAACCGTCCATCTCGGGCATCTGGATATCCATCAGCACCATGTCGTAGGGATGCTCCGCCGCCGTAACCATCTCTGCCGCCTCGCGACCGTTGTTGGCCACGTCAACCGTCAAGCCCGCAGACTCAAGGAGTTCGATGGCAAGCTGCTGGTTGATCTCGTTATCTTCCACAAGCAGGATGTGGGCTGCCATGAAGTTGTAGTTTATTTCACCGCTGCGCTGGATTCTCATGACAGCCGCTCGCTCTGCCGGGGTAAGTATCCCGATTATTGCGTCGAACAGAGACGATGCGGTGACCGGCTTGCGCAGGAAACAATCGGCGCCGGCCTTGATAGCATCCGCCTGTTCTGTTTGCACACCAAAGGAAGTGACCATGATGATGGAAGGGATAGTGTGCAGCGTCAGATACTCCTTGATGCGGCGGGCCGCCCCGACCTCATCCATCTCCGACGTTTTCCAATCCATCAGGATAAGCTTATATGGATCGGCGGGGTTCTGGCTCTGGACAGCGGAAACAGCTTCGCTGCCCGAATTGACGGTGTCTACTCTTGCCGGGAAGCGGCTTAAGAGCTTGACCATTTTCTTTTGACTGGTGCCATTATCATCAACAACAAGGATTCTCATCCGATTCAGCGTCTCAGGGATGCGCGGCGGTGAGTTCTGCGCGCTTTCAATGTCAAACCAGGCCGTGAAGCTGAAGGTGCTCCCCGTGCCGGGCTCACTTTCCGCCCAGATGTCACCCCCCATCATCTCCACCAGCCGCTTCGAAATGGAGAGCCCCAGCCCTGTGCCGCCGAACCGCCGGGTCATCGAGCCGTCAGCCTGGGTAAAGGGCTGAAAGAGCTTGGCGAGGTGCTCGGGAGAGAGGCCGAGCCCTGTGTCGCGCACGGAGAACTGTAGTTTTGTCCTGCCCTCAGTCCGCTCCTGGGGAGTAACGGTAAGTTCCACTTCCCCCTTTTCCGTGAACTTGATGGCATTGCCCACCAGGTTGGTAATAATCTGACCGAGCCGGAGGGAATCGCCGACGAGCTGCCAGGGGATTTCCGGCGATATATCGAGGAGCAACTCTATATTCTTGTCAACCGCCTTTTGCTCGACAACTGCTATGACGTTTGACAGCACATCGTCCAGATTGAACAGGGACTGTTCCATCTCCAGCTTGTCGGCTTCGATCTTGGAGAAATCGAGAATACCGTTGATGATCCCGAGCAGGGACACCCCTGAATCGTTGATCTTGCGGACGTAGTCATGCTGCTTGAGGGAGAGGTCGGTATTCAGGGCAAGGGTGGAGAAGCCGATGATGGCATTGAGAGGGGTGCGGATCTCATGGCTCATGTTTGCCAGGAATACGGATTTCAAGCTGTTGGCGACTTCAGCGGTATCCTTGGCCTCCTGCAGTTGTTTATACATCTCCTCCTGAATATCGAGCAAACGCTGTTTCTCTGCTTCGACCTGCTTGCGCGCGGTGTTGTCGGTGCCGATCAGCAGATAGCCGATGATTGCGCTTTGAGCGTCGCGCAGCGCCGTGACCGACACGACTGCCGGAAAGCGGCTGCCGTCTTTTCGGATGTACGTCAGCTCATAAATGTCCTCGATGCCGCGAGAGGCCTTGAAAACCAAGGCCTCGAAGCCCGGCGTAATCGGGGTTGCAAGCTCAATGCTCAATGCCTTGGCGCGCACTATCAGTTCCATCGGATCGGAAATGTCGGCTGGCGTGATCTTGTTCATCACTTCGACAGCCTTGTAGCCCAACATGCGTTCCGCGCCGACGTTGAAGATCTGAATGACGCCCTTTGCGTCAGTTGCGATACTTGAGAAATTGGCGCTGTTGAAAATCGCGCTCTGTAGCGCCCCCGCCTTGAGCAGCGCCTCTTCCGCCTGCTTGCGCGCGGTGTTGTCGGTGCCGATCAGCAGATAGCCGATGATTGCGCTTTGAGCGTCGCGCAGCGCCGTGACCGACACGACTGCCGGAAAGCGGCTGCCGTCTTTTCGGATGTACGTCAGCTCATAAATGTCCTCGATGCCGCGAGAGGCCTTGAAAACCAAGGCCTCGAAGCCCGGCGTAATCGGGGTTGCAAGCTCAATGCTCAATGCCTTGGCGCGCACTATCAGTTCCATCGGATCGGAAATGTCGGCTGGCGTGATCTTGTTCATCACTTCGACAGCCTTGTAGCCCAACATGCGTTCCGCGCCGACGTTGAAGATCTGAATGACGCCCTTTGCGTCAGTTGCGATACTTGAGAAATTGGCGCTGTTGAAAATCGCGGTCTGCAAGTGCCCTGCTTTAAGCAGCGCTTCTTCGGCCTGTTTGCGATCAGTGATGTCAACGCTCGGGAACGTACTGTCTGTGTTGCTTCGATCTTCTGATTGTTTGGATGGAATATGCTTTGATATGACTTTGGCGGGTTCTTTCTTTTTCTTAGTACGTCCTGGTTTTGATTGTTTTTTCATAGGAGCAATTATACCAGCATTTTCTTGAATTTAGCAAAGATATTACAACAGCTCGACAGTCGTTTGACGTGTGCCAGGACAGGAGTTTCTATGATGTTGAAAACATTGAGATTTCGAGTGAAGACTACGATGGGGGAATGATACTGTGAAAGGTATCACCTTCTGATATATCAGGATTTTTCTTGCCCAGTTAGAGGCCAGCGGTCTCTAATGGGGCTTACTTCTTTGGATGCCCAGTCTTTGCATCCTTGATTCAAGCGTCTTTGGATTGATGCCTAATATCTCAGTTGCACCGCCCTTGCCGCTTACCTGCCATCCGGTGGTGTTCAGCGCCTCGAGAATGTGCCGTTTCTCTACCTCATCGAGAGTCCCGGACTGGTCTGCACCTGACTGCATAATTTTTGGTACATCCAAATGCAGCACAGGTCCGGTGGTGATAATCATCGCACGCTCGGTAACATTCCTCAGTTCCCTTACGTTGCCAGGCCAGGGATAGGTTTGCAGGGCTTCAACGCCCTTCTGCGGTATTGATTCTATCCGCTTGCCCATCCTCTTGCTGAACTCCTGAACAAAAGACCATACGAGCGGCAATATGTCCTCCCGGCGCTCGCTAAGAGGCGGCACTGTAATCTGAAAAACGTTTAAACGGTAGTAAAGGTCTGCCCGGAACCCGCCCTCGCTAATCACTTTGACAAGATCGCGGTTTGTCGCCGAAATGATTCTGACGTCGACCTTCACTGTCAGGGGGCTGCCCAAGCGCTCAAACTCACCGCTCTCCAGTACCCGAAGCAGCTTGGCCTGGAGTTCCAGCGGCAGGGCGTCGATCTCATCCAGGAAAATCGTTGAAGCGTCCGCAAGCTCAAAGCGGCCTATTTGCTTCGACAACGCGCCGGTAAAAGCGCCCTTTTCACGGCCGAACAGTTCACTTTCGATGAGAGTCGGCGGCAGGGCGGCACAGTTGACTTTAATCATGAGCCGGTCATGCCGGGAACTCATGTTATGGATCGCATGAGCGAGCAGTTCCTTTCCGGTGCCTGTCGCCCCCTGGATCAAAACCGTCGAGCCTGTCGGCGCCACTTGTTCTATCTGCTTCAAAACGGTCTTGATCGCTTCACTGTTGCCCACGATATCCTTATGTGAGTGCATCAGATTAATTTCTTCCCGAAGGTAGAGATTCTCCTCACGCAATTGGTTTTTTAACTCCTTGATTATCGTAAGCGCTTCCCTGAGTGAGTTTGCCGCCTGCTTGCGGTCCTCTATTTCCAGCGAGAGCTGCTTGTTTGCCATGATCAACTCTTCAGTCCGTTCCTTAACGCGCAGGTCCAACTCATCATATGTCTTCCGGAGCGCCTCCTCTGCCTGTTTACGCAAAGTGATGTCGCGGATGTTGCACTGAATAATTTTCTCCTGATCAACGAGGTAGACATTACTGACAAATTCGACATCGACGAGACGACCATCTTTTGTTTCAAGCGGCAAATGTTCGTACCTCACATACCCTTTTGTCTGCAATTCTGAAAATCGGAGCCTGGACGCTGCAATGTCGCTGAAAGGGCCGATTTCCCAGAGTTTCTTTCCCATAAAATCCTTATGCGAGTACCCCAGCATCTTTAACAGAAATGGGTTAACGTCGAAAATCTGTTCTGTGTCTGCATTGAGAAGTAATATCCCGTCATAAGCAGTTTCAAAGAGCCTCCGGTAACGGATTTCCGATACCCTCAGTACTTTATCTGCCTGCCTGCGCCCGGTTTCTCTTGCCCGCAATTCTTTAATAGGTTGATGCGGTTCTGCTAATTTATTTATACGTTGCTCTTCTTTTTTGTCTTTAAATTTCATATTTATTTTTTATCAAAAATTAATTATTTTTATCAATCGTCTGTGACAACTCCATGCGCTTTTCAGAAAGGATCTTCATTGTATGATTACAAGAATCATAAAAATGAAATAGCAAATGGCTTGCCAACAACCGGAAAAAATCAGAAGTTTGGAATCATCCTTTAATAACAGGGGATTAGATGAAAGGAGAGAACAGCAGAAAAGCATGAAATGGTTGTCTTGACCTCAATATTTGGTGGAACCTCAACATATTGAGGCAACATTTGCAGGGAGGTGGACAGTCTAATCTGGTTTTTTTGTCTCCGGCCGGACTATTCCGAGCTTATGCATCCTCGCTCTTAAGGTGCTCGGGTTGAGGCACAGGATCGCTGCGGCCCCGTCCTTTCCCTCGATGCGCCATCGGGTTTCAGAAAGGATTTTAAGAATTTGGTTCCGCTCCGTCTCTTCCAGGGTTCTCAGGGTGGATGACAATGGGAGGAATGAAATCTCCAGTTTATCTGCCAGCTGCAAAACCGGCCCGGGGCACAAGATCACGGCCCGTTCAATGATGTTTTCAAGCTCCCGGACGTTCCCGGGCCACGGGTAATCCTGCAGCGCCTTCATCGTCTCCTTCTGGATCGACGTGATCTGTTTGCCCAATTTCCTGGAATACCGCTCTATAAAGGCTTGGACCATCAGCGGGATGTCTTCTTTCCGCTGCCGTAGTGGTGGTACAGTGATGGGGAAGACGTTGAGCCGATAGTAAAGGTCCTGCCGAAACCGGCCCTTGCGGACCTCTTCCTCAAGATCTCGATTGGTCGTCGCTATGACCCGCATATCGACTTTGATGGTATGGGACGAGCCCAGGCGCTCAAACTCGTTATGCTGAATCACCCGGAGCAGCTTTGCCTGCACCCCCAGCGGCAGTTCCCCTATCTCGTCCAGGCAAAGGGTGGAACCATGGGCGACCTCGAACCGGCCGACCATCCGGGTATCGGCCCCGGTAAAGGCCCCCTTCTCCCGGCCGAACAATTCGCTCTCTATTAAATTGGCAGGCAGGGCAGCACAGTTGACAGTGATCAGAGGCCGTTCCTTGCGAGGGCTCATGGCATGGATGGCGGCAGCGATCAGCTCCTTTCCCGTACCGGTCTCACCGAGGATGAGGACCGTTGTGTTCATAGGAGCGACCTGCTCTGCTCGATAGAGAACATACTTGAGACCATCACTTTGCCCGAGAATCTGGGCAAATTGATGTCTCATTTTGATCTCTTGACGGAAGATAATATTCTCGGCCTCGAATTGGTCTTTCAATGTTTTGATTTCAGAAAGAGCCGTCCGAAGTTCGAGGTCCCTTCGGGATAGTGTTTCCTCATCCCGCTTCCGTTCAGTGACATTGCGAATATTACATTGTGCCAGCCTTGCCCTGTCGACCAAATATATATCCGTGTCGATATATTGCCCGGACTTGGTTTTTACCGGAACATCATCGTAATTAATAATGCCGCTCTTGGCCAAAGTTTGCATTATCGTCGGGAAATCACTCATATCAAGCGATACACCAATATCCTGAAGGTTTTTCCCGAGGCACTCCTCTTTGGGATAACCCAACATTTTCTCGGCGGCCGGATTAACATGTGCTATATTTCCTTCGCGTTTTTCGAGAAGCACTATCCCATCGCTTGCGGTCTCAAAAATACGCCTGTAGCGCTCTTCAGATTCTGTTAACAAGTCTTCCAGCCGCTTGCGTTCGGTAATGTCTTCGATGGCAAGGAGAATTATCGGCAGGTCGTTTTTCTTTTCTCTGATTTTGCAGGCGTTAAGGAGCATTGTTTTATGTCCGATGCTCTCGAAATTATGTTCAATTTCGTAGTCATCAACTGTGTCGTTCTTTGGAAGAATATCTTCAAGCAGCACGCGAAGGTACGGGATGTTCCATTGTCCGTTTCCAAGATCGTATAAAAGAGAACCGATAGTATTTGCGGAATCTACTTTGAAAATAGTGAAGAAACTGCGATTGGCAGACAGAACTCTCATGTTTTCATCCAGTATGAGAATAGCTTCACGAACTGTGTTAAAAATGTTTTTGAAGTAGTCTTCCTGGATTAACACCTAATCTTCCCCATTCATGAAACTATGACTACATGTTAGTTGAATTTACATGCCATTGCAAGTGAATTTTTATTGCTTGTAACACCCAAAAAGGGCAGAGTGCCTGTGCTTGATGATATTTCAAGGGAAGCCAGGGAAATTTGAATATAAGTAATTCGCGGGTACGGAACGCTCTTTATTTAATCTTCATCCTATAATTCGGCTCTGCATACTGAACCTCCGGTATATCAGAGAACTCTTTTACAGCGTCTTCAACAGTCTGCCCTTCTTTCAATTTCAGGCGGTAGATTTCAAGGTCTTTCAGAAATTCTATCAATGAAGCCTCTTTGTTCAATATAATCTCCATAACCTTTTCAACAGGGATCTCTTTCTGAAATTTAACAAGAAGTTCGCCTTCTGCATACTGCTTCTCTGCCCTGCTGAACTCTTTCTGTTTGTCAGAAGTTATCTTTTCAAGACTCTCTGCCTCTTTAATAATGTGGGGAGTAAGAAAGACCAGAAGGTTAGTCTTTGTCTTTCCTGCTGTCTTATACTTGAAAAGCCAGCCGAGAACCGGTATGTCTCCGAGAATCGGAACCTTTGTCACATTGTTCTCGTCCTTCTCCTGCATAAGGCCGCCAATAACAACAGTCTGATTGTCCTTCACGATTACAGAAGTCTTTGTTGACCTTTTAGTTGTGGTCGGGCCAACACTTATGCGAAGATTTTCAGACTCCTGCTTCACGGACGATATCTCCTGATACATATCAAGCTTGACGTAATCTCCCTCTGTTATCTGCGGAGTAATCTTAAGTGTTATGCCTACGTCTTTTCTCTCTATGGTGCTGAACACGGAAAGCGTCCTTGTGGGGTCAGACTCCCTCTTGCTTATAAAAGGCACATTTTCTCCGACAACAATCTCCGCCTCTTTGTTATCCGATGTAAGTATCTGCGGAGTTGAAAGCACATTTATCGCGCCCTGAAAATCGCTCAGGCTGAATAGCGCTGCAAAACCAGGGACATTAATGTTCTGTGTCGTGCCGTCCGGCTTTGTGACAGGTATTGTCATGAAATTCCCGAGGCCGCCCAGGGTCAGGCCTGAAAGCCCGCTTATTATGGAATTGACGGCACTTGTATCTATTGTACCGACACCGCCAATTAAAATCGGTTCACGCTCGCTCCTGATAATGCCCCTCCACTTTGTGCCTAATTCCCTCAGTTTGTCTAATGACGCCTCAACTATCATCGCCTCTACAAATACCTGTTTCCTTCGCTTATCAAGCTGCCGTATGACCTGAGTCAAAGTTTGATAGTCTCCGGGAGACGCAACGATCACAAGTGAATTTGTTGCTTTATCCGCAGTAATCGTTATTGCTCCCTCAAATGATTTTACGGCTGCGGCTCCTGCGGTCTGCTGTTTTGATGTCTGTATCCCTTTCAAAACTGCTTCCAACACTTTTGAAAGCTCTGTTGAATCGGCATTTTCAAGAAAATAGACATTGACCTTTCCCTGGGCATCTGAATGCTGGTCTATGCTATTCACAAGAGATACAATCTTCTCTATATTCAGGCCTGAATCAATAACTAAAAGCAGGTTGCCCGGCCCGAATGCTGATACATGCCCGTCTTTTGAGACAATCGGCTGAAAAAATTTCAGGGCATCATCCGATGAGATATATTTCAGGGGAATAAGCCTTGCTACATAACTTTCATTAACAGGCTGCCTGTCTGTGGCAATTCTTATGCCCTTCTGTTTGGCATCCGAGACAGGAATAATTTTATAAGCATCCACCCCCGAAGATATAACCGTAAACCCTTTAATTTCAAGAACTGCCGTAAAAAGGTTGAAGGCCTCATCCACAGACAATCTGGAAGGCGCGATTATTGTTATCTTTCCTTTCAGCCGCTCGTCAAAAATAAAATTTTTTCCTGTAATATCACTTATGAATTTTGTAACAGCTATGAGGTCAACATCGATGAAATTAAATGTGACTTTCTCGGCCTTTTTTGTTTCGGCAAAAGCTGATAAAGGAACCAGCAAAATCACCAGCAACCAGATACAGCAATGTATAATCCTAATGTTTTTCATAACCCCCCGGCTAAAGTCATCAATTTGGTTTTATCGTTTTATCCATTCTATCTGATTTGATACGTCATAGTCACCTTAGCGCCGCTTCTTATAATATCAAGCTGTACCCTTTCCATCCCCTTGAGCGCAGTAAATGCCTGAAGCGCTGCATCGGGCCTGGAGATATTATACTCATTTATTCTTAACAGGACATCTCCATTTTGAAGTCCCAGATTATGATATATACCGCCATCCTTCACTTCCCTCAGCATGTACCCCCCTTGCCCTCCGTCAGCGGCTGTGTTAGGCAAAAGTCTCGCATCAGTCATAATCTGATTAGGATTTTCAATCGCCTGCTGCAGCCTTTGGCGGTCAACTATATATGATGAATCTGTCACTTTTTTAGAAAACTTGTTGCCGGAAAACGGGCCGGAAGCGCTATCTTTCTGCCTGTCTGACAAATTAGCCTCTTTTATAAGAACAATGTCTTCCATCTTTATCTCTCTCTTTTTTCCATTGTCATTTATAATAACCACGTTTTTACCTATGCCTTGCAGCCTGCCAAGATCAAAAACAGAATCACCCTGCTTAAAAATCTCCTGCATATCATTCTTGTCAGCGAAAATAGCATATGCAAATTCCTTATGCCCTGATACTGTCCCTACAAGTTTCACATCAGCAAGCATCTTTGCAGCATCTGTTTTAGAACTCAAAGAAAATAATTCTCCGGCATTAAATCCAAAAGGGTTTTTCCTGAAAATCAAACTGTAATCCATAAGGTTCTTCTTTTTTGCATCTCCCTGTCCGGCTATAATAATTTGAGCATCCGTTTTTTTATCTGCTGTAAGAGAAATGGAAATGATATCTCTTATAAACAATAAAAAAATATACATGGCAAGAAGCGTAAGGATACTGTTAATAAGCATTAGCGCTCTTAAATTTTTAAAAGGAATTGTAAATTTCATTTCCATACATTATATAACAACTTGGCTTTAATTTTAAGCAATATATAATAAATTGAAAAAATATTTTCGAAGCCCAGGCCGGGAGAAAGCTGCCCTTCACTTCAAGGGATAGACTAATCAGGGAAAAATCTGTAAAATTAATCAGTATGGAGGCAATTGAGATTATAAAAGACTCTGACGTAGAGCTTTTTCTCATCAGGGAGGTTCCGCTGTCCTTTGCCAAGGGGAATCTGATAATGCCTTTACGGAGAGAAGCCGGGAAACTCATCGCGGCTGTCGCAGATGACAGAGGGGTGCTTGCATTGCTTGAGCTTTCAAAATCTCTCGGACTGGAACCGCTGCCTTTGAGCGCTCCCGCTGATATTGTCGGCGATGCAATAAACAGGTTTTACGGCCGGCTTGGCACTGCAGAAGAGGTGATGGATAAGATAACAGGCGAGGACCTGTCGTATGTTGCAACAGAATTCGAAAAACCCAAAGACATACTTGGCCTTATAGAAGATGCGCCGATAATCAGGCTTTTGAACGCCTTATTCCTGCAGGCTGTCAAAGAAAGAGCAAGCGACATACATATAGAGCCTTATGAAAAGGAACTCGAAGTGAGGATAAGGGTTGACGGCATGCTGCACAGGGTTTTAAGCCCGCCCAAGATTATCCAGGATGCGTTGGTAAGCAGAATAAAGATAATGGCGAATATGGATATCGCTGAGAAGAGGCTCCCGCAGGACGGCAGGATAAGGCTCCTTATCGGAGCAAAGGATGTGGACGTCAGGGTTTCTATCGTACCCACAACATTTGGCGAGAGGGCTGTGCTCAGGCTTCTCGACAGAAAACAGGGAATCATAGGCCTCGAAAATATAGGGCTTGCCGAAGATGACAGGAAGAAGATAGAAACTATTCTGCAGAGGACTCATGGGATACTCCTTGTCACAGGCCCCACCGGCAGCGGCAAAACTACCACGCTCTATGCAGCCTTAAACCGGATTCATTCAGAGGAAAAGAACATCATAACAGTCGAAGACCCTGTTGAGTACCAGATTAAGGGTATCGGGCAGATACAGGTTAACAGCAGTATAGGCATGACATTCGCATCCGGCCTGAGATCAATACTAAGGCAGGACCCTGACATTATAATGGTCGGCGAGATACGCGACCTTGAGACAGCGGTAATAGCAGTTCAGGCATCTATGACAGGGCACCTTGTCCTGAGCACACTGCATACCAATGACGCTGCGTCTGCGATTACACGGCTCATTGATATGGGGATTGAGCCGTTTCTCATTGCTTCCTCATTAGCAGGTATTGTTGCTCAGCGGCTTATCCGCGTAATATGTCCACACTGCAAAGAGCCCCATCAGTCTTCGGAAAAAGAGCATTTGGCCTTCGGCCTTCCTTCGACTGTCAAACTTTATAAAGGCAGGGGATGCGCTCATTGCGCAGGCAAGGGCTATATTGGAAGGACAGGGATATTCGAAACATTCATCGTAAACGATGAAATAAGACAAATGATTTCATCGAGGACAGATTCTCAGGACATAAAGAATCTCGCAGTTTCAAAAGGGATGAAGACCCTGAGGGCAGATGGTATAGAAAAGGCTTCAATGGGAATAACCACACTCGAAGAGGTTTTGAGGGTCACACAGGAAGACTATGCCGATATTTCAATATAAGGGATACAGAGGTGATGGTACCGGCGCCTCAGGAACAATTGAGGCGGATGGCGTCAAGGATGCCGCGGCCAAGATCAAGGAATCCGGCCTTTTCCCTGAAGAAGTCAGGGAATATATTCACAGAGAAAAAACCTTTTTTCCCGGGAAACAGAATGCCGCTCTTCTTCCTGCATTAACAAGACAGCTTTCGATTCTTCTGTCTGCCGGCGTGCCTTTGATAGAGGCCTTACGTTCTCTTGCTGAAGAAAACAGGGGATTCTGGAAACAGACCTTAATAGATATCAGGGAAAGAACAGCCGGCGGTGCAAGTCTCTCCAGGGCGCTGTCTGAACACAAGAGTGTTTTTAACGATTTTTATGTGAATATGATTGCTGCAGGTGAGGCAAGCGGCAAGCTCAGCAGCGTGCTTTCCAGGCTTGCAGATTTTCTCGAACAGCAGGATGCTGTAAAGCAAAGGGTGCGTATAGCTATGATATATCCGGTGTTTATGGTTTGTGTCTGCTTTATTGTACTCTCTTTTCTGTTTGTATTGGTCATTCCGAAGATAGTAAAGATTTTTGAGGATACAAAAGGCACACTGCCTTTAATCACAATCATTCTTATAAACATCAGTAATGTTTTCCAGAAATATTGGTGGATAATGACAGCAGCGGCAATAGGATGTATCTATGGCTTCAAGAGGTTCAGGGAAAAAAATGCGCTGCGGTTAGACAGATTTTTCCTGAAGATGCCAGGCAACATTGTACAAAATTTATATCTGGCACGTTTTACAAGGACCTTCGGCTTTCTCCTTGAGAGCGGACTTCCGATGCTTAAGGCGCTTGAGCTTTCATCAAAGTCTGTAGGAAACACGGCAATCTCAAAGATGATTACAGAAGCAGAAGGAAAAATTGCGGAGGGATCACGGCTCTCGGCATCACTGGAGGGATTCTCTCCGGTACTGCTTCAGCTAATCGCAACAGGCGAAAAAAGCGGGAGGCTTGCAGAGGTTTTAAGCATGGCCGCTGACTCTTATGAAGAGGAGTTTTCAAGAAAGGTGCAGAAGGCGCTGTCCTTACTGGAACCGGTGATGATTCTATTCATGGGGCTTATAGTCGGTTTTATTGTTTTTGCGGTCTTGCTCCCGATGTTTCAATTAAACCAGCTGGTAAGATAGAGCGGTCATGGGAGGAATTATGAAAATCGGGAAATACATGGCACAAAACAGGGAAAAACTGAAAAATTTGCATAACTTCAACAAACAATTTATGCCTTATTGCTCCGGCAAGGGGTTCACCCTTCTTGAAATAATCGTTGTTGTTTTTATCCTTGCCCTCCTGACTGCAATCGTTGCGCCTAAGATTATCGGCAGGACTGATGATGCCCGCATAGTTGAGGCAAAGATCCAGATAAAGAATTTTGAGACTGCATTGAAGCTTTTTAAACTCGACAATGGTTTTTATCCGGGCACGGAACAAGGGATTGAAGCTCTCGTTAAAAAGCCTGAAACAGGTAAAATCCCAAAAAACTATAGAGAAGGAGGATATTTTGAGCAGAAAAAAATGCCGTTAGACCCATGGGGTAATTCTTATATCTATGCCTCGCCGGGACTCCAGGGAGATTTCGATATCATAAGCTTAGGCGCTGACGGCAAAGAGGGCGGGGAAGGCAAGGATGCTGATATCAAGAACTGGGAAATGCAGTAGAAGTTTAGAAGGGACAAGGTCCAGGGAACCAAAAGCTTCCGGCTTTACGCTTCTTGAGCTGGCGGTTGTAATATTTATTCTTTCACTCGTTATGGCATTGGCTATTCCCTCATTATATAAAACCGGGGAGGGAAGGATTAAATCAGAGGCAGGGAGATTGGCTTCAATGTTAAGGTATTCAAATGATAACGCTGTATCGAGAAAAGAAACTTATCCGTTGAAATTCAATCTGGATAAAAAGTCTGTAACATGGGCCTCTCAGAAAGGTGAAAAGACAGAGAGATTAGACAGCCTGTTCCGTGTCTCAACAACCTCAGCAGGGAATGTATCAACAGGCGAGTTGAATTTATTTTTCAGTCCTCTCGGGATCCAGGAAAATCTCATTGTCACTCTTAGAGAAGGCGATAAGGAGATATTGGTTACTTTTAACCCTTTGAACGGAAGAGCAAAGATCATTCAAAATGAGATATAAACAGACAAACAGTTCTAAATTCCCTGCCCTGAAGTTTTTACCTTTAAATTTCCATAGAGGAGGGTTTACCCTTCTTGAGGTTATGATTTCAGTTGCAATAATCGGGGGACTCCTGGTGACTCTTATCTATACGCTTAATTATCATCTCGGCATACTGGAAAGGCACGAGACAGTTACAATAGCATCGTTGCTTGCAAGAGAGAAGATGTCAGAATTAGAAAAAATATCAGAGGAACAGAAAGGCGTATTCCCTGCGCCCTACTCGGATTATTCTTACGAATCATCCATAAGGGAATCCCTTCTCCCCGGGATATCAGAAGTCTCTCTGATAGTCAGGCGTGATAAAGAAGAGATCAGATTCAGCGAACTGGTACGGAAACCAAAATGATAAAAAATAATCATGCCAATTATTTTCTGAATATCTTTGAGGCCGGGGTTACCCTGATAGAAATGTTGATAGCGCTCTCATTGCTGTCCATAACACTGACAGCTCTATACAGCACTTTTTTTATTTCGCACAGGGCGGTTACAGGGCTTGATACATCCATGTTAAAATTACAGGAGTGCAGGGCAGCCCTTGATGTGATCAGGAGAGAATTGGATTCTTCTTTCTATAAAGATAACGACAAACACACTGTCTTTAAACTGGATGACAGGGATATATACGGAAAGCAGGCTTCCCGTATTCGTTTTACAGCCTTTCCCCCCCTGAGAGCCGGTATTGCTGAAGTAAATTATTTTGTCGAAGAAACTGACGGCAGGCTTAATCTGTATAAAGGCATTGCAGCTTCATTTGATTCCGATGAGAAAATACAGAAGGTTGATATAATTGAAGATATAGGGAAGTTCCTTGTCGAGGCAAAATACGGTGATAAGTGGATCAAAACCTGGGATTCCTCCCTGATACACAGACTGCCTGAAGAGGTTAAGGTTTCAATACAAATTAAAATAAAAAACAGGGACCTGCTGCTTTCTATAAAGGCAAAACCGGCAATAACATAATGAGAATAAAAAATATATTATTGAACGAGCAAGGCATAGCGCTTGTATTGACCCTTATGGTGCTTGTGCTTATAACAGCGTTGGTTGTCGAGTTTGCGTACGGAGTTCATACAGGGACAGACAATCTTTACAATTGGTATGATTCACAGCGTCTCTCTGTTTTTGCAGTATCAGGGATAAATCTGGCTGCAAATTTTATCTCTGATGAGACAGCCAGGAAGGCATATACATATCCCGGCTTTTTTGAGACGGGTTTTGACAGCATAGCGATGGGCTTAGACACCAAGGCCGATCTCAGGATAGAGGATGAGAGTGCAAAACTCAATGTAAATGCCATTGTTGATTCCTTCGGGAATAAAACTGAAACATTCATTTCTCTCAAGAGGCTTTTAGTCCGTCTTTCCGTTGATGAAAGCATAGCTGATAAAATCGCCGACTGGATAGATTCTGATGCTGAAGAAAGCAGCAGGGGATCTGAGATAAAAACAAAAAATGCGCCTCTGTACAGCATTGACGAACTCTTACTGATTAAAGGTATTGATAAAGCCTCGTATGAGAAATTACGCCCATATGTGACTGTATATGGAGACGGGCTTATCAATATAAACACTGCGGAAAAGCCGGTGCTTGCATCTCTTTCGGAAAGCATAACCGATAAGCTTGCACAGAAGATAATAGATTACAGAATCAATCAGCCGTTTGAGCAAAAAGACCAGCTGCAAAGGATATCCGGATTCGAGCTTGGAGTCTACGGCCCCTTAATTTCAAGGATAACCGTTAAGGGTACTTTTTTCTACGTCAGAACATCTGTTGCTTCCCGGGGAATAAGAAGAACTATAGAGGCTGTTATTGGAGCAGACAAGAATATTAAATACTGGAGAGAATCCTGATGGAGAGAATATTATTTATTGATATAGCCAGTGAACCCGGATATTACATCATGGAGAGAAAATCCGGCAGTGTGAAAGTCATAGGCACAGGAAATTTTTCATGTACAAAGGATTACGATATTTCTTTCCCTGAAATTCCGGCAAACATCGATGTTTTTTATCTCAGCCTGCCTCTATCTGCTTTAAATTGCAGGATAATTGAACTCCCATTTTCTGATAAAGAAAAGATACTGAGCATACTTCCTTTTGAAGTCGACAACATAATATTAAATGGAGCTGAAAGTGTTATTTTTGACAGTATCAAATTAGAAGACAATAAAGGGAAAAACAGGATTCTTGCCGTCTATATAAAAAAATCAATCCTGAACAGGATTCTTGACAGACTTAAGACTTTTAATATAGACCCCAAAATAGCCACATCCCTTGAACTCAATGGGATCGCAAAAGACTTTAATGCGGAAAAACTTCTGAGTCCTCCTGAGATGAAACCTGAAGAAAGGATAAACACTGCCTTAAAGGAGATAAAAGATAATACAATCAATCTGAGGAGGGGTGATTTTTCATATGTGAAAGATATTGAAAGGATACGGAAGGCCGCGGCATGGACAAAAATGCTTTTTTCGGCTGTGCTTATATTTCTGGCGGCATCTTTATTCCTGAAGACCGCTTCAGTAAAGAAAGAGAGTTTGTCCATACAAAAAGAGATAAATTCAGCCTATTCCGAAGTATTCCCTAAGGACAAAAAAACAAATGCCGGCCCTTATCTCTTAAAGCTGCGGATAAAAGAATTAAAAGACAAAGAAGATCAATTGATAGGGATTTCCCCCCTTAATCTTCTTTTAAAGCTTGCGGAAACCGGCAAGGGAAACGCAATCTACAATGAGATAGGGATGGAAAAAGGGCGCGTAACGCTTAAAGGCGAAGCAGCTTCATACGGCGATATTCAGAAGATAAAAGAAGATATAGGTGCATTTCTTAATGAAGTTAATATAACCGACTCAAAAACATCAACGCAGGGGAAAATTATTTTTACTATTTCTGCAAAGGAGAAAAAGCCTTGAGAAAGCGCCCCGGAGATAAAAGGAATATATACTTTATTTTATCGCAGATAATCCTGCTGACAATTGTGACAGGGCTGTTTGTTTCGTTTTCAGCATCAAAGAAAGAGCTTGGAAGATTAAGGGTGCAACGTGATGAAATGGTCCTCCTTAAGAACGAGTTCCTTGTGTTGAAAAAACGCATTGATACGGTAGAGAAAGAAAAGAGTCTTGCACGGGGCAATGGGATTATTCCTGCTATCGAAGACGTATTTTCCTCTATAGGCCTCAAAGGCAGGATTAAATCCATAAAACCTGCAGGGAATAAGGAGCTGTCAAGCATTAAAGAAGAAGATGTAGAAGTCTATGTGGAAAAAGTCAGCATGAACGAAATGGTGAATTTGTTTTATAAAATAGAAAATGCCCCTATAATGCTCATATTAAAGAAGTTAAATATAAAGACATCCTTTGAAAAGCCGGAACTGATGAATCTTACAGTCGTAATCACGCATGCGTACGAAAAGTAAAATCACATTTACATCTCTCATCTCTTATTTTCTGATCGTTAGCGCCTGTATATTTATAATTTTTGCCGGCGTATGGATAGTAGCAGTCCCTGAAAATACAATAAAGGAATATATTGAACAACGTTTCGACTCAAAATCTATAAAACTGGAAATCAGCGGAATTAAGAAAGGTTTATTTTATAGCATTAGCATCGAAAAGCTAACGCTTAAAAATAACGAAAAAGAAATCCTGAGCCTTGAAGGCATATCGGTAAGAATAAAACCTGCCTATTTTATTTTATTACGGCTTGAGGCTGCCTTTAAAAGTACCCTCAGGGACGGAATAATTACAGGCCATTTAAGCCTGGACAGGAATAACAGGTTTATGCAGGCCAGACTGCAAAAGCTGGATATAAAAGATATTCCGTATCTGGATACTATCGGCATTAAAGGAACAGGCATTCTTGATGCGGCCATAACGCATAACAACAATCATTCAGATATTAAATTTGCTGTTAATGAGGCCCGGCTTGAACATATCATTATTGCGGGCGTGAATCTGCCTGGCGAATTATTCAGCAAGGCAAAGGGAGCTGTAACCATTGATGATAATACAATCAGCATTGACGCAATCAGCCTTGAAGGTCAGGATATTTTCGGGCGTATAAAAGGCAAACTAAGAGACAATATTGCTGATTTAACCCTGGAGATTATGCCTGCTTCCGCTGCCTTCAATAAATTCCCTGTCTTAGCGTTAATAGACAGATATAAGGTTTCACCTGGATTATATGTTATTCCAATCCATGGGCTCGCTTATTCAATGAATAAATAAAGGCAAGGATTTCAGCAACCGCCTTGTATAACTCAGGCGGGATTATAAGGACTTTCTTGCCTGCTAATTTTCAAAGAAATTTGATGAAATTGAACCAAACCATGAACCGTAATGTAATCTTCTGACAGCCTGACAGTCGCTTGACGTGTACACCATTGTGTGATACCTTGAAATAAGAATTTACAAATTAAAATGAATGCAAAAAAGAAAAAAGTCCTTTTTATCCTTGGCGGAGGCGCCGCAGCCCTTGTTCTTGCAGTAGCAGTTTCCGCCCTCTTCTTCGATATAAATTACTACAGGCCCCGCATCGAGGCCGCTGTCTCCGGGGCGACCGGCCTGGAGGTCAGGATCAACGGGAAGATGAGGCTTTCTTTCTTTCCCTTTGGCATATCGGCTAAGGATATCCGCGTCGCCAACAAGGGAGGCGAAATCATTTCCCTCGAAAACCTCAAACTGGGGGCGGAGTTGATGCCCCTTCTGAAGAAGCAACTCAAAATCACCGGTTGCGAACTTGTCAAACCTGCCGTCACCATCGTGAAGGACGCCGATGGGAAATATAATTTTGAAAGCACTGAAAAGAAATTGACTAAAGGACAGATGGGAGTAACCTTCAGTCTAAATAAATTCAAGCTGTCCAAAGGGGTAATAGTCTATCTCAACAAGAAGACGCTGGAAAAGACGGAGTTTAAGGATTTCAATCTGGCTATCAGGGGCCTCTCGATAGAAGACATCGCAGCGGACATCATAAAGAACGCCTCGTTCACAGGAAGCTTCGACTGCAAGGAGGTACGGAAAGGGGACCTCAGGATCGACAACGTCAAGAGTCCTATAAAAGCAGAGAAGGGTCTAATCCACCTCACACCCCTTACCATGGATATCTTCGGCGCAAAGGCTGAGGGAGATGCCACGGCAGACAAGTCGGCAGCCGACACTGTGTATAAAATCAATTTAAAAATATCGAAGCTGGACTTCACAAAACTTGAGGAGTCCTTCGGCGCAAAGAAGGTCATTGGAGGGAAGGGAGATATTTATGCTTCCTTGACTATGAAAAAAAAGGGAAACCGCAATCTGATGAGCAGCATTGACGGTACTTTTTCTCTGCAGGGTGATAATCTCGTCATTTATACTATGGACCTCGACACGGTCCTCTCAAAATATGAAACAAGCCAGAAATTCAATCTCGTCGACCTCGGCGTTTTCTTCATTGCCGGCCCTCTCGGCACCGTTGCGCTCAAGGGGTACCGTTATGGGGACGTTTACCACCAGGCCCGGTGGGGGCAGCAGGGCAGGATCACACACTTCATCTCCCACTGGAATATCAGGGACGGTGTGGCGGACGCTACGGACTGCGCCCTTGCGACGCACCATAACCGGGTTGCCCTTAAAGGCAAGCTCAATCTTGTCAGCAAACGATATGATAATGTAATAGTGGCGCTTCTCAATGACAAGGGATGCGCAAAATTCACACAAAGCATCAGCGGTCCCTTCGGCAGTCCCGAGATCAGCGCGGTGAGCGCGGTCGGGTCCCTTGCCGAACCAATCTTCGACCTTTACCGGAAGGCGAAACGCATTGTTCAAGGCGGCAAATGCGAGGTCTTTTATAACGGCGCTGTGCAGCAACCTCCAAACTGATCCTCTTCCTGTGATTGGCCTTGTTTTTGCTGCTCGTTCCGGATTTCCCTCAATGTGCCTTCTTTGAGTGCAACGTTATAGTGTCAGGCTTGCATTCATTCAATTAAAAAGAAAAGCAGAAGAGCAAAGCTGAGTTACTTATTCAAAACCTTTGCTGCGTCTTTGGCAAAATAGGTGAGAATTAAGTCAGCGCCTGCGCGTTTTATGCATGTAAGCACTTCCATCATCGCGCGCTTTTCATCAATCCATCCGAGCTTTGAAGCAGCCTTTATCACAGAATATTCTCCGCTTACGTTATAGGCAGCGACAGGTACATCAAAGGCATCTTTCACATCAGAGATTATGTCGAGGTATGTCATTGCAGGCTTGACCATAACAATATCCGCGCCCTCTTCAATATCGAGCGCAACTTCTTTTAATGCCTCTCTTCTGTTTGCAGGGTCCATCTGATATGAGAGCCTGTCGCCGAATTTTGGAGTTGATTCCGCAGCCTCCCTGAAAGGCCCGTAAAATGCAGATGCATATTTTGCAGCATAACTCATTATGGGAGTCTCTGAGAAACCTTCCTCATCAAGAGCAACTCTTATTGCCTCAACCCGTCCGTCCATCATATCAGAAGGCGCAACCATGTCTGCGCCTGCCTTTGCATGAGACACAGCCTCTTTGGCCAACAGTTCGAGAGTCGGATCATTTTTTACATCGCCCTTTTCAATTATCCCGCAGTGGCCGTGGCTTGTGTATTCGCACATGCAGACATCTGTAATAACATAAAGGCCGGGCACCTTGTTTTTAATTTCCCTTATTGCCTTTTGCACAACACCATGAGGGTCATAAGCGCTTGAGCCGATTTCATCTTTATGCTCGGGTATGCCGAAAAGAAGTACAGAGGGAATTCCAAGTGAATGAACCTCTTTAGCGTGTTTGGCAATCTTATCAACCGACTCCTGAAAACATCCGGGCATTGATTTTATTTCTTTGCGGATGTTCTTGCCAAAGGTTGCAAAAAGCGGATATATAAAGTCATCAGGAGACAATAAGGTCTCCCTCACCATCCTCCTGATGACTTCATTCTTCCTTATTCTTCTTGGCCTGTGAAAAGGAAACATTCATCACACCCTTAAAAATTTAGTCGCAGCTGCTGCAGCCGGAGCTGCAGGAAGACGCCTTGCCGCCGGTGAGAACAAAGCCCTGTTTTTCGCCCTCATCAACAAAGTCAACACCCATTCCTTCAAGTTTCTGAGATGTATTCTTGTCCACAAAAACCTTTAGACCGTTCTTCTCGAAAATATCGTCATTTTCAGCAGGTTTCTCATCTATATCCATACCAAAAGACGGGCCGCAACAGCCCCCTTCTGCCATGTAAATGCGAAGCCCCCAGTCTGCCTTGCCTTCAGCAGTCAGTAGTTGTTTTGCCTTTTCTGCTGCTACATCTGTTATTGTTATCACACTAACCTCCTTGTTTGTTCCACATAAAAGTCTTGCTATTGTTGTGAAACCTTATACTTTAAGAATAAAATAAAAGGACTGAAAAAGCAACTCAAAACACATAGTCGAAAGAGAACTATCGTTATTTTCCGGCATGTTTGACCTTCAAACTTCTGCTCTATGCCACTTTTGCACTTCTGAACTCATCTTGGGACGGGCAGGTGAAATGTAGATAGTGAAATTAAAACTATTTCTTTTTGGTGGATTTAAATGCCTTCAGGTCGCTTAATACCTTCGTAATGGCAGGTTCTATGGCAGGCAATTCTTTCTTTACAACTGACCAAACAACTTTGTAATTGATCCAAAATAGAAATGCGTGATCTTATCCCTCATCCTTGCCATGTCGGTCCAGGGAAGGTCTTTGTACTTTGCTCTTACCTCTTTTGGTATATTCTTTGACGCTTCACCGATGTTTTCTATCTTAAACGCAACAGCACTCCTGGTCTTCTCATCGGCAAGAAAATCTTTGCGCTTCATTGTGCCAACGAATTTCTTTATGTACTGCATTGCGTCATAGTCATAGATGTCCTGAATGAAGAATTTCCATTCTCTCGTCATATATAGACGACCTCTTTCAGTATGCCTTTTTTGAGCTCCGGACGAATCCCGCTCTTTATAACCAAATCAACCTTTTTTCTGAGAAGCCGTTGGAGATACCTTTCCATCTCGCTGAGCTTGAGAAGACCAGGGATATTTCTCTCATTGAATTCCACAAGGATATCAATGTCGCTTCTCTTCTTCTGTTCTCCACGGACAAAAGAACCGAAGATGCCGATCTCGCTCACCCGGTATTTTTGGATTACTTCATCCTTATGCTCTTTCAGAACTGCCTTGGCTTCCTCGACATTTTTCACTGCCTGTTTCATGTCTGTATTTTATCAGGTTTGCTTTATATTTGTTGATTTTTTTGTTATTTCACTTCAGGGCTTCTGCTCTATGGCACTATTGCACTTGTTTGCCCTATCGAAAACCGGTTGCTGTCCCTATTTATTCTATTAACCATTTCGCCTATCTCTAGTGTCTTTTACAATATTCTGCGCCTGTTGTTTGTCCAACACTATTTCTCTGTCAATTTCTTTTTTCTCGATGGTTGCTTAAGAAAATTGTTTTTTGTAACAACAGACCTGCCGAGTCTTTTTTCAAGTTGTTTTCTGGCATTGCCGGCAATGTCCCCTCCTGCTTTGGCGTCTGATTTAAGTTTGTTCATGCCTTGTGAATTTTCGTTGCGGTGAATTTCAGTAGTAGACCTCTCGCCTAACATGTTGAAAATCAGCTCAAAATCATCCATGTGGTCCCGCAGATTTTCACGCTTTAAGCCTTTGAGATTCTTATATTCACCGGGCGTTACTCCGAAAGTGGCTTTGGATATCTCGGCAGTCAGAATTTCATAGTCTTGCTCTTCCTTTGCTCCCCGCCCTTTCCATTCATCAGTCAACTCTTCTCTTATAGCTATTCCGCGCATCCTCTTTTCGATCCAGTCGTCAGAGTAGCCTTTGAGTTTATAAAGCACTCTTGTTCTTCTGGTGGCTAATTCGGGATTTTCAATCTCCTGTATCCGTTCATAGCCAACTTTCGCAAGCCATCTTTTGAAGGGTTCTGCTTTTGGAGAAGGAATAGACTGAATGATACGGAAAATGCCTTCAGTATTGGCGCAATCAGTCTCTCGCATTTTCCCGTCTGGAGCTTGCAATTTGAACTGTCGACAAATTGTCGACGGTTCAAATCCGTCTTCTTCTTTTACTCGTATTTTCATTTTAAACCAATAGTCTCTCGCATTTACGCTATCCGTTAGCGCTTCTACAACATCAACAATTGAAAACCACCATTCATTGTTATGGATTGTTTTTCTAATTTTACGTCCTTTAAACAAAGCAATTTTTGTAGCTTCCATATTTACTCCCCTCTTAAATACAGAGATAAAATGACTTCCCTCTTGCCGCTTGCATACTTTCCCACTTGTTCGCTTCTACTCTATTCCGCTATCGAAAACCGGTCGCGGGCCCTCATTTTTCATTACGATAGTTGAAAAAATTATTCTTCCACTTTCTTTTTCTTGACAAGCCTCACATTTGTCTCTTCGACTTCCTCGGTAAACTTCAATAACTGCTTTCTGATTTTACTGTCAAGATTATCATCATCGAGAATCTTTGCGAGCCGTGAAACATTAAGCCCTGACACTTCTTCCCAAATACCCGTTTTCTTAACATACATTTCAAGCTCTTCCCTGCCTTCTTCCCCTGATTTGGGGAAGCTCAAGACTTCTTCCTCTGTTATCTTCAAGGCGAAATCGCTCCCTGTTATCCGGCTGACCCCCTCTTTCTTTGCATAGGTAATCGCAGCGTCTTCTATTAAATCAAGCTGTTCCTGAATAGCCTGTTCCTGCTCTTTCAGAGCCTTGATATCAGCCTTAAGGGTTGCATACTTGTTCACCAGGGTCACGCCTTTTTCTTTCAGATATTTATTCGGAGGTAATTCCTGCACCTTGTATTGATGCTTTTTGGCAGGGCAGAATTCAGGAAAGTCGCACCAGTCGCAGAGATTGCTTTCATTAGGCTCGAACTTCGTATCTTTCTCTATTGTCTTTATAAGCGAGACGACTTCTTTTTGCAGGTCTTTCAACTGCGCATCTGTCCGCACTGATAAGAACTCTTTGTCGAAAATCAGATAATGCCAGATAAGCCTGATATCCTTTGCATCAGGATATTTCTCCTTGATGCCTATGTGATAAAGCGCAAGCTGCCGGTCGTTGTCGAACTTGCTCTGAGAAGGGAGAGAACCGGAAGTCTTATAATCGTGGATTTCATACATGCCTCTTTCAGGCTGGCTTAACCTGTCTATAAAACCTCTGATGGTATAGTTGTCAATCTTGAATGTTATCAACTGCTCTGTTGCCAAGGTTTTGGACTGATTAAAAGGCTGATGCCGCTTGTAGTAGTTTGTTATGGCTTCTTTGCCGGCATTCCGGTAATTGTCTTTTGTGAAACCTTTTTTTACAACAACTACATTCTCATGCCAGTTCTTGTCCCATTCGTTTTTATAGTAGCCAAGCAGATCGTCAAGACTGTTCAGTTTCGTAAGAATCAGTTCTTTATAAAGCTTCTCAAGGGCTTCATGGACTCTGCTACCAAGAAATGCCTCAATGCCTTCTTCCGCGCCTTCGGGAAGCTCTACCTTTTCAATATATCTCAGCTTATACTGCTGCGGGCAGTTTTCATATGTTGCCAATCTGCTGTTAGAGTATATAGGCATTCTTCACCTCTGAAATTTAAGCTGTTACGATAGCATTAGTAAAATAGCATTTCATTCAATTTTTGCTCAAGAATTTTCTTTTTTATCAGGTTACAATAACTTAGCGCTATTGATTCTAAAAACTTCTCTAATTTCTTCTTCTGAAAAATCAGGACATAACGGATAATACAGTGGATCGTGAATTGTGATAAGGGATTCAGCAGTAATAATGGTATAGCTGCCTTTGACAGTAAAGATCGAATCAACAGTCAGCTCTCTGAGTATTTTGTCCCTTTCTTCCGGGGTGGAGGGTGTAAAATCCAATTCGACTTCAAAAACACCACCGATACTGTCTATCCCCCAGCATCCTATACAAATCTGGAACGAGTTATCCGGAAGAACAAAGCTTTCTACCTGATTGACCTTAACAATTGTACGCAATTCATATTCGTGGCAGAACAAATAATGTGTGCATAACCGATCTTCTCCCGTTTCCATATTAGTTATTAGTCCTCTTACAATATTTTCTTTCATATTCGACTCTCTTTCTATTTACTTATTGGCAGATACTAACTCAATACCATTAATCCTTCCTTGAATATGGCCTTTATTTTCATGCTTATATTGTAACAGCAGACCTCCCCCATAGCGTGTCCTATGTTTTTAGATTAGATTTTTAGGAGGCGATGATACTTAAGCGCTATTTCGGGGTTGAGGGGACCGCGAGAGAATTTAACTGAAAATTCAGGCGAACATTTTTTATAATTTTTGATCTGATAATGCATATTTCCGTAAATCTTTATAAAGATCCAAGCGATAGGACTTATGCCAATCCTTTAAGCATTTCAAATAGACAAGAATATTTTTTCTGTTTTTTGTCCGTTTCTTTATGCATTTAGAAGTGTCTCTATACTCTTTTAACAGTTTTGTTTTCTTTTCCCCATTACATTTTTTATGGGCCAAAAGAATATTTTCAAATTCGCTGTCGCTTCCCGAATCGAAAGGTTTGATATGTTCCCCCACCGCATCTTTAATGCCCTTTATTTCCCCATAGCAGAGGTAACAGTAAGGGACATTGACAAATAGTGCTTTCTTTTCTTCTATAGTAATATTTCGTCTATCCTTATTGGTGGGATCTCCTAAGTAATTTTTTACAAATTCCTTTTTAAATATATCTTTTGATTTTTCAATTTTTTTGAGACTGTTTGTTCCTGCACCTGTCACATTACTGATAAACTCTTTATTTTGCAGCAGCATTAGAAATCCTCTTTGAGTCTTCTTGAGCTTTAATTTATTAAACTGGTTATTATCATACTGAGGCAAGTAGTATGAAAAAAGATGAAAGAGCCCTTGGTTGATTTTGCCGGAAAAAGGATATTTACTTGCGTCAGTCAATTTAGCGGGCAGCTTAACATCTTTCTTTAATACTTGGAAGTAAGGCTCAAAGTTCTTTTTGGGGGGAAATAGTTTTTTTAATCTCTGCACAAAAATTTTAAACTTCTTGGATAAATCTTTTATTCTTTCTTTCGTTAATTCATTCTTAATCGAAGTCATGTTATTTAACAACTCAGAAACATCTTTGTTATAAGAAGGGCGAGAAGGGCGCGAATTAATCATTAAAAACCGCAAAACATATTCCTCACCTTCCATGCGGCTGAAATTTGCATTTAATAATTTTGTGAGTTTTTTAGCATTTTTCTTGAGAGCATCGTTTAAGTATGGTGCTTCACCCTGAAAAATACAGTTCCTAATTTCTTGTGGTTTAAGAGGCGAAGCTCCAGTATTTAAAGCCTGAAATATTTCAAATTTTCTCGCAGGATCCAGATCATTATCATTTATTTTCACATAATGAATGGAACGTTCATCTCTTACAATTCTCTTTAATTCATCTAAAAAAATTTTATTTTTATTGTGATCCGTTAATTCAATTTTTATCGCCAACTTCCTTCTAATGTCTTTGGGTACCAATTTGGGATTCAGAAAGCCAAATATAGTTGTTAATCTTTGTTGCCCATCAATAACTTCGAGGTTTCCATCGCTCTTCTGTGCAAAATAAAATAGAGGCAGGGGGAACTTTAGATAAAGTGATTTGATGAGCTCTTTTTGCCTATTTCTAGGCCAGATAAAGTTTCTTTGGAAATCGGGCTGAAGAATAATTTTTTTCCTCATTTTTTCTAAAACGCATATATCCAATTTAGCTGGTTCTGAAATCTCTATCCGTGGCACAACAGGATTAAATTTATCGTGCACAACAATATTATTTGATTCAGTGTCTATTTTCTTTTTTCTCATGTAAAAATCCTCCTCTCTGCAAATGCAAATGTCCTAATTATATCAGCTTCACTCAAAATCCGCATAAATCTCCCATAAAATTGATGCTTGAAATGTTATTTCAGAACTCCTCGCGAACCCACTCCTCATATTCACGACGCAATGATTCAGGAATCCACGAGTCATCACCGGAGCTTTTACCAGAAAATTCAGGTATTAAGCTCGAAGGAAAGCCTAATACTTCGAACGATCTCCAATCATAATCTATTCCATGCGACCAGCAACGAGCCAAAAGCCGACCAGTTTTGTCTATCCATATATCAAGATAAAAACAAGCTCTTCGTGGGAACTGATCTGCACGCCCATATAAATATCTTTTCCCGCGTGCGTCGAAGTGTTCAATTGCATTTACTTTTAGCTGTCTACTTTTTGTCCCTTTGTAATCCCACTGAATCATTTTTGTCATTCGCAATCTCAAATCCCCTTTACAGATTTATTCTTGGATGACATGACCGGCTCCCTTTTTTAAAATTATCTTTTTTCAACTCGTGTCGCCTTGTCTTCCATCAATTTACCAAACTTATCCCAACCCATCTTATACCCATAAGAAGTCTTCTTTGGAAACCAGACGAGAGAGCCGTTTGACACAGCAAGGGTACCCAAGACTACACCATTGCGTTTTATAAGAAACTCTACATCTGCTTTGCCCAAAGAACGCTGCGGAATGTTGAACAAGACATCGTGTTTTGCCATTAACCCTCCCTTGTTTTTAATGATTCCGAGTATATCACACCGCGACAATCCAGATAGGGTTTTATGCTGCAATGACTTCGATATTTGAGATCTGAGGTCTGGGCGTCTTCATTCTGACTACGAACACAGGAATTCCTTTGCCTTTGTTTTCTTCCAATACCTTATAATTTTCTCTGTACAATTCCTCGTCGTCCTCCGGAAGTATCACAAGGACAGCATTCTTGGGAATCCTGTCAAGTACATCCGGATTTTCAAAAACATATTTCATCCACTCTGCATGAAGGTCTAAATTTTTTCTGACAATGTCATCCTTTGTCATTTCATATTCTCCTTTTCAAAGCTATCTCTATAATGCCTCCAATTTGCCTTTAAATCAAGTGTTGCAAACGTGAAAGCAAGGTTGTATGTCTCAAAAAACAATGGCTGTTTTACTATCTCCCCATTCGGTTTAATTATGTCTTTATGAGCAAAACCATGAGCCGTGTCATACCTTACAATCGGCTTCCATTCATTTGAAATCATTGCCTCATACTGCACAACAAATTCTGAAATTTCCCCTTCTCCCTTTTGTGCATACACTCTTAGCCTGTCAATTGCCGCAGCAGTTAAATAGAGAATATATTCTATCTCATGCATGGACAGTCCCCCTCACTCAAAATCCGCATAAATCTCGCCAAAATTTATCCCTGCTATATCGGCCTTGCCATAGGAATTCCTGAATGCCAGTTTTGCCTCCTGAAACTCCTGATTAGGGCTTCCGTTTCTTATTGCGGCAGAGGCTTCAATAAATGCTGACAGGCTGTCGGCAGCCTTGACAAGCTCCCCATCTCTTGCATTGAATTTGCTTTCGTTATATTTATCACTTATATCCTTGCTGCTCATTTTCTTTGTTTTCTTGTCTATCGTTATAATATTGTCGAATTCATTTTCTGTAAACATCCTTATCTCAGGATGCCAATCTTTTGGAATAAGGCCGTAAACTTCCTTTTCCATCTGTTCTTTTTCATATTGCTTTATCAGCTCGCTCAAACCGTCAATTGACCTTTTGACAGGGGAGATTATGTCCCTTGTGAGCACCTCCGGCAGGTCATGGAATAATCCTGTGAAATAGTTATTTACGCATCTTCTTTCGCAGGCATTTATATCAAGCGAAAACAAATAAGATAAGATGGCAACATAAAGGGAATGGCCTATTACGGAGGTCTTTGGAATCCTGTGGAGCTTTGCCCATCTTGACTGAAATCTCAACTGGCCGCACAGGTCAATAAAGTTTCTGTACCTGACCTGCTCTTTTAACTGGGACATGCCTTTAAGGTCTGAGTATTTCTCCTGCTTCTCTGCCAAGGACTGTTTTATTGCAGCTATCTCATACCCTTCAGGATTTGTACGCTCTATAATATTAAATTCCCATTTGGTTGCATAAAAATGCGCTGCGCTCAGGATTCTTTTATTTAATGTGTCTTCTGTATTCAGGAAATAATCCTGAAATCTTTTGCAGAAGCCTTCTCCCAGAGGAGAGATTATTGGTTTTATTTCATTGTATGCCCATTCATTCAACTGCCTGTATTTATCAATATCCTGCT
>Ga0265292_1000474_pt1 | contig 56965 bp, 51 predicted proteins | sample Munlanlewell296A_FD_189080 | JGI IMG/M metagenome (GOLD analysis project Ga0265292, IMG submission 189080) | Leachate microbial communities from a municipal landfill in Southern Ontario, Canada - Leachate well 296A | ecosystem: Engineered > Solid waste > Landfill > Unclassified | place: Canada... | reverse complement strand
GCTTTTAACCCCAAGGCCTTGGATGATTATCAACAAAAATATAAAGAAAAGAAAATCAATCAACTAAAGAAGAGAATCGCTCAACTTGAAGCTGCTTGAAAAAAGAAGTTATATAAGAGTCATTGGTCATTGGTCATTGGTCATTGGTTATTGGTTATTGGTTATTGGAACTGCGAACTGGGAACTGCGAACTGGGAACTGGGAACTGGGAAGTGCCGACCTCCAACACTCCTGAGCACACCACTCTCTCGAGCTCCAGCAGCACCGTCCCCCAAGATAATCCAATCCCGAAAGCTGACAGCAGGAATCTGACTTTTTTTGTATTAATTTCTTCCCGCAATTCTGAAACAATGGTCAAAGGTACGGATGCACTGCTCGTATTTCCAAATTTATGAATAGAATAGGGGACTTTTTCTTTCTCCACTTTAAGCATTTTCCGGATGGTTTCGTTGATCAGCCGGTTGGCCTGGTGAAAGACCAGGTAATCAAAGTCATTTAAGGTTTTACCGGCATATTCAAGCGTAGCTTTAATATTGGGGACCACTTCACGAAGCGAAAAATTGAATACCTCTATCCCGTTCAGAGCGATCTGGAGTTTATTCCTGTAAATTCCCTCCCCGTATTTCCTATAGGTGAAGGATTTTTTACTGACCCAGTTCCGAACGCCTCCATCATGGATCATGATGGCCTGATGACCCGATCCATCCGTCTGGAGGTTAAAGGTTATAGGGACTGCAGTCTCATCAAACTCTAAAGCCGTGGCTGTGCCGGCATCCCCGAACAGTGGGTAGGTGCTTTTATCCCTGTAAGATGAGGTTATATTGGATAGATCACCGGCAAGCAGGAGGGCCTTTTTTATACCGGATTGACTCATGAGGCTGCCAATGACCGATAACCCATATAAATATCCCGAGCAGCCCAGTCCAATGTCGAGCGCCATACATGTTTTCGGTAAGGATAACCGGTCTTGTAAAATTGTGGAGCTAGCCGGGATAATATAGTCCATTGATTGAGAAACGAATATTAATGCCTGAACCTCGTTCCGGTCCCATTTTAAATCATCCAGGAGCTTATTCGCCGCTGCAAAACACAGATCGGATGTAGTTTGCCCCTTTTCAGCGATCCGCCGCTTTTCCACTCCAATCATCCTGACCAGTTGATTACGTTCTTTTACTGAAATCCACCGGTAATCAAGATTGGAAACCTCCTTTTGGGGGACCGCGGCCGCCAGACCGCTAATCCGTATGTTTGATATAGAAAAGATTGCCATATGCCTACAAATTTAACCTTATTTTCACATCCATCGGATGATTTTCTACTTTTGCACGGAACTTAATGGCAGCTTAATCTATGGGATTGGATAATTTCCTTCATGACCGGATAACAGAAGAGGATACTTACAGATATACTCTTCCTGAGATTCTTCAGACGCGGGCAAAGCATACCCCTGATCATACGGCCTTTATTTTTTTAAGGGATGGTGACGATGATGAAGAAAGGATTACTTACAAGAAATTAGACCAAGCCGCCAGCGCTATCGCTCTGCGTTTGATCGAAATGAATCTTCAGGGTGAGCGGGCGCTGATGTTGTTTCCGCCCGGACTGGAATTTGTCAAAGCGTTATTCGGATGTTTTTATGCGGGTGTGATTGCTGTACCGGCATACCCACCCCGGAAAAACCGTTCACTCGACAGGATAAAAACGCTGGTAATCGACTCCGGTGCCGGCATTGTTCTTTCTATCACTGACATTTACCAGCTATTCGAACGATCCTTCTCGGACCTGGAAGAACTAGAACAATTAACATGGCTGGTCACGGATAATCTTGACAATACAACCCCCGCCTCCAAGCCTCCAAGCCTCCCCGCTCCCCAACCTGCCGATATTGCGCTTCTTCAATATACATCCGGCTCCACGGGACAGCCCAAAGGAGTGATGGTCACTCACCGGAATATCATTCGCAATGTGGATTTTATCCGTCAAAGCTTTGAACTCTCTCAGAAAAGTGTTTCGGTAACGTGGCTTCCCAGTTTCCATGATATGGGCCTGATCGATGGCGTTATTGAACCAGTTTATACCGGATTTCCAGGAGTAATAATCCCCCCGGTGGCTTTTCTCCAGAAGCCTGTCCGATGGTTAAAAGCCATTTCAAAATACAGAGGCACCCATGGTGGAGGACCTAATTTTGCATTTGATCTTTGTGTTGATGGCATTTCTGAAGAGGAAAAACAAGGGATTGACCTGTCTTCCATGAATACCCTTTATTGCGGGGCAGAACCTATCCGCAAAACGACGTTCGAGAGGTTTGCGGATGTCTTTAAAGATTTTGGATTCAATTCCACGGCACTATATCCTTGTTATGGCATGGCTGAAACCACATTGATCACTTCCGGTCCTGATGCCGGCAGGGGTCCTGTATACCTTGGCATATCAGGCAATGCTATGGAACAAAACAGGATTATCCCGGTTTCAGATAGTGAACCGGATGTAAGGTATCTGGTTGGAGTCGGTTACCCATGGCTGGATACCAATGTCAGGATCGTGAATCCTGAGACATTGCTTCTTTGCCAGGACGATGAGGTTGGAGAGATATGGGTTTCCGGGTCCGTTGTCACAGCCGGTTACTGGAATAAGACCGAAGAAACTGAAAAAACATTCTCGGCTCATATCAAAGATGATCCTGCATGCAATTACTTACGAACCGGCGACTTGGGCTTCTTCCATCAGGGCGAACTCTATATTTCCGGAAGACTAAAGGATCTGATAATTATTCATGGCAGAAATTATTATCCCCAGGATATTGAATACCTTGCCGAGACCAGTCATCCTGTTTTGCGTTCCAATGCAAGTGCCGCTTTCTCCGTGGATGTGGAGGAAGAAGAGAAACTGGTTATTGTCGCAGAAGTGGAGCGAACAGCCATCCGGGACCTGGATTCAGAAGCAGTTTGTGAAGCCATCCGGCAACGGGTTGGCGAAGAACTTGAGCTTGAGGTTTATGCTATTCAGTTGCTCCGTACAGCTAGCATCTTTAAAACATCCAGCGGAAAGACCCAGCGAAAAGCCTGCAAGGAGGGATTTCTTCAAAAGACCTTGGAAGTAGTAGGTGAATCGGTTCTGGAAAAATTGCCGCAGCCCGCAGAAACCAATATCACATTGGCCGACCTGGTTACCATACAGGCCTGGTTGGTAGCCTGGATCCATACCCGGTTGAAAATCCCGATCGAACGCATCGATATGTCCAAACCCATAGCAGCATATGGTCTGAGTTCTATGAAAGCCGTCCGGCTCCAGCAGGATTTTCTTACAAGGTATGGAGTGAACTTTCCCCCTTACCTCTTTTTTGAAAAAATTTCCATCGGGGAACTCTGTGAGAGGGCTTTAGCGTTAGTTAAAGAAAATTAAAATAACTTACAAATGTTTAACCACTAAGGCACTAAGAGCACTAAGAAACACTAAGGCTTGACTTATAAGATTATGATCTGATTATTAAAAAATTTCAAAAATCCCAAATCTTAGTGTACCTAGGTGATCTAAGTGACTTAGTGGTTATAAATAGTCCTTGCAAAACGACTATTTTTCAATATGTTCCGGGTAAATCAGGTTACAATACGTTCCTGGATAATGGCATAAAGATCATTCACCGTTTTGGATTTGGTGATGTCAACAGCATTGATCGTCACATCATATTCAGTCTTAACTAAGGCGATCAGGATCAACGCATTGATTGAATTCCACTCAAATGCTTCCCTGAAATTAGATTCGGGTTTTAATGCACCAGGCTCCAGGTCATCAAATTCCTCTTCAATCCTGGTGATGAAGTCTTCTATAGTCATAACTTAACAGTTTTCAGGGCTGCAAAGGTATTTTATTTATTGGATTCAATTCCCTTTCCCTGATCAATTTTTTGAGTTCAGCGATAACCTCGTCAAATTCTCCGTTCTGATAACTGGAAATCAACTTATAACGCTGGATTTTACCGCTGCTGGTCTTCGGAACCTGGTTGGAGCGGACAGGGACGAAAACATCTATGGTAATCCCGTATGTATCCCGGAAGAAATTACGCAGGCCAAGGAACGTTTCGCATGTTGCCTGGTTGGGCGAGCCGACAAGGAACAGGATGATCTGATCCTGTCCTTTCTTTGGATCGAACCAACCGCCGATAATTACTTTACCATAGCTTATATCTGAATATTTACCGGCCAGGTTTTCCAGGTCATGGGAATAAAGATTCTGGCCACGGACAAATATGATGTCTTTTACCCTGCCGGTAATGTACAGGTTTCCGTCGAAGAAGAATCCTTTATCTCCGGTCTTTAACCAGCCATTATCAAATGAATTTCTTGTTTCAGCCGGATTGTTGTAATAACCGGATGTAACCCCCGCTCCCCTGATCTGAATATTTCCGTCAATCTGGTCTTCCACTTCATGCCCTTTTTCATCAACCACACGTATCTCCGTGTCATTGAGTGCCTTTCCGACACTTACCAGCTCCAGCATTTCCGAGGCATTATCCGTTTCTACCTTTGCCTTGCCTTCTTTTTGAAGCATTGTCCGGTTAAATGATGTGATTACAGGTTCTTTCAATAATTCGGAAAATGATATAGCAAGGGTAGCTTCGGCCATACCGTATGCCGGCATCATGGATCCTTTCCTCAGGCGGTGGACAGAGAGTCTGTCCAGGAAATCGGACATGATCCTGTTTGAAATAGGTTCCGCTCCGTTCACAATGCCTTTTAATGAAGAAAGATCCCAGCTCTGTTCGTCCCTGTTTTTAAGATACCGCAACAGCAATGCCTGTCCGAAATTGGGGCATCCGGTAATGGAGCACCTGACTTTATCCATCACATCAAGCCAGATCGTAGGTTTTTTCACAAAATCGACCGGATCAATGAGGTAATGATTGCTTTTCGCAAAGACCGGGCAAAGATGAAACCCGAATAAACCCATATCATGATATAACGGCATCCAGTTAGCCATTACATCATTGTCAGATATGTCCAGGCCGATGCTGATAGCTGCGAGATTGGTAAGAATGTTTTTATGGGTCAGAATAATTCCTTTAGGATCCCCTGTGCTTCCTGAAGAGAACTGGATAAAAGCAATATCTGTCTCCTTTGCCTGGAACAGAATAGGTTCCGGGTAATCGTTTTTAAGACTTTCGGGATTAATAAGGTTTTTCGAGGGTATGACATCCGACTGGAAGCCTTTCAACAGGTCAGATGACAAGATCACCCTAGGGTTCTGCAATATCCTGTAAACATTCTCAATTTTTTGGGCAGGCTGATTGAACTCGGTAAACGACATCGGCGGTTGAAGAATGGTTGGAATAAGTCCGCTCAGAAAACAGGCCCAGAGAACGGGAATAATCTCCTCGTTTCTTGTCATAACGATCATCACCTTGTCCCCGGGAGCCATCCCCAATGCATGCATTCCTGCTATCATTAACCTTGCCCGGGATAATAGTTCAGAGTAGGTTATGAAATTAATGTTTCCGTCAGGATGAACAAATCCGATCCCTTTGTCCGGGGAAGTCCTGGTAACTGTAAGAAGAAGATCAGTCAGTGTTTTTCTGTCGTATATTCCAGCTTTCATAATAACTTATAGGTTTTCATCCCTTTCATCAATGGCTTGACGTGCCGGGCAAAAGTAGTAAAAAATGCAAGAAGGGAATCCATCCCGCGGGATGGAGTCCCCGGATGAAGAAAAAAATATGAACATTTTGATAACTGAAAATAATGTTGACTATTTTTGATACCAATATTTCCAGCCCCAAGTACTTTAATCCTAATTATTTTAAATGACGATGCAAGCACCAAGGAAATTGCTCCTTATAAATCCTGCTAATAAAGCACGAAAGGGTTTCATTCATGACCAGGGTACCCGGTTTATGCCGCTGGGATTGGGAATCGTCGCGGCCTTGACTCCCCCACACTGGGAAATTGAATTGCTGGACGAAAGTTTTGAGGAATTCACTTTTAAACCTGCCGATCTTGTAGCATTTACCAGTTTTACTGCAAGTGCGCCGCGGGCTTATGAAATTGCAGCGCTCTACCGGGAAAAAGGTATCCACACTGTTATGGGTGGTATCCATGCATCCATGTTTACGGAAGAAGCAGTAAATTATATTGATACAGTTGTAACAGGTGAAGCCGAAGGTGCCTGGCCTGCACTTATAAACGATTTTGAATCGGGTAAGATAAAAAATCTTTACGACGGTGGTATTGTTGACATTAAAACTATTCCCCATGTCAGGCGGGATATTTATAAATATCCTTATGTTTATGATCTGGTGCAAACCTCACGTGGATGCCCGATGGATTGCGATTTTTGTTCAGTCAGCCGCCTTTGTGGTAAGACATACAGGGAACGTGAGGTTGATGAAGTCCTGGATGAACTCGAAAAAACAACCAGGCCCCTGCTTTTATTTGTGGATGACAACCTCGTAAATAATAAAAAAGGTGCTGACGAACGCGCAATCAGACTTTTTAAAGGGATGGTAGAAAGGGGGATAAAAAAATTCTGGACTTCCCAGGCAGCTCTGAACTTTGCTGATAATGCCGAGGTTCTTTACTGGGCCCGGAAGAGTGGATGTGTCATTATCCTTATGGGGATTGAAGCTGAAACTGCCCATGCTCTTAAATCTGTCAGGAAGAACCTGAACCTGAAGCGTGGTGTAGGTTCCTATGAAAAAGTCTTCAGGAAAATACACAGGCATGGCATTGGTATCCTGGCTACCATGATATTTGGGATGGAGAATGATAAAAAAGAAGACCTGTATGCCCGTCGTGATTTTATTAAAAACAGCAGTATCGATATGTACCAATGTACCATACTTACTCCTTTACCGGGTACGGCACTCTATGACCGGATGAAGGAGCAGAATCACATTATTTTAAATAACTATCCCAGTGACTGGCAACAATATCATTTTTTTATAGCTACCGTAAATACGCCAAGCATGAAACGTGAGGAGATTGAATCTTCTATGCATGAGATCTGGCTTAGTTTGTTCAATAAAGAGGCTATGCGCAGGAAAATGTTCAGAACCTTGTGGAATACCAAAAGTATCAAAACAGCCTATTTTGCTTATGCCGGTAATCATAGCTATGGCCGGATGTTTCTTGAAGGCATTTTTCATACTAACCCAAATGGTGTAGATACGAATTTCGAGTGGAAGAACCGGAAGAGGACGTTATACCTTAATTTCACCGATAAAGTCGTATGGTTATTTTATCAGCTTGCCTGGATGAAGATTGTTAAACATTTTTCAGGGAAATTGTAAGAATGCCTGTGGTCATCTCCGAATGTAATTTTTACACCCAGGATGAACCTGTTGCCGTTCGCCTAATAGTCCAATTTTTTCTATCTTTGCCCCGCTTTAAACATTCACAATAACTAAATACCTAAAATCTCTCTTTATGCGCCCGATACGGATGGTCGACCTGAAAACCCAGTACGAAAAGATCAAACCGGAAGTGGATGCCGCCATCCACGAAGTGATAGATACCACATCTTTTATTAACGGTCCGGCCGTGCAACGTTTCCAGAAAAACCTGGAACAATACCTTGGTGTAAAGCACGTCATCCCTTGCGCCAATGGCACCGATGCCCTGCAGGTATCCATGATGGCCCTCGATTTGAAACCAGGAGACGAGGTGATCACCGTCTCCTTCACTTTCGTAGCGACAGTGGAAGTCATCGCACTGCTAAAATTAACACCCATCCTGGTTGATGTTGAACCGGGCACATTCAATATGGACATCGAAGCCCTGAAAAAGGCCATCACCCCCAAAACCAAAGCCATCGTGCCGGTGCACCTCTTCGGTCAGAGTGCCAATATGGAACCGATTATGGAAATTGCCCGGAAACACAACCTGTATGTCATTGAAGATAATTGCCAGGCCATCGGCTCTGATTATACTTTCAGCGACGGATCCAAGAAAAAGTCCGGAACGATAGGGCACATCGGCACTACATCGTTCTTCCCATCTAAAAACCTTGGCTGCTATGGCGACGGTGGCGCCATCTTTACCGACGACGATGCCCTGGCCACACGCCTGCGCTATATCGTCAACCATGGGATGTACGTCAGATATTATCACGATGAGATCGGGGTGAACTCCCGTCTCGACAGTATCCAGGCTGCCTTACTCGACGTTAAATTAAAACATCTGGATGAATTTGCGGCAGCCAGGCGGAAAGCTGCTGATGCGTATGACCGCGCTTTTGCCAACAATCCGAAATTGCAGGTTCCCGTGAGATCCCCCTTGTCTACCCATGTCTTTCATCAATACACCCTGGTGACAAAAGATGTGAACCGCGATAAATTGCTGGAACACCTGCAGGCTAAACATATACCCTGCGCCATATATTATCCTGTTCCCATGCACATGCAGAAAGCTTACCTTGATCCTCGATACAAGGAAGGTGACCTGCCCATCACCGAACATTTAAGCCGGTCAGTCATTTCCCTTCCGATGCATACGGAACTGGATGAAGAACAGATTCGGCATATCGCGGAGGCGGTGTTGGAATTCGTGAAAAGTGAAAAGTGAAGAGTGAAAAGTGAAAATTTTTAATTTTTAATTGTGAAAAAATACTTCGCACACGAATCAGCCATCATCGATGAAGGCTGTAAAATAGGTTTTGGCACTAAGATCTGGCATTTTTCCCACATCATGACAGGCTGTGAGATCGGGGAAAACTGCAATATCGGCCAGAACGTGGTTATATCTCCCGGGGTTGTTCTGGGCAAAAACGTGAAGGTCCAGAATAATGTATCAATTTATACCGGTGTTATTTGTGAAGATGATGTTTTCCTCGGCCCTTCCATGGTTTTTACGAACATCAAAAACCCGCGCAGCGCTGTCATCCGCAAGGATCAATACATGAAAACGCTGGTCAAAAAAGGGGCTTCCATCGGAGCCAACGCCACTATTGTCTGCGGGATAACTATTAACGAATTTGCCTTCATCGGAGCGGGTGCGGTGGTGGTGAAAGACGTGGCCCCCTTTGCCCTCATCCTCGGTAATCCTGGCCGCCATGTTGGCTGGATGAGCGAATTCGGCCACCGGCTGGAATTCAATAAGGAAGGAATCGCAACCTGCCCGGAGAGCGGGGAGAAATACCTGCTGAAGGATGGTTTTGTCAGGAAATTGACTACCTAAAACCACTAACCACTAACCACTAACCAATAACCAATAACCAATGACCCAAAACTTCGCCCTTATAGGAGCAGCCGGCTTCATAGCCCCCAGGCACATGAAGGCCATTAAAGATACCGGGAACAACCTGGTGGCGGCAGTGGACCCGTTCGACTGCGTCGGTATCATCGATACGTATTTCCCGGATACAAACTTTTTCGTGGAAACAGAGCGTTTCGACCGGCACCTGGATAAACTCCGCCGCAAAGGCGAGAACAAAGTGGATTATGTTTCCATCTGTTCGCCGAATTACCTTCATGATGCGCATATCAGGCTTGCGCTGCGGAATGAAGCACATGCCATCTGCGAAAAACCCCTGGTGTTGAACCCCTGGAACGTCGATGCCCTTCACGAGATTGAAATTGAAACAGGCAAAAAGATAAACGTTATCCTCCAACTGAGGTTTCACCCCGCTATCTTGGAACTGAAAAAGAGAATTGAAAGCGGCCCGAAAGACAAGATCTACGATGTAGACCTGACCTACATCACTAGCCGTGGTAAATGGTATTACATCTCATGGAAAGGCGATGTGGAAAAATCGGGGGGCGTGGCCACCAATATCGGCATCCATTTCTTTGATATGCTGTCGCTTGTTTTCGGAGCCACCAAAGAGAACATCGTTCATTATTCGGACCGCTACAGTGCTGCCGGTTTTCTGCATCTTGAGCGGGCGCGCGTGCGGTGGTTCCTGAGCCTCGTTTACAGTACCCTCCCGGAAGAGGTTAAAGCTACCGGCCAGCGGACTTATCGCTCCATCCGGATCGAAGGGGAGGAGATGGAATTCAGCGGAGGGTTTACTGAACTGCACACGGAAAGTTATAGGAAAATCCTTGCAGGTGACGGTTATGATGTTGAAGATGCCCGGCAGAGCATCAATACCGCCTTTGAAATCCGGAATGCCATCCCCGTTGGGAAAAAGGGTGATTATCACCCATTCCTGAATAAGCTTATTTAATCCTCTGTGTAACTCTGCGTCTCCTCTGTGTAACTCTGTGTAACTTTTTATTAATTAATAATTTCTCTATTAAATGAACCTCTACGACCAACTAATTCAAAAACAAGCCAAACTCTCAGTCATCGGCCTGGGCTACGTCGGATTGCCCATCGCCCTTGAATTCGCCCGCAAAATTAAAGTGATCGGTTTTGACCTGAACTCAGATAGGGTGGAAATGATGAAAAAACGCATCGATCCAAGCGAGGAGCTACCTTCCGAAGCTTTTGACGGTTGCGACATTGAATACACTTCCGACCCTGGCCGGCTTAAGGATGCCCAGTTCCACATCGTGGCCGTGCCCACCCCGATTGATCGTCATAACCTCCCTGACCTGACCCCGCTGCTGAAAGCGACCCATACTGTCGGAAAAGCGCTGAAGAAAGGGGATTATGTCGTTTATGAATCTACCGTTTACCCGGGCGCAACCGAGGAAGACTGTATCCCCGTCCTGGAACAGGAATCAGGACTGAAACATATCCTTGACTTCAAAGTGGGTTATTCTCCGGAACGTATTAACCCGGGTGACAAGGAACATACACTCATAACTATTACCAAAGTGGTATCAGGTTGTGATGATGAATCCCTGGATATCATCGCCAGAACTTATGAACTGGTCGTAAAGGCCGGCATTCACCGCGCCTCCAGCATTAAAGTTGCCGAAGCCGCCAAGATCATTGAAAATACCCAGCGTGATGTGAATATCGCCCTGATGAACGAACTTTCCATCATCTTTAACCGCATGGGGATCAATACTTATGATGTGCTGGAAGCTGCCGGCACCAAGTGGAACTTCCTGCGCTTTTACCCTGGCCTGGTTGGCGGTCATTGTATCGGGGTTGATCCTTACTATCTCACATTCAAGGCAAAAGAACTGAAATACCACCCACAGGTGATCGACAGCGGCCGGTTTGTAAACGATTCCATGGGCCCTTATATCGCAAAGCAACTGGTGAAGAAGTTAATCGGTGCCGGCAAAAATGTAATGAACAGCAGGGTACTGATCATGGGGACAACTTTCAAGGAAAACGTTAGCGATATCAGGAATTCAAAAGTTGCAGATGTTTACAATGAATTAAAGTCGTACGGCGTTCATATCGATGTGATCGACCCGCACGCTTCATCGGAAGAGGTGATGAAAGAATACGGCTTCGGGCTGGTCAAATCTCCTTCCGGGAAATATGACGCTGTGATTGTGGCCGTGGCACACAGGGATTATTTGAGCCTCCGGGAAACCGATTTCCGGGCTTTGCTCGATGAAAAAGGAATCCTGGTGGATATTAAAGGCTTGTATCGGAAACGGGTTAAAAGGCTGACTTATTGGAGCCTTTGAATTATTCTTAACCACATAGTCACAATAGAACACAATAGGAAAACACATAGACCTATTGTGCCAACCTATGTGCCCTATTGTGACTATTGTGTTGAAAAAAATAACCAATCATTCACACCTGGAATTTTCTTTACTTTGTATAAAGTCTTAAATAATACATACCAAAATTAAATTAACAACCATCTCCGGCATGAAAATCCTCGTCACAGGCGGAACAGGCTATATCGGATCACATACCGTGGTGGAATTGCTACAGAAGGGCTACGAGGTCATCATCGTGGATAACCTGTCGAACTCGACGGCAACTGTTGTGGAACGCATCGCGATGATCACCGGGGTCAAACCGGTATTGGAAGTATTTGACCTGTGCAATGCACTCAAAACATCCCGCCTGTTTGAAGATCACCAGGATATTGCGGCCGTTATTCACTTTGCTGCACTCAAGTCAGTTGGTGAGTCGGTGAATGAACCCTTGAAATATTACCGGAACAACCTGCTGTCCACTATCAATCTATTGGAAAGCATGGTGAAATACAATATCCGTCATATTGCCTTTTCTTCCTCCTGCACCGTTTACGGACAGCCGGAAAAGCTCCCGGTGACGGAGCAATCACCATTGCTGAAAGCAGAATCCCCGTACGGTAATACCAAAAAGATCATGGAAGACATCATTGCCGACACGGTTAAAACATCTGAACTGACAGCAATATCCTTGCGCTACTTCAACCCGATCGGTGCTCATGAATCGGCTTTAATCGGAGAAGCACCGTCTGTAATTCCGGATAACCTGGTCCCATATCTTACCCAGACCGCTATCGGCATCCGTCCTTTTTTAAGGGTTTTTGGAGATGATTACGATACCCCCGACGGTACACCGGTCAGGGATTACCTTCATGTGGTAGACCTGGCTAAGGCGCATGTTATGGGTTTAAAAAGAATGCTTGATGGAAAAGCGAAAAGCCGGTATGAAGTTTTCAACCTGGGAACGGGAAAAGGAATTTCGGTGATGGAGGTCATCCAATCTTTCGAACGGGTTTCCGGATTGAAACTCAATTATCAGATCGTTCCCCGCAGACCCGGTGATATTGAAAATATCTGGGCCGATCCTTCTTATGCAAATAAAGAGCTGGGTTGGAAAGCAGAGATTGATCTTGACAATATGATGAAGTCGGCATGGGAATGGGAAAAAGCAAGGAAATAACATTAATCATTCTATTCTTTTCGGGTTATTTCGTTCTCGGACTATCACTGGTCGACGATTATGGTATTCACTGGGATGATCATGCGCAATACCTGCATGGATTAGTTACAGCGGATTATATCAATGAATTATCCGGTAGATGGCTTGCAGATGAACCCTTTTCGGGTATCAGGCTGGAAGATTACAAAGACAGGACGCATGGAGTAATATTCCAGGTGGTAACCCTTGGTATTCAACATCTCCTGGGCATAAGTGATGCCAGGAGTATCTTTCTTCTTCGTCATTATTTTACTTTCGTGATCTTTTTCACCGGCCTCATTTTTTTCTTCCGCCTTTTAATGTTACGCTTTGATAATCGAGCCATAGCTATGCTTGGGGTACTGTTCATGATCCTCAGTCCGAGGATTTTCGCTGATTCATTCTACAATTCCAAAGATATCGTTTTCCTGTCCCTGCTTATTATTAGCCTATGGACTCTCTTCCGCTTCCTTCAACATGTCACTTTTGCTTCTGCAACCTTTCATGCACTTGCAAGCGCATTGCTTATTTCCACGCGGATTGTCGGTGTCTTCGTCCCTGCTGTTACTTTGCTTTTTCTCTTCCTCAAACCGTTCATATTAAAGGAGGAATTTATAATCGGATCAGCATTGAAAGCTGCCGGAATCCTTGCAAGTCTTCGGGTTGTGCTGATCAAAGGGGGGTATTACCTATTCATGATATCCCTGCTTGCAGTGGCTTTCTGGCCTTATCTCTGGAATGACCCTTTCAGGCGGTTTATTGAAATTTTTACTACCATGAGTCATTTCAACTGGGATGATCCGGTATTGTTTCGCGGGAATTTTTTTCAGCCTTCAAATCTGCCGTTTTATTACATCCCTTTCTGGATAATGATCACAACCCCTATATTGTATTCGGTTTTTTTCCTTTTCGGGCTAGGTTTTTCCGTTTTCGGGCGCGAGCATGGATTATCCCTTTTATTTGACAGTGTATGCCTTGTGGTGTTCTTTATGCCTCTTATTTCAGTTATCCTTCTTGGATCAGTCATCTACGACGGCTGGCGGCAGTTGTTCTTCCTGTATGTTCCTTTTTTGCTCCTTTCTCTTGTTGGGCTTCATAAGATCCTGAACTTAATTAAAAGGAAAGTCCGGCAGGGTGCCGTAACGCGGTTAAGGTGGTCTTTGTTCCTTATCGTGTCGTTTTCGTGTGTGAGCACTGCATCATTTATGATCAGGTGCCATCCGCATCAGAACGTGTATTTTAACTTCCTGGCAGGAAAGAATACGACAAAAAATTTTGAAGCGGATTACTGGGGACTTTCTTACAGGCAGGTTTTGCAACATCTTCTTGATAATGATCCTTCTGATACGATTAAAATATTATCAGTGAACTGGCCTGGAAAAGCCAATGCCGATATATTTCCGCAGGAACAAAGAGTTCGGCTGCAATTTACAACATCCGATAAAGCCCATTATTATATTTCAAATTACCGTTTTCCTCCTGAGCATGATAAGTTGATCAATCTGGAATACCCTTATAACCAGCCGGTATTCGAGATTAAGGTGAGAGGGAACAGGATATCAGGTGCATATCTTTTGAACCGCTAAACGCAGGTTAATGGAGGGTAAATCGTTTCAGTATGGATTATATTGTTATTTTTACGCTTTAAGTAATATTGATTTATGAATTTCAGATCGACCATCCTCATTACCGGCGGCGCCGGATTCATCGGCTCTCATCTCGTCCGCCTTTTTGTAAAAAAATATCCGGATTACCGGATCATCAACCTGGATGCACTGACTTATGCCGGTAACCTTGAAAACCTCCGGGATGTGGAAAATAGTCCGAATTACGAATTTGTCAAGGCAGATATAGCCGTCGAAAAGCAGGTTATGCAAGTATTTTACCGCTACCAGCCTGACAGCATCATCCACCTTGCAGCAGAATCTCATGTCGACCGGTCGATTTCCAATCCTACCGGGTTCATCTACACTAACATCATTGGTACGGTGAACCTGCTGAACGCTGCCCGCATGATCTGGCAGGAAAACACCGTTGATAAACGATTCTACCATATTTCGACCGATGAAGTTTACGGTTCGCTTGGGCATACCGGTTTCTTCACCGAAACTACTCCTTATGACCCGAAAAGCCCATACTCGGCTTCAAAGGCCAGCAGCGACCACCTGGTCAGGGCTTATCACCATACGTTTGGCCTTCCCGTCGTGCTTTCCAATTGTTCAAACAATTACGGACCCAACCAGTTCCCGGAAAAGCTGCTCCCGTTGTTTATCAACAACGTCCGGCATAATAAACCGCTTCCGGTTTATGGTAAAGGAGCGAATGTCCGCGACTGGCTTTATGTTGAAGACCATACCAGGGCGATAGATGTCATCTTCCATCAAGGAAAAGATGGGGAAACCTATAATATCGGAGGAAATAACGAATGGAAGAATATCGACCTGATACTTATTCTTTGCAAGCTGATGGATGGAAAGCTGAAACGCGCGGCAGGAACGTCGGAAAAGCTTATCACTTACGTAAAAGACCGTGCCGGCCATGACCTCCGCTATGCTATCGATTCATCGAAGCTACAGAAAGAATTAGGCTGGAAACCAACTATTACCTTTGAGGAAGGCCTTGATAAAACGATTGATTGGTATTTGGCAAACCAGGAGTGGCTGGATCATGTCACTTCGGGGGATTATCAAAAGTATTATGAGAATCAGTATCTTAAAAGATGATAATAGAATAAGCTGTGTTTAAAAAATTATTCTCCGGCGATGCCACTACATCATCCTTAACCGACTTCTCAGCGGTTAAAGCCGACATGCATTCCCATTTGATCCCCGGTGTTGATGATGGTGCGAAGACGCTGGAAGATTCAATTATGCTGGCCCGTCGCATGTATGAGCTGGGTTTTAAAAAACTTGTCACTACTCCGCATATTCAGGATGAATTTTTCCGCAATACCCCGGAAATCATACTTAATGGACTGGAAAAGGTCAAGGGAGCCCTGAAATCTGAAAATATTCCGGTGGAAATTGAAGCTGCTGCTGAATATCTGATCGATGACGGATTTGAAGCAAAAGCATCTCAAGGAAACTTGTTGACATTCAGTGGGAAATATTTGCTGGTGGAGCTTTCTTATTATAACCCCCATCCAAATCTTAAAACTTTTATATTTAATCTTCAGGTTGACGGATATAAAGTCATCCTGGCCCATCCTGAGCGTTATACTTACTGGTTCAGTGATTTTTCAAAGTATGAAGACCTGAAGGACCGCGGGGTATTCTTCCAGGTCAATCTCGTGTCGCTGGCAGGCTTTTATCCCGATCCGGTGAAAAAAATGGCTGAAAAGCTGATGGAAAAAGGGATGATCGAGTTTGTCGGCAGCGATATGCATAATACCAATTATATGCAGGCATTGGAAAAATGCCTAAAGGAGAAATCCCTTGCAAAACTGGTTGCATCCGGGAAATTACTTAATGCTACACTTTCTTAAACTCCGCGCTCATAGCAGGAATATCCCGCTTTACTTTTTTGATCAACCCTTGCAGCACATTTCCCGGTCCCACTTCAATAAACATAGATACGCCGCTGGCGATCATATTGCGCATGGATTGGGACCAACGAACCGGTGAGGTTAATTGCGCGATCAGGTTTTTCTTGATGATCTCCGGGTCGACTACCGACTGGCCGGTCACATTCTGGTAAATGGGGCAGGTGCCTTTATTAAATTTGGTGGCTTTGATGGCATTGGATAATTCCTCGGCTGCGGGTTGCATGAATGGGGAATGGAAAGCTCCGCTGACATTGAGGATAACGGTTTTTTTCGCGCCGGCTTCAGTCAGTTTCTGACAGGCAATTTCTATCCCTTTTACACTTCCTGAGATTACCAGCTGGCCAGGGCAATTATAATTGGCCGGGACAACGATCTCGTTCTTAATATGGTTGAGTACACGCTCCACATCTGCATCTTCCATCCCGATCACGGCGGCCATGGTTGAGGGCTGCAGTTCGCAAGCTTTCTGCATAGCAATGGCCCTCTTGGAAACCAGTTTCAGGCCGTCTTCAAACGACAGGACTTTATTGGCTACCAGGGCTGAAAATTCCCCGAGGGAATGGCCGGCAACCAGATCGGGTTTGAACGCATCGCCCAAAACCCTGGAAAGTATCACGGAATGGAGGAAAATCGCAGGCTGTGTCACCTTTGTCTGGCGAAGGTCATCATCAGTGCCCTCGAACATGATTTCAGTGATATTAAAGCCAAGGATGGTATTGGCTTTGCTGAACAGTTCCCTGGCTAGAACAGACCCTTCAGACAGATCTTTTCCCATCCCGGCAAACTGGGCCCCCTGGCCTGGAAAAACGTAAGCTTTCATGCTAATATCTAAAATTTGCTTGACAAAAAAGTTGCACAAATGTAGCAATTTTTCCCGATTTCAAAACTGAAAGCGTCTTAATGCAGGTTTGACCCTATCAGGTGTATAAATTCCTCACGTGTAGGTTCCCGCAAAAAAGCGCCCGTGAAATCGGAAGTAGTAGTGATGGAATTTTGTTTTTGGATACCCCTCATAGCCATGCACATGTGCAAAGCTTCAATAACTACGGCAACCCCAAGTGGTTTAAGGGTATTCTGGATACATTCCTTGATCTGGGTCGTCAGGCGTTCCTGGACTTGCAATCGCCTGGCAAATGCGTCAACAACGCGTGGGATCTTGCTTAATCCAACTATATAACCGTTCGGGATATAAGCAACATGGGCCTTTCCAAAGAAAGGGATCATATGATGCTCACAAAGGGAATAAATCTCAATGTTTTTTACTATGACCATTTGTTTATAATCTTCCTTGAACATGGCCGAAAGAAGAATCTCTTCAGGGTTCAGCATATAGCCATGAGTCAGGAATTGCATTGATTTGGCTACCCGCACTGGTGTATCCAGTAATCCCGCCCGGTCCGGGTCTTCCCCGATCATTTTCAAAATTTCACGGTAATGGCGGGCCATGCTGTTAACCCTTCTGTAATTGTAATTGTCGATCTTTTCATAGCCGTCCATCTCATTGATCTCGGCCATCTCTTTTAGTCTGTTTTTTTTCATTTCAGGGATAATTTATCAGAAACAGGCCTATTCTTTTGTCTGGGCAAGAATAGTGACCACTTCAAATACAGTATAAAATATATAAAGGATAAAAAATGAGAGGATGAATGGCAATATGCCTTCCTTCACATAAAAAGCATAAACAACCACAACTATCAAATAGTTCATCAGTTTTAAGAAAGTGGCCAGCATGAAATAGGAAACGAATTTCCTCGGATTCAAGGCGCTGATCCTGAGCAGGATATAATGAACCAAAGCTGTGATAACATAAAAAAGTATGAAAAGATAGGGCAATGCCGGGGAGATCATGCCGCCAGGTAAGAATCGGCTCAAAATAAAGGCAAGGAGTCCGAGGATCAGGCTTAAGATCGTGAGTCTTATGACGAATTGCAGATACTTTTTTCTCATTTATTATAAGGGCCTTTTTTTATCAGAACCTCGGCCAGGTTTAAGCAAATCCTTGGTAACTGTATAAATGGCAAGTATTACCGATAAAATGGATAAAATGATAGTAAAAACCGGAACGGTAAGCTTCAGCCACTCATCAAGCTTAATTCCGCCGAAGACCCCGATCAGTATAATGATCAGCATCTGGAAGGCGATGCTTGAGTAACGAGTGTAGTTATCCAGTGACTTTTTCTTTTTCTCTGGTGAAAGATCCATCCTGTTTGTTTTCCTGATGCTTAATGGTCAAGGGTTCATCCTCCATATTGCAAGTGCCTGAAAACCTGGCTCCGGGTTCTATGGCCAGTTTGCTTGTATATACCTCCCCGGTCATTTTAGAAGTGGATTTTAAGGATAATAACTCCTTGACCCGGAGAATTGCCTTGACCTGGCCAGATATGTCTGCATTCTGGCAGTTGATGTCACCTTCGATACTCCCGGATACACCGACAACTATTTTGCCATTCGACTGGATAGATCCATGAAGGATCCCGTCAACCCTGAAATCTCCGTCAGAACGGATATCGCCCTTGATGCTGGTTCCTTTGCCGATCATATTGACGGCAGGGGTTTCGCTAATGATAGTTTTTGCCATTTATCGTAAAGTTTATTGCAGGTTGTCTATTTTGTATAATTTTTTTCGAAAAACTTAGAGTACCCCCCGATATCTTTTTCTTTGAAAAAGATTGGATAGTTCTCCGTGGATATGACAAAGTTATAAAAAGTTCCTTCTTTCAGATCAGCAAAAACATATTCACTTGCAGATATTGCATCCAGATAGTCCTTTGCCTTGGCAGAATTGTTGAAATTGCCTATAGTAATAAGGTAGTGCAGATTATCCAGCACCAGACTGTTAATATTCAGTTCTTCAAGACTATAGTACTTTATATTGTAATCTGAAAGCTTAACTTTAAATGGATTTAACCTTATTTCCCTTGAATCAGCCACGATCATGAACATGTGCTGATTACTGGGATTAAATTTATATGGAGATAGTTTTTCCTCAGGTATTTCTTCCGGGAGGACAAAGTTTTCATCCTTAAATTCAGGGTTTTCCTTGATAATAGTGACCAGGATACTCTGAGATAAAGTCTTGATATCACTTGTAGGATACTTTGTGATGATCATTTTCAGTTGCGAAACCAGGGAATCAACCACATCGATCTTGCCGATAGAAATTGCTTTCAGATAAGCAAACCTGGGTGCAAATTCGATTGTGTCGCCATAAAGGGAGAAAGCCAGGTCGCTCTTGGCGATGACCTGGAAATACAGGCCTGCCTTATAATCTTTGTAGGTCTCTTCGTAAAGCTTGGCCGCTTTGTTTTTTTCCGCAACAATTTTAGCATAATATTCCGGGTCAGAAAGAACCTTTGCATAATCACTGTCGGGATATTGCGAGATTATCAGGTTTTTGTAAAATTGGGCCTGATCAGCCTGCCCTATTTCAAGATTAATTTTATACAAATAATAATAAGATAAAAGCTCGTGGTCATTTTCAGGGAATCGTTTATTCATTGTCTCAAAGGCCTCTCTCGACTTTTCATTGTCCTTTAACCCGTCCTTGTATACTTTGCCGGATTTGAAATAGGCTTCCAGGATTTTCGTGTTTGAAGCTGCTTGTGCTTCCTCTGTGAATGGCAGGTCTTTAAGGTAATATTGACGGGTCTCGGGATTTTTTTCAACTGCAAGGACCGAATCCGACTTGGTTGTATCGGCAGATGCTTCAATGTCCTCACCTCCGAAAGAAATAGCCTGTTTATCACTGATCCTCCAGAGATCTTCAAGTTTCCGCCTGCCCCATTTCTTTACGAACTCCGCGTACCCGTATTCCTTGGTCTGGGTATTATAAAAATACCATTTACCTCCAACCGGCAGGCCCGGTGCACCAGGACCGCTGATTGAAACTGCCTGCTCCTGGATGGTCAGGGCTTGTTCTAATTTCTGCTGTTCAGCCAATCTTGCCATCTCTTCTACATAAGCGACAATAATCTTGTCAATGACCGCATTCCGCTCAGACTCACTCATATTGACCAGGCGCTGGAGGCTGTCTTCATGCTGGATGGTAATGAGGCTCTCGACAAGGTCCGTCAGTATCTTTGTTTTGTTCTCGATCTGGGTATAATTGGGATAATCCATGGGAATAATCATCATAGCTGTATCGTAATATGCCTGGGCATTTTCATATGATGGCATTTCAAAATACAGATCGGCTAGTGTAAGAGCTGATGTTGCCCGTTGATAATTATTGTTAACGGATGAAGACACGGACAATCTGAAGTATTTCAGGGCCATAACGGTGTCCCGGTCCCTCATGGCAACATCCGCCAGGGCAAAATAAATCTGATCCTTATAGTCTTTGTTTTTGTCATCTTTTAACATCTTCGTCAGAATCTTGGTAATCTGCTGGCGGTCACCTGAATTAATATCATAAGACTTGGCCAGGTTGATCCTTGCCTGGAAAGCCATATCATAGTTTGGATTCCGCTTGATCATTTTACCATACCATTCCGACGCCCGGGAAAAATCCCCGCTTTGTTGAAAAATCTGGCCAAGGATGAACATCATCCGTGTTTTAAGATCGCGTTTGGGGTTGTAATATATACCCTCAACCAGGTAATCCACAGCACGGTCGTAATATTCCTGCCGGATGTAAAGATCTGCGTAAACCTGTGGCAATATTTTTACAACATCGTAAGGTACAATGCCTTTGGTAACATCCACTGTGATAAGATTTAACATTGGCTCAGATTTTTCAAATTCCCCCGTTTGATTATAAGTGATTGCAAGCCAGATCATAGCAGTATATTTGATCTCATTATACCCGTATTCCTGTATAATGAAATTAAAAGTACGCCGGGCACTGAAATATTCCTGTTTATAAAAATAGGCTTTCCCAATCATCAAAAAGGAATCATCGATCCATTTCACCTTTTCCGTCCCGCCAAAAGGCATGGAATGTTTTTGAATGGCAACTGAAGCTTTCTGAATCGCCCGGTCCATCTGAGGATTTAATAACTGAGCCTCCTGCTTGGTACCAAAATTAAATACCGGCAACACCTTGGCATAATTTTCCTTGGCCGACTTAAACAGTTCAATCGTCCCTTCATTCAAACTCTCATTCCCGTTAAAATAAACATTATAACGTGACGTGAGATTATGATATAAACGCCTGGTAAAGGTGTTTTTCTTTACAGAACAGGAATACAGGGTCACAAGGAGAATTAAAGCCCCGGTTGCAAAGAATATCTTACGGTATGAAATTCGGCCTGGCACGATTATCAGGTAAATACTGCACGGTTTATTTATAGAATGAAATCCGGATCGATCAGCCTGTAAAGGCTTTAGTATTAACTAAATTTTTATAAAAATATTTTATACTGCCTGCGAACTTTGTAAAAAGAGCGAGCCGTGCAAAAGTAAATAATATTCCCGATCCCCGAAAATTTCCGATATTTGCAGGTTGAATCCCAGTGGAATGGCGCAAGAAATAAAAAAGAAGGAAAAATGGTACCGGAAGCTCAGGAATAAGTATAAACTGGTCATCCTGAACGATGAAACATATGAGGAAAAAATATCTTTCAAGCTTAGCCGGCTTAATGTATTTGTGGCATCCGGTACGATTGCAATCCTGCTGATCATCATTACAACCATAATCATCGCTTTCACCCGGTTGCGGGAATATATCCCGGGGTATACCGATGTTAATTTATATGAACAATTATACAAGATCGAGGAACTGACTGATTCACTTGACGCGGATGCCCGGCAGAAATCCCTGTATCTCGAAAACCTGCGGCTTATCCTTTCCGGCAAGGATACCACGATTATCAGTCCGCTTAAAGAAGATACAGTTGGAAATTACAGTAATATTTCAAGCTTTGCATCCCGGGATGATTCAGCATTCAGGGAAGAATTTGAAGAACAAATGATGGGTAGTGAAGTCAGGATCCCTGATCGTGATCATGGCGGATCAAGGCCGGATATCAGCAGTTTTTCATTTTTCACCCCACTGAGGGGGATCGTGACAAGCAAGTTTGACCCGGCATCAAGACATTATGGCGTGGATATCGTATCCGTTCAAAATGAAGCTATCAAGGCCACCCTCGATGGGGTGGTCATCTTCAAAGGCTGGACACTTGAGACAGGATATACCGTCTGCCTGCAGCATGAAAACGACCTGGTTTCCGTTTATAAGCATAATTCAGCTATACTCAAAGAACAGGGAAGTTATGTAAAAGCCGGCGATCCGATTGCTATCATTGGAAGTTCCGGGGAATACAGCACAGGTCCTCATCTGCATTTTGAACTTTGGTATAACGGGGTACCTGTCGACCCGACAGATTTTATTAAGTTCTGACCAGGGCAACAATGATAATGGCACGAAATTTAATGATTGATCAAACAATTTAATACCTGATAATAGAAATGGATATTTTTATCAAAATAGCTCAGCTTCTCTTAAGCCTGTCAATTCTGGTAGTATTTCATGAATTTGGCCATTTTCTTGCCGCCAAAGCTTTTAAGACGCGGGTAGAAAAGTTTTATCTTTTCTTTAATCCCTGGTTTTCATTATTTAAGTTTAAATTTAAAGATACCGAATATGGAATGGGCTGGCTTCCCCTGGGCGGATATGTCAAAATCTCAGGTATGATCGATGAATCGATGGATCGGGAAGCGATGAAAAAGGAACCTCAGTCCTGGGAATTCCGGTCAAAACCGGCATTGCAGCGACTTATCATCATGATAGGCGGGGTAACGGTTAATGTTTTGCTTGCTTTTGTTATTTATATCGGAATCCTTGCCGTGTGGGGAGAACAATATCTTCCGACCTCCCAGGTCAATAAATATGGCATAGTAGCTGATTCCCTGGCCAGTGAGATGGGTTTGCAAAATGGCGACCGTATCTTATCTGTAAACCAGCAAGTTGTAAATGATTTCAATAAAATCCCTATGATCCTCATTTTGGAGGAAGCTAAAACTATCCGGGTCGAGCGGGATGGTCAGATATTAGACCTCGCGATACCGCAAGGAATATTAGGAAAACTTGTCAAACATAAGGATCCAAACTTTTTATCACCGCGTTTCCCTTTCGAAGTGGAAGGATTTTCCAATCAATCTACGGCCAAAGATGCAGGTATTGAAGTGCAGGATAAGATCATATCTATCAATGGGGAACCTACAAACTATTTTGATGAGTTTGCCAGGTCCGTGAAGAGCCATAAAGGAGAAACGGTTCAGGCTGTCGTTGTCAGGGGGAATGATACCTTATTGTTTAGCATGCAGGTTTCAACCGAAGGATTGGTCGGGATCTATACAAATCCAACAAAATATTTCGAATTCGAAGAAAAAAATTACAACCTGTTCCAGGCTATTCCTGCCGGCTTTGTCAAAACTTATGATGGGATCGGCAATTACCTGAAGCAGCTTAAATTACTGTTTTCGCCTGAGGTTAAGGCTTATGAATCTGTTGGCGGTTTTATCACGATTGGAAGCATTTTTCCACCGACCTGGGACTGGCCTGCTTTTTGGCGGTTGACTGCTTTCTTGTCGATCATGCTGGCAATCCTTAATCTGCTTCCTATACCTGCTCTTGACGGGGGACATGTGATGTTCCTGGCCTATGAGATCATCAGCGGACGCAAACCCAGTGATAAATTTATGGAATACGCCCAGATTGCCGGCATGGTTCTGCTTTTTGGCCTGCTGATCTTTGCCAACGGCAATGATATTGTCAAGCTGTTCAATAAGTAATTCCCAATTGCAGTAATGATTTAAAATAATCCTAAATAATCATCGTTTTGCACTCCTGTAAATATTTTTAGTTACTTTAGCGTTTTGTTTTTCTAACCGTTTCTCTGAAGATGAAATTTAGCAAGGTCATTCTACTGACTATACTGCCGCTTCTCTTTTCTTTCTGGCTTGTCAATGCGGTGCAGGGTCAGCAGGAGCCCAATTTTTCGCAGTATATGTTTTACGGGCTGACCTTCAATCCTGCTTTGGCCGGTAATGATAATGCCGTTTCTATTACAGCAGCTGACCGTATTCAATGGACAAGTTTTGGAAAAGAAGAGGGAGAACAGGTAGCACCCCGTACTTATTTCGTTTCTGCCGACCTCCCTATTCGTATTCTTAAGGGAGGAGTCGGTGCGGTGATCATGCAGGATGCTCTCGGTCATGAAAAGACCATTTCAGTCAAAATTGGTTATGCTAACCAGCGAAACCTGGGATTCGGAAAACTGGGCATTGGTACACAGATTGAGTTTAATAACCGGTCCATTGATTTTTCCAAGCTTAGGCCGGCAGGTGAAGATCCCTTGATAGGACAATTAGCAAAGGAAAGCGAAATGCTGATCGACTTTTCACTGGGCGTTTTTTATAGAGTGCCTGGAAGCTATTATCTAGGTGTATCCGGCTTACACCTTGTTCAGACAAAAGGTAAACCTCTTGCCGAACTTGATCAGGGCGGCCTCAGAATGAAACTCGACAGAACTTTTTTCATTACAGGGGGCTATGAAATTACATTTCCCAGAAATCCTGATTTTCAGTTAATTCCTTCAGTTATTATTGAGTCAGATCTTGCAAAGACCAGGCTTGATGTTAATGCAATGCTTCGCTATAAGGAATTAGTATGGGGGGGCGTGGGCTATCGTCTTGGTGAATCTGTAATAATCTTGCTGGGAGTGCAGTATAAAGATTTCAGGATAGGTTATTCTTATGATATTAATGTCAGCAAACTTGCATTGCCTTTTTTCGGTGGCTCTCATGAAATCATGCTGAATTACCGGTTCAAACTTGAACTTGAAAAAGGAAGAAAAAGCTATAAAAACACCAGATTTCTATAATTATAAGAAAAAAAAAGCATTATTGTTTTAATATTTTTTATTTTTGGACACTTTTTCAAAATAAAACATTACAAAGTTCGTTATAATTTGGCCAAAAAAAGATTGTTATGAAAAGACTTCCCGCATTCTTGCTGATACTCGCTGCAGCAGGTACGTTTTACAGCTGCAACAACTCTGGTAATGGAGAACTGGTGGGTGTCAGCCGAAAGACCAGGCCTTTCTTTCAACCTGATCCTTTCGGGATGGTATTTATTCCGCAGGGTAGCTTTACCTTGGGTGTTGGTGATCAGGATATTGCTTATTCCTTTGTCCAGGAACCAAAAACAGTTTCCGTTGCAGCTTTTTACATGGATGAAACAGAAATCACCAATGATGAGTACCGTCAATTTGTTCAGTGGGTTCGCGATTCTATAGCCCTCCGCGTATTGGGGGATATCAGACCAGATGAATTTCTGATCCAGGAAAATGCGAAAACAGGAGAGGTTTATGATCCCCCGCTGGTAAACTGGGATGCTGATATCGATTGGAATAGTGATGAACAGGATGTCAGGGATGCACTGGAGGCTATGTATATCCCTGAACATGAGCGATATTTCAGGAAAAAAGAGGTCGACGCCCGTAAATTATTCTATGAATACTACTGGATTGATTACCAGGCAGCTTCATATAAAGACTGGACTGAAGAGGCAAATTCCGAAAATGGAGCTTTTGCTAACAGGCCCCAGGGAATGCGTGACCGTTCAGTTTATGTTCGTAAAGAACTGATTAACGTTTTTCCGGATACTTTGTGCTGGATCCACGATTATACTTATTCCTTCAACGATCCGTTAACCAAATCCTATTTCTGGCATCCTGCTTATAATTTCTACCCTGTTGTAGGGGTTAACTGGAAGCAGGCCAGGGCATTCTGTATCTGGCGCACAGAACTAATGAACAATGCTTCAGATAGTAAAAAAGGTGAAGCTGATATAGTTGATTTCAGGCTTCCGACTGAAACTGAATGGGAATGGGCCGCAAGAGGGGGCTATAACAATAACCCATATCCATGGGGCGGACCCTATACAAGAAATGAAAGAGGGTGTTTCCTGGCTAACTTTAAACCACTTCGCGGAAATTATCTCGATGACGGCGGTTTGCGGACTGTCATTGTGGGCCATTATCCACCTAATGATTTCGGTTTATATGACATTGCCGGAAATGTTTCAGAATGGACTATCAGCGCCTATGATCCTTCTTCCTATAATTTTACCTGGGATATGAACCCGAATTATACTTATAATGCTAAAGAAGATGACCCGCCAGCTATGAAAAGAAAGGTCATTCGCGGAGGTTCCTGGAAAGATTTAGCTTACTACATGCAAGTCTCAACAAGAGATTATGAGTATCAGGACACTGCAAAGAGCTATATAGGATTCCGTAGCATCCTGCCTTACCTTGGAAGAAATAAGGATGATAATCCATCAAGGGCTTCAAGAGTATATAATTAATCAGCAAAAGAGAATTCTCAATAAACAACCAATAAAAACCTCTTTATCTTTAATAACATGGGATTAAACACATTTGTCAGAAGACGCGGATTCAGAAATTTCATGGCCAAACTGTACGGTTGGGGTGCATCAATCGTAATCCTTGGCGCTTTGTTCAAAATTAACCACTACCCTTTCGCAAACGAAATGCTTGTCGTTGGTTTAGGAACAGAAGCTTGCATTTTCTTCTTCTCAGCATTTGAACCTCCTTACGTAGAACCAGATTGGAGCCTGGTTTACCCTGAATTGGGCGGTATGTATCACGGAGATGGTACAATCGATGGTATAAAACAAAAAAAGCCTACCCAGGAGTTGGATGATTTGCTCAAGCAGGCCAATATCGATAAACAACTGATAGACAGGTTGGGTGACGGACTTAAAAGACTCAGCGATAATACTGCTAAGCTTTCTGACATTACTGATGCTGCAGGCGCTACCAATGAGTACGTTACCAGAGTCAAAGGAGCCTCCAAATCGGCTGAGAATCTATCCAAATCCTATGATTTGACATCCGAAACGCTTCAAAAAGATGCCAATGCTTCCGCACATTATATGAACAGCATCAAAAATGCAGGCGATAATGCAGCACATCTTTCTACTACTTACAAAGAAGCATCAGATATCCTTAAAAATGATATCACGGTGACGAAAGAATTTACGACCAGCATGAAAATGGCCATGGATTCTGCCAACTCACTTGCTGAGCAATACACAAAATCGGCAGAAGTTCTTTCCCAATCGGCAAAGAAACTTGATTTTTCAGCCGTTGACGGAAAATCTTACAATGAGAAATTACACCAGATTTCCGAAAAACTGTCCGCTTTAAATTCTGTTTATGAACTTCAACTGCAGGGCAGCAATGAACAGATCCAGTCTACCGCTAAGGTTCGTGAAACAATGACCGAGCTGCTGAAAAACATGAAGGAATCAGCAGATACCATGGCAGTTTATAAAGAACAAATGAATCTGCTTACCCAACGGATATCCTCCCTTAATGAGGTTTACGGTGGTATGCTTACTGCAATGAGCGGAAGGACTAAGTAAGGTCCCCGGTTGATATGAAAACAGATTTTTAACAGACTTAATTCCGAAAAAATATGGCTGGATATAAAGAGACACCGCGGCAGAAAATGATTGCCATGATGTATCTTGTGCTGACTGCCCTGCTGGCTCTTAACGTTTCCAAAGATATGCTCGAAGCTTTCCTGGTGGTTAACGAAAGTATGGAAAATACGATCGAGGTCTTCGAACATAAATTGGGAAACCTTTACGGAGAATTTGAAAAGCAATATCAGCTCAAACCTCAGAAAGTGGGCGACTACTGGCAAAAAGCACAAGAGGCCAGAAGGTTATCCAATGAGTTAAAAAAATATGTCGAGCACATGATTTTTGATGTGGTCAGGCAATCAGAAAACAAGGATTCCCTCACTTTAATACAGGATTCATTTGAGACGAAAATGATGCAGGACCCCGATGATCCCAGAAAAGAAATTGCGGTGCCTATGTTGAATATGTCCAAAGTTTCGACTAAGGATAAATATGATGAGTCAACCAATTACTTTATCAATAGGAAGCAAGCCGAGAAACTCAGGGAAAAGATAGAAGCATACAAAACCGCAATGCTTAATATTGTTCCACCTGAATTCCGGGGGAATATCAAAATGGGGCTGGAGACCGAGGGGCCTTTCTTCAATGCGGATGGTAATAAACAAACCTGGGAGTTGCACCATTTCTACCATACAATTCTTGCTGCTTCCGTTACCATCATGAATAAGATCAAAGCCGAGGTTCAGACAGCAGAATTTGACATTGCTGCCGAATTATTCAGTGAGATTGATGTTTCCGACTTCAAATTTGATAAAATTGAAGCAAAGATTATTCCTACAACTAACTATGTGTTGCAAGGGGATAAATATGAAGCTGAAGTCCTTGTTACGGCTTTCGATACCAGGCAAACCCCTGAGGTCTTTGTGCTGCAGGGGGCAGACGAGATTACAATTAGCAATAAAGACCGCGCTCAGCGGGTGGAGGGTAAGGATGGGATCGTGAGACTTTCCTTCCCGGCAGGTGCTGTTGGTCTCCAGAAATATGCCGGTGTGGTCGAAGTTGTATCGCCTGAAGGAGAAAGAATCCCCTATAAGTTTTCCGGGGACTATGTCGTTGCACCGCCTTCACTTACGGTTGCGGCTACTAAAATGAATGTTTTTTATATTGGTGTTGATAACCCTGTTTCTATCTCCGTTCCGGGCATCGCGGAGGCAAACCTTCGTGCTTCAATCTCTGTTGGAACATTGACCCGTGATGCTACGGGCAAAAGCTGGATCGTCAGGGTACCACAAGGGCAGAAAACCGTTATTTCTGTCAATGCAGATATCATGGGCACCACGCGGAGCATGGGCTCTGCTGAATTCAGGATCAGGAGAGTACCCAGCCCGAATGCAGAAGTTGCCGGACAGTTGGAAGGTGCGATCGATAAAAGCACCTTGCTGGCAGCCGGAGCTATTATCCCGGTCATGAGGGATTTTGAATTTGAACTCTTCTTTGAAGTTAAATCTTTCCGAATGACTACCATCGTCGGTGGTGACGGGATCTCTAAAAGAGGCAATGGCAATCGTTTCTCTGAAGAAATGATCAGCATGATCCAGGGCGCCCGTAAAGGACAAAAATTCTTCTTTGAAAATATACAGGCCGAAGGTCCTGATAAAATACCCAGAAGCCTGAACCCGATTTCATTGGAAATTAAATAATCACTCGTGGAGGTTACTATGAAAAAAATCGCATTTATCATCATAACAATGATTATCCTGGCCGGATTTGGCGGACCTGTCCGGTCTCAGATCCTGGACAATCCGCCGCAGGATGTTATTTATTACGATAACGACCTGGAAGATGTGAAACCGATACCATTGCCATCAGTCCGGAAAGCTGATATCATGTGGTCAAAAAGGATCTGGAGAGAAATAGACATGCGGCAGAAGATGAATCAGCCATTCTATTTCCCATTGGAACCGCATAATAACTGGAGGAATTTCATCACTGTCATTATGGATGCCCTGAAAGAAGGCTCGATAACAGCATACGACATTTCCGGTAGTACGGATGAATTCCTCGTTCCGCTGAATTACCAGGAAATCGTTACCCGGCAAACCGATACGTTCCACCGGGAACTTACCAGGCCTTATCCTCCTTATGACCAATTTGATACGGTCATTTACTCGGAATTCGACCCGAATAAAGTAACACGGCTCAGAATAAAAGAGGATTGGTATTTCGATAAAAAGAGATCCCAGATGCTGGTACGTATCCTGGGTATTTGCCCGGTTATGATCAAGGAACGGAACGATGAGGAATTCAACGAACCCCTGTTCTGGATCTATTATCCGGAAGCCAGGCCGATCCTGGCACAGGCTGAAGTCTTTAACAGGTTTAATGATGCCGCCCGGCGGTCGTACGATGAAATCTTCATGAAAAGGTTCTTTAACAGTTATATTTATAAAGAACAAAATGTTTACGACAGAAGGATTTCAGAGTATGCCCAGGGCCTGGATGCCCTGCTTGAAGCCGAAAGGATAAAACTTGAACTCCTCGATTTCGAACAAAGCCTCTGGGAATACTAAACAAGACATCTAAACCCGAAAAAGCCGCCCAACCAATTGAGGCGGCTTTTTTTTATATTTGTAAGTTGCTCAAATCAGGCCAAATGACAAGAGAATACCTGGAAACACCCGTCGAATTCCTGAAGGGAGTGGGCCCCAAAAGGGCTGAATTGCTGAGATCGGAATTGAATGTCCATACCTTTGGCGACCTGATAAGCTATTATCCTTTTCGCTATATTGACCGGAGCCGTATCTTTAAGATAAGCGGGATCGAGCCGGATATTGCCTTTGTTCAGCTTCGGGGAACCATCAGCAATATCAGGATTGTCGGGGAAAAGCGCGCCAGGCGGATGTCTGCCGTCTTCCGTGATGATACCGGGGAGATAGAACTGGTCTGGTTCCAGGGTATCAAGTGGATAGAAGGAACCATACTTCCAAATATCGAATACATTGTTTTTGGGAAACCGACGATCTTTAACCGCCGTTATAATATTGCCCACCCCGAAATAGAACGTGCCGAGGAATTCACGAAGACTATCACCCAGACTTTGCAGGGAATTTATAGTACTACTGAAAAGCTTAAGAACAGGGGATTGAACAATAAAAACCTGGTTAAACTTCTGAAAGAACTTATTGTCCAGGCCCAGGGAAAAGTGCCGGAAACCTTATCGTCGGAAATCCTTGCCAAACTCAGCCTGATGAACCGGGAAGAGGCATTACGAAATATTCATTTCCCTGAGGATCAGGGAAAGCTGCTGAAAGCCCAGGCCCGGCTCAAATTTGAAGAACTCTTCTTTATCCAGTTGAGCTTGTTGAAAGATAAACTCCTCAGGCAGCAAAAGATCAATGGTTTTGTTTTCGGCAATGTCGGAGAAAATGTAAACCGGTTCTATAAGGAAAAACTTCCCTTTGAACTGACCGAAGCCCAGAAAAAGGTGATCCGCGAAATAAGGAAAGACCTTGGCGCCGGCAGGCAGATGAACCGTTTGCTGCAAGGGGATGTTGGCAGCGGAAAAACACTGGTGGCGCTGATGTCGATGCTTATTGCCCTTGATAACGGTTACCAATCGTGCCTGATGGCACCTACAGAAATCCTTGCCGGCCAGCATTTAAACACACTGATGCGGATGACCGACGGGCTCGATATCCGCATTGGTATACTGACCGGCTCGACACCGGCTGCTAAACGCAGGGTGCTGCATGAGCAGCTTCAGTCAGGAGAAATGAAAATCCTCATCGGGACGCATGCACTTATCGAAGACCCTGTCCTGTTTAAAAATCTTGGGCTGGTGATCATCGATGAACAGCACCGTTTTGGGGTTGCCCAACGGGCGAAAATGTGGAGCAAAAGCGACAACCCGCCACATATCCTGGTAATGACGGCTACGCCTATTCCGCGGACTTTAGCGATGACCCTTTATGGTGATCTGGATATCTCAGTCATTGATGAACTTCCGCCCGGGCGAAAACCGGTAAAGACATTGCTTTATAATGATGCTGCACGGCTGAAGATCTTCGGCTTTATGAAACAGAAGATAAAGGAGGGACGGCAGATTTATGTGGTCTACCCACTGATCAAAGAGTCGGAAAACCTCGACCTCAAGCATTTGATGGATGGCTATGAGAGCATAGTCCGCGATTTCCCGCTTCCGGAATATGCCGTCAGCATTATGCACGGGCAGATGCGTCCGGCAGATAAAGATTTCGAAATGAAGCGGTTCGTCAAAAACCAGACCCAGATCATGGTCTCTACAACGGTGATCGAAGTGGGTGTAGATGTGGCGAATGCTTCCGTCATGGTCATCGAGAATGCGGAAAGATTTGGTTTGTCGCAGCTACACCAGCTCCGGGGCCGTGTGGGAAGGGGCGCCGATCAGTCTTACTGTTTGCTGATGACCGGCGAAAAGGTGTCACAGGAGGCACGGAAGAGGCTGCAGACGATGGTAGAGACGAATGATGGATTTAAGATTGCCGAGGTCGATCTTCAGCTTCGTGGACCCGGTGATTTGCAGGGTACGCAACAGAGCGGCCTGCTTGACCTGAAGATCGCCGATATTGTGCGGGATGAAAAGATCCTCAAGTATGCCCGCAGCCTCGCTTCAGAAATCCTTCAGGCCGACCCTTCACTTGAACAGGAAAAAAACCGCCCCCTGGCAAGGCAATTAGCCTTGATGAAAAAAGATTTTATTAATTGGAGCCTGATTAGCTGAAAATGCGAAATGCTCAATTTTCTTACCTTTGCTTGCAACATTTTCATAAAAAAATCATCATGAAAATATCCTATAACTGGCTGAAACGTTATGCTGATTTTGACCTTCAACCGGGAGAAATTTCCAGGCTCCTCACTAACTGTGGCCTGGAGGTTGAAAGCTTCGAAAACTCCGAATCTGTTAAAGGCGGACTGAAAGGGGTTTACATAGGTAAGGTGGTGGAATGTGCCAGGCATCCAAATGCCGACAAGCTCAGCCTGACTAAAGTAGATATTGGCACCGGCCGGCTGCTGTCGGTGGTCTGCGGTGCCCCCAATGTAGCAGCGGGACAGAAAGTGCCGGTAGCCACTGTCGGAACGATAATTTACAACGGCGATAAGCCATTCGAGATAAAGGAGGCGAAAATCCGTGGTGAATTCTCCGAAGGGATGATCTGTGCCGCAGATGAGCTGGGACTTGGCTATTCGCACGAAGGGATCATGGTGCTCGATCCGGATTCCGCAATAGGAACCCCTGCCGCAGAATATTTCAACCTGTCTGAGGACACTATTTTTGAGATAGGCCTTACGCCAAACCGCACTGATGCAACATCCCACTGCGGCGTGGCCCGCGATCTGATCGCAGTGCTGAATCAACACAGTAAGGAAAAGAAATTCCAGATGAACTGGCCTTCTGTTGATCAATTTTCAATTGATAATCATAGCCTTAATATCCCTGTCATCGTCGAAGACATTGAACAATGCCCGCGATACAGCGGTGTGACCATATCAAGTGTAAAAATCGGCGATTCACCGGCCTGGCTGAAGAATCTTCTGAATGCAGCCGGTATCCGGCCCATCAATAATATCGTCGATGTGACCAATTTCGTCATGATGGAGCTTGGCCAGCCACTCCATGCTTTCGATGCAGATGAAATAAAAGGCGCAAAAGTAATCGTCCGCAAAGCCAGGCAGGATGAGTCTTTTATTACCCTCGACGGGGTGGAAAGAAAACTCAGCCATGAGGATCTGATGATCTGTAATGCCGAAGATGGCATGTGCATTGCCGGGGTATTTGGTGGTGCGGTTTCCGGCGTTACAGATTCAACAACCAACATCTTCCTGGAAAGTGCTCACTTCAATCCCCGCGGCATACGGAAAACTTCGCGCTATCATGGCCTGCAAACCGATTCCTCCTTCCGCTTTGAGCGTGGCTCCGACCCGAATATCACGGTCCATGCCCTGAAAAGGGCTGCCCTGCTGATCCGGGAACTGGCAGGAGGAAAAATATCTTCTGAAATCATTGATAGTTATCCGGTACCTGTTGAACCGGCTAAAATATCTGTCAAATGGAAGAATATTAACCGCCTGATCGGGAAAGAGATCGGGCATGAAATCATCAGGTCAATCCTTTCCGACCTTGGTATCAAAATAGAACAGGAATCGGCGGAAGCTCTTTCACTTATTGTTCCAACCTTTAAAACCGATGTAACACGTGAAGCAGATGTCATTGAAGAGATCCTGCGCATCTACGGGTATGATTTTATCGAAATGACCGGCCAACTGCGGTCTTCACTTTCATTTTCCAACAAGCCGGACCCTGAAAAGATCCGCAACCTCATATCGGATTTACTTAGCAGCCGGGGCTTTAATGAGATTATGAACAATTCGTTGACACGCGCCAGGTATGCAGAAGAAAGCTCCTGGCTGGATGCAGGAAACAGCGTTAAACTGCTTAATCCCCTGAGTAACGATTTCAACGTGATGCGGCAGACTTTGCTATTCGGTGGCCTGGAGACCATAGCCTATAATCAGAACCGGAAAACTTCTGACCTTAAATTGTATGAATTTGGCAGAACCTACAAGATTCATCCTGAAAAAAAGAATGCAAATCAATCCCTTGCCCAATATGATGAACACGAACGTCTTGGTATCTGGATTACCGGAAAACGGGAACCGGAAAGCTGGCGGACGAATGATTCAAAGGCTGATTTTTTTGACTTGAAGGCTTCCGTGCATGCCATCCTGGTCAGGTTGGGATTTAATGCTGAAGAAATCGGGAAATCTAATTTTACGGATGATTTATTTGAGGAAGGAACAGCTTATACTTATCGCCAAATTACAATGCTAAAGTTTGGCCAGCTTAAGAAAAAGGAATTGAAACGCTTTGACCTGAAGCAGGAGGTCTTGTATGCTGATTTTGACTGGGAAAAAATTATCAGGTTGTTATCTGAAAATAAGGTTACATACAACGAGGTTGCAAAATTACCCGAAGTTCGCAGGGACCTTGCCTTAGTGCTCGATATGTCGGTCAATTACGAGGATCTTGAGCAGGCTGCTTACCAGGCAGAAAAGCATATTCTAAGGGGTGTTAGCCTTTTCGATGTTTACCAGGGTGAAAAGATCGGACCGGGAAAGAAGTCTTATGCCATTAGCTTTTTGCTGAGGGATGATGAAAAGACCCTCACCGACCATATCATTGAGAAAACGATGGGAAAAATCCTGCGCGCTTTTCAGGATAAATTCCATGCTTCCATCCGTTAATAAACTTATTCATTCTTAAAAAATTTTAAAAATGACCAAATCAAAGGACGTGCTTTTCTCTTTCAGCCCGAACGGGGAAAAATTCCCGCTTCCTATAGCGGAGGACTATGATAAGGAATTTGACCGCCTGGAAAAACTGGCAAAAAAAGCCAGAAAGGAAGGAAAGGAGGTTGTGGTAGTAATGGGCGTAGGTTTCGTGGGCGCAGTAATGGCGGCTATTGTTGCCGATACCAGGGATAAAAAAGGCAATTCCTCAAAATTTGTGATTGGGTGCCAACGCCCCAGTACACGGAGCTTTTGGAAAATCCCTATGCTGAATATGGGCGTGTCACCGGTGAAAGCGGAAGATCCGGAAGTAGAAATCCTGATCAACCGGTGTGTGAAAAAAACCAAAACACTGACGGCAACTTATAACAACGAAGCGCTGAGGCTGGCCGACTGTGTCATCGTCGATGTTCAATGTGATTACATAAAGAACTCCCTGGGCGATATGCGGGATGGCGAGGCCGATATGGCAGCACTGGAAGCCACTCTGAAGACCATTGGAGAAAAGATCCCCGAGCACTGTCTTGTGCTGATCGAAACGACCGTAGCTCCCGGAACCACAGAATTCGTGGCATGGCCAATACTCAAAAAGGAATTTACACGGCGCGGATTGAAAAAAACTCCTTTGCTGGCACATAGTTTTGAAAGGGTCATGCCGGGTAAAGAATATGTCTCCAGTATCCGTGATTTTTGGCGGGTTTGCTCGGGATGTGATAAGGAAGCCCGCGACCGGGTAGAGACATTTCTTCACGAAGTATTGAATACCAAAGACTTTCCACTGACTGTAATGGACCGGCCGATTGAATCGGAAACCACCAAGATCGTCGAAAATTCATACAGGGCTGCAATCTTAGCCTACCTGAACGAATGGAGCCTGTTTGCCGAGCGGAACGGTGTTGACCTGATCAAAGTGATCAAAGCGATCAAAATGCGGCCTACCCATAGCAACATGATATTCCCCGGCCCCGGTATCGGCGGGTACTGCCTGCCTAAAGACGGCGGCCTGGGCTATTGGGCATATCGCCATATCCTTGGATTTGAAGATGGAGACGATATATTTCAGATCACTCCGACAGCTATTGATATCAATGATACCCGGTCGCTTCATGTAGCCGAACTGACCCGTGATGCACTCCGTAATTTATCACGATATATAGCCGGATCGCAGGTGTTGGTTTGCGGTGCCAGTTACCGCCAGGATGTTGGAGATACACGTTACAGCGGATCTGAAATCGTTGTCCGGAAACTCGTCGAAATGGGAGCCGAAATAAGTGTGCACGATCCATTTGTCGATCACTGGTATGAGTTGGAGATACAGGATACTTACCCCGCCCCGGGACTGTCCTGGAAACGGTTTTTCCGCAACCAGGATCACCTGACCGAAATCAGGGTGCAAAAAGACCTGAAAAAATCCCTGAAAGGGGTCGATGCACTGATCCTGGCCGTTCCTCATGAGCCTTACCTCAACCTCTCGCCTGACGAGATCGTGAAGTGGGCCGGGAATCCTATTGCCGTGATTGATTGTTTTGGGATTCTCAGTGATGATAATATACGCAGGTATTTTGAGCTGGGCTGCGAGGTGAAAGCGCTTGGCAGGGGTCATATTCAACGGATCAAGAAGGAAGTGCAGAAGGGAAAATAGACAGATGCCCTGACAATTTGTCTTGTATTAATCACCGCGTTATTATGTCAAAATTTCATAGTATTTTTGTGCTTCTGTAAATTTTGATTTAATTGACATGGAAGTCCAGGCAATTAAGCAACGATTCGGGATTATCGGAAACTCCTCTCTTTTAATGAGAGCTATCGATATTGCCCGCCAGGTTGCACCTACCGACCTTACTGTTTTGATTACCGGTGAAAGCGGGACCGGCAAAGAAGTATTCCCACAGATCATTCATCAGCTTAGCGCCAGGAAACACGGCCCATATATCGCTGTCAATTGCGGCGCTATCCCGGAAGGTACTATCGACAGTGAACTCTTCGGCCATGAGAAAGGGTCTTTTACAGGAGCCCTGGAAGCACGAAAAGGGTATTTTGAAGAGGTTAACGGCGGAACCATTTTCCTTGACGAAGTGGCCGAACTTCCTCTATCCACGCAGGTCAGGCTCTTGCGGGTCCTGGAATCAGGTGAATTCCTGAAAGTCGGGTCCTCTAAAGTTTTAAAAACCAATGTCCGGCTTGTCGCTGCCACCAATGTTAATGTCGAAGGAGCCATACGTCAGGGGAAATTCCGGGAGGACCTTTATTACCGCTTAAGCAGTGTCCCTATTATCGTCCCGCCTTTAAGGGAGAGAAAAGATGATATCTACCTGCTGTTTCGCAAATTCGCCGCCGACTTTGCCGAGAAATACCGCATGCCTGTTATAGAGCTGGCTGATGAGGCTAAACTGATGCTCGAAAATTACCGCTGGCCGGGAAATGTCAGGCAATTGAAGAATATTACCGAACAAATCTCCATTATCGAAAGAAACCGGAAAATTTCGACGGATAACCTCAGACGATATCTCCCTGAAGGATCGTTCAGCGAATTACCGGTCCTTTACCAGGGTGAAATAAAAGAATCAGCTTACACTGAAAGGGATCTCCTTTACAAAGTCTTATTCGATATGAAGAAAGATATTCATGATCTCAAGAAGATTGTAGCTGATATCCTGCAGGATGAAAAGAGTTCCATACGTCTGGCTGAAACTAATGCCCACCTTTTTGACCATCCCGAAAATATGCAGGTGAGCCTACGCCCTGCGGAGAAAGCCATCCCGATAAAAAAAGATTTTCCTGACGACTTTGAGGATCCGGTCCAGGATTCTGAAGTGATAGAAGAATCACTTTCTCTTGAGAAAAAAGAGATCGACATGATCTATAAAGCACTTGAAAAATACAACGGAAAAAGAAAAAATGCGGCCAGGGAACTCGGTATTTCTGAAAGAACCCTTTACCGGAAGATTAAAGAATATGACATCAGGTAACATTCATTTATCGGCTCACTTTAATCATTTTACCAAACTACCGGTTCCCGGAAGATTTTGGAAAAGAACAGCACACTTATTCACACTGCTTGTTGGGTTGTCCCTGGCTGGTTGTGGCGTATATTCTTTTACCGGTGCATCAATTCCTCCTGAAGCCAAAACCATTACCATTGTTTATTTCGTCAATAATGCCCAATATATTGAACCTTCATTGAGCCAGAGTCTTACCGATGCCTTACGCGACAGGTTTCTTTCCCAGACCAGCCTTGATTTTATCAGTGAAGGAGGGGACCTTCAGCTTGAGGGTGCAATCACTGAATTTTCCACCCGGCCAGTTGCCATACAAGGGAATGAAACAGCTGCACTGAACAGATTGAGTGTAACGGTAAAAGTGAAGTACACTAATTTACTCGACCCCACTAAGGATTTTGAAACACCTTTTACACGATTTGAGGATTATCCGAGCAACCAGGATCTTTCAGCTGTAAAAGACCAGTTGATCAGCCTGATCAATGAAGCCCTGGTCGATGATATATTCAATAAAGCAGTGGTTAATTGGTAATATGAAAAGTTTTTAACCATGAACCGGCAGCAGTTTTATCAATGGATGAATGATCCGGCCTCGCTCAATTCAGATAGTCTCCCTGATTTGAAGCAATTGGCCCTCGATTATCCTTATTTCCAGACGGCCAGATTGCTCCACCTTTTGAATTTAAGGCGGTTGCAGGATTACCGCTTTGAAGTGGAACTTCGCAGGGTTGCCGCTTTTGCTGCTGACCGGCAACGCCTCAGGGAATGGCTTGGCATCCTTGAAGAACCCGAAAATCTGCCCGGACTGGCTTCTGAAAAACAAGAATCATTGCCACCATCATCTGAAAAAGTACAGGTGGATGCCCACCTCAGGATACTGGAGGAGCAGATCAAGACAAGCCTTAATGAAATCGAACTCAATAAATCACGTCTCAGGGAACTCATCGAAGAAAAAAAAGCCATTGTTGGCGAGACAGATCTTCAAACGGAAGATTTTCCTGATCAGGATAAGAAATTTTCTTTACGCCCATTGCCAAAAGATGAACTGCTGGAAGAGTTCCTCCTGCAGAAACAAAGCCAGTCAGATGGCCGTGTAACTTTTTACAGTCCTGAAGAATCGGCAAGAAGAAGCATTGAAGAAAATGACGGTGTCCTGAGTGAAACCCTGGCCAGGTTAATTGCTGCCCAGGGTAAAAAAGAAAAAGCAATTAAAATTTATCAGCAACTTATGTTGAAAAATCCCCAAAAAAGTAGTTACTTTGCAACTCAAATTGAAAAATTGAGAAAAGAACATTAAAAATTTAATAAAATGGGTTTATATATTTTAGTTTCCGTTTTGATTTTGATCGTCTGTATTTTGCTGATCCTGGTTGTCCTGGTACAGAATTCCAAAGGGGGTGGCCTGGCTGCCAATTTTGGCTCTACCGGTCAGATTATGGGTGTGCGGAAAACCGCTGATTTTCTTGAAAAAACGACATGGTCGCTGGCGATCGCCCTTTTTGCACTTTGCCTGATTTCAATCCTGGTAATCCCAAGAAATACAACTGTTGGCAGCACACAGGATACCGAACTTCGTGATAAAATAGAAAATATGCAGCCGGTGCCATCTGATCAGGTTCCTCCGGAACAGCAGTAATATTTTGAAGATTTTCTGTTAAAACATTGAAATGTCAGAATGTCATAAGATTCTGACATTTCTTTTTCATATCCGCTTTGGCATAAATTATGACTGCACAAGGTGGAAAAAATTATCAAACTTTAAAAATTTATAAATATGACAAAGATCAGTATCAAACCTTTATCAGATCGGGTAATTATTGAACCGGCCATTGCTGAAGAAAAATCAGCAGGCGGTATTATTATTCCGGATACGGCCAAGGAGAAACCCCAGCGTGGAACTGTTGTAGCTGTTGGACCGGGAAAGAAAGATGAGCCTATTACCGTTAAAGTAAATGACCAGGTCCTGTATGCTAAATATGCAGGTACAGAATTCACCTATGAAGGTAAAAATTACCTCATTATGCGTGAATCTGATATTGTAGCAATTGTTTAAAAAAATTATTTTAAATCATAAACCTTAAAAATCTTAAAACATGGCAAAAGATATCATATTCGACCTGGCCGCAAGAGAAAAACTGAAAAAAGGTGTCGATGAACTTTCCAATGCAGTAAAAATAACCCTCGGGCCAAAAGGTCGTAACGTAATTATTCAGAAGTCTTTCGGCTCGCCCGTTATCACCAAAGACGGCGTAACAGTAGCCAAAGAAATTGAACTGAAGGATAACGCCGAAAATATGGGAGCCCAGATGGTGAAAGAAGTTGCTTCCAAAACCAGTGATCTCGCCGGTGACGGGACGACCACCGCTACTGTGCTGGCCCAGGCTATTTTCATCACGGGACTGAAAAATGTCACCGCCGGTGCAAACCCGATGGAAATCAAGAGAGGAATTGAAATAGCAGTAGTTAAAGTTATCGAATCATTGAAAGCCCAAACCAGGCAGATTGGCGACAGCTTTGAGAAGATCGAGCAGGTTGCATCTATTTCAGCCAATAATGACAGCACCATTGGCAAACTGATCGCTGAAGCTATGTCTAAGGTGAAGAAAGAAGGCGTGATCACCATCGAAGAGGCTAAAAGCATGGAAACCTCTGTTGAGGTAGTGGAAGGCATGCAATTTGACCGCGGTTATATTTCACCTTATTTCGTTACGGATACCGAAAAAATGGAATCTGTTTACGAGAACCCCTATATCCTGATCCACGACAAGAAAATCTCCATTATGAAAGATCTTCTGCCGATTTTGGAAAAAGCCGCCCAGACCGGCCGGCCGCTTGTCATCATCGCAGAAGATGTGGAAAGCGAAGCGCTGGCTACCCTTGTCGTAAATAAGATCAGGGGCGCCCTGAAAGTCGTTGCTGTGAAAGCTCCTGGTTTTGGCGACAGAAGGAAAGAAATGCTCGAAGATATTGCCATCCTGACGGGTGGTACGGTTATCTCTGAAGAAAAAGGCTATAAGCTGGAAGATGCAAGCCTGGAATACCTCGGACAGGCTGAAAAGATCTCCGTTGATAAGGAAAACACGACGATCGTCGGTGGAAAGGGAAAGAAAGAGGATATCATTTCACGGGTTAAACAGATCAAAATTCAGATCGATAACACCACGTCGGATTATGACAAGGAAAAGCTGCAGGAACGCCTGGCTAAACTGGCCGGCGGTGTAGCGGTGATCTATGTTGGTGCAGCCAGTGAAGTTGAAATGAAAGAAAGAAAAGACCGTTTTGTTGACGCGCTGAACGCGACCCGGGCCGCTATCGAAGAAGGCATCATCCCAGGTGGAGGTGTCGCTTACCTGCGTGCCATTGATACTATTGCTAAACTGAAGGGTGAGAATGAAGACCAGACCACCGGTGTGGCCATCATCCGCCGTGCACTCGAAGAACCCCTCCGCCAGATCGTTGCTAACGCCGGCCTGGAAGGCTCGGTAGTTGTACAACGGGTCAGGGAAGGCAAAGGTGACTTCGGTTTCAATGCCCGTACTGAGAAATATGAAAATCTATTCGAATCTGGCGTGATCGATCCGACGAAAGTCGCCCGCGTCGCCCTGGAAAATGCTGCCTCAATTGCCAGCATGTTGCTCACTACTGAATGTCTCCTCGCAGATTCAAAGGAGGATAAAGAATCAAAAATGCCAATGGGCGGTGGTGGAATGCATGACGGAATGTATTAATAGACCCCGTTTTATTCTAAAGGCTGCCCACGAAAGGCGGCCTTTTTTTATGCCTGAACCTGTCTGGTAAAATCCATGCCGCTTTCCTTTAATATTTCGTATTTTTGTCATGATATGTAAATTATTAACCATGAAAACAATACTTTCCATATTGATTGTCGCTTTTGGCCTGTTAACTGCCTCAGCCCAGGAAGATGCTTCACTGAATATGCCGGTGGATGAGGTTACCGGATTGATTTCTTATAAAGAAGTGATCAATGAAGAAGGCACAAAAGATACATTATTTAACCGCTGCTCCTCATGGCTTCATACATTCTATGCAAATCCATGGGATGCCGCTAAAGTGAGGGACCAATCGACTGGCCTTATCAAAATTCAGCACCAGTTCAGGGTTTATGATTATGATGACCTCGGGAACAGACAGGATGCCGGGATGATCCTGTATAATGCGAAGATCGAATTTAAAGAAAACCGTTACCGTGTTGTTGTCGACAATTTTATTTTGAAACTGGTTTCCCGCTACCCGGTTGAAAAATGGCTTGATAAAAGTGCTCCTGATTATAATGTGAAATGGAAAAGTTACCTTGAGCAGATCGATTCTTTTGTGAGGGATGAATTGATTAAATCATTGAAGGAGAAAATGAAACCTGGTCAGGAAATCAAGGATGAAGAATGGTAAATGATAGCTTGTATCCATGAAAAATGTAATTTAATGGAATAAAATGACTGACCGGAAAAAAGACCATATCAACCTTGCTTTCCAGGCGAAAACCGGAATGGAAGAGATCGACAGAAGGTTTTTCTATGAACCCCTGATGGCTAAACATCCGGTTACCGGCCTGGTTCCATTTAAATTCCTGGGCAAGATGTTGAGGGCGCCAATATGGGTATCAAGCATGACCGGCGGAACCCGTCTTGCTGGTCAGATTAACCGCAACCTTGCGCAGGTATGCCGGGAGTTTGGCCTGGGTATGGGTCTTGGTTCCTGTCGCCCGTTGCTGGAAAGTGATGATCATTTTTCCGATTTCGATATAAGGGATACGATTGGAAATGATCTTCCATTCTATGCCAATCTTGGGATTGCACAACTGGAAGAAATGGTTCTAAAAGATGATATTTCCCCTGTTGACCAGTTAATAGAAAAACTCAGGGCTGATGGCCTCATCATTCATGTCAACCCGCTTCAGGAATGGTTGCAGCCTGAAGGTAACCTGTTCAGTCAGCCACCCATTGATACGATCAGGTCGTACCTGAAAATGACCAGCCACCCGGTCATAGTAAAAGAAGTGGGACAGGGTATGGGGCCGGAGAGCCTGCGGGCATTACTGGAACTTCCGCTTGAAGCCATTGAAATGGCCGCTTTCGGTGGGACAAATTTTGCAAAAGTGGAATTGCTTCGTTCCGACGAGTTTAAACAGCAATATTATGAACCAGTCAGCCGGATCGGCCATGATGCTTTTGAAATGACAGATCTGATCAATGAAATACTGGATGATAATAATACGACGGTCAGGTGCCGGCAAATCATTATTTCCGGAGGTATCCGCTCTTTTCTTGACGGGTATTATCTCATCAATCGCTGTAAATTACCTGCAATATATGGGCAAGCATCGGGATTCCTGAAATATGCCAGTCAATCTTATGAGGAATTAAAAAAATTCGTGGAATACCAGATAGAAGGGATTAAACTTGCCCGTGCCTATTTTGTAATTAAGGATTCTGACAGATGAACATTAATGGTATCATCAACGGTTTCTCCAAGATGAACAAGGAGGAGAAACTCAAGCTTGTCGCCAGCTTTTTTGATCACCCCGAAAAGGTCCTGCGGGAACTTAAATCATATTGGCACCGGGACCCGCAAAAGCAAACCCTGTTCGATGAATTCAGCGAAAACACCTTATCCAATTTTTACTTTCCATTTGGGATTGCACCGAACTTCCTCATCAATGGCAAGAACTATATGGTCCCCATGGTCATCGAGGAAAGCTCGGTCATAGCTGCCGCCTCGAGCAGCGCTAAATTCTGGGCCGAGCGCGGCGGGTTCCATGCTGAAGTGATCTCAACGGAAAAGATAGGGCAGGTGCATTTTCTGTGGAAAGGTAACCCTGATAAACTGGAAAAAGCCATGCCTGAGCTGAAACGCGCCCTGCTGGCCGGCACTAAAGGTATAACTTCAAATATGGAAGGCAGGGGAGGAGGTATCCTTGATATTCTGTTAATTAAAATGAATGAAGAAATCGAGGATTATTACCAGCTCAAGGTATCTTTTGAGACAGTCGATTCGATGGGTGCCAATTTCATCAATTCGGTCCTGGAAGAGTTTGCACGTCTGCTGAAAGAATTCCTGGTGAAAAGTCCCCGGTTTGAGGAAGAGGAAAAAGATTGCGAGATCATCATGTCTATATTATCGAACTATACACCGGATTGCCTGGTCAGGGCATATGTCGAGTGCGATATTAAAGAGCTGCTGCCCAATGATAGTGAAATGAGCCCGGAGAAATTTGCCTGGAAATTCCAGAAAGCCATCGAGATTGCCAAAGTCGATGAATATCGCGCCGCCACCCATAATAAAGGGATTTTCAACGGGATTGATGCCCTTGCACTGGCTACCGGTAACGATTTCAGGGCTATCGAGGCAGGCGCCCATACTTATGCCTGCAGGAGTGGTAAGTATCAAAGTCTTACTGATCTTGCGCTCGAAGGCGACATTTTTCATTATGAACTTAAAGTCCCGCTTGCCATGGGAACAGTTGGCGGATTGACATCGCTTCATCCCATGGCCAGATTCTCCCTCGAAATGCTCGGTAACCCGAGTGCAAGGGAATTGATGATGATCGCTGCTTCTGCCGGCCTGTCTAATAATTTCGGGGCTGTTAAATCGCTTGTAACCAAAGGAATCCAGGTGGGCCACATGAAAATGCACCTCTTCAATATTCTTAATTTTTATGCCGCCACGCAGGAAGAAAAACAAAAAGCAGTCGAATATTTTATAAACCACAAGGTGTCGTTCAAATCAGTCACCGACTTCATCAATAACCACAGGTCTCATATCCTGGGTGTAAAAAGCTGACAATTGAGAAGCGGAGAGTTTTATTCAAAGGGCAAATTTCTTCTTTCCGGTGAATATTTTGTGCTGTATGGCGCAAAAGCATTGGCCGTGCCGTTGAAATTCGGTCAGCGGATGCTTGTACATGAAATTTCTCCACCTGGAATTCTGGAATGGGAAACGTACGTCCTGGATAAAATTTGGTTTACGGCCCGGCTCCGCTTGAAGGATATGACAATCCTTGATTCTTCCGATCAAAAAACGGCTTTTTTCATCCGTGATTTATTGAAAGAGGGAGGGAAGCTACAGCCAGAACTTGGGTTGACCTCTCAGGGTTTCTCTATCCGCAACAACATTAATTTCGACATCCGCTGGGGCCTTGGAAGCAGTTCTTCCCTGGTTTCAAACCTTGCTTACTGGCTGGATGTCGATCCTTATGCTTTATACCGGAGCTCATTCCAGGGTTCCGGGTACGACGTTTTTTGCGCCAGGGCAAGCCAGCCAATAATATATCAACTGAAGGATAAGCACCACGAAATTCATGAAGTGTACTTCAAACCTGCTTTCGCTGATCATTTATTTTTTATTTATTTAGGGCGGAAACAGGATTCCCAGGAAAGTGTCAGGAAATTCATGGCACAGCCATTCAAGGATGATCAAATAATCCTCAAAGTATCAAACCTGACCGATGCCTTAGTTAATGCAGATGATTTCGAAGATTTTTTATCGGTCATGCGTTTGCATGAAGAGACGATTTCTGCTGCCATTGGCCTGCCAGTTGTAAAACAGGAAACCTTTCCGGATTTCAACGGAGAAATAAAATCGCTCGGGGCCTGGGGTGGCGATTTCGTGATGGCAGTGACTGAAATGAATCAGGAAGAAGTAAGGAAATATTTTGCCGGAAAAGGTATGACGGTTATTTTCACATGGGATGAGATTATATATTGAAAATTCAAAAATAAAAATTGAATATTATGTACCTTCATTTCCTGGTTATAGAATGATAGAACATAGCGAATTTAAATCTGGTAAAATATCCTGGCGAAGCCCTTCAAACATCGCCCTGGTCAAATATTGGGGGAAGAAAAAGGTCCAGATACCTGCAAACCCTTCATTGAGCATGACCCTAAGCAGGGCTTATACTGAGATGACTTTGGAATTCTGGCCGAAGGATGAAAAAGCAGGCGTTCCATGGCTTGAATTCTTATTTGAAGGCAGGAAACAGGAGAATTTTGAGAAAAAAATTGCCCTTTACCTCCAGTCTTTATTTACAGAATATCCATTTTTGAATGAATTCACTTTCAGAATTTCCAGTTCCAACACATTTCCCCATTCAACAGGTATCGCATCCTCGGCTTCAAGTATGAGTGCGCTGGGACTCTGCGCAACTGACTTTCTATCCCGCTTTAGCGGGATTTCCATACCGCAGCAACCGTTCCTGCAGGAAGCCTCCCGACTTTCCCGGCTGGCATCCGGAAGTGCCTGCCGGTCGGTTTACGGAGGATATGTGATTTGGGGATATGTACCAAAACTTACCGGGACATCCGATGAATTCGCTATCCCGGTGCCTTATGAGGTGAACCCGGTATTCAAAGGCATGAAAGATGCGATCCTGGTGGTCAGCAGTAAGGAAAAAGAGGTAAGCAGCCGGGCAGGACATTCCCTGATGGAGGGCCATCCCTTCGCCGGACCACGTTATGAAATGGCTATGACCAATATGTTGGATCTTTCAAAAGCTCTCCGCTCCGGGGATTTTGACGGGTTCATCAGGATAACTGAATCTGAAGCCTTAAACCTGCATGCCCTGATGATGTCTTCATATCAGTCTTATCTGCTTATTGAACCTAACACCCTGAATATTGTTAATGCCATACGGATGTTCAGAAAAGAAACGAAGATCCCTGTTTGCTTTACCCTGGATGCAGGCCCTAATGTCCACATGCTATATCCGGCACTACATAACCTGGCCGTTCGGAAATGGATCAATGAAGAATTGGTGAATTACTGCGAAGATGAAAAATGGATAGATGACGGGATTGGTAGTGGTCCGGAGAAATTAAATTCTGAAACATGAAACTTGAAACTTGAAATTTGGAAAATGAAGGGTGAGGTATTTTACGCGAAGATCATGTTGTTCGGCGAATACAGTGTTATCTGCGATTCGATGGGACTTACCATACCTTACGCCCATTTTACCGGTGAGCTTAGATTCGTCAACCAGGAGCAATATACAAAGTATGAACTGGCAGTTGAGTCAAACAAGCACCTGAGGGATTATCTGCAGTATTTAAAAGATTTGCAAAATGGATCAGGTTCCAGGTTTAAACTTGATCTGGAACGGTTTGAAAATGATATCAATAAAGGCCTTTACTTCGAATCAAATATCCCGCAGGGCTATGGCATAGGCAGTTCAGGTGCCCTTGTGGCCGCGGTTTATGACCAGTATGTTTTACAGGGCGTCAAAAACAGGAAGATATTGACCGGGACGGAAATATCAGATCTGAAAGAAGTTTTTTCGCGGATGGAATCTTACTTTCACGGTGTCAGCTCCGGTCTCGACCCATTACTATGTTACATCCGCCACCCGCTGCTGATCAGAAATAAACTTCAGATAGAAACAGTGGGTATTCCCAGGGATAAATTTGGTGCCAATAGCGCCATTTTTCTCGTCGATTCCGGTACCCTTGGTAAAACAGGCCCTTTGGTCAATCTGTTTTTTGCAAGATGTAAGGAAGAGAAATTTATAAAACGCGTGAGGGAGGTGTTTATCCCGGCGAATAATGGTTGTATTGAAACATTGTTGAAAGGCGAAATGGAACCATTCTTCAGTCACCTGGCTGATTTATCAACTTTTCAATTTGAATTTCTTCCTGAAATGATCCCCTCAAATATGAAAGCTATCTGGGAATCAGGCCTTCAACGCAGTGATTTTAAAATGAAACTCTGCGGATCCGGCGGCGGTGGATTTTTATTAGGTATCTCTGAAGATTTTAAACAAACCCGGAAGTATTTTCAGCAACACGAACTGGATCTGATCCCGGTTTTTAAAAATGATAAAGATTGAACAAAGACATTATCAATATCAGAACCCAAACCCTGGCCGAGTTGGAAAAATTTTTCAGGGAACAAGGAGGGGAACGCTTTCGGGCCCGGCAGGTTTACGACTGGCTATGGAAGAAAACAGCCCGCTCTTTCGACCAGATGACTGATATCTCTCTTAAAACAAGGGATTTGCTTAAACAGCATTATACCATCAATGCACTGGAAATCAATACTACCCAGAAGAGTGAGGATGGGACCATCAAAATGTCGTTTAAGCTCTTCGACGAGCATATTATCGAAGGCGTGCTGATCCCTTCAGGTACCAGGATGACGGCCTGCATTTCCTCGCAGGTCGGCTGCAACCTGGCCTGTAAATTCTGCGCTACCGGAATGATCCGCTATATCAGGAACCTCAATTTCGATGAAATATTCGACCAGGTTGCCATTATTGGTGAGACTGCCCGCCGGGAGTATGGCCAGGCACTCAGCCATATCGTCTATATGGGAATGGGTGAACCAATGCTGAATTATCATAATGTACTGCAATCTGTTGCAAAAATTACCGCGGAAGACAGCCTGGCGATGTCACCCCAGCGGATTACCGTTTCAACTGTCGGTATCGCCCCGATGATCCGGCAGCTTGGAAAAGATAAAGTCAGGTTTAACCTGGCCCTTTCTTTACATTCTGCCGTTAATGAAAAACGTAACCAGATCATCCCTTATAACTTGCGGAATACCCTTGATGACCTGATCGAAGCAGTGAAATACTTTCATGAGCAGACCCACACCCGTATAACCCTTGAATATGTGATGCTCAGGGGTTTCAATGATACAATGGCCGATGCCAGGGCATTGGCTGAATTCTGCAAAAACTTCCCCGTCAAGATCAACCTGATCCAGTACAATCCGGTGGAGAATGTACCTTATGAAGACTCCGGACAGGAGCGGACGGAAGCTTTTAAAGATTTCCTCGATCGTAAAAACCTGGTTGTCAACATCAGGCGAAGCCGCGGCAAAGATATAGATGCAGCCTGCGGACAGCTTGCCAATAAGATTATCAATAAAAAGTCCTAACTTTGTACCTATAACCAATTAATTATGAAAGAAAATTCTTTTTCTGTTGAGGGAAGGATAATTGATGTGGTCAGTGGCCGGATATTTCCCGGGACAGTGCAGGTTAGTGATGGAAAGATCACTACTGTGAAGGAAGAGCCGGTGAAAGAATCGGTATACATTCTTCCGGGATTGATTGATGCCCATATCCACATTGAGAGTTCAATGCTCATTCCTTCGGAATTCGCCCGTTTAGCTGTAATCCACGGAACAGTGGCCACGGTTTCCGATCCGCATGAAATAGCCAATGTGCTTGGTGTGGAAGGGATCAGGTTTATGATCGCAAACGGGAAAAAAGTCCCGTTCAAATTTTACTTTGGCGCCTCTTCCTGTGTGCCGGCCACTCCATTTGAAACGGCCGGGGCAAGCCTGGGAGTTGATGAAATTGATGAGTTGCTGCAGATGGATGAGATCGGTTACCTGTCGGAAATGATGAATTTTCCCGGAGTTTTAATGGGAGATGTAAACGTGATGGCCAAACTGGCCCTGGCCAGGAAATATGGAAAGCCGGTCGATGGCCATGCTCCGGGCCTTATGGGCGAGGAAGCACGCAAGTATATCCAGGCAGGCATTTCGACCGATCATGAGTGTTTTACACTTGAGGAAGGAATAGAGAAGGCAAAATTTGGCATGAACATCCTGATCCGGGAAGGCAGCGCTGCCCGCAATTTTGATACCCTGGCCCCGTTGTTGGATGCTTTCCCTGACCAGGTCATGTTCTGCTCCGATGACCGGCATCCCGATGATTTATTGCGCAGGCATATTAATGACATCGCCCGTAGGGCAATTTTAAAAGGCTATGATCCCATATCAGTCATCAAAGCCTGTACCCTGAATCCCAAAAAACATTATAACCTTGGCACCGGCCTTTTGCAACCCGGTGATCCTGCGGATTTTATCGTTATTGATGATCCCGGGATTTTCAATGTTTTAAAGACCTATATCGATGGAATGCTCGTGGCAGATAATGGGAAAAGCCTCATCCGGTCTGTAAGCGAAAATCCGGTTAACCGTTTTGAAGCCCGCCGGATATCGGCGGAAGAGCTTGCTGTTAAACCACTTGGGAAAAAGATAAGGGTCATTGAGGCCCTGGAAGGGCAGTTAATTACCCATGAGTTAACGGAGGTTACAAAAGTCGAAAATAATAATGTGGTCAGCGATCCCGAAAGCGATATTCTTAAAATTACTGTTCTGAACCGTTATAAGCCGGTACCACCTGCCGTGGCATTCATCAGGAGCTTCGGCCTGAAGTGGGGAGCTATTGCTTCCACGGTTGCCCATGACAGCCATAATATCATTGCAGTTGGCGTGAAGGACGAAGATATCGCAAAAGCTGTCAATACCCTTGTGGATTCAAAAGGCGGGATCTGTTGTGTCGATGGAGAAAATATTTATCACCTGCCGCTTCCTGTCGCCGGGCTCATGTCAGAAGCCGATGGTTTTGAAATCGCTGCAAAATATGAACAGATTGATCAGAAAGCACGGTCATTAGGGACTAAACTCAGGGCACCATTTATGACACTTTCATTTATGGCCCTTTTGGTGATCCCTGAACTTAAACTTAGCGACAAAGGTCTTTTTGACGGAGGAAGCTTTAAATTCACGCCTGTTTTTTTAGAATAGATATAAATAACATAAAATATATATATATATTTATAAAGCTGGAATGTAATTTTATATTTTAGCAAAAAATTTATAAATATGGGAAAAGTTCAGATACAAATTGAAAAGCTCGAACAGGCTGCCAGTAAGCTAAGAGCCATGGCCCATCCGATGCGGATTGCTATCATTGAATTATTGCATGACGGCAATCAAATGAGCGTTACGGATATTTACAAAAAACTGAAGATTGAGCAGGCTGCGGCCTCTCACCATCTTAATATCCTGAAAAATAAAGGAGTGCTTGCATCCCGGCGTGATGGCAAAAAGATTTTTTATTCAATTAAAAATAAGGTGCTTACCGAAATAGTTGATTGCCTGAACCGTTGCAATGACGAATAATCAGATTATTGCAACTTCCATTCTTCCTGCAGATCCCAATTTGCCCTTATGCTGAGCGGAGGCATATAGTATTCCACACGCTCCGGCAATAAATTCTTGTTATATTTCCCCGTATCCCATTTCCCGTTCGAATTGGCATCAAAAATAACTTTTAGCATATAATTTCCTGGCTTCAGGTATTCGAACCGATTTATGCCTGTATTGGTCAAGGTTTTTTCCTGCATTACATTTTCTTTGTCATCCAACAGCTGAAGGATGTACTGACCTGATTTTTCAGGTAATGCAATATCCATCATTAAAATGCCATAATCTTCCAACGCCCTTACTTTAAATACGATAGTAATGCTGTCGTTATATAATCCGCTCAAATCGCAGAATGCAGAATCTTCAATCAGTAATTTATAAGCTTCCTTTTCGAGCCATTTATATGACAAATCACCTTTTCTCCGGAGCGAATCGGAAAAGGAAAACAATGGAACAAGGGTATCAGTCGAAGTATAGAGGGTGAGTTTGCCGGGGTCAAAATACTGGATCGGGCTGGCAAAGAAAAGACTGAAATGCTTGTTAAGGTCTAAAAGGCCTGTCAAAGCGCTTGAATTGACCTTCAATCCTTCCTTTGCTGATTCTCTTCGCTTTCCGGGCCGGGCCGGAGTTGTTCTGCCGGGAAAAAACCTTGTTGTATCAACCAGGGAATCACCGGCGCTGACTCTCACCCTGATCGTATCCGGAAGGCCGGACCTCAGCCAGAAATTCAAGGTATCTTTCGTTTTGTTAAATTCCGGTATATACCAATCAGGACGGGCAGGTTGAAAATCTACCGGGGAGATCTCAACAGAATCCACCGGCATACGGAAAATATACTGTAGCAAACTGCTGCCAAACAGTTTCTTGCTCAGCAATCTTTGAGTGGAATCTATTTCTTCAAATAAGTAAAGTGTAAATGATTCTTTCGGAACGATCTGGAAAGCTGGTGGTAAAATTGTGTCGTTATTAGTGGATACGGCAGTATCAATGATTGGTTCGGGGGGTGCTATCGTTATCAGGCTGTCCAGGAAAGCAAAGCGTTCGTTCGGGAGGTCAAATATGTAATTGTTATTTAAATCCTGCAATGCAACAAGCTTATACTGACCTTGTGCAAGGTTGTTTATTCTGAATGAGCCGTCTTCCGTCGTTTTAGATGCGCTTCTTGGCGGAATTTTCAAGGGAAGCGAATCCAGCGGAATCGTATCATTCTCATCTGTATAAACCATTGCGATAATTTCAACTTCAGGCTGATGGTTGAAAGCATTAATGACTATTCCGCTTATGGATAAAGAATCGATATGGTCCCCGGTAGAAAACACATACTCAAAATTTGTAAGGGGATTATTCTCGGAATAATCGATGATCGAATTTCCAAAATTGATCGTATAAGTTGAGTTCGGCTTCAGTTCCTCCATAAATTCCACCGTGATATTCTTTCCAATAGTTTTGAATTCCGGCCGGGTTCTCATTGGTGGTGAAATAAAGATCTCTTTTGCCGGATCCTTGAGCTGGATGAATTCATCAAAGGAGATCGTGATTTTCTTTGCATTAAAAGAAACCGAACGGTCAGGAGGGAATGCAGACCTGACCTCCGGGGGGGTAATGTCTTTTGGGCCGCCGGAAGGCGAACCCTGACGGGCACAACTAATCAGCAAAATTCCCGGGATAAGGAATAAAACCAATAAAACTTGCTTATTTCTCATAGAAATGCATCTCAATTATATATTCATAAACCTTATCGGGAACGAAATAGCGGATGTCTCTTCCATCAATAACAGCCTGGCGGATAAAACTGGACGAGATCTCCATCAGCGGAGCATCAAAGATGACAACATGGGGATGTGAGGCATAAGGTCCTGCATCAAAACCGGGGCGCCGGTAAATGTAGAATTTGTAATTTTCAAGAAGTGTCGCGTAATTCTTCCATTTATGAAAAGTCGGGAAGATATCGGTCCCTGCGATCAGCACGAACTGGTGATCGGGATGTTTTTCTTCCAGCCTGACCATCGTATCTATGGTGTAAGAAGGCTGTGGCATCTTAAACTCCATGTTGCAGGCCCTAAGCCTGGGGTTATCTTCAACGGCGATCTGTACCATCGCATACCGGTGATGGTCGGCCAGCAGGGTTTTCTTCTCCTTTAGCGGATTATGCGGTGAAATTACCATCCAGACATCATCCAGATCGGTAAACCCGAGCATATAACCGGCAATGATCATATGACCGGTATGAATGGGATTGAAAGATCCGAAAAAGAGCCCCACTTTTTTTATTTTTGGCGAGTCGGTCATGATTTCAGAAATAGGCTGATATTCCGGATAGCTTCACTGGTTGCTTTTTCGAGATTATCATTTATTATGATTTTATCGAATTTTCCTGAGAAAGTCATTTCGTAACCGGCTTTTTCCAATCGCTTTTGTAGACTTTCCTCGTTCTCTGTTGATCTCAGCCTCAGGCGTTTTTCCAGTTCTTCCAGCGATGGTGGCATGATAAATAAGGCCAGGGAGATATCAGGATACAGGTTCTTCAGGTTTATACCGCCTTGCACATCCAGGTCGAAGAGCACATGGTGACCGTTCTTCCAGATCCTTTCGACTTCTGATTTTAGTGTTCCGTAGTATTGATCCGCATATACCTCCTGCCATTCGAGCAATTCGCCATTCCTGATCTTATTCCTGAACTCTTCAATGGATATGAAGAAGTAATCTTTACCATTTATTTCATTTACCCGTGGTGGGCGACTGGCGGATGAAACGGAAAATTCCAGATTCAGGCCGGCCTTCAGCAGGCGCCTCACGATCGATGTTTTTCCTGCCCCTGAGGGAGCGCTGACGATGATAAATTTACCTTTCACCTCAAAGTATGTTGGCCAATTGTTCTTTGATCTTTTCCAGTTCGTCCTTCATCTGAACCACGATCATCTGTATCTGGGCCTCATTCGCTTTAGATCCCAGTGTGTTGATTTCCCTTCCTATTTCCTGGGTAATGAACCCAAGCTTTTTACCCGGAGATTCCAACTCAGGCAGGGTCAGGATAAAAAATTCGCAATGCTTTTGAAGCCTGATCTTTTCCTCAGTGATATCCAGCTTCTCAAAATAATAGATCAGCTCCTGCTCGAGCCGGTTCCGGTCGTAGGATTTATCCTGGCTGATTTCTTCCAGGCGCATTTCGAATTTAGTTTTGATATTTGCTATTCTTACACTTTCAAGGGGATCAATATCATTGAGTAAAGCAAGAATACGTTCAATACGGAAAACAAAATCCTTTTGTAAAATCGTCCCTTCAGCTATGCGGAATTTATCCACCTCATCAATGGCTGCTGAGAGTGCCTGGCTGATCAGAACCCACTCTTCTTCCGAAAATTCTTCCTTTTCGGATTTCAGTACATCCGGCATACGGACAAGTATTGATAAAAGGTCACTGTGCTGGTTTTCTGGAATAGAAGCAGCCAGGTCTTTCAACTGTTCAAAATATTGCAGGGCTATATTTTTATTGATCGACATTACCGGCTGGTCATTCTTTGATTCAACGTTAATGTTGACATCCACTTTACCCCGTTCCAACCGCTGCGCTATCAGCGACCTGGTAGCCATCTCCTTTTCACGGTAAACAGACGGGGCCCTGAAGCTCAGGTCGAGTTGTTTATTGTTCAGCGACCTGATCTCTACCGTGATAATCCTGCCGGGAAGATCAACCTGACTTTTACCGAATCCTGTCATGGACCTTATCATAATGAAAGAGATTTATTTTACAAAGATAACCTGCCTTTGTTGGAAAGCAAAATAAAGGTCAGGAAGTTGTCATAAGGTGGTCATAAAGTAGTCAGAAGGTTTTCATAAGGTGGTCAGAAAGTGGTCAGAATGTTGTCATTATCCGATGCGATGGGTAATTCTGCGTAGTTGATAAAGTACTGTAGAACTGCAATATACGCGTAGTACCGATTCCCCGTAGGGGATCATCAAATTAAATGTAAAATGCGAAATGCACAATGGAACATGTGTTTTCTGCCCTCCCCTTATTCCCCTCCCATGCCAATATTGGAAGGGAAAACCAGGATTATCGCGGGAGGGGAAAGATTTATTGTGATGCCACCAGTTCTATAAATATGGAACTTCTCCGAAGTTCTTCCGAAAGCAATCCGGATTTTAAAATTGCTAGCCATCAATAACCAACCGCCGACCGCTGACTACCTGACCACCACAAACTTCGCACTTGCCCGCACCAACTTCCCATCCCTCAGCCTCACGAGGTAAATTCCCGGCGGGTAGGCGGAAACATCGACTGTCCAGCCCCCACCCTGGCTCTCCCCCACAGCGGGGGAGGGAAGATTGATCTCTCCCACTTCTCTCCCGAAAATATCATAAATCTCCAATCCCAAATCCTTGTAAAACCGTCCATCGTCCATGTAAAATCGTACCTGAATCTGATCCCTTGCCGGGTTTGGCCATAAGAACAACCCTCCACGCTCCCATGCCTCCATGCCTCCATGCTCTTGTTCTTCCTCAATCCCCACCCAGCAATTCTCAATTTCACATCCTACACTATCAACTTTCAATACCCACATTTTTTGTACATTATTGGGTGGATCTAATGTATAAGCCTGCCCGGTAGCCACAAATCCATTATCTGATGTCTGTGATACATCATATAAATAATTAGTTCCAAAACTTGGGTCTTCAGGATAGTAAAAATAATCACGGTACCAAAGACTATCTCCATTTGAATTAAAACGGAAAAGCCAACCTGCGTGGGGTAAATATGTCGAAATCCTGGAATCGCCACAAGCTAAAAGATCACCATTTTCTAAACAAATAATATTAGAAATATAATTTAATGTTTGACTTGTTTTATATTTCTTATTCCATAGGATATCACCTTGTAAACTAATTTTAATCAAATTTGTACGCGTATAAGCATACTCAGGGGTGATCATAGAATCTGCATAAGCAGTCAGCACAATGATGCAACTATCCTGGCTGTTACAAAGCATGGGCTTATCATCCAGGAACGGACCACCCAGATTGAGGAACCATTCATAATTACCCAGGCTATCGGTTTTGTAGACAATCGGATCTGCAGTTTCTTCATACCCTATATACGGGATACGTCTCCAACTACCTATTGCATACCCATTATCAGATGTCTGAATTAAACTTTTAGCCCAATCACTACTATCAGATCCATATTGGTTCCTCCATAATTCATTGCCATTGGAGTCAGTCTTAATAAGAATTATATCTTTATTAGCTTCGTTACCAGAAATATTGCCTAATAGTGCAAAACCTCCGTCATTTGTTGTTGTGCATATTCTTCCAACGAAAATAGTATCAGAATCACTGGTGAATGTTTTCGTCAAGATCGTATCGCCAGAATTATCAAACTTGTAAAAAAGGCCATATATTGAATCGTTTAAATAGTCATCAACTGTGCCGAATAGTCCGTAACAATTATTATTTATTGTCAATCCTCCTTCATCACCGGCCCAAAAGTCACATCCATCTTTGCCAAAATTTTTCCAGGAGGTGATTTCTCCTTCGGGATTAATTATAAACGTAGAGGTATTATAGTAATAATCTGAAATACTGTCGCCAGATAAGGCACATCCGAAATATCCGTTATTCATACCGATGATACCCCCTCCAATAGCCCAGGTGCCATTCGGGTTATAAACTTCATTGAAGTACCAGGGCTGGCTGTAGCCGGCCCTGGTCATAAAGCTAAACAATGCGAGTAATATCAATTTATGCCTTACAGCCATAAAAGGGATTCGTTGAGTCTATTATACAGAATTATTTCACGATAATGATCTTACCTGTTTTCTACCAATATTCGACTCTTTCCTGTGAATGCTGATTATCTGGATACTACAAACTTTCCCGAGTTTGACACTTCATTTTTGTAATTGATTTATATACAGCACAGTAATGGCTTGCATAGAGGTTTGTGCCACTACATTTCGTTCTTTTTTATAAGATTTTAGATGGTATTCTCATGTTCATA